>Ga0172368_10000546_pt1 | contig 53501 bp, 44 predicted proteins | sample Lak11m_FD_114540 | JGI IMG/M metagenome (GOLD analysis project Ga0172368, IMG submission 114540) | Freshwater microbial communities from Kabuno Bay, South-Kivu, Congo - kab_022012_11m | ecosystem: Environmental > Aquatic > Freshwater > Lake | place: Democratic Republic of the Congo: South-Kivu... | reverse complement strand
TTTTTTCTTTATCAATGATGTTTATTTCTTAATATGAACAAATAAATTCTGAAAATATTTCATGGAAAATAGAAAAAACAATCCGTATTTACCAATATACTTTTCTCTTGTTCTGGCGCTGGGACTGTTGTTAGGAATATTAATTACAAGCAGAACAGGTGGGATTTTTTCATTTGGTACAAAAAAGGATAAGCTGAAAGAGGTGCTTAACTATGTACAGGATAATTATGTAGATACGCTTGGCCGGTCGGTTCTGGAGGAGAAAGCCATTGAAGGACTGTTACAAAGCCTGGATCCTCATTCAGCATATATTTCTGCTACAGAGTTTCACGATGCAAATGACCCGTTGCTTGGAAAATTTGAGGGAATCGGGGTTCAGTTCAGGATAGAAAATGACACAGTTACCGTTATAATTCCCGTTTCCGGTGGACCTTCAGAGAAAATCGGAATCCGTGCCGGCGACCGCATTGTAAAAGTTGATGATATCAATATTGCCGGCGTCAAGATTACCAACAACGAGGTAATGAAAAAACTCAAAGGGCCGAAGGGGACAGAGGTTAAAGTAACCATATTCCGCCGTGGAGTTACGGGACTTCTTGATTTCACCATTACCCGCGATGTAATCCCTACTTACAGCATGGATATAGCATATATGGTTGAACCTGGCATCGGTTATATCCGGCTGAATAATTTCTCTGCAACCACACACGATGAAGTCCACAATGCTCTTGAACACCTTATTTCAGACGGGATGAAAAGTTTAATCCTTGATCTCAGGGGGAATGGAGGTGGATATATGCAAGCGGCGATTGATGTCTCGGATGAATTTCTGCCGAAAGGCACCCTCATCGTTTATACTGAAGGGGAGCATCATCCCAAGGAAGTGACGCACTCGACAGCCAACGGTTTATTTGAGAAGGGGGATTTAATAATATTAATTGATGAATTTTCTGCCTCCGCCTCTGAAATTGTTGCCGGAGCAATCCAGGATAATGACCGCGGAACAATTGTTGGAAGACGGTCATTTGGGAAGGGGCTTGTCCAGGAACAGTTGAACTTTAAAGATGGAAGTGCGGTGCGGTTGACAGTTGCCCGTTATCATACCCCAACTGGAAGATGTATACAACGATCATATAAGAACGGAATTGATAGCTATAACAGCGATTATTATCATAGGTTTCTCAATGGGGAGATGGAGCATCCCGACAGCATCAAATTTGCAGATTCACTCAGGTACCGGACTCCTAAAGGTAAGATCGTATATGGAGGGGGTGGTATCATGCCCGATATTTACGTCCCGGTTGAAAAAGACTCCACATTAAAATTTTACAATGGGCTTCTTAATAAGGGATTGATTTATCAATATGCCTTTGATTATACCGACCGGAACAGAGTGCAGTTAAACCGTTATAAGAGTGTAGATCAGTTTGACCGGCAATTCGTTATTTCCAACAAACTCTTTAATGATTTTTTAGTTTACGCAGATAAAAAGGGATTAAAACGCCCTTCAATCGATCAGGTCAAATCAGATCAAAATATTAAAGTGATGCTTAAGGCTTATATTGGAAGAAATATTTTGGATAATGAAGGGTTCTATCCAATATTAAATACGATTGATCCGACATTTTTAAAAGCGGTTCAAATTTTAGAAGCGAAAAATTAATTTTCAGAACACATACAAATTTGATTTTTTTATTGTAATTTTGAATCAGTTTAAATAAGTATAATTTTAAAACTGAAAATCATGGTACACGAACTTCCAAAATTGCCTTACGCGCTGGATGCCCTTGAGCCTTATATTTCAAAAAGAACGCTCGAATATCATTATGGGAAGCATCACCAGGCATATGTAAACAACCTTAACAAGCTGATCCCGGGTACTGAATTCGAGAATAAATCCCTGGAGGATATTATCCGTAAAGCGACCGGAGGAATGTTCAACAATGGCGCACAGGTTTGGAATCACACCTTCTATTGGCATTGTATGAAGCCCCGGGGAGGGGGAGAGCCTTCGGGTCCTTTTGCAGTGGCAATCCAAAAGAATTTTGGTGCATTTGGCGACTTTAAGGAAAAATTCTCAACGGCGGCTGCCACTCTGTTCGGCAGCGGTTGGGCCTGGCTGATAAAAAAATCAGACGGATCGCTGGAAATTGTGCAGGAAAGTAATGCAGGGAATCCGTTAAAGAATGGCGCAACGCCAATTCTTACATGTGATGTATGGGAACATGCTTATTATCTCGATAAGCAGAATGCCCGTCCCGATTACATCGCCGATTTCTGGAAATTGATTGATTGGGATGCGGTTGCTTCGAGGCTTTAATTTAAAAATGAAATGATGAGTTTTCATCACGATCACCACGATCATCACGTCATCACGATCATCACGGTTTTTACTCTACCGTAACTGATTTCGCGAGATTCCGGGGTTGATCGACGTTACAGTTGCGCATGACGGCAATGTGATATGAAAGAAGTTGCAAGGGTATCGTTGCAAGGATAGGAATAAGCATCTCTTCCGTATCGGGGATTTCAATGTAATGATCTGCCATTTTTTTCAAAGTTTCATCTCCGCGTGTGATAACAGCAATGATCCTACCTTTCCTGGCTTTCACCTCCTCAATGTTTGAAATCACTTTTTCATAGTTGCCTCTTTTGGGAGCTACAAAAACAACGGGCATTGATTCGTCGATCAAAGCAATTGGACCATGTTTCATTTCAGCGGCCGGATATCCTTCGGCATGTACATAGGAGATCTCTTTTAATTTCAGGGCGCCTTCCAGCGCTACGGGAAAATTATAAGCCCGGCCGAGATAGAGGGAATTTTTTACGTCTTTATAGATCCTGGCAATTTCCTTTACCTGATCGTCTAATTTCAGGATTGTTTCGACTTTAGCAGGAATGGCATCTAATTCATTAAGCAACTTGTAAAACTGAGATTGCGGGAGGGTTCCCTTCTTCTGAGCAAGTAACAGACCTAATAGCGTTAAAACGGACACCTGAGCGGTAAAGGCTTTGGTAGATGCAACGCCGATTTCCGGTCCTGCATGTGTATAAACACCGGCATGAGTAGCCCGGGCAATAGATGAGCCAACCACATTGCAGATTCCCAAAACAGTTGCTCCTTTTGTCTTTGCCAGTTCAACGGCAGCAAGGGTATCGGCAGTTTCTCCTGACTGGGATATAGCAATTACAACATCATTTTCAAATATGACCGGATTCCTGTAGCGGAATTCAGAAGAATATTCAACTTCCACCGGAATGCGTGCAAGGTCTTCAATGAGATATTCACCGACCAGTGCGGCATGCCATGAGGTACCGCATGCAGTCATGATGATGCGATTGGCGTTCAGTATTTTCGGTAAATAATCGCGGATCCCTCCAAGTGTAACGATACCGGAATCGAGGTGTAAACGGCCGCGCAGACTGTCGCGTATGGAATGTGGTTGTTCAAAGATCTCTTTAAGCATAAAATGGTCGAATCCGCCTTTTTCAATCTCGCCGAGACTCATTTCAAGCTTCTGAACATAAGGTGTTTTATCTTTGTTCCTGATAGTTTTTATTTTCAGCGACTTATTCCTCTCAATGATTGCGATCTCTTCATCATTCATATACACGACGTTGTCGGTATATTCGATGATCGGTGTAGCATCGGAGGCGACAAAAAATTCATCTTTCCCGATCCCGATAACCATTGGACTACCTTTCCGAGCAGCGATGATCTTGTCAGGGCTCTCTTTGCAAAGGATAACGATGGCATAAGCGCCTATGACCTGGTTCAGAGCTATCCGGACGGCTTCTTCAGTGGGGACCTTCTCATTTGTTTTGATATCTTCAATAAGATGAATTAAGACCTCAGTATCGGTTTCACTGGTGAATTTGTAACCACGGTTTTTAAGTTCACTTCGGAGAACGGCATAATTTTCAATGATCCCGTTGTGGATGATTGCAAGGGACTTATTTTGTGAAGAATGCGGATGAGCATTAAGGACACTCGGTTCCCCGTGTGTCGCCCATCGTGTATGCGCCATTCCAATAGTTCCGGAAACATCTTTACCGCAAAGATGGGCTTCAAGTTCGGAGACTTTTCCCTTGCACTTATAAATTTCAAGATCATTATTCAGGAGGCATATTCCTGCGCTGTCGTATCCACGGTATTCAAGACGGTGCAATCCTTTGATCAGAATTGGACAGGCTTCTCTGGGTCCAACATAAGCGACGATTCCGCACATTATTTCATCTTTTATTAATCAAAGATAACTGAAAAAATTATAATAGCCGGGTGTAGATTAATTTAAGCCTGAAACGGTTTGTTAAAGCTCCCGGCAGGGAAGGATTCGTCCCATTCAACATGACACGGTAGGGGGGCATATCCGTTTTGATCGGATTATTGACCAGTATATAAAGATCAAAACTATCGGAATATGAATGCTGGATAACCTTTTGAATATGCTGGGTAATCCGGAAAAAGTATGTTCTGCTCGACATATTATAGGTCCCCCCAAAGTAATTTTGGCCTTCATTTTCATCTGGCAGAAAACTGATTCGACCTATACTGTCCTGGCGGAAAATTGTAAGTTGCGGTGGAGGGGCAAGGGTAGTATCGGTTTCCATGTTGGAAAACATCAGGAGAGCATCGTTGATGGCAACAACATGTCCTTTACCAAAATCTTTCATATATGGGAACTTCAGTTTGAGCTTGATGCCTCCCAATCCCTGTAAAAACATCAGGCTGGCGCCGAGGGTGGAATCATGGTTAAGTATTTGCCGTTTCAGATCGGGACTGGCATCCAGATATTCATTATGGTCTATGTAATTAAAGCGGGCAGCTTTTTCGTCAATAATAAAATCATATTGAAGGGAATCGTTTTCGGAATTATGGAAATAAAGCTCCAGGCGCGAACTGGAGTTCCCCCCACTGAAATTAAGTAGGGCGCCATTTGCGGTAACCGGATTGGCCTCGACGTAAAGTCCTTTTAAGAAGTTCACGAAACTGAAATTATTTACAAGAACACCTGAAGGTGCATAAAGAATCTTATTCCCAAGATAATTAGTGAATTTGTTCAGGTTTATTCTCAGATGAGCAACCATATTTTTCCCGGAAACTTTTACACTATCGGTTGGACGGGGATAGAATGACTGATTAGCAAGAAGCGAAGAATAAGTTGCGACCCGTTGGTTCGACCAATAAGAACTATCAAGATTCAAATCCTGACTGATCTCGTAAACCTTGACATTCTGCATGGTTGTCGTATCGCCGTAATATCCGTTATAAAACAGGACCAGAACAAGAGAATCAAGTACCGGATTATTACCAAAGTCAGGACTCTCGGATCCAAGATGGACCTGGGTATAAAAACCGGCTGTTGATTTCCCAAAAATAGGATCAAGCAAACTTCCAACGATGAAACTGGTACCTTCATCGGTCCTGATGGAATCTTGTATGACAGAGAATGCAACCACTGTGCAGGTATCGGTCACCAATACATTTAATGTATCGCTGGGTGGGAGAAGGTCGATACCCAATTCATAAGGATCTTTTTTGCATGAAAATAATGCCAGAACGAGCAAGACACCAATTAATAAAGATGCCGGGAGCGAAGCAAAGAAAGATTTCAAAAGAGTTTTTTTAAAGCATTGAGTTAATCTACAGCAACCGATTCAATGACCAGGACTTCATCATAAAACTCATTATATGCATCTACATACCGATCGGGTGGTTGATATTCCAGGTATGGTTTATCGGACTCTTTAAGATATTCGACAAGTTCCGGGTGAATTGCCGGGGAGCCTATGATGATCCCGTCTGAAAAATCAATTGCTGCCTTTATAATGTTAACGTAGTTTGCCGTCTTATAGTGTTTGAGGTCCTTGACGGTTATACCTTCCAATTTGATCTTATTATGGAAGTCTTTATTCATCAAATCGTCAAAGTCGTCGTCATAGATCGAATATATCACCTTGGCTTCGGTAAAAAGTGGATTATCGCGATACGCTTTTTTAATATATAAGGGAACAAGACTGGTCATCCAGCCATGACAATGAACAATGTCGGGAACCCAACCAAGTTTTTTAACTGTTTCAAGAACACCGCGGCAATAAAAAACTGCACGCTCATCGTTATCATTGAAAAATTTATTGTTTTTATCATGGAAAGTAAATTTCCTTTGGAAATAATCCTCATTATCGATAAAATAGATTTGCATCCTGGCTTGTTGTATAGATGCAACCTTTATTATCAGAGGATGGTCTGAGTCATCAATAATCAGGTTCATCCCTGAAAGACGTATTACTTCATGAAGTTGATTTCTGCGCTCATTAATATTTCCATAACGAGGCATGAAAGTACGAATCTCCCTGCCTTTCTCCTGAATTCCCTGTGGCAGGTATCGTCCAATAATTCCCATTGGGCTCTCATTCAAATATGGAGTGATCTCCTGGGTTACAAACAATACTTTCGCTTTTTCCATTATTCCTCTATGTTTTTATCCCTTTTTACAATTTAGGCTGCAAAGATACTAAAAATTTTTCAGATAATTTCCAAATGAAATGTGTAAATAAATGATTTTTATCTATTTATCAGTCTAAATAAAAATTGTTTAAAAAATGTTCCATTTGATGTATCACCTTTTCTCCCTTTTACGGATTAAGTCAAAAAATGATCGGAATGAAAAAGGAGGAAAAAAAATTGATATGAATAGAAAAATGAAAACAAAACCGTGGAACAGTTTTGTTTTTCGGGTAGCATGGTTAGCTTCCAAAATTCGTTAACCAACCGCCAAGCTCCGGACGGGTAAACCCGGAGCAAAACCAATAATCATTAATATTATAATAGTTAAAAATGTCATGAAAAAGATAACATTACTATCATTGATCGGAATGATCTTATTTTCGGAGGCTATTTTTGCATCCGTTACCGAAATTAATACCAGTCCCGGACCCATTTTTTGGATTAAAATCTCACTCAATTTTCACCGGCCAAAGTATAATTGTCTATCCGGTTTTGGAATTTGCCTTAGTGTTTCTGCCGGTGTTGACAAAATGGGTATGCCTGCTTCAGGCAGTTGTCCTGGACTCATGGCAATCAACGATCAGAACCAGCTCCTTATCCTGGTCACCGAAGAAAACCTCCGTAATTACGAAAATGGATCCACATTGCCTTATTTCAAAGATAAGACCACCATTACCCTGGAGGATTCCTACACTCTTCCTCCTGCAACCTGCAAAGAACTCGGTGCCAATGATCCTGTTATCATCCGTCCCGGCAGATATACTGTTAGCTTTGCAAATAATACCTATACCGTGACTATTCCTTTATAATTTTCTGACTGCCCTTTGTCCAACATCGCAGCCATGGTGTTTGGACATAAGGGCAGTTATAACTTCTAATTCCGATAAATATGAAAAGAACATTATTTCTTACCGGGATTACCCTGATCATCCTATGCAGTTGCAAACAAGTAGCAAAGATGAAATACGGAATTCATGAACCCCGTGAAGAGACTCCTTCCAGGATCCTTGCTTTTATGAAGAAAATGGACCAGCTATCAGGAACCTCATATATTTTCAAAGATTCCTCATCCTACTTTCACTATCTGAAAAATCCGACTTTCCGGGAAAATCTGCTGGGTTCCTTTTTTTTTACGGAAAAGGGGTTGCTAATCAATTGTAAAGATACCGCCAAATGCAGGTGGTCTGTGTTCAATTTTATAAAGGATCTCCGGAGTGATACCACTTACAAGATAGATACTGCATTCCGTTACCAGGATTTGCTGCAATATATCACCCCCCTGGCAAGTTCAGTTGATTCATCATTTTCCGAAAAGGACTTTGACTATATTGTTGTCATTACCTGGGCAATGTTTGCTGGCAGATTGAATGAAAGGCTATTTTCGGCAGACGAAGCAACACTGGAAAATCCCAAAGCCAGGATAAAAGTTATTTTTCTTAATGTTGATATGCAAGAAAGCTGGAAAATTCCGGACAGGCAAAAAATAGTTATCAGGTAGTAAGAAACCGCATGATCCCTGCACACTATGTTTAATTCAAGAGTTAGTTATTTAATGACTTTCAGGTCGCGTGAAATGCAAATTGGTGCCGGTTGTAGTTTTGATGTGCATCTGTTCGGGATATTTTTCTGCTATCGGCCAGGAGATCGTTTGGCAAGATACTATCCCACTAATCCATCTGAATAATCTAACTGAAGGGAAACAGAATCTTATAAAATACAGATTCTTCCAGGAAATTGATTATTCGCTGGCTTTTTCAAATTTTCTTTTTCTAAACTGGCAACATGAAAAAAACGCCAACAACATAGCAATCCTGCAAAAACTGAGATACCAGACGGTTGTTGACAATAATCAAAATTTCAGAATTATCAACTTATTTATACATAACCTGGGATTCCAGATTTTTTTCGACAGTATAACACGTTTCCAGACTGATGATAATACGCTTGATACCCGGTTTGAGTTCAAACTTGTCAAATATCTGACCTTTAATTTTAATTCAAATCTGAGTACCAGATTTTTCCATGGTTACGATTACCAGACAGACAGTCTTGGATCACTCGTAAAGATTCTGAATTCTTCCTTTCTAACACCATTGTTCTGGACCTTTTCCCTGGGATTAGGATGGACATGGCCGGGATTCGGGATAGCCGGCCTTGGAATAAGTGCGGCAAAAATGACGTTTGTCCGCGATAAATCGGTTTATACTGAACAAGCAGTCCCTATATATTATGGAGTGCCAAGGGATAAAGATTTGTTGTTCGAATATGGATTATCCGTGCATTTAATGGTCGATAAAAATTTTCAAAACCGCGTTCGATGGCTCTGTGATATTCTCGTTTTTAAAAATTACAACAATCCGATCGACCTGACTCTAAAGAATCTTATTGATATCAGGATCAATAAGTTTCTGAAGACCAGCATTCAAACCAGGTTATTTTATGAGGAAAAAGTCTGTAAAAATTTTCAAATGGAAAATATGATCTCCCTGGGATTCTTTTTACATCTGTGATTTGCTAAATGACCTCTCCCCCTGCGGGGGGGGGGGGGGCAATTATTTCCTGATGAACAGGGCTTTGATAATATGGGTGGCCATTTTCGGATTCTCCTTAAGACGACGTGTTGAATAACCAAACCATTGCTTCCCGTACGGGACATAAACTCGCATTGAATGTCCTTTTTCAACAATGGATTTACGCAATTCCGGCGTCACCCCGTAAAGCATTTGAAATTCATAGTTCGACTTGGGAATCTTGTATTTTTCAATTAAAGCATATGCCCCCTCGACCAAAGGTTTGTCGTGGGTTGCAATTCCGGGATAAATCCCTTTTTTGAAAATAAATTCGAGATCTTCCAGAAAATGTTCGTTTATCTCCTGGTATTTTTTGAATGAGATAGCTTCCGGTTCAACATAGATACCTTTACATAAACGGTAATTCAACGGTTGGCCGTAGGAATGGATATCAAGCATGTTTTCAATATCTTTGAGTGTACGCTTCAGATAGGACTGAAGCACCAATCCGACGTTTGACGGAAATTCCTTTTTAAGTCGGCGGAACAGATCGATTTCCAGATCAGTACATTGCGAATCCTCCATATCTACTCGAATGAATGAATTATAGGAAGCAGCTTTCTGAATAATTTCGCGGATATAGCGGTAGCATGTCTCCTTATCGATTAGTAACCCGAACATGGTAGGCTTCAGGGAGTAGTTTCCATCAATTTTTTCACTTTGGATCCTATCAATGATGGAAAGGTAAGCATCTTTATTTTTTTCAGCTTCTTCCAGTTTTGTGATAAATTCCCCAAGTAAGTCGATGGTGATTTTAATACCTTTTGCATTTAGTTCTTTACATACCCGTATTGCATCTTCGATGGTCTCTCCTGCAATATATTTCTTTGAAAAGATCCAAACGAGTTTCTTTGGCATACAGGGCAACAGCAGTGTAATGATTTTGTTTAACATGAGATAGTTGTTAAGTCAGTTATTTTCTCTTGGAGCGATATATCGTCAAGGATACAAGGATTAAAAGGTGTGATTGAGTGGTTCAAATTTATGATTAACAATGGGAAAAAACAAACATGACTATGGGATTAGTGTTTTGTAATTCATAAGAATAATGCTTAACTTTGCGGCCTTTTTCGAGAGAAAGTGGATTGGCGGGAACAATTTATTATCCCATTCAGCGGATTAAAGCTTGGGATACACCAATTCGATTTAAAAATCGATAATACGTTCTTTGATCATTATGAATATGCTGAAATCAAATCCGGTTCTGTTAAAATCCATCTTGATCTGGAAAAGAAAGAACGGATGCTTATTTTTGATTTTACGATAAACGGAACAGTATCTCTTCCATGTGACAGATGCGGAGAACCGATTGACATCGTTATCAGAGGGAAAGAAGGACTTATCGTAAAACTGGGAATTAAATATATTGAAGAAAGTGAAGATGTACTGATCATTCCCGAGACCGATAAAATGTTTGATGTCAGTTCGTTCTTATATGAGATAATGCACTTAATTTTGCCGGCGAAAAGGGTACATCCTGACAATATAGATGGTGAAAGTCAATGTAATCCTGAAGTATTAAAAAAGCTCAATGAGTTGAGCGGGCATCATTCCCCGGATCCCAGATGGGAAGTGCTCAACAAATTAAAAAACAAATCGTAAATTTTTTCATATGCCACACCCGAAACGAAAAATTTCCAATACCCGGAGAGATAAAAGAAGAACGCATGATAAAGCGGAAGCCCGGACTATATCAATATGCTCTCATTGCAGTTCACCGGTACTTTACCACAGGGTATGCCCGGAATGCGGCTATTACAGGGGGAAACCCGCCATAGAAAAATTGGCTTCCGAATAAATTTGTTTTACCAAATCCCGGATAATGAAGATCGGTTTAGATGTCCTGGGGGGCGATTTTGCACCAAAGGCAACGCTTCACGGCGCTATCCAGGCGCGTACGGAGCTGCCTGAATCCGATACGATTGTCCTTGTTGGCGACCGTGAAATCATTTTGACTTTTCTTAAAGAAGAAAATGTCAACCCCGATATTTTTGAGATCGTAGATGCTCCGGATCTCATCGAGATGGATGAGCAGCCAACAAAGGCGCTTGTCAACAAGCCAAATTCGAGCATTTCTGTAGGATTTCGTTTGCTCAAGCATAAGGAGATCCATGCTTTCGCGAGTGCAGGAAGCAGCGGAGCGATGATGGTCGGTTCTATTTACAGTGTAAACACTATCCAGGGGATCATCCGCCCCAGCACACCGGCTTATATTCCAAAGGAAAACGGAGGATCAACTGTACTTATTGACGCTGGTACCAATCCCGATGCCAAGCCGGATGTGATGTACCAGTTCGGTATACTTGGGTCATTATTTTCAGAGCATGTCTTTCATGTCAAGAATCCCCGTGTCGGACTACTAAATATCGGATCTGAGGAAAAAAAAGGAAGCCTGACCACCCAATCGGCTTTTCAGCTGATGAAAGAATCCAAAGATTATAATTTCATTGGCAATGTTGAAAGTCGGGAACTTTTCCGTGATAAGGTCGATGTAATAGTATGCGATGGCTTTATCGGGAACATCGTTCTGAAACAAGTTGAGGCCATGTACCGTGTGCTGGTTAAACGCGGGATCAAGGATTCTTTTCTCGACCGGTTTAACTACGAAAACTATGGTGGTACCCCCATCCTTGGAGTGAACTCTACAGTTCTTGTGGGACACGGCATTTCAAACAGTAATGCTATTCGCAGGATGATCCTTATGACCAAAGAGGTTCATGAAGCAAAGCTTTCCCATCGCATCAAGCATGCCCTGGAACGTTATTCCATCAATAATATTTAATTCATCATGACAAAGCTCAGAGCTAAAATTTCCGGAATTCAGGGATGGGTACCCCCTTATATCCTAACGAATAAGGAACTAGAGGAAATGGTCGAAACCACGGATGAATGGATAATGACACGTACTGGTATCCGCGAGCGTCATATCCAGAAGGGAGAGGGTCTGGCAACCTCCGATATGGCTGCCGAAGCAGTCAAAGGACTACTCGAAAAGACAGGAACTTCTCCGGATGAGATCCAGCTCATAATTTGTGCCACCGTCACCCCTGACATGGTTTTCCCTGCCACAGCCAACATTATCTGTGATAAGGTCGGAATAAAAAATGCTTTCAGTTTTGATATAAATGCGGCTTGTTCCGGTTTGCTCTTTACGCTGGTGACCGCATCCAAGTTTATTGAGTCAGGCACATACAATAAGGTAATTGTCGTTGGCGCCGATAAAATGTCGACAATAGCTGATTATACCAGCCGGGAAACTTGTGTATTATTTGGCGATGCCGCAGGAGCGTTACTGCTGGAACCAACGACGGAAGAGATTGGCATCATGGATTCCATTACCAAGACCGATGGTTCGGGCAGAGTTCATCTTCACATGAAAGCCGGTGGATCGCTTAGACCACCCAGTCATGAAACTATTGATGCTAAAGAGCATTTTGTTTTCCAGGAAGGTCAGCCGGTATTCAAATTCGCCGTTACCAAGATGGCTGATATTGCCGCGGAGATCATGGAAAAGAACAACCTGAAAAGCGAAGATATTGCCTACCTCGTTCCCCATCAGGCTAACCTGCGTATCATTGAAGCCACTGGTCGGCGAATGGGTATTAGCAAAGACCAGGTTATGATCAATATTGAACGGTATGGAAATACCACCGACGCTACAATACCGCTTTGTCTCTGGGAATGGGAAAACAAACTAAAAAAAGGTGACAACATCATTCTTGCCGCATTCGGTGGAGGCTTCACCTGGGGATCGATCTGGGTAAAATGGGCGTATTGAAGGTTATTAAGTCATTAGGTTATTGAAAGACGCACCGCGGTGCGTCTTTTCATCAGGGCTGGTTTCTATTCTTTCACTAACCTTGAACAGTATATCTCCGGATCGCTTTTAAGCATTAAACAGTAGACCCCTGCCGGGAGATTACGAATATCCACTGTAAGTTCACTTCTATTAACTGTGACATCCGGAATTACCCTTGAGCCGGACATGGAAATTATCAATACCACCCGGCTTTGTTTGGTATCAGGTGCCGTTAGTTCCACCGTACAAAAATCAGTTGCTGGGTTTGGATAAATTTTCAGGGCGACTTGATGCTGATCTCTGTTAGTCCCAACAGGGAATCCCCATATTTCATTGGCAAACGAGGGATGATCGATGAAGGGGTTCCGGTTATTCTGAATCTGGTAAACCGTGTTATTTCTGTCGATCTCTTTCTGTGAAATAGTGTCCTGACTGCACCAGTTCAACATCATCTGAAGCGCCCATGGTTTTAACTGGGATCCCTCAGTCATCGGACTGCCTGGCCAACCGGAATCTTCGGTATAATAACGGGTTGACATATAAAAATAGGTACGGGCAAAATCACCCTTATAATCATCGATGGGTTCAAAAACCATTCCTGAATAGCCGGGTGTGCCGCTTGCTCCAAGTTTACTGCCATTCAACGATGTCCAGCTTGCCGTGGAGACTTCTCCAAATGGATAATTGTTGCGCTGGTTATTCACATAACCGTCGGTAGGATAGAGGTGAAAAAGGTCGGTGTACATGGGTGGAACTTCACCCCCGAACCAGCTTTTAGGCCATGAATGTTCCCGGTTAAAACAAGCTCCTTCGCTTCCATAATTTCCGCATTCATCACCTGAATTATAATGATAAACGTATGGTGGAGTTCCCCCTGGAATATCGGAATACATATCCCATACCACGTTCCCGGGTTCCACATCGGTGGTCTGGAAATAGGTATAGAGGGAATTATAAGAAACCACCGTATGATTTTTTATGATGTTGTGAAGTGCGGATTGTAATGCTGTTCCGTTAAGCCCATATGCCGCATCATAATAACCCGGAGGAATCTGACCAAAACCCTTTAAAACAATGACAAAAACCAAAAAAACAGGAACCATCAACTTTCTCATGTAATAAGCCGGTTTAATGCCGCCAAAATTACTTATAAAGTTGTTTATTCACGCTCTTTTAAATAAATGATTTTGCCTTTCGCTCTTTGATGGTGGTCAAACCCGTTTTAGTTTCCATTTCCCCATTCTGAATACCCAGAAGGCAGAAAAGGTCATTACCGATTCAGCAACTAATATTGAGATGAAAACACCATTTTCACGCATTCCCATATAGAAGGCAAGGAAATAAGCCAACGGTATTTCCAGCAACCAATAACAGAAGATGTTGATAAGTGTAGGACTAACAGTATCCCCGGCGCCATTCATTGAGTTGACCAGAACCATTCCAAAACCATATGCGATAAAACCAAGACTGATTATTCTTAATCCTTCACACCCGGAAGCAATAACCGCAGGATCGGCGATAAACAACCGGATAAAAAACTCACTAAATAGTATAAGAATCAATCCTAATGATCCTAGAAACACCATATTTATCCATCCGGTTATCCAAACAGAGCGTTCCGCACGAATTGGTTTGTTTGCCCCCAAGTTTTGTCCCACCAGGGTGGATGCAGCATTGCTTAGTCCCCATGATGGTAACAAAGCAAAAACAATAATCCGCAAGGCGATGGTATAACCTGCAACTACAATGCTTCCAAACTCCGAAATGATGCGTACGAGACCGATCCAGCTTGAAGTGGCAATAATATGCTGACCAATTCCACCCAGGGAAAGCTTGACCAGAGTGTGCATTATTTTCCAGTCAACCCTAAGATGACGCACGGCAAGCCTTACGCGTTTTCTTCCATTGAAAAGAAGATACAACTGAAATAAAACAGCAAGACCACGACCGGTGGTCGTTGCAACCGCCGCTCCAGTTACACCCATCTCCGGGAATGGTCCAATGCCAAAAATAAGCAACGGATCAAGAACTATATTTATAAGATTTCCCATCCACAGGACACGCATGGAAACAGCCGCATCACCGGCGCTGCGGAAAATAGAATTAATGATAAACAGCAACATGATAATGGAGTTTCCCCCGATCATAATAGCTGTAAAACTCCACATTTCGTTGACAATTACCGGCGAAGCTCCCATGATCCGGAGCAATTTTCTGGAAAAAATTAATCCCGGAACAGCAATAGCTACAGAAACGATCAAACCGGTCAGGATTGCCTGAAATGCGGCCAGAGAAGCTCCTTCATGGTTTTTCTCACCGATTCGGCGGGAAACCATGGAAGAGGTAGCAGTACTTAAACCAAACGCGATCGCGTAGACAATAGTGATCATCGACTCGGTAATTCCGACGGTCGCAATTGCATCCGGACCAAGTTTCGAAACAAAATATATATCAACGACGGCAAAAATGGATTCCATCAACATTTCCAGGGACATTGGGATGGAAAGCAAAAATATGGCACGGCCTAACCGGCCTGTTGTGAAATCCTGTTCCGTACCTGCAATGGCTTCTCGGAAATGGAGACATAATCTCCCGGTACGGATTATAAACGATTGTTTTAGGATGGTATATTTAGCGTAGGCATTCATACGATTTTCGTTTTCGATATCGATTTAACATAATTTTGCTTTTAAAATTTTCTTTTATGACCGGGAATACTGTGTTCCGGGTCAATCTTTCGGTAAATAACAATACAAGCATGTTGTTCATGGCTTTTCCTCCATAACTTTTGTTAAACAATAATTTAAACAGGGAGATGAATGGAATAAACCTTACCTGGAGAGCTGGGTGCCCACCAAAACGGTAAATCGCGGTATAATGGTTGTGATTACCATAAGGTTTCCATTAATCGAAGGGACAAATATAAAAAGTTTTTTTCAAATCAAAAAAGAAAAGTAAGATTACCCTATGTGACTGGTTTAATGAATTTTTTGTAATTTTGCGAACTTTTTTACAAAGAGTATGCTTAAATACCCGGAATATAAGTCGCTTGATCTGATCAGGATCGGCAAAGAGGTACAATCCTACTGGCAGACTCATAAAACTTTTAAAAAAAGTTTAAAGCTTACAGAAGGGAAGACTCCTTTTATTTTCTATGAAGGGCCGCCCTCCGCCAATGGTATTCCCGGTATTCATCATGTAATGGCACGCGCAATAAAGGATATCTTTTGCCGGTATAAAACCATGAAAGGTTTCTATGTAATCCGTAAAGCCGGATGGGACACACACGGGCTACCGGTTGAAATAGCAGTCGAAAAAAAGCTGGGCATTACCAAGGAAGATATCGGTAAATCTATCTCCATCGAAGATTACAACAAGGATTGCCGTAAAGAGGTGATGAAGTATAAAGATCTATGGGATGAACTGACAATCCTGATGGGTTATTGGCTGAACCTGGATGATCCTTATATTACTTTCGAAAATAAATATATTGAAAGTGTCTGGTACCTCCTTTGTGAACTTTATAAAAAAGATCTTATATACAAGGGCTATACAATTCAGCCATATTCACCCGCTGCAGGGACCGGTCTCAGTACCCATGAGCTAAACCAGCCAGGGGCTTATAAAATGGTCAAGGATAATACGGTTGTTGCCCAGTTCAAGGTAATCCGGGATGCCAGGTCTGAGTTCCTGTTCAACGACATTTTCGGAGAACTATACATCCTTGCATGGACGACCACCCCCTGGACCCTTCCTTCAAACACCGGTCTGGCGATGGGGAAAGATATTGACTATGTTCTTGTTAAAACTTTCAATCCTTACACATACACTGAACAGATAGTTGTTCTGGCAAAGGATTTGTTACCCCAGTATTTTCTGGAAAAAAATGCAAACCTTGAATTGGAAAATTACCATGAAGGAGATAAACATATACCATTTCAGGTCATAGCCCAATATAAGGGTTCATCGTTTGAAGAGATTCGTTTTGAACAGCTAATGCCTTATGCACAGCCTGAAGAGGGAGATCCATTCCGGGTAGTTATGGGTGATTTTGTCACAACCGATGATGGAACCGGAATTGTACATATTGCTCCAAGTTTTGGAGCCGATGACTTCCGGGTTGGTAAACAATATGGTCTTGGAGCCCTGACAATGGTTGATAAACAGGGAAAGTTCATTGACCAGATGGGGGAATTCGCCGGCCGCTATGTAAAACCTGAATATGATCCCGATTGCCAGGCTGGCAAATGTCCACCGGTTGATATAGACATTATCGTAAAGCTTAAACATGAGAACAAGGCTTTTAAAACCGAAAAATACGAGCATTCCTATCCACATTGCTGGCGGACCGACAAGCCAATTCTATATTATCCGCTGGATTCATGGTTTATCCGGACTACGGCATACAAGGACAAAATGATCTTTCTGAACCGAACCATTAACTGGAAACCTGAGTCTACAGGATCAGGACGATTCGGCAACTGGCTTGAAAACCTTGTTGACTGGAATCTTTCACGATCACGGTTTTGGGGAACTCCACTCCCAATCTGGAGATCAGAAGATGGGAAGGTGGAGATTTGTATAGGGTCCGTCGCACAGCTGAAAGAAGAGTGTGTTAAAGCAGTGAATGCAGGCGTCATGAAATCAGATCCACTGGCCAATTATATTCCGGGAGACAACACCGATGAGAACTATCATACTTTTGATTTGCACCGGCCATTTGTTGATGAAATTATTCTTTCGACCGGTAACGGAAAGCCCATGTACCGTGAACCTGATCTGATTGATGTTTGGTTTGATTCAGGATCAATGCCATATGCGCAATATCACTATCCTTTCGAAAAGACCCGGAACCTTGAGAGCTATTTCCCTGCAGATTTCATCGCTGAAGGAGTTGATCAGACCAGGGGATGGTTTTTTACCTTACATGCAATCGCGGTTATGCTATTCGACAATGTCTCTTTCAAGACCTGTGTTTCAAACGGCCTGGTATTAGATAAAAACGGCAACAAAATGTCGAAACGACTGGGAAATGCCGTCGATCCATTTGAGACGATAAAAAAGTTCGGACCCGATGCTACACGCTGGTATTTGATCACCAATTCACAGCCTTGGGATAACCTGAAATTTGACCTGGAGGGGATCGGTGAAATTCAGCGGAAATTCTTTGGTACGCTTTATAATACTTACGCGTTTTATGCTTTGTATGCAAATATTGACGGATTCACATTCAAAGAAGATGTAATACCTAACAGTGAAAGACCCGAAATAGACCGTTGGATCCTTTCGGAATTGAATTCCCTTATTCAGGTTGTTGACGAATGCTATGGTGATTATGAGCCGACAAAAGCAGGAAGAGCAATTTCGGATTTTGTGGATGAACATCTGAGCAATTGGTATGTCAGATTATGCCGTCGCCGATTTTGGAAAGGAGATTATTCTCCGGATAAAATTTCCGCTTTCCAGACACTTTACCGTTCTTTGGAAGTAATTGCCCAGCTTGCAGCACCAATTGCTCCGTTCTTTATGGAACGCCTGTTTATAGATCTGAACCATGTTGCTAAAAAACAACCTGTCGATTCTGTTCATCTGACGGAATTTCCGAAAGCCGATCCCTCCCTGATCGATAAGGATCTTGAAGAGCGTATGGAACTGGCCCAGAAGATCTCCTCCATGATCTTATCGATTCGCAAAAAAACCAATATTCGCGTACGTCAGCCGTTGAATAAAATTTTGATCCCGTTGCTGAACGCTCATCTGAAGGAACAAATAGAAGCGGTAAAAAATCTCATCCTTTCGGAAGTCAATGTAAAACAGCTGGAATATATAACCGATACGGCCGGTATCCTTGTAAAAAGGATAAAACCCGACTTCAAAAAGCTGGGTCCCAGGTATGGAAAATTAATGAAGGAGCTGGCTTCGGCGCTTGCATTACTTTCACAGGATGAAATTACCAGTCTGGAAAAACTTGGGAAACTCAAGATACAGATTGATGGACAGATACTGGTGGTCAACCTGGACGATGTGGAAATCCTTTCTGACGATATTCCGGGTTGGCAGGTCGCAAATATGGGTACATTGACTGTCGCTCTTGACATTTCAGTCACACCTGAACTTTGGCAGGAAGGGATTGCCCGGGAAATCATAAACCGTATTCAAAATCTGAGAAAGGAAAAAGGTTTTGATGTTACGGATAAGATAATGGTTAAATTTCAGGCACATCCGGTTGTCGCTTTAGCTGTGGATCATAATATTTCTTATATTTGCACGGAAATTTTGGCTCAATCGTTTGAAGTAGTGAACTCGGTTGAGGATCCTGAAAAAATCCTTGTTGCATTGACCGAGCAAATATCAACATACATATCAATCCGAAAAATTGATTAAATGAGACGACATGAATTTTTTCTGTCGTATTTTATTTATAGCATTATCATTTGTTGAATTTTAAAAATTTGAGGATATGAAAAAAGCAGCTGGAAATTCGATAATCGAAAAGACACGTTATTCAGATGAGGAACTTGAAGAATTCCGCGAAATCATTCTTATTAAACTTGAAAAAGCACAGAATGATCTGAAACTGCTCACCGAATCTTACACGACAGGGAATGACAATGATACCAACGATACATCTCCCACTTTCAAAGTTCTGGAAGAAGGCTATCAGGTTTTTTCCAAGGAAGAAAACAGTAAATTCGCTGCCCGTCAGGAAAAATTCATCAAAAGCCTTGAAAATGCACTAATTCGGATTGAGAACAAAACTTACGGGATTTGTCGTGTTACAGGTAAGCTGATCCCTAAAGATCGTTTACGCATAGTGCCTCATGCCACTCTCAGTATTGAAGCTAAAAGGATTCAGACAGCAGTTTCGGTTCCCAGACAGACGGTAGAACCCGATCTGGAATAATACCTATTAAACACTTTTATTTAAGTTGAAGAAAGCCATTTTAATAATGGTTCTGATCCTGGTTCTTGATCAGGTAGTTAAAATCCTGGTTAAGACCACCATGCCACTTGGTGATACCCATTTAATTTTCGGACGCTGGTTCCAGATCCATTTTATCGAAAACGAGGGTATGGCGTTCGGGATGAAGCTTGGGGGCAACAATGGAAAATTGTTGTTAAGCCTATTCCGCATTGTAGCAGTAATAGTAATTGGCTGGTGGCTGTTTAAAGTCACCAAAAAAGGGGCAGGTAACCTTCTGATAATCTGTATCTCTATGATAATGGCCGGAGCTTTCGGAAATATTATTGATTCGGCTTTTTACGGACTAATTTTCAGTAATAGTTCCTTTGAAATTGCCACTCTTTTTCCTACCGGCGGCGGGTATGGAACATTCCTACACGGGAAAGTTGTCGATATGCTTTATTTCCCGATAATCGAATCGCATTATCCTGCTTGGATTCCATGGATCGGAGGTCAGGAGTTTACTTTCTTCAGCCCGGTATTTAATATTGCAGATTCTTCTATAACTATTGGTGTTTTCATACTGGTTCTTTTCCAGAAAAACATTTTTCAAACTTCCGAATCCCGGACAACTCCTGCAGAAAAAATTCCCACCCACAAAAATTCTTCTGTAGATCCTTCAGCTTCCGATCAGCAATAAATTTTTCTTTACATAAATTCCTCACACAGGATAAACAAAAAGTATTACCCACAGTAGGCTGGCACATTAGGTCACAACAGAAAAGGTTAATTATTGATCTTAACTTTTTCTATTCGCCAATTATAGATAAAAAAGGAAATATTTGCCAACATCCATAAAGATCTTAATGTACCTGTTGTGGTTATGGAGACCTAAATAAACAGATGCAAAATATGATGCCCTGTTTTCCGATGTCAGGGTGTATGTGGTTTTGGAGGAGGAGCTGGTTTTTTAGGACTTTTGGGAGGATGGGGATGACCAGGTTTTTTAGGTTCTTTTGGTTTTTTGGGTTCGTGGGCTTTCGTCGGTTTTTTAGGTGAAGAAGGATGATGAGGATGTGGAGGAGTAGGGGGATGTTTTGGATTCTGAGCGTCGCTGTTAGCCGATGCAGGAGGATTGCCGGATGATGTACTTATTCCATAAATAGTAGTGAAAATAAATACCGTGGCAATTACCAGAATAAATCGCTTCATGGTTAAAAAATTTTGCGATAAAAATACAAAAAAGATACGGTATCTTTGATATGTTTTCATTCATAGATTAAAACGGATTAACATGGTCAAGGGGACGATTCTAATCATCGATGATGAGGAAAAACTAAGGGGAGCCCTTTCAAGGATACTCGAACTTGAAGACTACCGGGTGTTCCAGGCATCAAACCCTGGTAAGGGTTATCAAATACTGGATCAGCAAAAAGATATTTTACTTGTGATCACTGATGTGCGATTGCGTGAAGAGAGTGGTATGCAAGTCCTGGAAAAGGTTAAGATGCACTTTCCACAGTGTGAAGTCATTTTAATAACCGCATATGGAACCATCCAGGATGGGGTCAATGCCATGAAACTCGGAGCCTTTGATTATATCACGAAAGGAGATGGCGACGATCAGATCCTTGTAACTATTGAACGGGCAATGGAGAAGGCAAAAATGCACCACAGGATCATTGAACTTGAACGCAAACTAAAAACCCGTTATAACTTTACTAAGATCCTGGGAGATTCGACCAAAATTAACGAAGCAATTTATTTTGCAAGAAAGGTAGCCCCAACCGACTCAACAGTATTGATTGAAGGAGAAACAGGTACCGGGAAAGAACTATTTGCCCAATCAATCCACAGTGACAGTCCTCGCCGGCACAAGCCTTTTGTTGCAGTGAACTGCTGTGCTTTTCCGAAAGAACTGTTGGAATCGGAAATCTTCGGTCATAAGAAAGGGGCGTTTACGGGTGCGGTTTCCGATAAAAAAGGGCTCTTTGAAGAGGCACACGAAGGAACATTTTTCCTTGATGAGGTAAGTGAAATGAACCTTGATCTGCAAGGGAAATTATTAAGAGTATTGGAAGAACAATCATTCACCAGGGTCGGTGATACAAAACCCGTTCACGTTAATGTCAGGATCATCGCGGCAACTAACAGGGATCTGCAAAAAGAGATCCAACTTAAACATTTCCGGTCTGATCTCTATTTTCGCTTATCGGTATTTAAAATTATGATTCCTCCCCTTCGTGAGCGGAAAGAGGATCTTCCACAGATGGTGGATTTTTTTAGCCGGTTTTATGCAATGAAAACCAATAAAACGGTGACCGGTTACGATGAATACTTTCTGAAGAAAATAAAAGTCTATGATTGGCCGGGGAATACCAGGGAACTAAAAAATATGGTTGAACGGGCAGTTATTCTCAGTAATAAAGAGACCCTTACTGCCGACCTCCTTCCTCAGGAGATCTCAAACTTCTCTCAGGAATCCGCGATGACGAACTTAGCAGGAAGTCTTGCAGAACTTGAAAAAATACATATCCAAAAAATCCTGACGCTTACAAATGGAAATAAAACCAAAGCATCAGAAATTCTCGGTATAGGAGTGCCAACCCTTTACCGGAAGATCGCAAAATACGCACTTGAATTGTGAGCGGTAATCCTATCATTTTAGAAAAGACCCTTTCATTTTAATAGGGTCTTTTTTATTTCCGGTACACGGATAAATACATCACGAAAATTTTAAGCCTCATAATGTCAAGAGGTTATGTGCTTTTGATGCAAGTCAAATAAAACTGGTACACTCTTGGCAATATAATTGGAACGATTTTAAAGAAAAAAGAAATGATTCTCTTATTGGTTTTATCTGTAACGGTTTTCAGTTATTTACTATATGTGTTACAACATCCTGAGAAATTTTAGAATCTTCCATTCATTACCAACACCATGAAAGAAATCGCAGGAATACTATTGGTTTTTATTTTGCCTGTCATAATTGCAATCCCGGCAGGGAAATACATTGCCAAAGTCTTTAAAGGAGAAAAAACTTTCCTGGATTTTTTAACACCTGTTGAAAAATACATTTTCAGGTTTTCAAGGATTGACCCGGAAAAAGAGATGAACTGGGGGCAACATCTCCTGGCCTTGCTTACCATTAATCTGATTTGGCTTGTTTATGGATTTTTCATGCTGATCACGCAGCGGTTCCATTTCTGGAATCCCGATCACAATCCATCCATGACCCCCGATCTTGCTTTCAACACCGCAATTAGTTTCGTGGTAAACTGCAACCTTCAGGATTATTCCGGGGAAACAGGAGCATCCTATTTATCTCAAACGGTTGTTTTCACATTTCTTCAGTTTGTATCCGCGGCGACAGGAATAGCCGCCGCAGCAGTGTTATTTAATGCATTGAGAAATAAAACGACGGATAAACTAGGAAATTTTTTTAATTATTTTCTGAAATCAATTACCCGTATTCTTCTTCCCATCGCGGTGGTAATTGCTGTTATTCTTGTCTTTTGCGGGATTCCCCAGACCTTTAAAGGGAAAGAAACATTCACAACCGTTCAGGGAGATGTTTCTCACGTGTCACGCGGACCGGCAGCATCGATGATTGCTATCAAACACCTTGGGACAAACGGAGGAGGTTTTTTCGGAGCGAATTCAGCCCATCCCTTCGAAAATCCCAACTATTTTACTGCCCTGGTCGAACTGATCGCACAAATGCTCATCCCATTCTCCATGGTTTTTGCGCTGGGTTATTATATTAATCGAAAGAGGCTTTCCAGGATTATTTTTATCGTAATGACTATTGGTTTTTTATGTCTGGTAGTACCTACTATAGCATGGGAGATGAAAGGAAATCCGGTTTTTTCTTCCCTTGGAATTGACCAGTCTTCAGGAAATATGGAAGGGAAAGAAGTACGGTTTGGCGCCGGTCTTTCCGGCTTCTGGAGCATCATCACAACAGTCATTTCTACGGGTTCCGTCAACGGAATGCACGACAGTTATATACCCCTTTCGGGAATGATGATGCTATTTGCCATGATGATCAACGCTTTTTATGGAGGATGTGGTGTCGGTATTTTGAACTATTATCTTTTCATAATTATTGCAGCTTTTATTTCAGGACTTATGGTGGGAAGGACACCGGAATTATTAGGTCGAAAAATTGAAGCAAAAGAGATGAAAATTGCCGTCATGCTTGCTTTACTCGGGCCTCTGATTATCTTGTCAGGTACGGCATTATCGGCATTTCTCTACCATCATTCTGAACAAGAATTATCAGGTTGGTTGAATAATCCGGGATCACATGGTTTCTCAGAAATGATTTATCAGTTCACCTCTGCTTTTGCCAATAACGGTTCGGGATTTGAAGGACTCGGAGATAACACACCTTTTTGGAATCTCACCACGGGAATCGCAATGTTAATAGGGAGGTATTTGCCGGTTATCGGAACTATTGCAATAGCAGGAATAATGGCCCGGAAAAAAAATATCCCGGTCTCAGCAGGAACCTTAAAAACCGACACAATGACCTTCGGTATAATGACATTGGCCGTAATCATTATCATTGCTGCTCTGGATTATTTACCGGCTATTGTCTTAGGACCAATCACAGAATCTTTGAGCCATTAAACAGTTATTGAAAAAGATGAAAAGAATAAAGAATAAAATCTCCTTATTTGATAAAACGTTTCTGAAAGATGCTTTTATACGTTCCTTCATCAAGCTGAATCCAAAAACGATGGTCAGGAACCCTGTAATGTTTACGGTGGAAGTCGGAACAACTATTATGATTATAGTTTCTGTCATGACCCTGATAGATAACTCTAATAAACAGGGAAGTTTTGCATACAATATTTCCATCACGGTCATTCTTCTTTTAACTGTCTTGTTTGCCAACTTTGCCGAAGCAATTGCCGAAGTCAGGGGAAAAGCACAAGCAGAATCGCTGAGGAAGACACGACATGATACACCTGCCAACCGGTTGTTACCTGATGGAAAGATCGAATTGATCAATTCTGCACTCCTGAAAAAAGGGGATATTTTCCTGGTTTCAGCAGGGGAGATAATCCCGGCTGACGGAGAGATCGTTGAAGGGATGGCTTCCATCGATGAATCGGCAATCACCGGTGAATCTGCTCCAGTAATCCGTGAAGCAGGCGGCGATAAATCGGGTGTCACAGGGGGTACGCAGGTTTTATCGGATTCGATAAAAGTACAGATTACGACTCTTCCCGGAGAATCATTTCTTGATAAAATGATTGCACTTGTAGAGGGAACAAGTCGTCAAAAAACTCCCAATGAAGTGGCACTGACCATCTTGCTTGCCGGGTTTACCATGATCTTTATTATAGTCTGTGTCACACTTGAACCTTTTGCCAATTATACCGGGACAATGATTACGATCGCTTCTATGATATCTTTGTTTGTTTGCCTTATCCCGACTACCATCGGCGGGCTTCTTTCGGCTATCGGTATAGCCGGGATGGATCGAGCGTTAAAGGCAAATGTTATTTCAAAATCAGGAAAGGCTGTTGAGACAGCAGGTGATATCGATGTTCTATTACTTGACAAGACCGGTACGATTACAATTGGTAACCGGAAAGCTACAAATTTCTTCCCGGCTCCTGAAGTTGAATTGGATCATTGTATCAGATGTTGTATCCTGAGTTCTATTGCTGATGAAACACCGGAGGGAAGATCAATCCTTGAGTTGGCAAAACAAAAAAAAGAAATAGCCATGCCATCGGTCACAGGTGCCAAATTTTTCAAATTCTCTGCAGAAACACGCTCAAGCGGGATCGATCTTAATGATGGTACCTCCATTAGAAAAGGGGCCTATGATTCTATTAAAAGAATATGCCAGAATGCAGGAAATCTGGTTCCTGAAAGTATGGAAGCAAAAGTAAAGACAATAGCAGGGGCCGGCGGGACACCTCTTGTTGTTGCTGAGAATAACAGGATGGTGGGAGTTATTGAGCTTCAGGACATAATAAAACCGGGAATCCAGGAACGTTTTGACAGGTTACGCAAGATGGGAGTAAAAACAGTCATGGTAACCGGTGATAACCCTTTAACCGCAAGGTATATAGCCGAAAAAGCCAGGGTAGATGATTTTATTGCCGAAGCAAAACCGGAGGATAAGCTGGCATATATCCGCAAGGAGCAGTCGACCGGAAAGCTGGTTGCAATGATGGGTGACGGAACCAATGATGCTCCGGCCCTTGCCCAGGCTGATGTTGGAGTGGCGATGAACAGTGGCACCCAGGCAGCTAAAGAGGCCGGGAATATGGTCGATCTTGACAATGATCCTACTAAGCTTATTGAGATCGTTGAGATAGGTAAGCAATTATTGATTACAAGGGGTACTCTTACAACCTTTTCCATCGCCAATGATGTTGCCAAGTATTTTGCAATTGTCCCGGCACTCTTCATTGCTTCTATCCCGTCACTGCAAGCGCTCAATATAATGAGTCTCAGGAGTCCGGAGTCGGCAATTTTATCAGCCGTTATTTTTAATGCAATTATTATTCCCTTGTTAATCCCGTTAGCATTACGCGGAGTAAAATACCAGCCTGTAGGAGCCAGTTCACTTTTAAGGAGGAACCTATTAGTTTACGGGTTGGGTGGAGTGATTGCGCCATTTGCAGGAATAAAATTGATAGATATGATATTAAGATTCATTATTTAAACCACCTTTAAAGGGAATGACATGAAAAACTATCTTTTTCCTTCGCTAAGGCTTACGGTAATCCTGATTTTAGTGCTTGGATTTCTGTATCCTCTTATTATTCGCGGAGTCGCCTTACTCTCAAACGGATCCGGAGATGGAGAAAGACTTTATAAAAACGGAAAGGTTATAGGATTTAAGGAGATAGGACAGTCATTTCGTGAAGACAAATATTTCCGGGGACGTTTCTCCTCAGTTAATTATAATGCCTGTGGCTCAGGAGCATCAAATAAAAGCATTTATAACCGGGAATATATTCAGACTATCAAAGCCAGAATTGATACTTTCCTTGTCCGGAACCCAGGGATCAAGAGATATGAAATACCCGTTGAATTGGTAACAGCATCGGGGAGCGGTCTTGATCCTGATATTTCCAGGGAAGCCGCTTTGATTCAGGTCGGCCGGATTTCCAAAGCCAGGAAGATCGGGAAAGTTCAGCTCTCAAAACTGGTAAATGACATGACAAACCCTCCTTTCCTGGGAGTCTTCGGCCCGGAAAAGGTAAATGTACTTTCTTTAAACCTTGAATTAGATAAACTTAAATAACTTTGATCAGACAAACTGATTATGTCAGAACAGGACCGTGAACGGAATGTTGGACATTTCCTCGATCTTATCCGTAAATCAAGACGGGGGCGATTCAAGTTATATATCGGGATGATCGCCGGCGTTGGAAAGACTTACCGGATGCTAAAAGAGATGCATCATCTTCTTCAGCAAGGGGTTGACATCCAGATCGGTTTCATCGAATCTCATGGCCGTGCAGATACCGAAAAGCTGATTGAGGGATTGCCTTTAATCCCTCGTAAAATGGTCTTTTACAAGGGGAAGGAACTCCAGGAAATGGACCTTCAAAAAATTTTAAATATTCATCCTGAAATCGTAATCATTGATGAGTTTGCGCATACTAATATACCCGGCTCAAGGAATGAAAAACGCTGGCAGGATGTGATTGAAATCCTCGAGGCCGGAATTCATGTGATCAGCGCGGTCAACATTCAGCATATCGACAGCCTGTGTAGTGAAATTGAACAGATCACCGGCATAGAAGTTAAAGAACGTATTCCCGATCATCTTCTGGGGCAGGTAGATGAAATTGTTAACATTGATCTTACAGCAGAAGAATTAATCGGAAGGCTCAAAGAAGGGAAAATCTATCATCCTGATAAAGTTGAAATCGCATTGCATAATTTTTTTCAACCAGAAAAAATCCTTCAACTCAGGGAACTGGCATTAAAAGAAGTAGCCGGACAGGTAGGACGCAGGATTGAAACAGAAGTATTTTCGACCTCTAAACGCAAACCGGAGAAATTTCTCACCTGTATCAGTAAAAATGCCAGGACGGCCAAGAAACTGATCAGAAAAACATCCCGAATGGCCAACTATTATACTTCCTCATGGTATGTACTCTATGTTCAAATCTCCGAGGAGGCTTTTGATAAAATTAAATTATCGGAGCAGCGATTGCTGATTAACAACTTCAAGCTGGCAACCGAACTGGGCGCTGAAGTTTTGCGTGTCAGAAATAATAAAATTGCTGAGACAATTTATTCAACTGCCCTTGAAAAACAAATAACCACTATTTTAATAGGTTTACCGAAGTACCGGTTAGGCAAAAGAAATCTTCTTCGTCAGTTACTGAAAAAACTGGCAGGAACAAAAATTGACATTATAATCGTATCATAATATGAGAATAAAAACAAAATTATACATCGGATTCAGTTTCCTCTTTTTTGTAATTGTGATCATATGGGCCGGCAGTTCGATCTATATCTTCCAACTTTCAAACGACTCGGAAGCAATATTACAGGATAATTATAAATCTATAGTGTTATCCAACAATATGGCGAATATTCTGGATGACATGAAGAATTTTCAATTAGGTTACCTTGTCGGTGGTATGTCAAAACGGGATGATAGTACTTATTTAAAAAAGATCACTGAATTCGAGAAAAACCTGGCCAACGAAAAACATAACATAACTGAAAATGGAGAAAAGGAAATGGTTGTACAACTGGAACAATCCTTTAATGATTTTCTCCAGTCATTTGAGTTCGAAAGAGTCAATTCCATATCAAAAGACGAGCCCATTTACTACAGTATTCTTCAGCACTACCAGGAGGTAAAGTCAGTCATCAATTCTATCTCCGATATTAATATGGGTGCAATTATCCGGAAGAACGACCATATGAAAGCCACCGCAAACCATGCCTTCATTTACATTTCAATATTTGGAACCATCTGTTTTTTGATTTCTTTCACTATGTTAATGAACTTTCCGAGGAATATATCCAGTCCTATCCGTGACCTTACTCAGGGAATCCAGGAAATAGCCCGTAAAAATTACAATCAGCAACTTTATTTTTCGTCAAATGATGAATTTGGAGAACTGGCCTCGGCTTTCAACATAATGACTAAAAAATTAAATGAATACGAAAAAAGCAACCTTTCTAAGATACTGTTCGAGAAAAAGAGAATTGAAGCAATTATCTGCAACATCAAAGATGCTATAATCGGACTTGACCAGAACAAGGATCTTATTTTTACAAATCCTGCCGCTGAAACCCTTCTCGGTGTAAAATCCGATAAACTGATTGGCAAAGGAGCCCTGGAGATTGCTTCCAGGAACGATCTTTTCCATAATATAATTAAAGAACTAAGCAATGATACATACCATTCAAAAGAGTTCAAACCGATTAAAATCGTTGTTGAAGGGAAGGAGTCTTTTTATATAAAAGAGATCATTGATGTGTACCATATGAACACAGGTGAAGGTGACCAACAGTTGATCGGATATCTCATCATCCTGAAAAATATAACAAAATTTCAAGAGTTGGATGATGCCAAGACCAGTTTCATAGCCACTATTTCACATGAATTGAAAAACCCGATCTCTTCAGCCCGGCTGAACCTGAAATTACTTGAAGACCCTCGGGTAGGGGAGTTGAACAAGGAACAAAAAACCTTACTTGATAACGTTAAAGAAGAATTGGTTCGTCTGATAAAGATTACAAGTGAATTGCTGGACCTGACCCAGGTGGAGTCAGGTAATATAAATCTGCAGATCAGGCCAGCCGATCCGCACGATATCATCAGATATGCATTGAATTCAATTAAATACCAGGCAGAGTTGAAGAAGTTAACCATAAAAATCAATGCCCAGGAGAACTTACCTTTAATTGCCGCCGATGTTGAAAAGACTGCCTGGGTTCTTATCAACTTTATCAACAATGCCATCCATTATTCTCCACAGGAAAGCACGATCATAATTGATGCGATGCAAGACGACAGAGCAATAAAATTTTCTGTAAGTGATTTTGGAAAAGGAATTGAAAAGCAATATCTGGATAAGATATTTGAAAAGTTCTACAGGGTACCAGGTTCTTCCCAGGATGGAACAGGTTTAGGGCTTGCAATCTCAAAGGAATTTATTGACAAGCAAAAAGGTAAGATCTGGGCTGAAAGCAAACCGGGTGAAGGAAGTAAGTTCTATTTCACACTACCGGTTGTTTCGACATAACAAATCATTATGAAGAATTATTTTACCCGCAGAGTCCTTCCAATCCGGAGTGTGGTAGTAGGTTTGATCTTATTTATCGCGCAAATTTCCTTTATTGAAGTGTGGTACTTTCTTGCGAGTTTCCCAATGGTGTCGCCTGTTTTGATCTTATGATATACTGCTGATTCAATATAATCGTTGGGATAGAACACACTTTTGATAATGGGGAACAAAGAAGTAATCAACTTCTGATTATCGAAATCGATCACCCGGAGCGGATCAAGAGGAATATCTTTATACCGGATCTCAAAATGGAGATGGGGACCCCGACTTCGCCCGGTTGAACCACCCAGCCCAACTGGATCCCCGGCTTTCACAATCTGGTTAGTTTTGACGGGAATCTTTGAAAGATGGGCATAATAGGTCTCCAAACCATTATAATGACGTATGATTACCAGGTAACCAAAACCTCCCCTGTTGTATTTCGCGTAGCGCACCACCCCGTTAAAGGATGCCCTAACCGTATCTCCCCGGTTGAGTTTGATATCAAGCCCTTTATGGGTATACATGAAACCCCTGAAGAGTTTGCCATAAATTGGCATACAGAATTTATTACCGCCGGCGACCAGGCGGAGGACCGTATCCCTGATCGAATCGGGTTGGATTCGGTATGCAAAGATCTGGTCGTTGATCCAGCGGTCGGAGAACAGTCCAGTGGAGTCATCTTCCGGGTGCATCATGACCGGTTCATCCTGAAGGTATTCCCAGGTAAAGTTTTTATAGAGGATCACCGGGCCATTCGGAGTGTCGAGGGTATCTATTATAGCATCAATGTTGCGTTGAGCAGAAGAAAGAAGAGGAAAAACAAAAAAAAGAAAGAACCAGATTTTAAATAACTTCATGGGCATTTTGTTAGGGTACTCTCGTAATAACGGCAAAACTACGGGAAAATTTTTCACGATCAAATATTTGATTGAGCATATATTATATCTTTGCATAAATTTTTAAATGCCGTATGGAAGTAAGGAAAACCGGAAAAATATCTCAGATCATCGGACCTGTTATTGATGTTGTGTTTGATGAGAAAGTTAAACTCCCGAATATTTATAATGCTTTGGAAGTTAGAAATGACAAGGGAGACCTCATCGTTCTTGAATGTCAATATGATATTGGTGAAAACAGGATACGGACGATTTCAATGGATTCGACCGATGGTCTTCGCCGGGGTATGGAAGTCATTGACCGGGGTACCCCTATATCAATGCCTATCGGTGACCAGATCCGTGGTCGTCTCTTTAATGTTATCGGTAAACCTATCGACGGGTTAAGCGATGTAAATCCTGAACCGAGCTATCCGATTCATCGTGAACCTCCGACCTTTGAAGAGCTGAGTACACAGAAAGAGGTCCTCTTTACCGGTATCAAGGTCATTGATCTGATCGAACCTTATGCAAAGGGAGGTAAGATCGGATTGTTTGGCGGCGCCGGAGTCGGTAAGACGGTGATTATCATGGAGCTTATCAACAACATTGCCAAAAAGTATTCAGGATTATCAGTATTTGGCGGCGTTGGTGAACGTACGCGTGAGGGAAACGATTTGCTTCGGGAAATGATCGAATCGGGTGTAATACGTTACGGAAAGGCATTTCTGGAGGATATGGGAAAAGGCGGATGGGATCTTTCCAAAGTTGATCCTGAAGAGTTATTGAAATCACAGGGAACATTAGTTTTCGGACAGATGAATGAGCCCCCGGGCGCTCGTGCACGGGTAGCTCTTTCGGGTTTAACCCTTGCTGAGTATTTCCGTGATGGAGATGAAAAAACCGGAGGACGCGATATCTTGTTTTTTATTGATAATATTTTTCGATTCACCCAGGCCGGGATGGAAGTTTCCGCAATGCTTGGACGTATGCCATCTGCTGTTGGTTATCAGCCGACCCTTGCCACCGAAATGGGTATTTTGCAGGAACGTATTACATCGACCAAACGCGGTTCGATCACTTCCGTTCAGGCAGTGTATGTTCCCGCAGATGACCTGACAGACCCTGCTCCCGCTACCACTTTTGCCCATCTTGATGCCACCACTGTGTTGAGCCGGAAGATTTCCGAACTCGGTATTTATCCTGCCGTCGACCCTCTTGATTCCACCTCCAGGATCCTTTCGCCGGAAGTTGTTGGAGATGAGCATTATAATACTGCCCAGCGTGTTAAAAGAACTCTTCAACGATATAAAGAACTCCAGGATATAATTGCGATCCTTGGGATGGATGAATTATCAGATGAAGACAAACTGGTTGTATCCAGGGCAAGAAGAGTACAGAGGTTTCTTTCGCAACCATTCCATGTCGCTACTCAGTTTACCGGTATCCCCGGCACCTTTGTTAATATCGAGGATACCATCAAAGGCTTTAATATGATAATGGACGGTGAAGTTGATGAATATCCCGAGTCAGCTTTCAACCTGGTAGGGACAATTGAAGAAGCCATTGAAAAGGGAAAGAAAATGGTTGCAGAAAGCAGGTAGCCCATGAAGGTCGAAATTATTACTCCTGATTCTGTTATTTTCGTCAGCGAAAATGTTCAGCTCATTCAGTTACCCGGTATCGACGGGTCTTTTGAAGTACTGAACAATCATGCCCCTCTGATTTCCGTGCTTGATAAGGGAAAAATAAAGCTGGTCAACAAAGGGGAAAAGGAAGAACTTTTTTTTGACATTAAAGGCGGTGTAATTGAGATCCTTAATAACAGGATAATCGTGCTTGCCGAATAATAATCCCGGGAATGAAATTTATGCACATCCGGAAAATCGCAGTAATTATTTTATTTTTCCTCCTGGGAACCAGTAGTTGTTATAAGAATGAACCTGTACCATCAGCCGATTTTAGCTATGCCGGTAACAACGAATTCAAGATTCCCTGTACGATAATGTTTACAAATCAATCGAATAATGCATTCTCATTTGAATGGCGCTTTGGCGATGATTCAACTTCAATACTGAAGGATCCTCAGCATATCTATACCAGGCCGGGCCATTATGATGTCTATCTGAGAGCTTATACGGAAAGCCGGAATGAGTGGGCATCGATCATCAAAACCATTACAATCAAAGATACGGTTCAATAGAAGCGGATACGGTTATCAACGACTATAGCAGTCTTTTGAAGGGCCGTGTATAGACTGCCGGTCACCCGCGCCTGGAATGATTGCAGCAACTGGTTCTTCTCATAGGTGAAATCTTCCTTAAGCGGGGGGTCATTTATGTCATCAACAACAAGGAAAAAAGCAGCAAAATTACCTGTCAACGGACCCACAAGCTCTCCTTTTCTATATGTAAAGATCCTACCTACAATGGTACCCTCGCGGCCAAGTTGTGAACGGCTGGTACCTGCGAAAGCAAAAATAGTGGTGTCGACTTTAGTATTGAATTTGGCAGCCAGGGCATTCAGGTCAGGTAAATTTCCCGCCTCTTTTTTCATATTTTCTGCAAGTATTTCAACCCTTTTGTAGTTCTTAACGGGGGATTCAAGACGGTCTTTCAGGCTTTCGAGGGGCTGTAAACCCTTATGGGAAATTCTTTTGAGTATTGCAATGGCATATTTCCCCTGAACATCAAATACCGGTGAAACTTCACCAATCTTAGTTGTTTCGGCAAAAGCCCAGCGAACCATTTCCCGTGCAGATGGTAAACCCATAAGGTAATTATCCATTTCCTTGACCCCCGGGGCTTGTTTTTTACGAATGCCTTGCTGAATAGCTGCTTTATCAAATGCTTCAGTGGTTTTATTCTGCCCCGCAAAAGTGCTGGCTTTCATATAGATATCCTGGTAAGTTTGGTTACTGGGTTCGATGGCACGTGTAAGAACTGCGGCTTTCACTTTCTTCACCGGTTTTGTCTTCTCCGTAAGTTCAAAAACAGCATATCCGATACGGGTTTCGATAACCCTGATATCTTTTGGTTTCATACCGATACCTTCCTTGAAGAAGATGCTAAGATTCGGATCCCCGTCAACAAACCATTTCAGTTCACCTCCGTCTTGTTTTGCGGTAGGATAGTCGGAAAAGGATTTAGCAAAAGCAGAGAATTGATCAGGGTTTTTCTTCAACGCGGTGGCAATACTATCAGCCTTTGCCTTGGCTTGTTGTTTCGCCCCTTTGATGGTATCATTCCCGGATCGGGGAAAGGAAATAAGAATCTGAAACCCCTGCATAGAATCAGGCCGTTCCTGGATGTTCAGCAGTTTAGCCATATACCAGGTATTGTTGAATTCAAAAGGAGGAATGTAGGTGTCGATGGGGGAGTTGAACATAAGTGAATCGAGTTTTCCGGGAAGAGTTCCTTTCTTGACAAAGTTGCTGTCGTATTTAGTATCGGAATTTGCATTCGTGAAATTTACCAGGTCGGAGATAGTAAGAAAATCCTTATATAACTGGTTTACGTCTTCAGCGGTTTTTTTACGGTCGGTAACCGAGGGTATCACATCGAATACGACAAAATCCAGATCACGCAAGGCTTCATCCTGGTAGAAAAAACCAATATTTTTATCATAGAATTTCTGAAAATCCGCATCAGTTACCTTGATCAAGCTATCCGGAATATTCTGTACCTGAGGAGTAATGAATCGGACCTTTACCGATTTGGTTTGCAGGGTATATTCTTTTTGCAAAAATGCTTTTGGCAGATAATATCCTTTGGCGATCAAGTTATTGAACTTGGTCTCAAGGCGGTCATCCTTGATAGCTTTTTCAAACTGGAGCCATGCATCCTTTTCCTTGGCTTCCATCTTATCAAGATTCTTCAGATAGTTCAATACTACTGCCGGATCATATTGATTTGTCTTTGGGTCTTTGAAATACTGAAGGATATAACGATGAGGTTGTTTCCCCTGGATCTGGTCAAACAATTCTTCAGGGGTTACAGTCATTCCTAATTCCTGGTATTCTTCGTCCATAACAAGACTCTTGACCATGCTGTTCCATGTGCTTTGTCTGACCTGATAAGTTTCCTGGTCTGTGACCTTATCGTTCTCGTTGTTTTTCTTTTGTGCCTCTATGGTCTGATCCACCCTGGCATTAAAATCGGGATAGGAGATAACTTCACCGTTTACTTCACCGATTTCGTTAACGCCTTTTGTCCGTTTCTTGCCGAAATCCCCTATAACAAAAGCCGCAATTGCAACACCGACGATGATGACAGCAAGTCCTGAGTGTTTTCTGATTTTTCCAATAATCGCCATTATTCAAATTTTTTGAGTGTGCAAAAGTAGAGATAATTAGTGAAACTTCAAAGTCCGGCAGTATCAGCTTAAACGGAATCTTTTTTAACCATCATCTGGCCGGTGGGATTGATGATTTTATACCAGGTAAAAGATTCATTCGCCTGGATTCCATTCCCGTAAAGGATTTTGGCCGGTTCGGTGATCTTGACTTTCCCGTCGGAATAGATCAGATGTTTATTCTCATCCCAAATCAGCCGTTCTGTCTCAAGTTGTTTGTTTTTTAAAAGGTTCCTGACAACTACATTTCCCCTTGCCTCCATTATCCTTGCGGCGTCACGGTTCTTTCCATATTTCCCGGTGATGGTCGTTGAAGGCCTCGAAGCAGAATCAAAAACAATAAGGTAAAATCCGTTTGGGAATTCGGTGCACGGATCTTCCCCGGTATATTTTTTTAAAAGCGGACTTGTAAGATGGGCCTGAATTTTGCCAGAATCGCTGAACAAAACATCAATTGTTGTTGCTGTCATTAATGGATCATCCTCATCTGGTTCTTCTGTGAGCACAATTTCATTATTGTGAATACAGCCGGTCAAAAAGACAATTGCCCAAATAATATATAAGAATCGCCTGGGGGGATTCAAAATTAATAGTACTTTCGTTTGACAAACCAACGTTCGTAAATGGAGAACCCGATAACGAATTTGATATAGCTTTCACGGATCAGATCAGCCTGGGTAGTACCGCGGGCTCCGATCTGTGCCCCAATGTTCAAAGCGGTCTTCATCCCCCGTAAGGGAAATCCGAAACCTATGGAAAGTGCATATTCGTTGAGGTTTTGACCACGAAGTTTCAGATAGGTTTGGTTATAAAGAAATCCTATCCGGTATCGTATTCTGGAAAGATAATTACTATAATTATCTACATTGGGAACGAATTCAGCTCCTGCACTTATCTGCCAACTGTTAACCAGGGAGTCACTCATGTCAAATGCTCTGAACTTTTCCCAATTTTGCCAACGGAAATCAATACCTGCCATCCATTTGTCGGTTCGTTCAAAAGCAAAACCTCCACCGAACATAGTTGGAATAACAACTGTACCTTTATATCCCAACGCGATTCCCAGTGTATCCTTGGGGTATTCAATACCGCTACCACCAATGAGAAAGGTCTGGGAAATGATATCCAGCTTGGCGCTCACATTTGATGTATTTGCATAAACCGCCCCAATCGTCATAAACAGGTCATTTTTGAGTTTTGCACGATACTGAATACCAAAGTTGAAATAGAGATCGTTCAGGATAACATAATTATCAACCTTGAAACTCATGGAATTGATTGAATCGGGGAATGTTACCATTGACTGACGAAGCATGCTTCCAAACAGGTAAGATGCGTTCACCCCGATGGAAAGGTTCCTGAAAATCCTGAAAGCGTTTCCCCAGTACAGTCGATTAACTCCACCTGACCCTGAATATATGCGAAGGACACTACCAATCCCCTCGTAAATTTCATAATTGGCAACATTATATCCGACGTCACTGTATGGAACCAATCCGATACTGGTATGCCACCATCTTAAAATAGGCATCCCGAATAGTAAGTATCCGAGTGAAGCATAATTCCTGTTGACGGTCTGAAAAGAGGAAGAGAGTTGAACAATATCTGCATTAAACCCGCCTTCAAACACGAAAGAGGTTGAATCAAACGCCATATAAGAAGCGGGATTAGAATAGCTGATGTGATAGGGTGACCTGAACGCGTAACTTGTCTGACCCATCGACAAGTTCCATGCATTGTTGTTTTCACTGATATCGCCAAGACCAAACCGTGAATATGGGGAAGCAATCCTGATCTGAGAGAAGAGGGCGAGGTTAAGCAACAATAAAAGAAAAATAAAAGTAAATCGCAGGTTAGTTGGCTTTAATAACATTAAAATCAAGAATTTGGTATAAACCGTGTATGACGATGTTTGGGAATGCAAAGATGCTAATTTTTAGCCGTTTATCAAAATATTTTGCATCGCCTCCACTTATGATGATGACCACTTCAGGAAATTGTTCTTTGTAATGTACCGCAATCCCTTCAATCTCAGCGATGGCCCCATGAAGAACTCCGGAAAGAATGGATCTTTCAGTAGTATTCCCGATGAGGGGCACATTTTTCTTAAAAGAAATTAACGGTAATTTCCCGGTAAAAGTATGCATGGCCTGCAGACGCATCTGGATCCCGGGAGAAATGCCTCCGCCCAGATATTCTTTCCCGGAATTAACAAAATCATAAGTTATACAGGTTCCGGCGCTGATCACCAGGATGTCTTTTCCAGGAAAGCGGTCGGCCGCCGCAACGGCCGCAGCCAGACGATCTTTACCCAGAGTGACTTTTGACCGGTATAGGTTTTCAATGGGTAAGGGAGTCAGGTCGGACATTTCCAACAATTGAAAACGCTGATCCAGGAAATTTCTGATAGATCGGGGATAGAAGACGACGGATGCAATTATGCAACGGTTGATTCTGGGAAAGTAATCAATGAAATCATGTATGATTTCCAGGTTGAAAAAAGGATATTGTCTCAACCTTACAAGTTTCCCCTTGTTAAAGACAGCCAGCTTCTTATTGGTATTACCCAGATCGATGATTAAATCCACAATAAAAGATTTACAATCTTAATTCGTAAATTGGAACAAAGGTATTTGTTTTTTAAAATAATATCGTAATTTTGCCCTCCCAAATTTCCTAGGGAGGAAGGCATCGTAGCTCAGTTGGTAGAGCAGAGGACTGAAAATCCTTGTGTCACTGGTTCGATTCCGGTCGATGCCACGGAAGATCCTAATAAAAACCCTGAACATCAATATGTTTGGGGTTTTGTTTTTTTAAGTTGTGCAGGTTTTGATTAATTTTAATACGGAACAACCTAAAATAATTCCAGTAAATAAGAATTTTTGGAGAAGCTATGGGAAGTCAGGACTTGAAATAACATACCGATTTGTACCTTTGCAACATCGTTTATTCAGTTTAAATCATCCCGTGATGAAAGTCATGAAGTTTGGAGGAACCTCCGTAGGAACATCTGAAAGGATCAAATCGGTTGCAGAGCTGGTAGCCGGTATCGATGACCCGGTGATTATCGTTCTTTCGGCAATGTCGGGAACTACCAACAGCCTGGTGGAAATATCCGATTATCTTGGAAAAAAGAACCAGGATGGTGCGTATGAAAAAATCAACGCGCTCGAGAAACATTATAAAAAGGTAGTGGAAGCTTTGTTCGAAACGAATGAATACAGGAATAATGGCGCCGAATTGATCCAAAACCATTTCAATTACCTTCGTTCATTCACACAGGATCTGTTCACTTCCAACGAAGTAAAATGTATTCTCGCCCAGGGGGAGCTTATTTCATCGGCTTTGTTCCGGTTTTACCTGGATGAGAAAAATATCCCTGCCATACTTCTGCCCGCACTGAATTTTATGCGGATCGACCGTGAACAGGAGCCCGACCAGTATTACATCCGGGAAAATCTCAACAGGGAACTGGAAAAATATCCGGATAAAAAACGTTTCATCACCCAGGGATTCATCTGCAGGAATGCATACGGTGAAATCGACAATCTAAAACGGGGCGGAAGTGATTTCACTGCCTCTCTCATAGGTGTCGCCCTGAATGCCAGCGAGGTCATAATCTGGACAGATATTGACGGATTTCATGACAACGACCCAAGGTATGTGGAAAATACACATCCCATTGCGGAGCTCTCCTTTGATGAAGCTGCAGAGCTTGCCTATTTTGGTGCAAAGATCCTGCATCCTTCCACCATCCTTCCTGCAAAAGTTGCAGGAATCCCGGTTATCATCAAAAATACCCTGAATCCGGATGCACGCGGAACGACCATCATGGATAAGCCGACAGGTAAAGGAGTTAAAGCCATCGCTGCGAAAGACGGTATTACAGCTATCAGGGTTAAGAGTGGAAGAATGCTTCTGGCATATGGCTTCATGCGAAAGGTTTTTGAGATCTTCGAACTGTATAAGACCCCTATCGACATGATCACCACCTCGGAGATCAGTGTATCACTCACCGTTGATGATCTTACCCATCTATCGCAAATTATCGAAGACCTTAGGCATTACGGTACCGTAGAAGTGGATCCTGACCAGACAATCATTTGCGCCGTCGGGGAAGGGATTGCATCTGAAAGTAACACAGCAGCCGTGCTGCTCAAAGCAATAATGAGTGTACCGGTACGGATGATCTCGTATGGCGGCAGCCAGAACAACATATCGATCCTCGTTCCGTCAGCATTTAAAAAGCATGCCCTGAACGCTCTTAGCGCGCATCTTTTCAACCACTGATTGTTTTTATCCATAATGATGTTCAAGGAAGAAACCATCATAAAATTTCGTACAATCTCAACTCCGTTCTACTACTATGATATGGATCTGCTCAGGGAGACTTTGTCGATATGTTCGAAAGAGGCCGGGAGATATGACTATTATCTTCATTATGCCTTAAAGGCCAATTCAAATCCGGAAATCCTTTCACTTATCAGCAGATCCGGGTACGGCGCCGATTGTGTGAGCGGGAACGAGATTACGGCAGCCATTGTTAATGGATTCAAGCCAGACCAGATCATGTTCTCCGGAGTTGGTAAATCGGACGACGAAATCAGACTAGCCCTTCAGCACAGGATACAAAGCATCAATGTAGAATCGCGCCAGGAAATGGAGGTGATCAATGACCTTGCCGGGGGAATGGGTTTGAAAGCGGAAATTTCTTTACGGATAATTCCCAATGTTGACGCCCGTACTCATAAATATATAACCACGGGACTCGAAGAGAACAAATTCGGTATACTGCCATGGGAATTCGACAGAGTCATTGACAAGTTGCGTAATCTGGAAAATCTTAAGGTGATCGGTCTTCATTTTCACATAGGATCACAGATAACCGACCTCAGCATATTTAAAAGTCTTTGTCACCGTGTCAACGAGATCAATTCATGGTTTATCTCCAATAAGATCATTCCTGAAATCGTAAATGTCGGAGGCGGATTGGGCATAGATTACAGCGATCCGGATAAAAACCCTATTCCTGACTTTTACTCATATTTCATGGTTTTTAAAAATTTTATTGAACTTCAGGGCAATCAGCGGCTGCACTTTGAGCCCGGCAGAGCCATTACAGGTCAGTGCGGCAGCCTGATCACAAGAGTATTATTTGTGAAGAAAGGCATCAATACCCGCTTTGCCATTGTTGACGCCGGGATGAACGACCTTATCCGCCCTGCCCTTTACCAAAGTTATCATAAGATCGAAAACCTTACCTCAAAAGAAAAACCCGAAAAATATGATGTAGTAGGCCCGATCTGCGAATCCTCCGACTGCTTCGGGAAAGCGATAACATTACCAAAAACAAACCGGAATGACCTTCTCGCCATAAGGTCGACCGGGGCATACGGACAAACAATGGCTTCCCGATATAACCTTCGTGATTTTGCAGGAGCTGTTTATTCGGATAGAGAATAAAATATCCGGGTATTTAATCGACTTTTTTCATAAAAAAAACCGTCTGATTGGGACGGTTTTCTCTTTCCTATGATTCAATTTTATCTGATCAATTGAGTTACTGTTTTGTACATATCATCACTTGATTGTTTTCTGGTAAGTTTCCCGAGTTCTTTTTTAGATACGGGATCCAGCAGAAGAACATAACCAGTTCCTCTGTTATTTTCAAGTACTTCTGTCAGTCCCATCTGGGTTGCCAACTCTTTTGACTTCACTTTTGTTTCATCATTGGTTAAATTGAACGTTAAAAATGTAACAGGTTTATCCTTCAACTTTTCTTGCAGGTTCATCACTGATGGAGCAATTGCTTTGCAGTTAGAACACCAGTCAGCATAAAAAACAACACCAAGAAGTTTGCACGCCGGATCACTTTTTTTCTGGTCTTGACTATTTTGAGCAAGTATGGTTGTTGTAAATCCACTGAATAAAACGATACCGAGAAAAATTTTTACTAAGGTTTTCATGGTTATTAAAATTTAAGGTTTTTAATAATTATTTCAAATGCTCAGTTTACTGCACATTGGTGTGATTTTTCGGTCTCATATTCTGTCCTCGTGGTAAGTCCGAGAATGATTCCGTACACAATATGTCCGGCCAAACTTCCCATTACCATAACAATCGGAGAGGAAGATTGAATGGAAAAAAAACCACCACCCATGATTGGCATCATAACAGCCTGAGCCATAACAAAAGGGATTATGGCAAATAGAAGTCCTTTTAAAGCATTCCCCGAATGAAATAAAGGTTTGAAGAAAAGCACATAAAATGCTGCGAGTGTAGTACCAATCATAAAATGGGCAATCCACCCAAAGAATACCGGGATGTGCATAAAACCGGCTAAAGAATTTCCGATAAGCATTTTGGGCATACCCATTAATGGGGCTACCAACATAAACATCGTCATCACTGCTGTGGCTATCAGGCCACCTTTGAGGATTAATTTGATTTTTGTTTTCATTTTCTTAAAGTTTTATTATTTATAATTTGTTTGATGAAACAAAGGTATATTGGACACACCTATCGAATTTGTCGCAAAAATGACAAATCGGTGTTTTTATGAAAAACCGTAAAATGAAATCCTGTTACTGTGAATAAGCTAATATCCGGGCTGGATATTCTTATAAAACTTTCAGAAAAGAAGGATAATTACGAATAAAAATTTGCTTGCGGTCATATTGGATAATCCCTGACTTTTCAAGATCACCTAAAACCGTTGTTACTTTCTGACGATTGGTAGCCGTTAGTTTAGCGATTTCATCATGAGTCAGATTAAGGGTAATGGTCACCTCTTCCCCATTTCCGATTTTACGGCCATATTCGTTGGCAAGTTCATGGATAAAAGATTTTATCCTTTTTTCCGCAGAACTGAATATGAGACTTTCAAGACGACTTTGGATTTTTTTTAGACGGAGTCCGACAAACTTTGTTATTCTAAGATTGAATTTAGAATTTTGGGCCAACATTTTTTCCAAATCTGAGATTTTCAACCCGCAGATTATTGCATCTTCAGTGATTTCAGCAATTTCACCCCGCTCTTCTTCACCGGTTAAAGCCAATTCACCGAATATTTCACCAGGGCCAAGTATAGTGAGGATAATCTCCCTGCCATCTTCGGAGTATTTCGAGATCTTTACTTTACCTGTTTTCAGGAAAAATATAGTTTTTGAAGGATCCCCGGAAAAATACACTACACTCTTTTTTGGCGTTTGCTTCATAGATACTTGCTGGCTCAGCTGTTCTTTTTCTTCTTTTGTTAAAGAATCCAGCATATTGAAATTCTCAAGGTACCAAAGTTTTGAATGGGGTTCCATAAATTAAAAGTGTAATAAAGTCAATCAAAATTATAAACTTTTCCGTTACTTTGCAGCCCGAAAATGGATCAATATTTAATCCTTGCACCGGTACTGCTTTCTTTTCTAATTCTGATCATTCCCGAAAGAATCAGGCACCCGTATGTGGTTATACTGACTCTTTTTATCTGTGTCCTTACCTCAATCCCTGCATTCCGGCTGGTTTTCGCACCAGATACCGAAAAATTTATTCTTAAGGGACCCTTCGGACAAATAGACCTGGTAATTGACGGACTGAGCGGTTTTTTTATTCTGGTCACTAATTTCACGATGCTTACGGGAGTTCTTTATTCCAGGGGGTATCTTCAGATCTACGAAGGGAAGAAGAATCAGGCTCAGTTTGCACTTCATTATTTTAGCTTTACCTGGCTTCACCTTTCCATGCTTGGTGTTTTGATGCTGCGTGACGGACTTTCTTTCCTGATTGCCTGGGAACTGATGGCTGTATCTTCTTTTATGTTAATCCTGTTCGAAGCTGAAAAACGTGCGACGCTAAAAACCGCAGTTAACTACCTGATCCAAATGCATGTTGGACTTGTAATCCTGGTTATTGCCTTCCTTTTTTGTGAAGCAACTACCGGACAGTTGAGTTTCGATGCACTGCAATCCTACTTCTCACAAAATCATAATACCGGCTTATTCCTGTTGTTTTTTGCAGGTTTTGCCATTAAAGCCGGATTCATTCCTTTTCATACCTGGCTACCTGAGGCTCATCCTGCAGCGCCTACGCACGTTTCGGCCGTAATGTCGGGAGTGATGATAAAAATGGGTATTTATGGAATTGTCCGCGTTATCACATATCTCCAGGCTGATTTTTTTCTTATCGGATGGATCATCCTTGTTTTTTCAGCTCTTTCAGGTTTGCTCGGTGTGATGATGGCAATTGTTCAACATGACATGAAGAAGTTACTTGCCTATCACAGCATTGAAAATATCGGAATCATCGGAATGGGTATTGGCCTCGGAACGATGGGTCTGGGACTGCACAATCCGTTACTGGTTTTGCTTGGTTTCACCGGCGGATTATTACATGTTCTCAATCATTCGCTGTTTAAATCATTGTTGTTTTACAGTACCGGCACCGTATATAAAATATACCATACACGAAACATCGAGCAACTCGGAGGGGTGATCCACAAATTACCCCATACCGCTCTTCTTTATCTGACGGGAGCGATCGCTATATGCGGGATTCCTCCCCTGAATGGATTTATCTCCGAATTCCTGATCTATACCGGACTGATAAAAGGATTATCGCTTGGAAGCGCTTACCAGGCGATAACGGTGATACTTGCAATCATATCATTGGTACTGATTGGTGGGCTTGCAATATTTTGTTTTACAAAGGTGTTTGGGATGGTATTTCTGGGAATTCCACGGGAAAAACATGAGATTTCCGATCCTGTAAATAACAGTGGAATGCTAGTCCCACAATATATGGTTGCCATTTTGATCATCGTCATTGGGTTCTTTCCCATGTTGTTTCTCAGACCTCTTATGACCTTTGTCTCCGACCAGTTCCACGTGGCCCTGGTTCCTGAATTGGTTCCCATTTCAGATTTGTTTTTGAAAATTTCGTCCCTCTCCGGAATTCTGGTTTTATTGGTTTTTGTGATTTATATGATCCGTTGGTTCCTGTTTAAGAATAGGAAAGTGATTTATGGACCGACCTGGGGATGCGGTTATACGGACGGTAGTGCACGCCAGCAATATACCGGAACTTCTTATGCTAATAACTTTGCGGAACTGGCGCATCCGGTTTTACAGTCGAAAGATGAATACAATGAGATAGCGGAAAAAGATATTTTTCCTTCGCCGAGATCTTTCAGCCGTCATCCGAATGATATTTTCCGGTTTGGTCTGAATAAGTTATTGGACTTCAATATGCTTATTCTAAAAAAACTGGCACGTCTACAAACCGGAAATATCCAGCACTATATACTTTATGCTTTCATATTCATCCTGGTCATTTTCATCCTGCTATATTTAAAAATTTTATGACCGTACTTCTTCTTTCGGTTTTGACCGGTATTTTCTTCCCGGGTATAATCATCCGGGTGAAAAGCATTCTCTGCGGAAGAAAAGGACCGGGTATATTTCAACCCTGGAAAGACATCTGGTTACTTCTCCGTAAAGGTAGTGTTATAAGTACAACGGCCAGCTTTATTTCAAGAATTGCACCTGTAATTTATCTTTGTACGATCCTTTGCGCTATCCTGTTATTGCCTTTTCCAGGTATTGCTTACGACTTTGGTTTTGATGCCGATTTTGTTTTCTTCGCCTATATAATTGCACTTGGCAAATTTTTATTCATCCTGAACGCTCTTGACGCCGGCAGCAGTTTCGAAGGAATGGGAGCAAACCGGGAAGCCCTTTATTCTTTATTGTTGGAGCCTGCATTTTTCATTCTTTTCGGTACCCTTGCACTCCTCACGGGGAACTCATCAATGCAGGGAATTTTTTCAAGTCTTCAGATAGGAGGGCCGTCCACCTATATTATCATCATCATCACCGTTTATCTGCTCGTCCAGATTGCCATGATCGAAAACAGCAGGATGCCTGTTGATGATCCAAAGACGCACCTGGAGTTGACCATGATCCATGAAGTCATGATACTTGACCATAGTGGTTTTGACCTGGCTCTGATTCATATCGGAACGACATTAAAGTTTGCTATGTATGGGATCCTGATTGCAAATTGTACTATCCCGGTTGATATAGGGTTCGGCTGGCAAATTCTGCTATTCTTTGGCATTCAGGTTGGATTTGCAGTATTAATAGGTATAATGGAATCTTTCCGCGCCAGAAAAAAATTGGCAAAAAATCCGCAATTTATAGTAACGCTTAGTTCCATTGCATTGATTGCTTTTTTTCTGGCTTTGTTGATCACTTTTAAGATGATCCCCTGATATGAGTATCATGCTTGTGATAGTTTTTTCTATTATCCTGATCTACCTCAGTATCACGGAACGATTCATCGTTTATGCGGGATTGATCGGCCTCCAGGGAATTATACTATTCGCACTTTCGCTTCTTGAACTCCAAAGAATTACTCTTGGAACTCTTCTCTTTGTAGCCATTGAAACCCTTGTTTTCAAAGTCATTGTTGTTCCATATATGTTAAGACGGATAATTCAAAAAACCGGCCTGACAAAGGTTTCTGAGCACGCTTTGCCGGGATTTTATTCTCTTTTATTCGTAACGCTCGGACTCCTGCTGAGTATTATCATATCACTTTCACTGAAAACCCAGCTTTCCACTTTGGTCTATTTCATTGTATCGTTCTTTACAATTTATACCGGGTTGTTCCTGATCATATCGCACCGGAAGATATTTTCACACATGGTCGGATTCCTTGTAATTGAAAATGCGGTTTTACTCTTGTCACTGGCCATTGGAAGCGAAATACCCATGCTTATTAACATTGGTATTTTATTGGATATTTTTGTAAGCGTCCTGATCCTCGGAATCTTTGTGATGCGACTTAAACAACATACCCATGAACTAACCCTGCTGAAGGATGATTAATCCATCGACTATACTCATCACCTTCTTTATTCTCACAGGGATGATGGCTGCGATCACAGGGCTGGTGCATTCAAAGCCTCTTGCCAGGATTCTGACAATCCTGTTTACAGTAATGCATCTTCTTTTTACCGCGTTTTGCTGGTTACACCTGGGAGAGACAGCGCTCGGATTTTTTACGTTTGACCCATTGGGAGTGTTGCTTCTTTCCATTCTTTCGATATTGACAATCACAACTGTATATCACGGATTTATTTATGTTAAAAACGATACTCCGCGAACCTATGCTATATACCATGCCGCATTGATGGCGCTTGTCTTTGCAATGTCGGGCGCTTACCTTGCCAATGGAATGACGATTGTTTGGATCTTTGTTGAAGCAACGACTATTGCAGTCGCGGCATTGATCTATCATGACCGGACACCCGCTTCACTGGAAGCTACATGGAAATATATTTTTGTCTGTTCTGTAGGGATTGCCCTTGCCTATATCGGCATTCTTTTCCTTGGATTTACAGTCCGTGATGCCCGTCTGCTACATCTTTCTTTTGACAGTATTACCGGGATCGCCCGTCTGGCAAATCCCCTTTACCTTAAAATTGCATTCGTTTTTGTTCTGATCGGTTACAGCACTAAAATGGGACTTTTTCCCATGCATACCGTTACGGTTGACGCACATACAGTCGCGCCTGCACCGATAAGTGCATTCATTTCCACTACCCTGATGAACGTGGGATTCCTGGCCATTTTCCGCATCTACGCATTGTTCTCTGCAACAAGCATCTTCCAATTTATGAACCATGTCCTGATCCTTTCAGGCATTCTGTCACTACTCGTTTCCTCCGGCTATATGCTTAAAGCAAAACATAATAAACGGATGCTGGCCTATTCAAGCATGGAAAATATGGGTATAGTAGCAATTGCGATCGGTATCGGGGGAATAGGGTATTATGCAGCCATACTGCATGTCATTTTACATTCTTTCACGAAAGCAGGTCTTTTCTATCAGATCGGACAATCTTACAAAGTTATGGGAACATACCAACTGGACGACTCAGGCGACTATATGACCCTTTATCCGGCCGGAGCAACTGCATTGTTACTCGGATTGCTTTGTATAACCGCAATTCCGCCGTCAGGAATGTTCATTTCAGAACTTTTGTTACTAAAAGCAATGATCCAGAGCAGACAGTATGTTTACCTTTTAATCACCGCCGTCTTGCTTTGTTTCGTATTATATGCTTTACTTACCCGTGTGTTACATATTGTCTTTTCACACCCACGGGAGGCAAAAACATTACCTCGTCAGCAGGTAAATCCCTGGCAGACTATAACTCAATTCATCCTGTTCGGATTGGTAATCTTTGTCTGTTTCGTCCAGCCCGAACAATTACGGGAACTTATTTCCAACATCATTAAAGTATTGCCAAAATAACCGGTAGATGGGAAACTCTATTGTAACATTGGAAAATAATCCTGCAGCAGTTTCGCTAAAGGATATCCCCGTGCTGGAATATCAACAATTTTTCGATGCAGTTGATGGATTGATGACTTCCGGAGCAGCACATTGTTTAACTTACTTTGTCCTTCCGTGGAATAATTTTTATCAGTTTATCTGTTTTATTGCAAATGATGTGAATGGAAAGATCTTTGCCTTATCGCATAAACAACCCATGCAATCAGGACTTATTCTTGAATCAATCACAGCAAAGCATTTTCCGTTCCATGTATTTGAAAGGGAAATTAATGAGGAGTTCGGTATAAATTTCTACGGTCATCCCTGGCCGAAACCGTTACGTTATCCTTTTGCCAGAGCCGACAGACACGAAGTAATGGATAATTATAATTTTTTTCAGATCGGAGGAAAAGAGATTCATGAAGTGGGGGTAGGGCCAATCCATGCAGGAATTATTGAACCCGGGTATTTCCGTTTCATCTGCAACGGGGAGAAAGTGCTTCATCTTGAAATCCAGCTTGGTTACCAACACCGTGGTTTGGAACAGCTTTTATCCGGGAAAGTTTCTACTCTTAAAAAAATCGTCCTCTCCGAAAATATTGCCGGAGATACAGCCATCGGTCATGCCCTGTGTCATATTCAATTGGTTGAATCACTTGCTGGGATATCTGTTTCCTCAGCCCTTCAAAAAGAACGGGCTATAGCTCTGGAGCTGGAAAGAATCGCTATGCACATCGGGGATACAGCGGCTTTATGTGCTGATATCGCATACCAATTCGGCCAGTCAGTGAATGAGGCCTTGCGAACGATGATTATCAATGCGATGCAACATTGGTGCGGTAATCGATTTGGTAAAGGATTACTTCGCACGGGAGGAAGCAATTATCCATTGACATCCGGTATATCACAAGTTCTTCTCCCTAATTTAAAGGAGGTGGAAGAGAGGTATCTTCAAATGGCCTTGAGGTTATTCTCGATGCCCAGTGTTTTAAGCCGGTTCGAGTCAACCGGAAGAGTAACAACCCTCCAGGGGGAATTATTGGGATTAGTCGGAATGGCAGCAAGGAGCAGCGGTTTGAAGAAGGATATCCGCTGGTCACATCCTTTCCAGGCTTTCAGAGATCTTAAATATGAACCCATCATTTTGGAAGAAGGAGATGTCTGGGCAAGAGCCATGCTGAGGAAAAACGAAATGGAGAAGTCTATCGGAATTATCCGGGAATTATTGTCAGAATGGCCGGGACAAGAAATAGCTGAACTCCCAAAGTATGATTCCGTTTTATCACAGGCCACTATTGCAATATCGGCGACGGAAGGCTGGAGGGGAGAAATTATTCATTCAGCCGTGACCGATGAAGATGGGAAAATCATCCGTTACAAGATTAAGGATCCCTCCTTACACAACTGGATGGCGCTTGCAATTGCAATGAGGAACCAGGAGATCTCTGACTTCCCTTTATGCAATAAGAGTTATAATCTTTCTTATTGTGGGCACGATTTGTAATTTCAGAAAAGATGAGAGAGATATCCATTTACGGAAAGCATGGCAGGCAATATATCAGAGATCTGAGGAAAGCCGGAGTGGCAGCTCCGTTCCGGGGACGACCAGTCATCAGTGGGGATATTACACAGGAAGAAGCCGAAAGGATTGCCATTCTTTGTCCCGGCAGGGCTGTTCAGTCATCACCCTTTAACCTTGATCTCGGAAAGTGTGAATTCTGCGGGGAATGCGAATTTATGTTACCTGAGAAGATCATTTTTACTAATGACCACAGGTTGGCTACCAATACCCGTGAAAGGTTAATTCAAAAACCAGCTATAAACAGTACGATTCGACTGGATCCTGAAAAAATCAGAAAAGAGATCCAGCCATTTTTCCATCATGCACTGAAGTTGCGGCAGGTATCTGTCGGTGGGGATAATTCAGCTGAGATGGAATTAAATGCTTGCGGAAATGTTAATTTCGATATGGGCCGTTATGGTATTGAATTCGTCGCCTCCCCCCGGCATGCCGATGGATTAGTCATTACCGGACCAATCACTGAAAATATGTCTGAAGCCTTACTAATCTGTTACGAAGCCATACCGGATCCTAAAATTATAATCCTTGGCGGAACCGCTGCGATCAGTGGCGGAATATACCAGGACAGCCCTGCTCTTGATCGTAGTTTCCTTGATACCATGCATATTGATCTTTTTATTCCGGGAAATCCACCCCATCCTCTTACTTTCATAAACGGAATCCTCGATTTGATAGGGAGATAATCCTGTCAGTTAACATTTTACTATGACGCTTAGTTTTGTCACTTTAATTGTCTAATTTTGCAAATGACAAAATGAATCATCGAATAATTGTAAAACACTCATCATGAAAATATTTTACTTTTTATTATTCCTTCTAACAGGAATCTCTGCGATTGCTCAGCAACAGTTATTTACACCTGCCGAAGTGCAAACAGCAATTTATTTCGACATTTCGCCACCTTTGAGGGATATGGTCAACTTAACGAATTTTCAAGCTGACGTTACCTGGAAAGACGGGGTTGTCAAAAACAATTTCAACAACAGGCATCTCAACGGGCAAGAATCACCAATACCTGATTTCACCGATCCCAATCTCCAGGATTATTTCGGACGGCAACTAACCGATACAACAATTCAGAATTTTGAAGGATTGAATGGCGGTAATTATATCCCACCCGACACAGATGGTGATATCGGCCCGGATCATTATTTCCAGGTTGTGAATTGTTCTTATGCCATATATAACAAGGGCGGTTCAAAAATACTTGGACCCATTGCCAGTAGTTCTGTGTGGGCTGGTATGCCAAACAATGCCAATAGCGGTGATGCAGTCGTTCTTTATGATGAAGTTGCAGACAGATGGTTATTTACGCAATTCTCATTACCTAATTTCCCGAACGGACCATTTTTTCAGATGATTGCCATATCACAAACACCCGATCCAACCGGGAGCTGGTACCGTTATCAATACCAATTCAGCACTATGCCTGACTATCCGAAATTCGGGATATGGCCTGATGGATACTATATGTCATGTAACCGGTTTACTGCAGGTTCAACAAATTATACAGGAACGGGAGCAGCCGCCTTTGACCGGACACAGATGATTGCCGGAGATCCTAATGCCCAGATGGTTTGGTTTACACTTTCTGCTTCAAATGATGCTTACTCCATGTTGCCATCTGATTGCGACGGAGTTTTCCCTGATACCGGAACACCCAATTATTTCACCTATGAGTATGATGCAGCGCCTTTCCACCTGGGAATACTTGAATTCCATGTTGACTGGACATCACCGTCAAGTTCAACTTTGGGCAACTTACTTTCGCTCCCTGTAAATACCTTTAATCCGAATATTGGCAATGGTATTCCTCAAAAAGGGACAAGTGTTAAATTGTCAACGCTGAGCGACCGCTTTATGTATCGCCTTCAATTCAGAAAATTCAGTGACCATTGGTCAATGGTTTGCAATCATTCGGTGAATGCAGGTTCCAATGTGGCCGGCATCCGCTGGTACGAGTTACGTAAGACAACAGGAGCATGGAGTGTTTTCCAGCAATCTACATATGCTCCTTCGGATAATAACTGCAGGTGGATGGGGAGTATGGCCATGGATTCAGCGGGTAACATTGCATTAGGATGTTCGATTTCAAGCAGCACATTGTACCCTTCAATACGGTATACAGGCCGGTTAAGTACAGACCCTCTAAACCAAATGACCATCAGTGAACGTGGGATCATTAACGGCGGAGGATGCCAGACAAGCAGTACTAAAAGATGGGGTGATTACAGCGCCATGAGTGTCGATCCATCATGTCCAACCACCTTCTGGTATACTCAGGAATATTATTCAACTACTTCATCAAGCAACTGGGATACAAGGATTGCTTCTTTTACATTTTCAAATATTTTCAGCTCATATGCCACAGCAGATCCTGTCAAAGTCTGTATTGAAGACTCCTCACAAATAAATTCGGTAGCTTATGGTGGTTCCGGCACCTATACCTATTCATGGACTTCTATTCCAGCCGGATTTACATCAGATCTGAAAAGTCCGAAAGTTGCGCCTTCGGATACAACGAAATATATTGTGGCAGTCAGCGACGGGATTGAAACCCACAATGATACAACTCAGGTTACAGTTGTACAACATCCCACGGCTTTTGCAGGAAACGATACTATTGTTTGTTCCTATCTGCCGTCAATCGAACTCCATGGAACTGCTTCCAGTTACAGGATGATCGGATGGGGATCAACAGGCGACGGTCATTTCAGCGATGAGCAATCTCTTAACACAACTTATTTTTTCGGACCGGATGACTACCAGGCAGATTCGGTTGATCTTATGCTTGTTGCTTTTGCATTAACTCCATGCACAGGTAAAGTTACCAGTACGAAACATGTCACACTCGATCCCTGTACAGGTATCAAGGAAACAGCAACAGATGAATCTGATTTTGTCATTCAGCCCAATCCTGCAAGGGAATCCGTCAGGATTATTATCAGTGGAATGATGAACAAATCTGTCTTTCTAACGCTGACCAACATGAAGGGACAGACATTTGTTTCAGACGAGATGATCCCGACGGCCAAATCAGTCACAAAGGAATTAAACCTGCTTGAATACCCTGCGGGCATCTACTTTATTAAATTAAGAACCGATAAAAAAGTTATAACAAAGCAACTCGTGGTTTATTAAAATGTTAGTCTGTTTTTTGGAATGACCGCAAGTTTTATCGGTTTAAGTTGTCTAACTTAAAAGGATAAAAAAAAGTTTCGAGTAATAATTTATTCTAAACCACGTTATTACCGGAAATGTCGTTTTTGAAATAATGATAAAGAGATTCGGACATATCTTAATAATCTTTGTATTGCTTTTCGGTACAACCGGAATGTCGATAATCCGGCATTATTGCGGCAGTAATCTCATTAACACTGCTATTTACTCTACACCCGACAATTGCTGCAAAGAAGATTGCAAGGGTTGCCATAATGAAAAAATTACATTCCGGATAACCGATCAATTTGAATCCTGTCAAACACAGTTAGATTTCAAGTTAGGTTTTACAACCCTGTTGGAAAAACATTCCCTGCCAACAATCCTGGCGTTCTCAAATACAGTGATTGAAACATTATTGAATGATACTTTGGGAGACCATTGCATCAAACCCACTTCACCTAAACCCATTTGTGCAGGACAATCTTCCCCGTTCCTGCAGGTTTTTCTTTTCTGAAAATTTATTTCTTTTATCCCTTGAGTGATATACCTGAATTGGGGGTATTTTCCAGAATTTGATCTTACCATTAACTTCAAATTCCGAGTAAATATAATTTCACTATTAACCATAATGGATATCCGTTGAAAACATTAAAACAGGTGTAATCTGAACAGAGTAACGCTAATATTTATGTCGGCAATATTTGCTATTTTATCTCAATAGTTACGCACATGAATTCACCTATTCAACATTATGTGAAATATCCATACATACATTCTTCCAACAAAGTTCGGTTGAAAATTATGGATATTCCATATGACTAATGAAAAATAAAATTATTAAAAGATGAAACCAAAAATTATTTTAGGGATCCTAATAGTGATTCTGTCTGGCAGTATGGCAATAGGCCAATATCCGCAGCATGACAATCAAAAGACCGAGATTCGAATCTTTAATAAAAAAGAGTACCAGGTTCGTGACACCGGATTTATCACTATATATTCCAGGGATGTACCCAGGACGAAAGTTAAAAAAATGGTAGAAACTCATACTGAAACAATATTTTATTTTAGTAAAACAGCTGATTCCGACATTTTTCTTTTAACCATTACGAATATTGAAAGAGCATTTCCAACTGAT
>Ga0172368_10000544_pt1 | contig 53533 bp, 59 predicted proteins | sample Lak11m_FD_114540 | JGI IMG/M metagenome (GOLD analysis project Ga0172368, IMG submission 114540) | Freshwater microbial communities from Kabuno Bay, South-Kivu, Congo - kab_022012_11m | ecosystem: Environmental > Aquatic > Freshwater > Lake | place: Democratic Republic of the Congo: South-Kivu... | reverse complement strand
TTGAGATTTAAGGATAGTTTCGATAATTCTGGCAATGCACCTTCCGAAAATGGGAAACTTATATTGGCAAATGTGTCAGCGACCAGATTATTCGTTATCCTGGCAGTGGCATTTGTCCTGTATATTGTTGCGTTTGTTACCTGGATAGTTGTGTTATTTGAACCGCTAAGAACTCCTGAACTTGTGTTCACAAAAAGAGTATAATTACCTGGAAGTTGCGGGCTGGTAAGGGTCTGCAGGAAATTCCCCTGCTGGTCAGTGGTGATGTTAAATGGAACTGTCCATGAAGGATTTAGTTCGATATTTATCGCATTTGATGCTGTGGAATTATTATAATATGCCGCTCCTGCTACTGTTACTAAATCATTGGTAAGAATTAGGGCATCCGCCTGGAGGCGGAGGTTTATACCTCCAGGGGCGCCAACTGCAAATATTGAAAAGGATTCTGTTACTGCTTCGAGATAGTCTCCGTTTATGATCGTTTCAAGCTGATGCCAGTCGTTATCTTGATAATGATATATTACAAGGTCGCTGCGTTGCCATTGGTTATAAATTCGGATAACTGCACTTGATTGTATGGAATTTTCAGGATGTATGTCCAGATACATCAATGGTTTAAAATGAGGTTCTTTTATTTCAACCGGCTTTTCATTGAGTTTCTCAGTACTGATGCTGATGTTTTCTGTATTCGATATATGGGTATAATTATCTGATAGTTCAATTATGATCTTGTTTTTATTGCCCATTTTATCGGGGACAAAATCCTGAAAAGAGGGACCTGTAATGTTTGTTGGGTTTATTGTACCATCATCGCCTGTACCTGCGAACTGTATGAATACTGAAATGATATGCGCTAAATAGAATTTATTGTACTGGTCACTTTGTTGGTTCGAGGCTTTTGATGTAGCTATTGACGATGCCAGCGAAAGAATTAACAATGCTATGATTAAATATATTTTGAGTTGAACGGGCTTCATATGTTCACCTTTTTTTACGATTTTTTATTATTTTCCCGTTTTTGACCCTTGCAGAGTTATTTTTCGTGTGCCTGGGGTATACGACATTTTAATATTTTTTAAAGAAACCAGAAACTTTCAAATGCCAGAGATATACAAAAAGATGCTACCAGCAAAATTTTGTGATTTCCTATCCATCGAAATGATCCTGATCTTTCCTATTCCTATCAATGATAATCATATTCAGAAGTAGTAATAAAGTTTATGGTATCGGTTTTCATAATCATGAGTACCAAAGGTACTTACCTATTTTTTCAAGCGTTCGGCGCAAGACCATACATTATGATTTTAAGGTTAAAATACCATTTAAACGTGTGAATTTCAGGACAAAACAGTTCTTAAGAAAAAGGTTTGCGGATTATTATAACAATTCCCAATTGATCCTGCCCCATGATTTCCCAAGGCGTGAATGGGGTTTCATATTTTTTGACGAACTTCCCGAAGTTGTGATGCGCCGCCACAAGGCTTTTTCACGAGAGAACGAGGCGCTTGATTACATCCGGGGAATGGTCCCGGCGCATGCATACCATTCAGCCGCTTATTACGAGTTCCCTGGCGCTGCCACCATGAAGGAAAAAAAATGGCAGGGTGCAGACCTTATATTTGATCTTGATGCCGACCATTTGCCTGCCAAGGTTTATTCTTATAAGGGGATGCTTGATAATGTGAAATCAGAGACAGCGAAACTTCTTGATTTCCTAATTGAGGATTTTGGGTTCCCTGAAAATAATACCAGTATCGTTTTCTCAGGCGGGCGCGGGTATCATATCCATGTGCATGACCCGAAAGTGTTCACGCTTGAAAGCGCAGAGCGAAGGGAGATTGTGGATTATGTTAGCGGAACGGGATTAAGCACCGAATACCTGTTCAAACCAGCAAAGCATAAAGTGTATGATGATGGAAAATTCAAGAAAAAAGAACTGGATACATCAAGAAAAATTTCTTCTTTTGAAGATAGATCAGGAGGATTTGGCTGGGGAAAACGGATCAGCAAATATTTGGTTCAATTTTTAAAGGATATTTCAGCAAAAGAAGAAGCAGAAGCATTAAGTATAATTTTTGATCTAATAAGGAATTATTATTTGAAGAAGCCAAATTATGATATGATTCCCGAAGATATCGCCAGTCGAATAATTCTATTGAAGAAGGAAAATCCGAAAATTGGGATTGACAAAATTACAGAAGAAGTTGGATTGAACAGGAATAGGGTACGAAACTTTTTAATGACTAACGACCTGCTGGATTATAAACGCGAAGCAACAATAATTTTTAAGAAGATCAAACATCTCGCAAATAGTCCGGAAATTTTAGATCGGATCGAAAACCACGGAATACTGGATGATTCTTATATTTTTAATGCAATTGTCCTGAAAGCAATTGAAGATAATAGCATTAACCTTGGAAGCGCCCATACTGACGAACCCGTTACAGCAGACATTAAACGTCTCATTCGCATGCCTAACTCTTTGCATGGCGGTTCTGGAATGCGGGTCGTGCCCCTTTCTATGCCCGAATTCCGGGATTTTGATCCGCTCAATGATGCCGTGGTATTCAGTGAAAAGATGATAGAAATAGAGGTAATTTCTCCTCTCAAACCTCAGTTTTCAAAAATTGAGATGAAAGGAAAAAGCTTTACAGTGTCAGAAGGTAAGAACACACTACCAGAATATGCGGCAATATACCTGATGTGTCGCGGAGCAGCTGAATATGCATGATAAAACCCGGATAAACCTCGATAATATCCTTAAAGTGGAAAGAGAGGAACGAAAAAAGCTTGTTGCCTTAGAAGCGGATTTCTACGGCAAGATAGCTGACCAGATACGGGAACTGGACGATGAAAAAAGGAAGATAAATGACATGTATAGCACGAAATATTCACTCTTAGAGGATGAACTTAAGACGGTGAGGAACGCAATCGAGAGCATAATTTATAAACGTACTACCAAAATAATCAATGAAGCAAGATATAATGCGGAAATATCACTCAATGCGCCAACGAGACCAAAGGAAAACCGGAACATTGATTCGATGACGCAGGAAGAACGCAAGTTCTATGATCAGCTCGTTGAACTGATGACAGAGTGGAGAGGAGAGGTAGTCAACAGGATATACAGGAAGGAAAAACCTGTGGAAGATATTTCGCATCCCCAGGAAAAACAAGTTGAAGATAGACCTCAATTTCAGGAAATCAAGGAAAATAAGACAAAAGAAATCCCTGTGGAAGACAAAAAGGATATAAGTAAAGAGTACATACTCGTGCGTTTGCTAAAAGACATTCCAACATTCGTTGGAGTCGATGGACGCAATTATACCCTGGCAAAAGAGGATGTTGCTGTTTTATCGACCATAAATGCTAAAGCATTGATCAATCGCAAAGCAGCCATTCAGATTATGGTTAATAGGTGATTCTAATGAAAATACCCAAGAAATTCAATACATATTGTCCTTCGTGCAGGACCCATACACCCCATGTAGTGGAAAGAGTAAAAAAGGGACAAGCTTCGACATTAACACGAATTACGAGGCAAAAATATAGGCACACAGGGATCGGAAATTCAGGCAAATTCTCAAAAGTCCCGGGTGGAGATAAGCCCACTAAGCGCATTAACCTGAGATATAGATGCACAACGTGCAAGAAAGCACATCAGAAGCCCAAATGCTTCAGATCGGGTAAATTCGAAATAGTGGAGTCTTAAAATGGAACCAAAAAGCAGATTCTTAAAAGTAAAATGCAATGACTGTGAGAACGAGCAGGTAGTTTTCGGATGCGCAAGCACAACAGTAACCTGTCTTGTTTGCGGAAGAACACTTTCTGAGCCCACAGGCGGAAAAGCATTCATAAAAACTCAAATCGTCGAGGTCCTTGAGTGATGGAAAGAAGCGGATGGCCTGAAGCAGATGACAATGTCGTATGCAGTGTAAAAAGAGTCACTGATTTTGGCGCTTTCGTTGAACTTGACGAATATGGAAATAAGGAAGGTTTGATCCATATCTCTGATGTGGCATCGGGTTGGGTAAAATACATTCGTGACCATGTGAGGGAAGGACAGAAGATAGTATGCAAAGTTCTGTATGTAGATACAGCCAAGCATCATATCGACCTTTCTCTCAAGGATGTAAACGAACACCAGCGCCGTGAAAAGATTCAGGAATGGAAGAACGAGCAAAAAGCGGAGAAATGGATCGAGTATGTGGCAAAGTCCACTAAAATGAAACCGGAAGATCTTCCCAAATTAACCGATTTGTTCTATGAAAAATTCGGCAGTGTCTATGCCGCATTTCAAAAATCAAGATTTGAAGACAAATCCGTACTTACAAAGATCGGCGTACCTAATGACATTGCAGATGTCCTGACAAAAGTTGCCAACGAAAACCTTAAAAAACCGCAGGTCGATATATCTGGTTTTATAGACCTCAACTGCTACCTTCCGGATGGGATAGAACATATACGCAAAGCACTTGCAGCGGCAAATAAAGTGGACAGTGAGGATATCAATGTGGATATATTATATGTAGGCGCGCCAAGATATCGGATACATGTAATAGCTCCTGATTATAAGAAAGCCGAAGCCGTTCTCAAGAACGCGGCGCAATCTGCCATAAAGATCATCGAAAAAGATGGCGGAAAAGGTGAATTCTTCAGGCATAATGAACACAAAGCCGGATAAGAAAAGAAAAACCTATGGTTTCTAAGATCAGAAAATGCACATGTGGGAGATATACGCTAAAAGAAGTCTGCCCATTATGTGGCTCCACGACCAGATACTCACGACCGGCACGATTTTCTCTTGAAGACCGATACGGAAAATACAGGCGTATTACCAGGAAAACAGTATCATGATAAAGACAACTATCTTAAGATCAAAGAAACCCCGATTGAAAAATCCTATACTTATTGAAGGACTTCCAGGTGTCGGACATGTTGGGAAACTCGTTGCAGAGCATATGGTCGATGAACTTGGCGCTAAAAAGATAATGGAAATCTATTCTCCTTATTTGCCTCCCCAGGTCATCGTATTAGAAGACGGAACCACCAGGCTTGTTAGGAACGAGTTATATGCTTATAAATCAAAAAAAGGTAAGAACGATATTTTGATACTTGTCGGAGACCACCAGAGCACTACAAATGAAGGACATTATGAATTGACCGGTGTATTTCTTGATATAGCTGAAGAATTCAAAGTAGAGCGGATTTACGCGCTTGGGGGATATGGTGTTGGGCAGCTTGTTGAAACAGAGACAGTCCTTGGAGCTGCGAATAATATTAAACTTGTGAAGGAGTTAAAGGGATACGGTGTAGAATTCAGGCCGAATGAACCCGGAGGCGGTATTGTTGGAGCATCCGGATTGATCCTTGGCCTTGGAGAGCTCCGCGGCATAGATGCAGCTTGTCTTATGGGTGTAACTTCAGGATATCTCGTTGACCCAAAGAGCGCACAGGCTGTGCTTAAGGTTTTGTGCAAGATCCTGGAGATAGAAGTTGATATGGCGGCTCTTGAAGAGCGGGCATCTGAGATGGAAAAGATAGTTGCAAAACTTCGTGAAATGGAACAGGGGCAGATTCCTGCTTCAACAGATGAGGATTTAAGATATATAGGGTAATAATAAGTTAATAATGGTATTCAATGTTAAAACCCTTGCATTGATCAATCTTTCAGTTCAACTTTTTCTCATTTTATTCCTAAATTATGCGACATTCCTTGCAAAAAAAAGGGATTTGCATAAGCATTGCACTATTATTCGAATTGCAATTGGTATTCAAATAATAGCAATAGTCACAGTTATGTGGGAATCGATGCTTGGCTACCTGGTAAATGATGCAAAGGACGTATTATTCAACATAGAGCTGTTGATACATCATTCTCTGGGAATTATTTTGATCTTATTATGGATTTATATCAATCTCGTATTTTCCAGGATCATTCGATTGCGAGGTAACTTAAGAAATATTATGAAGTTAGCATATATAGTTTGGACATTTAGTTTTATTCTTGGGCTGCATATTTACATCAAGATCTACCTATGATTTGCAATAAAGCAAAAAAAATCCCCCCATTTCATGTAATGGAAGTCCTTGAAAGGGCACAGGAACTTGAACGTAAAGGAAGAAATATCATACACCTTGAGATCGGGGAGCCTGATTTTCCAACCGCGCCCCATATATGCACGGCAGCCACAAACGCCCTGTGGTCAGGTGAGACAAAATACACCCACAGCCTTGGATTGCCTCAACTCAGGGAAGCTATAGCAGATAATTACAATACTAAATTCAAGCTTGAATTAAAACCTGGGCAAATAATCGTAACTTCAGGAACAAGTCCTGCACTGCTTCTGGTTTTCATGGCCCTTCTGGAACAGGGTGACGAGGTAATAATGTCAAATCCATATTATGCCTGTTATCCAAATTTTGTAGAATATTCAGGCGGGAAAGCTGTATTCATTCATACTCACGAATCGTGCGGATTCAACCTTGAACCTTATGCAGTGACAAGCGCCGTAACATCAAGAACAAAAGCCATATTGATAAATTCTCCCAGCAATCCCACGGGACATGTGATGCCGCCCGAAAGCATCCGGGGCATAGCTGAATCAGCTGGAGATATTCCCATAATTTCTGATGAGATATACCAGGGGCTGATCTATAAAGGAAAGGATCATTCTATCCTTGAGTTCACAGATAATGCATTTGTCCTGAATGGCTTCTCCAAGTTATATGCTATGACAGGATGGAGATTGGGTTATCTCATAGCGCCAGAAGAGTATATACGACCCCTCCAGAAGCTCCAGCAGAATTTTTTCATCTGTGCCAACAGCTTTGTCCAGCATGCCGGCATTGCGGCGCTAAAAGGGCCGCAGGAACATGTCCGGGAAATGATAGATACATATGATACGCGCAGGAAGTTCATCATAAAGAGGCTAAAGGATATTGGTTTCGGGATAAATTATGAACCGGATGGAGCTTATTATGTCCTTGCAAATGCTAAGGAGTTCAGCCAGGATTCATTGGAGTTAAGCGGAAGGCTCCTTGAAGAAGCAGGGGTGGCAGTTACTCCGGGGATCGATTTCGGGGATGAAGCTAAGGGTTATTTGCGATTTTCATATGCTAACAGCATTGAGAATATCGGGGAAGGCATGGACAGGATTGAGAGATATCTCAAAACCTACCGATAAACCTATTTTTTTCAGAAACTCAATGAGCGTAGAAAGGTATAATAAGACATGGCAACATTTCAGCGGTTTGTTTACAAAACTTTTGGTGGGATGTGCGCCATTTAGGTGTTAATCCCGCAGGGATGTGGCCTTATAAGGCTGAACCGTAAAACTAAAAAAGGAGAATACAATGAAATCAATGTATGCGTATATAAGAGACGCATGGAAGAAACCCGACGAATCTGATGTCGGCGAATTACAATGGGAAAGAATGCAAGTATGGAGACGTGAACCTTTTGTAACAAGGGTTGAACATCCTACCAGACTTGACCGTGCAAGATCACTTGGTTTTAAAGCAAAACAGGGAATTGTTGTCGCGCGAGTTAGAATAAGAAGAGGCGGCAGGCGAAAATCAAGATGGCAGCGCGGAAGAAGAACCAAACACATGGGCGTTAACAAGATCACACCTGGCAAGAGCATTCAAAGCATTGGTGAAGAACGTGTTGCTCGCAGATACCCAAATATGCAGGTATTGAACAGCTACTGGGTAGGCCAGGACGGAAAACACAAATGGTATGAAGTAATAGTCGTTGATCCTAACCACCCTTCGATAAAAACTGATAAAAACCTCAAATGGATTTGCACTAATAAACAGAAAGGACGAGTTTACCGGGGTAAGACAAGCGCAGGAAGGAAGGGCAGAGGCCAAAGACGAAAGGGCAAAGGAACAGAAAAGACAAGACCAAGTCTGCGTTCACATCAGAACAAAGGCAAATGAACGTACATCATATCACTTTTCGAACAAATGTTGCGGCAACCGAAAGTGATGACAGGGTGAAAACCGCCCTGTCGCTATTTCTTTTTGATAATGAGACAAAAGCAACACAAACCGAAGGTCATTTCGGGAACCCAATAACTATCCTTGAGGGAAAGGACAGGGGAAAAGACTGTGCGCGTTTTATGGAACTCATAAAGTCAAGCCTTAGCGAAAATGAACTTGAAACACTTAAAGAAGAACGCTGCGAAAGGATCGATGACGATTGCTGCTTTCATATAAGATTTGATAAACAGGCAGCTTTTGAGGGAAAAGTAAAGATCGCAACGACCTCGGATGCGATTGTTGCGAAAATTAAGCTAAAAGCATTCCCGGCCAATCGGGATAACGCGATCATTGCGGCAGAAACCATATTTTAAAATCCAGCCTTTTTGGGGATATAGCACAAAAAATCCAAATTGAAACAAAACCTTTATCAATCACAGATACATTATCGGAGGTACCCCCATCAATGAATCAAGGTGCCTGGGTGGGGTAGCTGGTTATCCTATGGGACTGTGGATCCTACGACCCGGGTTCGAATCCCGGCCCGGGCCTAAAACTTTTAGTTTGAGTCATAGACATCGTTACGGGTTAGGTTGACACTTTTATTATGTTCCTCAATTATTGCGATAACGAATAGCGTTCTAACCTTCTTAAAAGCCTTAATGTAAGGTCTCCACCAAAATGATTATGTTCGCCCGGAACAATAACAAGACCAATAAATGAATAAAGATAACATCAATTTTATTTCAGGAAAAGCCTGGAAATTCGGCAACAACGTCGATACAGATGTGATCATCCCCGGGAAATATCTTCGAACTACTGACATGAGCGTATTTGCAGCACATGTTATGGAAGGTATTGACCCATTATTTTCCCAGAAGGTAAAAAAAGGTGACATCATAGTCGCAGGAGCGAATTTCGGTTGCGGCTCATCCAGGGAACAGGCGCCTCTGGCCTTAAAACATGCGGGTGTTGCATGTGTTGTGGCAGAATCCTTTGCCCGGATATTTTTCAGGAATGCAATTAACGTGGGCTTGCCGATAATTGAAGCAAGGATCGATTGCGAAGAAGGTGACATTATTGAGATCGAACTTGAGAATGGCATCGTAAGAACCGGCAAAAAAACAGTTTTTGCCATAAAACTACCAGGTTTCCTGCGCGAGATACTTGCTGATGGCGGGCTCGTAGAACACAGGAAAAAGGTGAGCATTTGATATTCCCGGCAGATTATAAAAGCGTGGGCATGACAAGGACTGACCCGACCGGAAGAATAGGTGGTCCGATCTATTTTACTACAGAATACCTGATCGCAGACCTTCCTTCAGGTTATCAAATATATAAAGTTAAAAGCGAAGGGGAAGGGCTTTTAAGAAAACTGGTTTCACTTGTTTTGATATCTAAAGGAAAAGAGATACTAAAATTTGAAGAAAAAATTGATTCACATGACAGGACAAAGCTTATCGAATCTGCAATTCCGTTATGTAAAGGAAGCGTCAATACGGTCATTTTTGAAGGTATGGACAGACATACTACTTTTATCCAGGATCCAAGCCTTCACGAAGTAATTGAGATAGAAATAATAGATATCACTCCACCAGAACCTCCATGGCTTGCTTTTGCCATCCAGAGGCTGACAAGGAGCGGAATACTTGGAGAATTAAATGTCAGGTTCACAACTAAACTCATTGATCTTCGCCAGTTCGAAGGAGATAAAATGGTCTTTCCGTGCCATGCTTCTGAACTTAAAGGAAAATATCTTGACACAGATACGGATATTGAAGATAATTCAACACTCGTTGGATGTGATATCTCAAAACAGATATTCGATCTTCGCTTCCCGGATCTAACTTATAAACACATAAATATGTGTCCGCTTAAAACTGAAATTTATTTACCCACCAAACCTTTTATCACAAGGTGCTGCCAGAGCAAGAAATCTGGAATGGTAAATCTTAACGGGATAGATGGGGCAGTTGTTCACTGGGGTGCGTCTGAGTACGATATTGTCGATGCGATCCGGATGCTTGTGAAAGTTTTAAAGGGTATTCAGGATAATAAAAATATTAAAGTGGATTAACTTGAAAATTGCAATAGTTCCCGGAGATGGTATAGGGCAGGAAGTGATGCCTGCGGCACTTTCAGTACTTGACGCTTTTGGTCTTGATATTGAAAAAGTGCCTTTTGAGATAGGTTTTTGCAAATGGGAAAAAACAGGTAGCGCTATAACAGACGATGATCTGAGACAAATAAAGGAGTGTGATTGCGTGTTGTTCGGGGCCATTACAACTCCTCTGGACCCCAATTATAAAAGTGTTCTTTTGAGAATACGCAAAGAACTTGACCTGTATGCGAATATCCGTCCATTCAAACCGCTCAATAATGTGCACCTGCCCTGCTCCGATGACTTTGATTTTGTCATCGTGAGAGAAAATACCGAAGGTATGTACTCAGGGGTGGAAGAATTACATAAGGATATAGCCTATACCACACGAATAATTACCCGAAAAGGAAGCGAGAGGATAGCAGAGCAAGCATGCAGGATAGCAAAGCAGAGAAAGAAAAAGTTGACCATTGTCCATAAGGCAAATGTATTAAAATCGGATTCATTTTTCCGGGATGTGTGCATCGCGGTCGCAAAGAAGAACGGGATCGCATACCATGAAATGCTCGTTGATGCCATGGCTTATGATATGATTATGCATCCTGGAAAATACGATGTGTTAGTGACTACGAACCTGTTCGGGGATATCCTGAGCGATGAAGCTGCAGCCCTTGTGGGCGGGCTTGGTCTTTGTCCTAGCGCCAATATTGGGGATAAATATGCATTTTTTGAACCCATACACGGAAGCGCTCCTGATATTGCTGGAAAAGGGATTGCTAACCCCCTGGCAGCAATTTTGAGCGTCAAGATGATGTTAGAATGGGCTGGATTTCAGACTGAGGCAAAATCAATCGAAATGGCAGTAAACAGCGTTCTTGAAGCTGGTATCGTCACGCCTGACCTCGGAGGATCTTTTTCAACGCATGATGTGACAATTGCGATCACAAAATTGTTAAGTTGAAATCCCCGCATAGCGAACTTTGCGGTGAATAAAATATAGATGGTTCATAGATGAACTTCATGAAGTTGCTGGACATTAAGACTATATCAACTTCATTAACTCGAATGCAACTATTCCTGCAAACAATGGTGAAATTACCCAAGCTATCAGGATCTTCTTAACAACATCACTTTTTACAATATGCATCCCGCTGTTAGCGCATCCAATGCCAATGATACCCGCTGCAACTATCTCACCCAGCGAAACCGGGATTCCTTTTATGGAAGCTATGTGAACTATAATGGCTGAAGTAAATTCTACGAATATAGCCCTTATCACACAAAGTTCTGTGATCTCTTTTCCTACAGTATCAAGCACCCTGCCACCCATAAGAAGAGCGCCAAGACCGATCGCAAGACCTCCGAAAATGGCGCCAGGAACAGATTCTATTAATCCTGCTCCAACAAAAGGCCCGACGGCGTTTGCAGCGTTATTGGCGCCTGCTGAATATGCAACATAACAACCTGAAATGGTCAGGAGGATATTGAGGGATCTCTTTATTGAAGCATCGGACTCATGGTGTTCAGCCAGCCATATAAGTATATAAGTATAAAGATATTTACCCATTAAATAAGCCAGCAACCAGGCGAGTAGTGGAGTTATTATCCACCAGCTTATAATATATCCGATAAATGGGGCATTAATTTTTGAGGCCCCGTAGAAAAAACCGATGCCAACAACAGAACCTACTGCCGCCTGGCTTGTGGAAATCGGGACCCTGAATAAATTGGCAAGAAAAACGGTAATTCCTGCTGCAGCCACTGCAATAATGGCACCTTCAACAACGATCGTTCCAGCTGGAAGAATACCGCTACCAAGTGTCTTTATTACCGCGCCACCATCTATTACTGCGCCAAGGACTGAGAATACACCTATCAGCAATACTGCCTGGTATTTTGTCCTCACCTTTGCACCGTAAGCTGCACCCATTGCAGCAGCAGCATTATTACCTCCGATATTAAGCCCCATGAAAAGAGCAACTGCGACCGCAATAATATACGTAATTGAAAGTATCATGATTTGTTTTTAGCTCCAACTGACTACTGTAATAGTATAATTTAACGTAATGTTATCGGCAATATTTGTCACTATGCTTACAAAACAAGCCCTGTAATAAGTTTTCTCCCTTCTTCAGTTTTAAAAATAGGGATCTTCCAGTCCTGGATTATCTTCGTCCTCTGCGTCCTCACTTCCATTCGTTTTATGGGATCATAACCTGTTTTTTCATATGACTTCCTGTAAACCATGATGCCGCATCTCTGCCAGACAGGTGTTTCAGCAAGATTTACACCGTGCTCAAATACAAGTTCATGAATTTCAGCAGCTTTCATATTTTTAAGGCGCAATGCAGCTTCGTTTTCATTTAGCCCCGATTTTATCAATGTGTAAAATCCATATGAACTTACATGATTTCTCCATGTCTCAGCCTGCCTCCATAAAAGATATGTATAGATATCCTCTTTTCCAAGAAGAATTATCCTTGAATCAAAGGATACTGGTTTCTCAAGCTTCAACTGGATCGTAAGTGCTGAGGAAATAAATCCCGGTATAATAGAATCTATCTTCTCGACCCTGTTATTGTATGACATTTCATCAAAAAATAAAGATATCTCATCGGAGAATGTGAAGGCAAAAAGAGGATTCAAGCCACTTTCCTTGAAAAATATTTCGATGGAATCCACCATTGCATGGGCAAACCCTTCATCATATGGTTTTTCCAAACCTAAAAGCCGAAGCGCCCGACTGAAACCCCGACCATCGATCCTCACCGCAAAAGGAGGGAACACCCTGAGGTGTGAATATATCTCCCTCTCTTTCATTTCATGTTCTGAAAGAACATTATTCAAGATATTTTATTGTTCCTCTTCTTCTGTAATATCATAATCTTCAGTGACTTCTTCGGGTTTCTTGAACTGGTCTTTCACATGCCTTATAATAACAACATCTCCCACTGCCAGAACCCATCTGAAAGGCACTACAACACCTTTACTTCCGGCATCGAACATGTTAGCATTTAATTTTGTAGCTGCAAGACCCGTTGCTTTTTTTTCGTTTACTTCAAGAACGACATCGTTCACTTTCCCAATAAATATTCCCTTTTCAGTATAAATATTTAAACCAAATAATGTTGAAACCTCAGCCTGCATGGATTATCACCTCCTCTGAATACGAATGATAGCAATATAAACTTTATTGATTGGTTTTCGCAGAAGTTTAATATTACTGGATGATGATTTAGGCTATAATGTTAACTACTGATGATATTAAAACCCTTATTAAGAAATATGCCCTGCAGAATGCTGTCAAGTACAAGAAGCTGCCTCAGGCCGGCGCAGTTATTGGAAAAGTCATGGCATCTCCCGATCTTCGCGGGATGGCAAAAGAAGTAAATTCACTCGTGGGCGAAGTGCTGGATGAGATAAACAACATGTCTCCGGGGTCATGGGAGCAGGAATTAAACCGTCTTGCTCCTGAGCTTATCTCAGAATTAAAGGAGAAGAAAGAACCGGAAAAAGGTTTGCAGCCGCTTGATATTAAGGGTGATCTCGTGATGAGGTTCGCGCCAAATCCTAACGGACCGCCAACTATTGGGAGTTCACGCGGAATTGTGGTTAACTCGGAATATACGAAAAGATATAATGGCAAGTTCATTATCCGTTTTGATGACACAGATCCTGTGACCAAGCGCCCCATGCTTGAGGCTTATGAATGGTACCTTGACGACTGCGAATGGCTGGGAGCAAAACCCGATGAGGTTGTAATTGCCTCAGACAGGATACCGAAATATTATGAAGTAGCAGAACAACTCATTAAAAAAGGCGGCGCATATGTCTGCTTCTGCGAACAGGAAGAGTTCAAGGCACTAAAAGATGTAAAAAAAGCATGTCCTCACAGGGAACAGGATGAGCAAAGTAATCTTGCATACTGGAAAAAGATGCTTTCTGGCGATTATAAAGAGCAGGAAGCGGTACTACGCATAAAGACCGATATTGCCCACAAAGATCCCGCGATCCGGGATTGGGTAGCCTTTCGCGTCATAAAGACGCCGCATCCAAGACCTGAAGTCGCTGATAAATACGTTGCTTGGCCTCTTCTTGATTTTGAGGGCGCAGTGGAAGACCACCTTCTTGGCACGACGCTTATAATCAGGGGAAAAGACCTCACAGATAGCGAAACGCGCCAGAGATATGTCTATGATTATATGGGGTGGAAATATCCTGAAACCATGCACTGGGGACGCGTGCAGATACATGAGTTTGGGAAATTAAGTACGAGCGGCTTAAAGAAAGCAATAGCTGACGGAACTTATACCGGGTGGGATGACCCGCGTGTGCCAACTATCAGGGCATTAAGGAGGCGCGGGATACGTGCGCAAGCTCTCAGGAAGTTCATGATAGAACTGGGACTTGGCGAAACCGATATCAGCCTGAGCCTTGACACACTCTATGCCGAGAACCGGAAGATCGTTGATCCGATCGCGAACAGGTATTTTTTTGTCTGGGATCCGGTTGAGCTAAATGTCGATGGTGCAGAACCAAAAGTCGCAAAAGCGCCGCTTCATCCTTCACGCCCTGGGATGAGAGAAATCCCGGTGGGAACTAAGGTTTTTATATGCAAGAGCGATGTGGAAAACCTGAAAGATGGAGAACGATTGCGTCTGAAAGACCTTTATAATATCCAGATCACAGGCTTATCGCCATTATCGGCAAAATTCATCGGTACAGATATGGATCTTGTAAAGAAGGAAAAAGCACGTATCATCCACTGGGCGCCGCCAGATGGCCAAAAAATTCGGGTACTTTCACCGGATGGAGAATATTCAGGGATAGGCGAGCGCGGGATAGAAAAAGAGCTGGATAAAGTTGTGCAGTTTGAGAGGTTTGGTTTTGTGAGGATCGATGGCGTAAATGGTCATGATATAGTGGCGTATTATACGCATAAGTGAGAATCTGATCATTTTTAAATTTTTCTGGACAAAAGTAAACAAGACAGCTCAGGGATCCAGATTAAAAAATAATTGTACTTTTAAAAAATAATATAACAAATCCACCTATTCTCTTGTGAAATACAACAATATGCTTAAAGCTATGAACTCAAGAATGTCAGGAATGACAACATAAATCGGATTATAACCAAGCAGGTTGATTATTATCGGATATACATGCTCCGGAGGCGGGCTTGCAATGATCAATAATAACATGATGGCTCGTGAGAAACTCTGCAATAATAGCGCCACTGTAAAGATCATTAGACCAAGTGTAAAGTTAGACTTTATCTTATTGTATATCTGAAAATATGAAACCAGAAGGACTAATAGTAATACTATGTTGCCTGCCGAAACATAATAAGCGATTTCAGTTATCTGAATAAAATTTCCTCCTGTACAGTTTCAGTGGCTTTGTTTATCAATTTTTTCCCAAATTTGATGAAATTCATTTATGTTTGCCTCCATTGTCTTGGAAATGAAATACATAGCTCCATATTTGTCTCCTTCCATTGTAATTACGCCGTTCTTAGTAAGCACATCAAGATGATGCCTTATCGTCTTATAATCCATACTCATAGTCTCAGCTAATTGATTTGCATTATAAGGCCTGTCAATGAGCAAATTCAGCATCAATGCTCGTGTATGCCCACCGCGTGTTCCTGTGATCAGATACCATAACAGCTTCTTCAGAAAGTTCCATCTCCTGTTAAATTAAATAAATGATTTGAGTAATAATTATAACTTGTGGTCAAAAAAGTTCATGAAGAGACACTATAACTCCTGACTTTGAAGTCAGCGCCATGTTCCATTGCTATTTTCCTGCATTTATCGATATCCACAACCGGCAGATCCACCACCGTGAACCTCAATTCCATATCGGATTTTGAAATATCTGTTGCGAACTCAAGCATTTTTTCATATGCCCGTATGTACCTGGGATCGCATAATTGATTGTATGTACTGGAATCTTGGGCATTCAGGCTTATAGATACGACTTTTATTCCTGATTCAGCTAATTCCATTGCTACATTCCTGTCAGGGTATAACAACTTGGCATGTCCGATCGTATCAAGCCTTACAGGTATCCCACGGATCTTGAGCCAATTTGAGATTTCAAGTACAATATCCAGGCGCACAAGTGGTTCACCCAGTCCGGTAAAAACAACTTCCTTAAATTTTGAAAGTTCCTGCTCAGAAAGCTCTTTTATTATTTCTGGAAGTGTGGGTTCCTTTGAAAGACGAAGATTGTATCCATATACCCCGTCAGAATACCGTTTTATACAAAAAACACAATCGGCAGTGCACCTATTTGTTATGTTTAGATAAAGGTTTCCATGTGCTTCGTAGATTATCGTATCTTTATTTTTCATCGTCTAAGTTAATATTAGTGTTTCATCGCTCTTATTACTTCCTGTCCAGGTATTGTATCATTTTTTTATTTCATGTTATTATTTCACACCCGTCTTCATTTACAATAACTGTATGTTCGGACTGGGCGACTATTTTACCATCCGATTCGACTAATTCAAAATATTCTCTTGCTCCTTTTAACTCGTTGATACTTAATCCCGGGATCCATCTTGGAGTAAACGGAAGTGACTCGAATCGTTTTCTGATATCTTCGGCTGTATTTCCTTTGCACTTATCATTAATTGCAAAAATAAATGGCTTGCCATGCTTGATGTTCCCCCTCCCGTATGTTGCAAAAGGTTCGATCGCAAGGACCGTGTCCTTTTTTATGGTATGGCTGAAAAAGCTTTTATAATTGGGTATTGAAATCCCTGCATGAAGGTCATATCTTTCAAGATTGTGGCCGGTCAGGTCTTTTATGGGACTAAAACCACGTTCTTTTATCGTATCTTCAATTACCTTACCAATATGACTGGTTTCAACCCCGTTCTTTATAGAGCCGATGGCATTTTTTAACGCCTCATCACAAGCATTTATCAACAAATGGTGATCATTCGTCCCGACTTCTACAGTCGCTGCCGTGTCAGCAATATAGCCTTCGATGTGGGCGCCAAGGTCTAATTTTACGACATCACCATTTCGAAAAACTGCCACGTTATCCTGCGGTGTGTAATGTGATGCAATTTCATTTATTGAAATATTGCATGGAAAAGCAGGTTTTGCACCGAGTTCTCTTATCCTCTCTTCCACATATTCCGCGATCTCAAGGAGCGGGATATCCTCTTTTATTCTTGTCAGGGCAACATTACGGACTTTTGCCGCGATTTTGCCTGCTTCAAGATAGCATTCATAAATAATATTGTTCATTTATCAGTTGTAACCAATGCAGCGCCTATCAATATAAGCGCTCCTCCTATTATTTCAAGAGTTGAAATACTCTCACCTAGAATTAGTACCGCAAAGAATATGGCACTTATCGGTTCGATCAATCCGAGAATACTTGCACTTTGCGCATTTACTTTTTTCAGCCCATTAAAATATAATGATACGGCCAGTATCGTCGGGAATATCGCAAGAATCAAAAGATATGTGAGATTGCTGGAAACCACTTCAAGCGGTACAGCCCCAACAGGCAAAAGAATTATGGCAGCGACCAGGAAACTCCAGAATGCCTGGGAATAGCCAGAGTATGCTGTACTTACATATTTTGAGGTCATTATCTCAAAAGCGTAAAATATTCCTGAGGCAATTCCTGCCAATATACCGATTGAAAACGGCTTGAAATCGAGTTTTCCGGGATCAACTATCAGAATAATACCTGCCAGAGATAGAACAAGAGCGATAATTCCTCTTATCCTGACTTTTTCTTTCAAAAGCCATGGAGAAAATATCGTAATATAAATAGGAGCTGTAGACAGCAAAAGCACAGCGACCGAGACCGATGCGTTCATGATGGATATGAAATAAGAAACCATTGTTGCCATCTGCAATATCGAAAAAAGGAAAAGATATGATTTTTTCTCATGGAGTTTCAAAATATCCAGTTTTCCGGAAATCAAAAGATAAGCGAAAAATAATACGAAAGCAAAACCCACCCTGTAAAATATGATGCTTTGGGCTGACATCCCATGTATCTGTTTTGCGATAATTCCCACAAGGCTCCAAAGTATTGCAGCAGTGATTATTTCGCCATATCCGGAAAAGCGATCTGTGTACATCGGGTTCTGGAAGAGTTTTTTAGATAAAATAGATACCTATTCACTTCGCAGGTTCATGGCTCTTATTGGGATCACCGAAAAACGAGAGGCCGTTTAACCTCATTTAACTTTAACCATAAATGCTATGAATCCGATTAAGCCATTTAATATGTTAATGAATAAAAGACGTTCTGGATTGTATCTTGTTTTCTTTATAATAATAATTCTAGCGTTAATCCTTCGGCTCTATCACCTTGATGAGAGAGTTTTCCACCAGGATGAAGCCGCTGTAGGCTATGGCACATATAAATTATTCAATGAAGGTGTCTATTCATACGATCCGGCTTTCCATGGTCCGTTCATGTACTACGTCACATCAGAAATGTACCGGCTACTTGGAGACACAATTTTTGCATCCAGGTTGCTCCCTGCAATCCTTGGCGTATCAATGATCCTTTTGCTGATACCTCTTAGAAATTATATTGGGAATTCCGGTATGCTTTTTGCTGCATTCTTTCTCGCTCTTTCGCCTTCATTTTTGTATTACTCCAGGTTCTACAGGGAAGACATATTTGTTTCGTTCTTCACGTTGCTGGCTCTTGTAAGTGCTGTAAAATACGCAGAAGCTTTTGATAAAGACAGGCAAAAAGGTTCACTATTGAACTATCGTTTTATTTCAGGATATTCTATTGAAAGGATTTTTTATCTTGCACTTTTCGGAATATCGATTTCCTCTATGGCAGCCCTGAAAGAAAACGCATACATCACAATGGCTTTGATAGCCCTGTTCTTGTTCCTGTTTTTCATAAGGGAACGGTATTTAAGAAGTCCGATAGATAGAATGAGAAGACCGGATAAGGAATTTATCATCCATATAGTAGAAGGGATATTTCTCATTCTTTTGATCCTTGTGGTTTTTTCACTGTTCTATACAGGGAGCATCCTCGATATCGCGGGAATGAAAACCGCGGTTGAAAAAGCGATATCACACTGGTATGAGATGCACAGGATACAGCGCCTTGGAGGACCTTATTTTTTCTTCCTGGGCCTTATTACACTTTATGAATTAATCATACTCGTTTTTGGTATTATTGGTATGTTCTATTATGGCTTCCGTGACAAGAAAAAAAGTAAGCTGCTGATAGTATTGCTCCTTTATTGGGCGGCTGTGGGTATAATGTATCTAATTGCAGACAATTATGCATTTGCGGGGAGATTCTTACCAACCACATATCTCCAGTCATCTATTATCATATTTCTTCCGCTTCTTCTCCTGGGTATCATTGGTGTCCTGTATATTCAGAATCTTTTTTTTGCTTTCCTGATCTATTGGGTATTGACCAACTTTTTTGTATATTCGTATGTCCAGGAAAAAGTCCAGTGGCTTGTATTGAACCCGCTTTTGCCTCTTTTAATAATCTGTGCTGCATATCTTGGAGAATTGCTTCCCAGGTTGAATATAAAGTCAATATCTGGAACTTTTACAATTATTTTCCTTATATCCAGCGGTCTATTTTTTATCCATTCAAGCATTCAATTGAATTTTATTAATTATGCTAATACGTCTGAACCGATGGTACAGGCATCGCAGCCGCCGCAGGAATTTTCACAGTTCGTTACAAAGATATTTGAGATTTCTTCCCAGTACAATAACCAGTCCACACGGATACAGGTTATTGATGAAAATCTGGAAACTCTGTTGCTCTGGTATGCACGCCATTATCCTGATGTGGAATGGAAAGTGAATCTGGATGACAAATTCAATGCCCCGCTCATAGTAGTGCACGATTCGAACGGGAATGAGACTGAGGCTGACGTCATGCAGCGCAATCTGGGAAGCGATTATGTCCGGCTTAACAGCACGAAGATGTCATGGTACTGGTTCAGGTCATCTGATCTAACTCCTGAATTCATTCTTTTCAAGACGATGAACAGGCCGCCGGATAACGAGCGCAAGTTCGCCCTTTTCTATAAGCCAGTGATGAAATGACTGTTATTCAGGATTTCTCTTTGGCGCTTCGAGGCAGTTAACTCTTTCCTCTCCCTTCTCCTTTGTCCTGATCCTCACATCCTTCAAAAAAGATATGCTCTTGGCAAGTGCTACCATTTCATCTCTTGTAAAAGCAGTCTCTTTGCGTAGCTCAATTTCATTTTTGGGAACATTTTCAGGAATGCCCTGCTGGATTACATATGTGCAATTTTTTCCCTCGATAGCCTTTGCAATTCCGAGTACATCCGAAAATGGTCGAAAAACGGTCGTCCTGACTTCGATATCAACATTTTCAAGTTCCAGTGACTGTCGGGCGCGCCGGGCGGCATCTTCCCCGCCCCTGGTTATCAGGCTATATTTTTGTGCATCATCAAGAGGCACTTTGATGTCAAGGAATATTTTATCAAGCAACTTTTTCTCGATTAGCTTTGAAAGCCGCTCAGGATAGTATCCGTTCGTCTCGATGCCAACAAGCAATCCCTGCTCTTTTGCGAATCGCGCAAGATGTTCGAGCGCTTCATACTGGGTCGTGGGTTCTCCCCCCGAAAATACGACCGCGCTAATGAAACTCTTTGCATCAAGGATTTTTTTTTCTATCTCCTGAATTTCCATGACACTCCCGCCTTTATACAAAGGCTCTATGCGCTGGTTTGCCACTTTTATGAAGTTGTTGTTGGAACAATATAAGCATTTAAAGTTACAGCCATTAAAAAAAATTACACTCACAGACCTGCCGTACCAGTCGATCGTGGATATTGGGATCACTATGCCGCTAAAGATCAATTTCATTAAGTTTCCTTTAAGGAATCAAAAGATTTGAGCTTATGCCTTGTAGTTGAAAGCCAGATTTGAAACTCACCATTTAGGTATATCCATTAAATTTTAAAATGAGTTTTGCTTATTCGCATGGCTTCTTTGAACAACTCTATTTCTTCTTTGGTTACTTTCGGATCTTTTTTCGATCTTTCCAGAACTCTTCTGCATCTTCTCCTTCTAAAATTAATCCGAGTTCTATGGGTCTTGCCATGATATCGCCTGAAAGATATCATGATAATCTCATAGACCCAACCAGTATATTTTAAATAGAATGCCGTAAGTAACAGAATTTATGAGACTACAGCAGAAAACGAAATTTGTAACGCCTAATCAAACCAGCAAACAGGTCACTGAGATGGTTAGCAAAGCCCTTAAAAGCAATTATTCAACCCTTGTTAAGTTGAAATAACTGTATGTTGCTGTATAAATCCCAAACATAATAAAAATAGACCGTTCTTGTTCTCTTTTAAAACGCTTACTGAAGCCTCATTACAATTTCCATATACAGATAACCTTGCATCATAACAAGCATCTTGGAAACTAAGAGCCTCTTCATCCGTATGGCTAAAATCATAGCCATTCATTTCAAGAAAAATCTTAACTGCCGTTAATGCGGTTCTATGGTTTGCATCTGGAAATGCCTGTAATAATATAATGTTCTTCAGATAATAAGCTGCTATCTCAAGAATATCAAGATTCGGTGTATATTTGACTAATTTTTCAAGTTTCCTTGTTAGAATAGGGTCGTCCTTGTTTTCATATTGTATCCATGGCTCTCTTATGGACATCTCCTTGATTTGTCGATTGATTTCTAAGATCATGTTTACTGGGAGTATTATTATTTCTCTTACAGTATCAATAGCATTAGACGTTTTTTGACGCATTGGCTGACGCATTATATTTTTCATTTGAACCATTTCTTGTGCTGCTTTATGATCTGAAGCTTTCCCTTATGCATCAGGGGAATCGGAGTATATAATGATAAGTATCAAGATATGTTTTTATAAAATGACAACATATATATGTATGTTTGAAATCGGGTTAGAAATTGATTATATAGTGTCAACAAAGTCTTATCAGTTAATAAACCAATTTCATATCGGGGCGTTATAATAAAACTTGTGCCCTGATACATAAAAGGAGGCTAAAATGTCAGAAATGTCAGATATGTTCAGGAAAATGGGATTGTTCGGTATAGGCGTGATCTCCCTGACGCAGGAAAAGGTCGAGGAGTTTTCCCAGGAAATGATAAAAAAAGGAGAACTGAGCCGGGAAGAAGGGAAAAAATTCGTACGAGAGGTCCTTTCAGAAAGAGAAAAACAGATCCAGGACCTTGAAGAGAAGATCAATGAAAGAGTAAAAGAATCATTCGAAAAGAGTGGCGTGGTCATGAAAAGTGATATCACTGCTCTTGAGAAGAAGATCGAGAAGCTGGAAAAGACGATCCAGGCAATATCAAAAAAATAAATCTTCCAGGATAAGATATCTTGAGCCTGCTTGATAAACAATACGCTTACGTAAGACGATATCGTGAGATCGTTGACGTAATGGTCAAACATGGTTTTGGATACCTTGTGGACAGGTTTGGACTTCGACCTTTTCGATCTTTCCGCGAAAAACTATTCGGACCCAGACCCCTCAAGGAACAAATGCTCGTACTTTCAGAAGCACAAAGGTTGCGTCTTGCGCTGGAAGAACTCGGACCAACGTTCATTAAATCAGGCCAGATATTGAGTACAAGGCATGACATCATGCCGGTGGAGTACATACAGGAGCTCGAAAAACTCCAGGACCGTGTTCTTCCATTTGATTTTTCAGAAGCAAGAAAAGTGATAGAGAAAGATTTCAGTGGAAAAAAAATAGAAGAGATCTTCCAGAAATTCAATCCCGAGCAAATAGCTTCAGCATCAATAGGTCAGGTTTATCGCGCCACTTTGTCGGGGGGTGAAGAAGTGGCGGTCAAAGTAATGAGACCTGGTATTGAAGAATTGATAGAAAATGACCTATCCATTTTAAAGAGTCTGGCAAGATTTGCGCAGAAGCATATAAAAGAAAGTAAATTCTTTAATCCGGTGGGTTTTGTTGATGAATTTTCGCGCATAATGAGACTTGAGATCGATTACACACATGAAGCCCAGAATGCAGACAGGTTTTTCCTGAATTTCAAAGAAAGCGAAAATGTCAAGATCCCAAAAATATATTGGAAATACACAACAAGACATGTTCTTTGCCAGGAATTTCTTGAGGGCATAAAAATTACTGATATCGAAAAGATCGAAGCGCAGGGAATGGATCGGAAAAAAATTTGTCTTGATCTTTCATATGCATATTTAAAAATGATATTTGAAGATAGTTTTTATCATGCTGACCCACATCCCGGCAATATTCTTATTTCGCCTGAAGGGAAGATAATCTTTCTAGATTTCGGGATGGCAGGTCATATTGACCCTCTGCTTCGTGAAAATCTTACAAATCTCATTATAGCGATACAATTAAATGATGTTGATATCCTTATTGAAGCCCTGGCAGAAATGGGACTTATCACTGATCTGGGAACCGAGAGCCTGCTTGTCAAAATGAAGCTGGATGAATTATTGACAAACTATTACGATCTTTCAAGCAAATTTATTGATCCTTCCTCTTTCCTTCGAGACCTGATCAATATTTTTGCAAGAGCAGGGGGGAAAGTTCCGTCAAACATAATGCTTCTCTCAAAAACACTTATTATCAGGGAAGAGATCAGCCGAAAACTTGACCCGGAACATAATTTTGGTGAATTGACACAACCTTATGTCAAAAAAATGCTCACAGATCGGGCAAAACCTTCTCATATTGTTAAAGAGGCAGAAAAAACTATATCCGATTTTATCCGCCTGTTGAAAAATTTTCCAAAAAGGGTGAATCATTTACTTTCAAAAGCAGAAAAAGGAACCTTAAAGCTTGAACTTGAACACCTGGGGCTTGACGGACTTGTGGAAGAATTGGATATTATGAGCAACAGGCTTTCTTTCAGCATGATAATAGCCTCGCTTATTGTAGGCTCTTCTCTTATAATCCAGACGAGGATGTCACCCAGTCTTTTTGGCGTACCTCTTCTGGGGATCATAGGTTTTTTCATTGCAGGATTTCTGGGGATAGGGCTCCTTATTTCAATTATCAGGTCGGGAAAATGGTAATTTAGGTCAAGACTCTATTTCTTATGGCAAATAATTGTACTGCAATAATCCTTTAATTCATTGTATAACTTTTTTATCCAATCCTGCCATTCAACTAGATAATGGAAAAAACAAGGTTTGCATATATTTTGATCGGCGGTTTTTTTGGATCTGCGGTTCGTGAGATCCTATCGTTGTCAATTCCAGGTTCGTCGGGCATTTTATTGGCAAATATAAGCGGGAGTTTTATCCTCGGTTACCTGATGTATGCTACAGAACTTGGTTTTTTCAGCGATCGTGAGCGATATATCATTGGTATCGGGTTTTGTGGCGGCCTTACTACATTTTCAACATTCATTGTACAGACAATGCAATTTCCAGCCGCCTTGGCTGCATTGAATATCACTGAAAATATTGTTTTATGCCTTGCGTCGGTTTTTTTGGGACGAATGCTTGCGATAAAGGGGCTAGGATCATGAACATGATGCCGATTTTATTGGCAGGCGCTGGAGGGGCAATAGGCGCAGTGCTGCGCTATCTTGTTTCAGGGATATTTCCGGTTTATCGGGACATTCCAACAGGAACATTGCTTGTAAATTTTATTGGTTCAACAAGTCTTTCCATGATAACATTCGGCTCCAACCCATTGCCATATTTTGCAGATGCCGGGATACTGGGGGGATTTACTACATTCTCCACATTCAGCTATGAGAGTTTCCGTCTCCTTGAAAGAAGGGAGTTTCGTGTTTTTGGGGTGAATGTGGTTTTGAGCCTGTTTCTTTGTGGAACAGGGGTGGTTTTAGGAAAATGGATTGTGTAAAAGCCATTAAATACAAAGAACCTAATGTATGAACATCATTTTCGGAGGATTTAATTGCAACCTGTAGTAAATATTGGCATAGTAGGGCATGTTGACCACGGTAAAACCACGCTCGTAAAGGCACTTTCCGGTTCCTGGACAGATAAGCATAGTGAAGAAATAAAACGAGGAATATCAATCAGGCTTGGCTATGCGGATATCGTGCTAATGAAATGTCCTGTTTGCCCCGAACCTGATTGTTTTACAACGAAAAAAGTATGCGAGAAATGTGGGACTAAAACAGAAGTAATTCGTGCCATATCCTTTGTTGATTCCCCCGGTCATGAAACGCTGATGGCCACGATGTTATCAGGAGCAGCCCTGATGGATGGCGCCCTTCTTGTCATTGGAGCAAATGAAAATTGCCCCCAGCCACAGACAAAAGAGCATCTAATGGCTTTGAACATCCTGGGTATAAAGAACATTATAATTATTCAGAACAAGATCGACATTGTCACACGGGAGAAAGTAATCGAAAATTATAACCAGATAAAGACTTTCGTGAAGGGGACTGTTGCGGAAAATGCCCCGATCATCCCGGTTTCGGCACAACAGAATGCAAACCTTGATCTTATCATTGAGGCGATTGAAAAATATATTCCTACTCATATGCATGAACTTGATAAGCCGCCAGTGATGTTCGTGGCACGATCCTTTGATATAAATAAACCTGGAACAAATATTGAAAAACTAAAAGGCGGAGCCATTGGAGGGTCTTTGAATTGCGGGATATTCCATCTTGGCGATGAGATCGAGATGCGACCTGGAAGAAAAGTCGAAAGCGGGGGAACCATAAAATGGGTTTCGATTAAAACGGTGATCACATCCATACATGCAGGAACTGAAGAACTTCAAGAAGCAAGACCTGGAGGTCTTATTGGTGTGGGCACAAAACTTGATCCGGCTATCACAAAGAGCGATGCTCTTGTTGGACAGATAGCGGGTCTTCCTGGAAAGTTGCCGCCTACCATAGAAGGTTTTGTTATGGAAACAAAACTTCTGGAAAGAGTAGTAGGTGTAAACGATGAATCAGTTGTTGAGCCTATACGTTCAAATGAGCCTTTAATGCTGAATATCGGGACTGCAACTACAATAGGAGTTGTGACAAGCGCAAGACAACTGGATGCGGAAGTCAAACTCAAAAGACCCATATGTGCAGACAAGGGTTCACATATAGCGATCAGTAGGCGTGTCGGTGCTCGCTGGAGGCTTATCGGTTCAGGTGTATTGAAAGAATTCAAATGAAAAAAACAGTGATCATTGATACAAATGGTTTGATGATCCCAGGCCAATTCGGATTGGATATTTTTTCAGAACTTGGACGATTGGGTTTTGACTCTTTTGTTGTTGTGAGCCCTTGCGTAAGGGAACTTGAGAAGATCATAGGTTCAGGACACGGAAAAGATAAAATGGCAGCAAAATTAGCGTTATCATTATTAGACCGCTGCTCTATAATAGAAGAAAATGGGTTCGCAGATGATGCGATCCTGGAAATGGCAATTGGAATGAAAGCGTCAGTTCTTACTAATGACGCCGAATTAAAGAAAAGATTATGTAGTAAGGGAGTTACTATTGTGTATCTTCGAGATAGAACCCGTTTAAGTATTTAATATCTTTTTAAGAGGATTTAGATGTATAAGAAAATGAGATTAGCAGATACGGTGAGAATTGCACCTGAATTACTCGGTGAACCGGTTGAGCAAGCAGTAAAAATCGCGTTGCGAGAAAAGCTGGAAGGACTGGTTGACAAGAGGATTGGAGCGATAGTAGCAGTCAAGGATATTATAGAAGTTGGCGAAGGACATATACTGGCAGGTGACGGAGGAGTATATTATGATGTAATTTTTGATGCATTGACTTTCATGCCAGAACTTCAGGAGATCATTGAAGGCAGCGTTGTTGAGGTTGTCCAGTTCGGTGTTTTCCTGGGCATAGGACCGCTTGACGGGCTTGTGCATGTAAGCCAGCTTACCGATGAATTCGTAAGTTATGATGAGAAAAATTCACGGCTCATTACAAAAGAATCAGGGCGTTCGATAACAGAAGGAGACCACATCAGGGCAAGAATTATAGCTGTAAGCCTGAATGAGCGTGAACCAAGAGATAGCAAGATAGGTCTCACTATGCGCCAGCATACCCTTGGCAAGTTGGAATGGTTAGAAGAAGCAAGAAAACCCAAAGAAGAATCGCAAGAGAAGGGAAAACCAAAGAAAGGAAAACCAGAAAAGAAAAAGAAAGAAGATTCGCCCAAATCTGAAGAAACCGAGGACATAAAACCAGAGGGGACATAAATGCCTGACAATGTCTGCAGAGAATGTCACAGAATCGTTAAGAAAAGCCAGATATGCTCATATTGTAATTCAACCGCTCTCACAAATGATTGGAGTGGTTATGTGGTCATTATCGACCCCGATAAATCACAGATCGCAAAAAAACTCGGAGTCAAATTACCCGGGGAGTATGCGTTGAAGGTAAGATAATTTGAAAAAATACTGCCTGCCAGTAGAGTTACGGGAAGAACTTCGAAAACTCCATGGAGAACTTTATCCCGGCGATGGGATCGAGACGACAAAGGAAATCATTAAGAATTTAAATGAATACGCCATGTTGATCACTGTTGGAGATATCGTCACATTTAATATCCTAAGCGCCGGATTGGTCCCGGATATTTCCTTTGTAGATGACAGGACTAAACGCAGTCCTGCGTCAGATATGGTAATGAAAGGCACACGACATGCCCATTTTAGAAATATAACAGTCGAAAACCCCCCTGGTATAATTACTGAAGAATTATTGGATGAGATTCAAAACGCAATGGAATCCAATACGCCCGTACAGATATTCATAAAAGGGGAAGAGGACCTGGCAGCTCTTCCTGCGATCGCCATGGCTCCCATCTCATCAGTAATTATATATGGTTTGCCTGACAAAGGGGCGGTACTTGTTCGAGTTACTGAGAACAAAAAGAACGAAATACAATCATTCCTTAATAAAATGAAATGCAAGGAGATAAAATAATGGAAATCCAGATCATCAAAGATAAAACAAATCCACTGTTAAAAAGACGAGAGATATCCGTCTCTGTAAAGAATAAAACCACAGCTTCAAGGATCGAGTTAAAGAATAAACTTGCAGCGCTTTTAAATTCCAAACCTGAACTAATCGTGATCGAGCATCTTGGCACAATATACGGTAAGCAGGAAATGATGGCAAAGGCTTGCCTCTACCAGACTGAAGAACGCCTGAAACAACTTTCTCACCAGCATCTTGTTGCAAGGGATGCACCCAAGGTTGTAGAAGGACAGGAACAAGCTGCAGCACCAGCAGCGGAACCAAAATCCCCGGCTTAAAAATGGAGAGACCTAAATGGCAATTAATAAATTTTACGAAATAAGCGGAAATAAAGCAAAAAAGATAAAACCCTCATGCCCCAGATGCGGACCAGGCGTATTCCTTGGTGAACACAAGAATCGCAGTTCATGTGGGAAATGCGGTTATACTGAATTCAAGAAATAATCTTTTTCTCAGGTATGGCCTGATTATATGATCGTGGGCCATCACCACCCCTTAAGACCCAATTTAATTAAGTTATTAATAAGAATTTGTGATATAAATTGGATTGCGCAGATGATGCGAAAAATGTTATCCGTGTAAATCCGTGCCTTTTATAAATATCTCAAGTTTCTCTCGCGCCTCAACATCGCGTATCTGCTCGGGCGGATGCTTCATGAAATAAGCGGATGCGGGAATTATTGGTCCGCCCAGCTTCCTGTCAAGAGCGATCTTTGCCACACGGATGGCATCAACAACTACTCCTGCACTGTTCGGGCTATCCTCAACAGACAACTTAAGATCGATATAAGCGGGCACATCGCCGAAAAGCTTAAAATCTATTTTCAGGTGGCATATTTTATTATCATTCAGACAATCGATGCAGCCGTTAGGACCTGCGTAAACATAAGCATCATATGGGATTTGCGAGGCTATGGATTCTGTTTTTGATATCTTCTTTGATTTTAATCTTGCCTGGTCGGTCATGTTGCGAAAATCCGTATTCCCTCCAATGTTCAACTGGTACGTGCTGTCAATTTTTGCTCCCCTATCAACAATCATCTGGGTAAGAGCCCGGTGAACGATCGTGGCACCAACAAGGCTTTTTATATCATCACCAATTATCGGAAGTTTGGCTTTCCTGAATTTGTCAGCCCATTGCTTATTAGAAGCGATAAATACCGGGATGCAATTAATAAAAGCGCAGCCCGCGACAAGTGCCTGGGTTGCATAATATTTTACGGCTTCTTCAGAACCAACAGGCAAATAATTGATCAATATATCAGCTTTAGTTCTCTTTAGAATAGCAGCAACGTCCACTGATTTTTGGTTTTCATCAACCCTGAAATAATCCGTCATATGTGGAGCAACGCCATCAAGTACCTGACCTTTCATTACCTCAACACCAAGATCCGGTACATCCGAAAATTTCTTAGTGCAATTGGGTTCTGAAAAGATCGCCTTTGAGAGATCAGTTCCCACCTTTCGCATATCAATATCAAATGCAGCGACTGGCTTGATATCCGATATCAGATATCCACCAAGTGAATTATGCATTAGTCCCGGGATGAGGTCATCAGAATGCGATATATTTTTATAATATTCAAGTCCCTGAATTAAAGATGATGCACAATTTCCTACACCAGCTATTGCAATGCGAATATCTGCCATTTAAATTTCCTCGTAATAACAACTCAATGATATCGTAATATAACTTAAAATTTGTTATTTAAGTGTCTTTTTGACGTGTGCTATTCTCTGGAATACAGTTATTAATGAAAGCACGGCTATTGCGAATATTGCAAAATTCACCATGTCGATAAAAGCGCCGACAATAAGTATAATCATTCTTGCCGGACGGTCTGCAAACCCGACAGAAGCGTTTGCTCCTGATGCCTCCGCGCGAGCTCTGGTATAACTTACCATAAGAGAACCAAATATAGCAAGAGTGCCCGTAAGCCAGAAAGGAATCGAATACAGTTGGGTCAATCCGCCGTACATCGCTCCGATTATGACCGCAGCATCCGCGAACCTGTCACTTACAGAATCGAGGAAGCCACCGTATTTTGTCATCCTGTTATTTGTGCGCGCTACAAGCCCATCAAGAGCATCAAAAAATCCGCTTGCCAGTAGGAAAACTCCAGCCCAAATCAGTTCTTGCGTTGCGAAAAAGAATGCAGCTATAAGACTTAATACAAGTCCGACGAGTGTTAATGTATTTGGGTTTATCTCTGTAATCCTGCGTGCAAACGGAGTTAGTATATCCTGTATTGATTCTTTAATATCAGTTGACATTTGTTTTTCCATTGTTCCAGGAGATAATGAAGATTTCTTTGGAAGTTTATGAATAACTATAAAGTCATGATTTGCCTGGATAATCAAAATAAATATAAGTTTAAAAGAACAAATTATTTATATAGATGAAGAGAAAATATTAAAAAAAAAAAATAGGAATCTAGGAGAAAAAACAAAAAGAATAAAAAATTAATTTTGGTTCTATTGTTAATATTAGCAGCATTTCTAATGGTGTCTACAGCATCAGCCTCTAATAAAACTGACCACGTGGCAGGAATCGGTCAGATGGCGCATCCAACTTCAAGTGCCGGGATGGAAGTCTGCAAAGGATGCCATGGTGATTTAGGATCAACTACTACTTCAGGTTTTTGTACAGGATGTCATTCATTCCCTGTATTCACACCGGCAACAACAGCAACTCCAATAATAACAGCAAACCCAACAGTAACATCCCAATTGACGCCAAAGGAAACAAAAGAAATTCCAAACGAAGAGGAACAAACTCAAGAGAAAACACAATCTAAAGACGAAAAAGAATCGCCAGGGTTCGATATTGTTTCCGCCTTGGTCGGATTATTTGCTTTGTTTCTGGTAAAGGGGAATAATAAATAATTCAGCAGCATATTTTTTTTTAGAATGGGCTGTTCTATTTTTCCAAATCCTTTATTTAAAAAGCGAAACATTAAACTAATTCATAATGAAGAATTCTACTCCTAATCCCAAAGAGGTCACTGGCCGGCAGGCAGCCCAGCTCGTAAAGGATAATATGGTAGTTGGACTTGGCACAGGTTCAACAACAGCTTATGCGATAAAGGAACTGGGAAGGCGAGTGGCAGGAGGCTTGAAGATGCTTGGTGTTCCCACTTCATACCAGTCGGCTTTTTTGGCTGCCGAGAACGGTATACCTCTCACAACGCTTGATGAGCATCCAGTGCTTGATATTGATATTGATGGCGCCGACCAGATTGCGAATTTCATTGCGATCAAAGGCGGCGGCGCGGCTCATACACGGGAAAAGTTCGTTGCCCGATCAGCGAAAAAGTTCGTTGTGGTTGCGGATGAGTCAAAAATCTCAGCCTTATTGAACCATTTGGTTCCCCTTGAAGTTATACCATTTGCGCGTAAATTGGTAGAAAAAGAAGTTGCAGAACTTGGCGGAAAAACAGAAGTGCGAATGGGAAAAAGTAAGGATGGACCCGTGATATCTGATAATGGGAATTTCATCATGGATGCTGATTTTGGGGAAATACATGACCCTAAATCGCTGGATATCGCGCTTTCACAATGTACAGGCATTGTAGAACATGGGATATTCATGAATGTAGATGTCGTGTATATCGGAAAAAAAGACGGAACCGTAGAAATAATGAAAAAATAGGAGTCATCTACAGTTCGATTCCCATGATTATCTGTGAGTCTATCAGAGGTTTTACTTCTTTGATCCAGACGGATCGAGGATGCGTTTTTACAAATTCAGCGTATCCGCTTTTATTTCTCTGTTCATTCATGAGCCTTTGATATGATTCCCGAAATCTTCATTCCCGATATTATCAATTACTTTTGTTCCATTTTTTACCCTGACTTCAGGCCATATTCTTACATTTGAATTTACGGTCACATCTTCCCCGATGATGACCCTTGGACCTATGACCGTGCCTGTTTCAAGGATACAGGAATCTTTTATTTTTGTGGCATTGTCAATGATAGCTCCTGAAACTGCGGTATTTGAACCGATCTCAACATTATTGAATATATATGAAGATAATATCCTTGAATTGTTGCCAATTTTGCAGTTTGAACCGATGGAAGTATAAGGACCGACAAGAACGTTGTCCCCTATAGTCGTGTTCTCTCCGATCACGATCGGGCCGACTATGGCTGAATTTGAACCAAGTGATACATCATGACCGATCTCGATAGGGCCTGTTACTCTTGCATCCTTGATATTAAGACGACCTGAAATCTTTGTGCCTGGCATCTGTTCCAGCATCCATCGGCATGCTTCCCTGAAAGCCTGGGGGTTGCCGATATCTGTCCACCTGCCGTGAACAAGGAAACCGTTGATGTTCCTGCCTTTTTTCATAATATCAGGGAAAAGGTCTTTTGCGAAATCATATTTTTCTTCCGGAATCCATTCCAGGACTTCAGGGTCACAAACATATATGCCCGTGCTTGCAAGATTGCTGAAGATCTGTCCGGGTCCAGGTTTCTCAAAGAACCTGTTTATCCTGTTATTAACATCAAGGTCAGCGATACCATAATCGCGCGGATCATCTATAGGCAGAAGACCGATAGTCACAAGAGCATCATGCTTTTCATGGAATCGCACAAATTCACGAAGTTCAAGGTCCATAACGTGGTCGCCTCCCACCACCATGAAAGGCTCACCCTCAAAAAGCTCCTGGGCATTCTTGACCCCGCCTGCTGTTCCCATTTTATCTTTTTCATGCACATATTCAATATGCACGCCGTACATGCTTCCATCGCCGAGTGCGGCTTCTATTTCCCCGCCCATATAACCAAGTGTGAGGATAATATCATTAAAACCTTCAATGGCCAGATGTTCCACAAGATGTACTAAGGAAGGTTTATTCAGCAGCGGGATCATCGGCTTTGGCCGGTCAAAAGTAAGCGGTCGCAGGCGTGTTCCTTCGCCACCGCACATTATGCATGTTTTCATGAAAATACCCTTCTTTAAATTGGTATGGTGGTATATAAATAATGCTAAATGGTGCAATTATTCTCGTGCTCCCTGTCGACTCTGTGGTTTTTTAAAATAGATTTATGATATCCATAGTCTAAGTTGGACATAACAATGAAAGATCAATGTCCATGTACCTCAAGAACTTCCGAAATATGCTGCCCTGGCGATGGTTCTATGCGGAAAGAATGGCTTTCCAGGCTTGAAAAAGAACACAGTCAGCTTCGGCACACATCAAAAAAGATCGCAGGCAAATTTAAAATATTTTCAAATCCCCAACGTATTGAGATCCTGCTGATGCTAAAGCAGCGTGAGCACTGCATGGATGAAATGGCAAAGAAACTAAATATCCCGAAACCTGCACTCTCTTATCACCTGGGTCTATTGAGAAAACATGACTTTATTTGCTTGAAAAAGCGCTCAAGGTTTGCTTTCTACTCACTTTCATATAGCGGGAATGTCTCCATAGATATCTTTAATTCGATATAATTCAAATTTTTTTGAATCTATTTGTAGGGTTTTATTGCTTGAAGTTACATAATCCATAGCATGGAAACGAAGCTCTCATGGATAAGCAGGTATCTGACCGCCTGGATCCTTATTGCAATGGCAGGAGGGATAATCCTTGGAATAGCCTTTCCGGGATTACCCGCGTTCCTTGATTCAGTACAGATCGAAAATGTATCACTCCCGATAGCGATAGGACTTATATGGATGATGTATCCGCCTCTAGCCGGCGTGAAATATGAAGAACTATCAAAAATGAGAACACAGGGAACAGCCCTGAGCGCTTCTATTATCCAGAACTGGATAATTGGCCCTGTCCTTATGTTCGCTCTGGCGTGGATATTCCTCCCTGACCTTCCCCATTATCGTATCGGCCTGATACTGATCGGACTTGCACGATGCATTGCAATGGTGCTTGTCTGGAATAAGCTGGCTGGGGGGGATAACGACCTCTGCGCTGTTCTTGTGGCCATGAATTCCCTCTTTCAGGTGGCGCTTTATTCCGTGCTTGCTTATGTCTTCATCACCGTAATTTCCACATGGATCGGAGGTGTTGGAGCAGGTGCGATCGTGAATATTTCCATATGGCAGGTAGCTTATGCGGTTTTTATCTATCTTGGGATCCCCTTTATTGCAGGCATCATAACGCGTTGGGCTCTTTTGAAGAAAAAAGGAAAGGAATGGTATGATAATGTATTCATGGAAAAACTTGGACCGACCGCTCTTATCGGCCTTCTATTTACAATCATCGTAATGTTCTCCCTTAAAGGAAAAAATATAGTTGAATTGCCCCTGGATGTTTTCAGGATAGCCATACCCCTGCTCGTTTATTTTATTTTGATGTTTTTTGTCTCGTTCTTTATGTCATACAGGCTTGGATTCTCATACCAGCAGTCAACAACGCTAGCATTTACAGCCGCAAGCAACAATTTCGAGCTTGCCATAGCCGTATCAGTAGCGGTCTTTGGCATCGGCTCAGGAGAGGCGTTCGCGGCTGTTGTGGGTCCGCTTATCGAAGTTCCGGTGATGCTCGGACTTGTCCATGTTGCGGGAAGAATAGGCTCAAAGTGGTTTGACAGGAATGGTTTACAAAAGCATTTTCAGAGTTGAGGAGTTCCGTTTACACGGAAGGAGCTCTTGATGCACACACAAAGGAACTCATTTCGATCGACGCCTCAGTTTTGATGAGATGCGAAAATTGTACAGATATCCATGCCCAGCGCGCGCGCAAGAACGGCGCGACGGATGAGCAGATAGCAGAAGCAATAGCATGCGCCATGTTCGTTGCTGCAGGATCGCAGTTGTCATGGAGCGAGGTATATGAAAAAGTTTTAGATGAGAAAGTTTTCCTTAAAACACAACAATGAAATAATCAAAAACAACCGGTCAGCAAGTTATATATTGGAATGTACATATCAAGATTGTCTGGTAGAAAAAAATGGCAAAAAGATTACAAAATTTTATAATGTTAGGATTATTGATCTTTGGATTTATTTTGATAAGTGGTTGCGTTGCGGAAAAAACACAAACCAATTCTGAGACTTCAAATACGGATAAATCATCTCAAATATATGAATCCCGCATCAAAGCGTTAGAACAAAAAGTTGATGAGCTTGAGAAAATCAATAATTATAATGGTTTAATGAAACAGAGCACTAAAAACCTTATCCCGACGCCGCCATTCACAATAATTGTACATTTCAACAAAGATTGGACTTATCTTTTCAAGGAAAACGGTGAATTGGAAATAAGAAAAGGCGATCCCATACCATATAAAGCTAGCTATATATTATACTCAAATAATAATACTATTAAAATTTCACCGCCAAAAGCTGAAAGTTCAATCAAATTTGATGAATTTGATCCTTATTGGCTAAGATTATTTGATTATTATGCGTCTGTAACTTACGAAAACGGCTGGATAGATTGGGTTGAAAAATATGATATTAAAACCAAATGAAAACTCCTGGCCAGAAACGATCGCCATCATCTTCGCACTTCATACTTCTTGAACATCATTGCTTCCACCTGGGTTATATCAAGAAGCTTGATCAGCATCTTGATATCATTCCCATCAACAGGAGCGCCTTGAAGCATGGCATCCCCTTTATAGAAAATCACTCCTCCTTTCATGTTCGCGCCGACAAAGCCTTTGGCTTTTCCTTTTATAACAAGCGACCCACCTGTCATATATGCTCCCGAGAATTCCCCTGCATTTCCAGTGATAACTGTCCCGCCGCGCATCAAAACGCCCGTATTCATTCCTGAGTCCCCATCCACATGGACAAATCCGCGTTCCATAAGTATTCCTGTGCTCATGCCAGCATTTCCATCAACGATAACCTTCTTGTCAACATCAAGCCGGGCGCCTATCGTATCGCGAATGATGCCATCCCTCAAATATAAGCATCCATCTTCCAGCGAATTTGGGGGAAGTATCTTTTCATCCGATCCTTCGGTAAGCAAATACGTAATAGACATGAACTTTCGATAACCAGCGCGATCAGACTCTGCTTCTAGGATGTTTCCCATCGGCTCTTTGATATTGCCTTTGACATAGATCGCACCTGAAATCATGCTGATTCCCATGCGTGTATCGATATCTCCGTCAACGATTATCGAACCTGTGCAAAGGCTTTTCCCCGTCCCGCCAAAGAATTTCAGGTCAACGCCGAGGCTGCTTCCAAGCCTTTTACCGACATTTCCTATTATGTTCACATCTTCCCCATTTTTTAAAGCAGAAACAAGGTCTTCATAAGTATATGAGGAACTTTTCTGGTTCGGGATAATAGCAGATGGGGAAAGCCTGCCGCCCCTGTGCTGCCAGTAGAAGTCATAGGTAAAATCACAAAGGCAGTCAACCGGATGGGATAATTCAAGATGCATAAATAATTCACTTGAATTTCTTCAACAATTTTCCATAGAATTCTACATCTTCAAACTTACGCGCAAGTCGTTCCACGATAAGCTCAGGCGTACTTCGCGCAAGATAATTATATCGCGGATTCCTGTCAACGATAAGGTTCAGGTGTTCATCAAGACCTTTTGCTTCGATGCCATCGACACGGATTTCATATGTTGTGTTCTTCATTATGGATTCTGCAAGATGGCTCACAAAAACTCCAAGTCCGTTATTATCCTCAAGTTCCTCAAGTATTCCGGATATTATCTTTGCGGATGCGCCCGGTTCTGTTATTGATTCCATCTCATCAGCAAGAACGATCTTTGCTTTTGAATTTGCGACCGCTGCAAAATCCCGGATTGTGCTTTCAAATGCCCCCGCATCCATTGTGCCTTTTGATTTGCCAAAATAATAGAATTCTTCAGCAAGACCGATCTGGCATTCTTTTGCGGGAATGGGAAATCCCATATGGGCAAGAATTACGATCTGGGCGATCAAATCAAGAGTTGATGTTTTCCCGCCCGAATTCACGCCGCTCAGGAGGACTACCTGTGCATCCCTTAATTTTTTGATAGATGAATTCATGCTTGAATTCCCGATAGAATAATCAATTGGAACAACATTTGAAAGAAAAAGGTTCATGCCCCCAATAATTCCGATCCCGTTATCGCTTTGAATACGGGGCATAGTGAGAGCGAATTTCTTTGCAAAACAAGCGATCGAATATCCAACATCAAGATCAAGAACATCTCGAACAAGGGTCTGCGCGGTTTCCTTCAAATTTGATAGAGAACGGGCATTATTTCTTAATATTACTATTTTGCGTGATGCGATGCTTCGCCGCAGATGGTTTTTTAATCCTTCCACTGCACGCATGTTTACTTTAATGGGATACGATAATTCATCACCGAAGAAATTATTGACATATTGGGATTCATTTGGGGTTAGATTTAGTCCTGCAACGATCCCTCGCATCGCATTTGAGGTGACTGTATTGTATTTTTCTTTTATTTCCTTCTCAAGCATGCGATTAATACTTCCGTCCATTGCCGTGAGGAGGTCAAAACCCTTCACAGTTATTGAACTTTTTTCGATGAGACCGCCAAATTCAGTATTTGCCGTGCTTTCTGCCGTGGCGACTGCATCATTTAGCCGGTCATAGATCGATTTGCACCTGTCTATTTCATTATCGATGCCGCTTTTTATGTCTTCTTCACTGGATAAGTTCATCAGGCCTGAAGAAAGACGCGTGAGATCCTCTGTCTTTATTTTTTCACAAAAATCCGGTGAATACTGCCGGATCTTTTTTAAAATTTCAATAGCGCATGTGATGGATTCAAGGTTCTTAGAAAAAAAAGAAAGTTCTTTTTCAGGCGCCACCTGCCAGGTTTCTGCTTTCCTGATATCCATGAAATCAATATCTATATCATCCGGAAAATCCCTGCCAGCCAGATGCGCCCCAAGGATCACATATGAGTAGCCGTGGGCAATATCGGGAATTTCCCTTGGATCCGAAACAAGCTGGACTGACACTGGGAATTTCTTTGCGGCCTCGAATTCCTCTGTATTCATGGCAATGATGACCCTGTCCCTGATAACAGGGATATTGTAATTCGTTTTCAGGGGTTTTATCCTGGATAATAGCGATGAAATATCTTTTTCATCAAGTTTATCCGCCAATTCAATAATACCCCGGATCTCTTCCTGAATATATATGATCTTTTCCTTCCTTCGCGAAGGATACGGGAAATATAAACTTAATTTGCTTCTTGCATGATCGGTATGTGCAAAACCTTTTATGATTTCCATCAAACGTTCATAAAACTCGTAAGCCTCATTTGTTTTAAGGAAATCACGCACGCCTGCGCCCTCATTTATTGCGATCGTTTCAAGAACAAGGGATATTGCCGATTTTTCAGTCATCCCTTCAAGCTCGGAAAGTGCAGCGATATCCTGATTTATTATCGCCTCAATCGCATGCTTTTCAGAGCCGAAATGCTCAATAAGGCGCTTTGCGGTTTTCTCGCCAATGCGGGGGATGGATTTCAGGGTGGTTATCATTTGAACTCGAATCGGATTTATGTCTTATAATTGTAATCCGATTTTAAAAGCATTCTTATCTATCTTTTGCATATATGGACAATTCAATGGAAGAACTATCACGTATTATAGAAAAATCAATGGCATCCGAAGAACTGGATTTTGAGGATGGTTTAGTTCTCATGAAGTCAAAGAACATTACCATGATAGGAGCGCTTGCGGATCACATCCGCAAAAGAACCGTAGGCGACAGGGTCATGTTCGTATCGAACTGCCATATAAATTACAGCAATGTATGCGCCTCAAAATGCAAGTTCTGCGCTTATTTCAGGGAAGAAGGACAAAAAGGTGCATTCACACTTTCAATTGATGAGATCATGGAAAAAGCACAAAAAGCTTCGAACATGGGCGCCACAGAATTGCATATCGTAGGTTCGCTAAATCCCGCATTGCCATTTGAATATTACATAGATGTCCTGGAAAAGCTCCATGAAAAATATCCCTCCATGTCATTAAAAGCATATACCGCAGTTGAGGTGGCGTATCTTGCGAAAGTTTCCGGATTAGGCATCCAGGAGGTGCTTTTGCGCCTTAAGAAAGCCGGACTTACCGGCCTTCCGGGTGGCGGCGCTGAGATATTCAATGAAAAAACAAGGAAAAAGATATGTCCTGAAAAAATAAGCGGCGAAAAATGGCTTGAGGTTATGGAAACCGCCCATGGCATCGGGATAAAAAGCAATGCTACGATGCTTTACGGTCATATTGAGACCCCGGAGGATGTGGTTGACTATATTATGAGAATAAGGGAATTGCAAAAAAAGACAAAGGGATTCCAGGCATTCATCCCGCTGAGGTTCCATCCTGACAATACATACCTGAAGAAGGAGGGTATTGTAATGGATGGTCCGACAGGTTTTGATGACCTCAAAATAATCGCTGTCTCACGCCTTTTGTTGACCGGATATGTCGATAATATCAAAAGCTACTGGGTCATGCTTGGTGAAAAGCTCTCGCAGATAGCGCTTGCTTATGGAGCGAACGATATCGATGGAACTGTCATGGAAGAGCGGATCACGCATGCGGCTGGCGGAGCGACGCCTGAATTTATGCCAAAGGACAGGCTTATTCATTTGATAAAAAATGCAGGGAGGATTCCGGTTGAAAGGAGTTCAGATTACAGGGTGATACGGGAATATTGAGGTGTTCACAAATTCTTTACAACTTCTAAATCCAATATTTCCTTGCGTCTTTTCCAATCCGGCATAAGAGCATCCATCATATTATAGAATTTTTCATTATGATTTCTATGCTTAAAATGTATTAGTTCGTGCAATATTACATAATCAATACAGAATTTTGGAGCATCAATTAGTTCGGTATTCAGCAAAATTGTTTTTTTGTTTTCAATGCAAGAACCCCATCTGGCTTTCATTAATCGCATTACAATTTTAGGTCGTTCTATATCGTATTTTTTAATTTGGTTATAAATTCGTTCTAGAGATTCGTTAAATACAGTTATGGATTTTTCTTTAAACCATGACTTTACAAGTTGAGATTTTCTGACCGTGTCATTTTTGTCTTCAATAAACAGAGTGAAAAAACCCCTCTGGCACTTAACATACTCTTCTTTAGATTCAATAACTTTAAGTCGATACTGTCTTCCTAAATATTTGAAAGCCTCACCGCATATATATTCGCGTTCAAATTTTGTCTCTGGCAATGTTTTTTTGAAGTATTCTGTGTTCTTTAATATCCAGGATGCTTTTTTTCTTACAAACTGGTTTATTTTATCAATTGGAACATCATGATTCGCAGAAACCTCTACTAATAAGTTGGGTTTTAAATTAAGGTTGATATTAGATACATTTTTTCTTGTGAGCATATATTCTATCTTATGTCTCCCATAAGTTATTTCGTGTTTTACCATCGTCATTACCTAATATCTTTTGACCGAAATTGATTTTATAATTTCAATTATCTTGTCTATCTGCTCAATTGGAAGTTCCAAATTGTGTTCCTTTTTGAAGTCAAATAAAAGGTCGTCAATTTCCTGGGCAATTCTGTTATGGATGTCGGTATTGTCATGGAAATCAACTTTCACATGTTTGTCAATAATTGATTTTACTTTTAAGGAAATATCTGCTATAGGTTCATAAAGCCCTCTATCTTCGTTTATTTCATAGACTTGCTCTTTTATGACCCCATAGAAGGCCTGAGCGTTCGGATCATTCTTGATGCTTGAAGGATATGCGATTCCAGAATCTCCTTTTCTGTAATCCTCTACGATTCCTTTCATTTTATTCAAGTATTCTCCTTCAGATATTCTTGCTTCTTTATATGCTCGAAGAACTTCCTCTATTCTTTCAGAGAATTTTCTGTATAAAGCAGGATTTTCATCCCATTTTTCACTGATGCTTTTTGACATTCTTGTTCTGATTGCATCGGCTTTTGCCCTTTTTGAACCAAGACGTTCAAGTTCTTTCTCAAAATTTGTTTTATCAAGAATGTCCACTGGATTAGTAATACGGATTATTTCTTCTGCCGAAATGTAATTATCCATCAGTTTTTGCATATGGGCTTCGTATTCCTTGTGGTCTATGCTGTCAGAATACCTTAATTTGACTACTTTTCTTAGCTCCTGGTAAAACTTTAAATCTTTCTTATATTTATCCAGTTCGTCTTTGCTTAATGCATTATATACTTGCTCTGATTCAAGTGCAATTGACAAATACCTGCCAAAGTGGCTCAGCATATTGTAAAAATCATCCCGAAGTTCTTCATTTGCCAATAGAACTTCAAATTGATCAACATCTCCCTTGTTTTTCACAGGAATAAAAATATTGATGAGATCTGTATGATATTGCCTTAAAGAACCGATTATGCTGATAATGTCATATAGAGCACCTTTTAAATCTTCAGGATCAAAATTTTCCAATCCTGCTCCAGAATACATATCCATTGCTTCATCAAGTTTCTCTAACAAACCCCTGTAATCAATAATAAATCCAAAATCCTTGCCTTCATATAATCTGTTTACACGAGCAATTGCCTGTAAAAGCGTGTGCTCTTTCATCGGTTTGTCCACAAACAACACTGTTGCGCGTGGGGCATCAAAGCCTGTCAATAGCATATCAACAACAATTAACAGGTCAATTTCATCGCCATTGACAAATTCATCTTTAATTGTGTCCACATACTTTTCTTCATCGCCGTATTTTTCCATCATCCTGTCCCAGAATGTTTTGACAAGATCCTTTGATTTCTGGTCTACAGCTTCATACCCCTCCCAATCATCCGGCGCGGAGATTACAACTCTGCAATTGAGGTCATTTAATTCTTCAAATGCTTCCAGATAGCGGATAGCTTCTATTTTGCTGTTTGTTGCAAGCATTGCCTTAAAATTAGCACTTTTAGTTTTGTAATTATCAACAAAATGCTGGTTAATATCAAATGCGATCATATTTATTCTTTGATCTGATGAAGCAATTTTCTCAAACCTGCTCCATTTCTGCTTTACTTCTTCTTTTTGTTTATTATTAAGATTCCTTGTAATAATATCGAGTTTCTGGTCAATCGCCTTTTGATTGACTGTCTGCTCAACCATTTTACCTTCATAGAGAAGAGGCACAATTGTCTTGTCCTTAACACCATCGGCAATTGTGTATTGATGAATTATTTTACCAAATTTGATCATGGTGTTCTTTTCTTTTTTCATCAAAGGAGTGCCGGTAAAACCCAGATAGCAGGCATTGGGAAATACATTCTTCATTTTGATATGAAGCTCACCGTATTGTGTCCTGTGTGACTCATCGACCAGGACAAATATGTCTCTTGATGTCGTAGCTTTCGTTTTTTTCGATGCAGTATCAAACTTATGGACAAGGGTTGTGATTATATCAGCATTGTTATCTGCAATTAGTTCGATGAGGCGATTGCCCGATGTTGCCCTGCTGGCTTTTAATCTCGTGTGGTTGAAAGTATCCCGGATTTGCTTATCTAAATTTTTCCGGTCAGTAACTACGATTACTCTTGGACGTTCTACAGGCAGTTCAGATAAAATATATTTTGACAGCATGACCATTGTTATTGATTTGCCTGACCCCTGGGTATGCCAGATAACACCTGACGTGCGATTTCCTTCTTCATTGTTTGTGTTGATTGTTTTGATGATCTCTTTTACAGCGAAAAACTGCTGATATCGGGCGATTTTTTTCATATCCAGGTCATAAATGACAAAATATTTCGTGATATCCAGGAGCCGTTCAGGATGGAACAAAGAAACAATATTTTCATCCTGCACAGTTTGTTTCCTGTTTTTGACAACTTCACTTAAGATATTCTGGTGCCATTTCTCGTCCTGCTCTTTCCAGATTGACCAGAATTTCGCAGGTGTTGATATTGTGGCGTATTTTGTCTCGTTCTTGTTTGTCGCCATTACGACCTGGACAAACTTGAATAACTGCGGTATGTAATCCCTGCCCTGGTTTCTTATCGTCTGAGAGATTCCCTGTCCCATTTCGATAGATGCTTTCTTGCACTCGATTACTGCAAAAGGGATGCCGTTTACAAATATAACAATATCCGGTCTTGCATGGTCTTTTGCGTTTTCCCTTTCAACAGAGAACTCTTCCACTACATGAAATACATTGTTTTCGGGATTTTCCCAGTCAATAAATTTGATTGTAAACGACCTTTTCGTGCCGTCAAAAAGAGTCTCTTCGTATGAGCGGCCAAGCATCAGGGAGTCGTAAATTTTCTCATTTGTCTTAACCAGGCCATTTCCCAGACCTTCATCAATATCCTTGATTGCCTGCTCGATGTTTTTATTGCTGAACTTGAGCTTTTGGCCTTTATATTCGAAGGAGTTGAGTTCTTCAAGCTGTTTTTTTAGTATTGGGGTTAGAAGCACATTGTATAAATTGCCTCTCATAGCTTCTGCTTCTTTTGGAGCGATTATCTTATAGCCAAGATTATTCAATACCTCCATTGCAGGTTTCTGGGAAATATTTTGTTCATTATAATCGTCAGGATTTACCATTTTAATCTACCTCCACTCTTACTATTCCTGTAAGAAGCAGTTGCATAAGACCTCTTTTCTGCTCTTTGAGTTGGTTTAGTTCTGATTTTAAAAGTTCAATGTTATTATCAATATTGTTTAACATAGATGCGATTTTTTCTTGTTCTTTTAATTCAGGGTATGGTAAAAGCATGAATGAAAACTCTTCATAAGATATTTGTTTTCCATCTCTAATACCAATGACTGAAGACGCCAACCTATCAATAAATAATCTGCTTTTAAATAAGTGTCTGTAGAAATCTTTACAGATAGGAATTTTATTTTTCAATACGGTATATGCAGGACTTACCATTCCCCTATAACAAGAATATTCTAATCCCCCCTGAAATGACCTAAGACTTATAACAAAATCTCCTTCTTCTACAAGTTTGTAACTGTTTGTATCTCCGCCAGGCGACATTACATCACCGTCGAGCATGTCTCTAGGTATTACTCCATTATCTTGTGTTGCTGATAGAAGTTGTTCATTGCCGTTATTTTTCTTTGAGATATTTGAAAATATAGAACTTGCTTTTTTTATACCCCATTCTTCAGGTAATATGCTATATCTTTTCACTTCCTGCAAATTTGGATTTTTAACAAATTCTTTGAATCTGAGTTTTCCATCAAGAAGCCTCTGCATCAACCCTCTTTTTAACTCATTTTTTTCTTTGATGAGTTTTTCTAATTGGTTGATAGGTGCATCGGTACAACTTAAGGCGGTGACAATGGCGGTTTGTTCGGGGATGGGGGGGAGAGGGATTTGAAAAGATTTTATTTGTCCAAAATTTAAACCCTGCCTATTCCCTCCGGCTTGGTAACTATCAATTTGCTTTTGTCCATTTTTAGACAGTAAAAAGTAATTTAAAAACTTTGGGTTAAGCTCATTTTCAATAGTTCTTATGATACAAACATGCTGATTGACATTACCCATTTCGACTCTTTCGTCAGCGATAGCACTTCTTCCTATTGAAGCACCTGTGATATTTAGAAATACATCGTTTTTTATTATTTCAGTGGCCTTAAATGTGTTGTGGATTTCATCGCCAATAAATGCAATATCTTCCAATATTAGATTTCCCCATCCCACATTTTGGCTTCGCAAAAAAGGTCTCCCTTCGCTCTTATATACTTTTTCACCACCAGTCGGTGTAATTCCACTTCCAATCTTAGTGGTTTTTTCTCCTAACATTTTCACCCCCCAATCCACTGGAATAATTCCCACCTTCGTCTTTCTGTACCCTTCAGGAACTTCCCCCTTTCCTATCTTCTCAATCCGTTCCCTGATTTCCTGTTTCATTCAAGTTCTCCCCGCAACAATCTTTTCTTAGGCTTTTCTTCTATCTCTTGTATGCTTTTTTCAGGCAATTCGAGATCTTCAGGCATTGTTCCGCCAAGCTCTTTTATAGTCTGCCTTACTTTTTTGCCAACAACAAAATGGGTCATGTTAGCGTTCTCTTTTCCCCTGATATTTTCGCGCCTTAATTTATCATCCGTCTGGGTGGCTCTGAACAGGTTGGCTGCAAGCTGGTATGAAAAAAATTGGCAACGAACACAACGAACTCGATACGAACTCACGCCACCCGAGTTCGTTTTAGTTCGTACCAGTTCGTTGCTTTTTTCATTTTCATCTACGCACCGAAGGTTCATGGCCGACTCTGTACTTCTCAAATGATCCAGGATTTTCTGGTTTTCATAAAGATAACAGGCATAACGCGATAACTTAATGTTATCAATGCTTCTTTTTGCTTCATTGCCTATCATGATCATTTTGCTGACGTCAGCAAAATGTTCTCCGATATCGTTTTTTGGGTAATTCCCTGAAAAACGTGGCTCATGTATTAATTTAATTTGTCGTGGGTTGATGAAGTAGTCATCAAATCGAAAAGGGAACGCGGATGACGCGGATATTCGCGGATTTGGAAGTTCGTATCCGTGTGCATCCGCGTCATCCGTGCAATCCGTGTTCCATGTCGTTTGCCCCTGCCGGGATATGAAATATGGGACACCACCGATTTTCATTTGCCATCCTCCAATGCCCTGGTGTTCGATGCCGTAAGTGTTTTCATCTGGCGTATCGCAATTTCATTGAGCCTTTTCAGGCGATCACCCTGGATCAAGCCCATATGGATGAACTCAGCATTCATACCCTCGATGTTGGCCAGCACCAGCAATTGCTCAATGCTGGCGTAATCTCGCATATTGCCGTCAAGCTTGGGGTTGGCATCGCGCCACTGCCTGGCAGTTTGGCCGAAGAGAGCCACGTTCAGGAGATCCGCTTCGTTAGCGTAGGTGATGGCAGCCTGTTCCGGGGTGACGAGAGAGGGAATGAGGTGTGCCTTGATGGCGTCGGTGTGGATGCGGTAGTTAAGCCTGGAAATAGTGCGATTGAGGTTCCACGCGAGGGAGAGACGGTGGTTTTCGTCGTCTTTAAGGCGCTGGAATTCCTTGATTAAATAGAGCTTGAATTCGGAAGATATCCATGATGCAAATTCAAATGCGATATCTTTATGAGCATAAGTTCCTCCATATCTGCCTGACTTCGAAATGAACCCAATGGCATTGGTGGATTCAATCCATCTTTGAGGCGAAAGCACAAAATAATTATTTCCAGCTTCACTTCTAAACCTCTCGAATTCGAGAGGTTTAAAATCAGGATTGCTTAATTTTTCCCACAGACCCAGGAATTCAATCGTGCTCCGGCTCCGCATCCAATTATTGATAATCGCAAAAGGTTCTTGCTTGTTACGATATTTGGCAATATCAGTCAGAGAAATATAGTCCTCATCCTTCTGAGAAACGATTGCAATAGCAGTACCTTGGACTTGAATGGTAATATTTTTATTTTTGCTCATTTTCATAGCCCCACCTACAACCCCAGTTCATCAAGTTGCTTCTGCATTTTAGCTTCAACTTCTGCAAGCTCCAGTTTGATGTTTGCGATATTTTCCTTGACTGCATCCATGTCAACAGGCTTTTCCTCTTCAAATGTGTCAACATATCTTGGGATATTCAGGTTATATTCATTTTCCTTGATTTCATCGGGTGAGGCGACATGCGCAAACCTGTCAATATTTTCATATTTATCATAAGCGTCAACAATTCTCTGGATGTCCTCTTCTCTTAAGTTGTTCTGGTTCTTTCCCTTTTCATAGTGCCCGTCATTAGAAGCATCAATGAATAGTATATCTCTTCTGCTTCGGTTTTTCTTGAACACCAATATGCATGCAGGAATTCCTGTTCCAAAAAATAAATTTGCTGGAAGCCCGATTACTGCATCAAGCAGGTTAAGTTCGATTATCTGCTTCCTGATCGCTCCTTCTGTTGCACCCCTAAAGAGCACGCCATGGGGAAGGACAATCCCCATCCTTCCTCCTTCTGCAAGCGAGTAAAGCATGTGCTGGACGAAGGCATAATCCCCTTTTGATTTTGGAGGAACACCCCATTCAAATCTTCTGTAGGGGTCAAGTGAGGCTTCCATTGTAAAGTCCCTCTCATCTCCGCTTCCTGCAAAGCCCATAGCCCATTTATCAAGACTAAATGGCGGATTGGCAACTATCACCTGAAACTTCATCAAATGTCCGTCTTCTAAGAACATTGGATTAGAAAGAGTATCTCCCCATGCGATGTTTGCATCATCGAACTTATGCAAAAACATATTCATCCTGCAAAGTGAATGGGTTTGCCCGTTTCTCTCCTGCCCATAAATTGCAACCTTTCCACTTGGAACTTTTTTTGCAGTTCTAATTACCAGTGATCCTGATCCGATCGTGGCATCATATATACGATCATTCTCTTTTGGCTTCACAATCCTTGAAACTAATTCAGAGACTTCAGATGGCGTGAAAAACTCCCCCCCTTTCTTCCCTGCATCAGACGCGAATTTGCCAATCATATACTCATACGCATCGCCGATAACATCTGCGTTTCCGACACTTTTTGGTCTTAAGTCAAGATCTTTGAAATCTTCAAAAAGATGCTTTAATATGCTGTTTCGATCTTTGGTTTGTCCAAGAATTGCTTCAGAGTTGAAATCTATATTTCTAAATACGCCCCTCAATTTCATCTTGTTTTCTTCTTCTATGTGTTCCAATGCCTTATTGATAACTTCACCGACATTTGATTCGTTTCTTTTACTGTAAATATGATCAAATGTTGATTTTTCGTCTAATACAAACCGATCCCTGGTTAAAGCGCGCTGTATTCTCTCTGTGTCTCCTTCATACTTCTTTGTGTACTCTTCCACATGTTCTTTATAGGTATCTGATAAATACTTTACAAATAACATGACTAAAATGTAGTCTTTGTAAATTGATGAGTCGATCTTTCCTCTAAATGTATCACACGCCCTCCACAGGGTATTTGAAATAGTTGTCTTTGATGTATTTGGATCCATAATTATTTCTCCATTAGGATTTTATTTATGCTGGCTTTTGCAAGTTTTTCTTTTTCTTCCATTAAACAGGACAGTAATATTTTTTCTTTCACTTGAAGTTGATTAAGTTCAACAATTTTCTTTTGTGTAGTGAGCGGTATATCAGAAAGGTCTATTTCTCTAAGATGCTTTGTTTTAATCAAAGGTATTGTTGTGCTGATAGATGATTTGAAGAACTTTTTTTCAATAATTTCAGAATTTAAGAATAATGCAACAAACTCTGGAATGTATGTCTGTTCTTTTAACCGGATTATGGCAAAATTAGAGGGTATGACCAATCCTTCCTGCTTATCATTTATGCAAATTGCCGTATAAGGGGTTGTAAGTCGGATTATAATATCTCCTTTATTTGTAAGATACTTTTGTTCGAGTTTTTCTTTGGAGAAGAAGACATCTAACTCCCGCTCATTGAGAAATCCCTGAGGTTCAAAACTTTTCAGGGTCAACATACGATACTTATGTGTATCCTTATCTTTAGGATCTGTCCTTTTCCTCACAAGGACGAGACCTGTTTGTACATCTGAGATGTTTGTTAAGTTCATTAATATCGGTTCTCTTTTGGTTAGTACATTTTATTATGATTCTATCATTAAATAGTTTTTGCTTATTTTTGTACTAAGTTAGAAGGAATATATTTCTTGCTAACCTATCAAAACACGCAAGATTAAGGCGCTCTTCCCTCGACATCTGTTGGATATCCGCGTCCCCCTAGATAAATACACCCGCAGCATCCATGATAAGCACAGCAGGCGTACTCTCATCAGCCTTGCCCCTGCGCTGCAGATACAAAATTATCCACGGCGTCTCGTAATTAAAAGCAGTTTCCTGAAAAAAGTCTTTTCTGCTCATTATATCCTCCACGACTGGAAAGACTTATACGTCCTTTAATATATATAACATATATACTATTGAATAGGGAAAATGTGAGATATCGATATGGTAAAAGAATTCACTGTCAAAAAACGTGAATACAAAATGAATAAGAAGATAACACTAGCATGCAGGTTCATATTCATTCTTGCAATAACATTAACAGGATTTCCAAATGCACAGGCAATATTTGTACCTGAAGAATGTGTTACTGCAGAGGTTCAGGGGATAGCCCCCGGCTCAGTCAGAATTGATAATGAATTCACCCTGGGCATTGATCTGGAGGTATGCGGAGGTAAAGTTCCAGAGAATATTACCTTTGCAATCACAAGTATCCCTCCGGATATCATCGTTACAGAAGATTTAGTTACAAAAATTCCCGAATTATTCTATAGTACAAGTCAAAGATATATCAGATATCACATGAGAACAACTCCGGATGCAAATCCCGGCCCTCATTTAATCAGGATGGAATTGACTTATGGCAAAGAAGTCCTTACAACGAAGCATTATGAAGTTGAAGTGAGAGTAATCGGTGAAGATGCTGAACCAAGAATTTCTTCCTTGAAAACTGTCCCTGAATATATTTATGAAGGAGATTCGGTTGATCTAAAGTTGGGAATAGAAAATTATGGGGAAGCAATAGCCAAATCAGTTGTGGTTACTTTAGACCATGGTTTCAAGGGTATAAAAGATGCTACGCTTGGAACACTTGATTTTAATGGCAGCCAGATTGCGTTATTCAAGTTTAAGGCAAACAAATCCGGAGAATTTACAATACCCGTTTTCATTGAATATGAAGACGATTTTGGCAGGCATAAAGATGAATACGATATTAAATTAACTGTGCTTGACAAAAAAGGCAGCCTGAATATCGCATCTGTAAAAGTTGATCCGGTTCTTCCCTACATTGGTGATACCGTAGAATTAACAATGAGAATTGAGAACTTTGGTGACAGAACCATAAACTCGATCAGGGTTTATACGGACCATCCTTTCAAAGGACTGAAAGAATCATTTATTGGAACACTTGATCCAAACGAAGACGGACCTGCAGTAGTTACTTTCATAGCAGACAAAACAGGAGAATTCGAGATTCCGGTAACAATAACTTACATTGATGACTTTGGAGAAGAGCAAATCAAAACCAAAGTTAATCTTATCATTTTAGAAACCGATGATGGACCTGGAAAGGCAATAGTGGTTTTGCTCGTCCTGGCAGTTATCGTGGGATTAGTATATTACAACTACAAAACAACGAAATCAAAAGACAAGATCATAAAGCAATTAATGAAAGGCGTGAACACAGAAAAGAAAGAATAATGGGAGGATCCCAAAATGATCAATGACATCAAAGTAGGAGCCCTCATTGCATATTGCAGTATAAAAAGAGGGAACAAAAAAACACTGGCATTCATAGTGTTTGTTCTCTCTCTTATTTTTTTGAACCTGGTGTTCCTACCTTCAATGATTGGGGGATTATCCGGTATGTTTACCGGTTTTATGCAGGACTATCCCTACGGAGACATTGTTATTGAGCCTGGTAAAGATAATACCTACATAAACAATGTTGACAATGTATTGCAGAAAGTCAGGGCAGTCAATGGTGTCAGGGCTGCGACCAAGCGTTTGGATGCCGCAGCGTCCATTGAACACAAGCAGAAAGTTGTTGGTTCAACCATAACCGGAGTATTACCCACTGAAGAATACGATATATCCAGATATCCTTACATTATCAGTGAGGGTGATTTCCTGGGAGAGCTTTCAAGAAATGAAATAATCATTGGTGCAATGCTTGTTGAAGGTTATTTTGGCTCTGAAATTTATGATAATTTGGGCGAGGTAAGGGCTGGATCACTTGTTGATGTAACCTACAGCAATGGCGTGAAAAGAACTTATAAAGTCAAAGGCATCATGCAAGGATCATTTGAAGTTGTTGACCTTAATGCATTAGTTCATTACAAAGAGATTGAAGATGTTTATGGATTAGATGGAAGCAAAGCAACAAAAGTGGTTGTAAGAATTGAGAATCAAGGAACGCAAGACAAGATTAAGGAGAAAATTATCAGTGCAGGTGTCAAGGAACCTGTATTTACGTGGGCAGATAAAGCAGAATCAATCCTGAGACAGGCTTTGCAAAGCATTGGGGCAATAAATGTTATGTCTAAATTTGTTAGTTTAGTTGTGGGAGCTGCATTAATTCTAATTATTATTTATATTAACGTCCTTAATAGAAAAAAAGAGATCGGGATCTTGAAAGCAGTAGGAATCACTCCGAGATCAATTGTTTTATCTTACGCATTCCTGAGTATGTTCTATGTTTTAATGGGAATATTTGTAGGTTTAATTTTATACTTTGCACTTATGTTCTATTTCCAGGCAAATCCATTTAGAATGTATGAAACCATAAAGATCAGACCTGAAATTGATTATTTGTTTCTTGTTCAAAATATATTAACTATGCTTGTATTATCTGTGATAGCAGGGATATTGCCAGCCTGGATGGTTTCAAAAGAAAGCATCTTGAAAGCAATATGGGGACGATAAAATGATCATAGTGAAAAATCTGAAAAGGTATTATGGAACAGGAGCGAACACCGTAAAAGCCCTGGATGGAGTTACCTTTGAAATAAAAAAAGGAGAGATCGTAGCAATAATGGGCGCATCCGGAAGTGGAAAAACCACTCTTTTAAGGATATTAGCATTATTAGATGACGCAACAGGAGGAGAATACACTATTCTAGGATTGGAAGTTTCAAGTTTGCCTGAATCAGAGAGAAGCTATTATCGACTTACAGAAGTAGGTTATGTTTTCCAGGATTATGCACTTATTAATGAGATGAGCGCTGCTGAAAATGTTTACGTGCTTTCCATGATGGAAGGAAAATCAAAAAAAGACTCTTATGACACTGCTCTTGAAGCATTAGATAAAGTAGGCCTGAAGGATAAATATGCAAGAATTCCTGATGAGTTATCTGGCGGAGAAAAGCAAAGAGTTGCCATAGCAAGAGCCATAGCAAAAAAACCACACATATTATTTGCTGATGAACCCTGCGCAAATCTTGATACTACTAATTCCAGGCAGGTTTTGGATGTGTTCAAAGAACTGAATGAAAAATATGGTCAGACAATTGTAATGGTTACTCATGAGCTATGGCATACAAATTATGTTGATAGAGTAATTACTCTCAAAGATGGAAATATTATCAGCGACGCTTCGTCCAGATACAGAAAATATTGATCTTATTTCTTCTTAATCAATTTTGAAGGATTGTCAATTGTTGCTGCCCTTGCACCTCTCTCATCAAGACCCGCGCCCATCGCTATCTTAAATGCCGTCTCATCATTTATCAGGTCATGCGGAGAATGGGAGTCGGTATCCACAATAAGGTCAGCTCCAACCTCTTTAGCGATCCTGGCAACATGACCGTTCGTCCTATTATGCCCATTTCGCGATGTGATCTCAAGGCATATGCCGTTTTTCTTTGCGATCATGGCATCTTCAACTGTAATAAAACCCGGATGTGCAAGAATATCGATATCAAGTGTAACTGCAACATGGTTTGTGCCCTGCGGGACAGGCTCGACGCTCGTTTCTCCATGAACCACTATTATTTCTGCGCCAAGATCCCTTGCCATATCAACAAGTTTTGGCATCTTTGCAGGCGGAACATGCGTGATCTCAACTCCGGAAAATATCCTTATATTATAATCATCCTCAAGGTTTTTCACTTTAGATACGCAAGAGAGGATATGCTCAATATTTGTATAATCTGCATGATCTGTTATCGCTATCGCAGTATATCCCTGCACCACTGCGCGCCTCACAAGCTCGCTGGGTATGAGTTCCCCGTCACTGAATGAGGAATGTGTATGCAGGTCTATCATTTTGTTCCCCGATACTTGATTATTTTTGCAGCTATCTGTTTTGAGGTAATGGATTTTGGCGCTTTCTTATCAACAATGACCCTGCCGCTTTTAACCCACCAGGATTTAGGATAAGCTTTATCGGATTCAACAACAGGAGCGAGATTCAATTCAATTGCTGCTTTTTCTATCTCCCGAAGTACCGGTGATTTTATGGAATCTTTTATTGAAAGAATGCGTCCCTCTCCCCTTGATTTTGTGGCATCAAGGTACACTGGCCATATAATATGCTTTGATTTATCGTTTGGCATTATAATACTGTTTTCATTTTGGAACTAATAATACTTTGCGAAAAATTGATTACACCCACATATTCTTAAACATGGTTTCAATTTACCAACATAGTTGTGTAAATGTTCAACACTTTGTTCCGATTTTGAAATTTCGAACTCATGCTACATCAAACTTCTATTGTAAAAGAATAGTCTATAGTTTATGTATTCAATTTTTTCATGTTCACAAAGTTTACAAAAAGCTGCATCACTGGAAAAGATTAAAGACCGGCTTTTTTTATTTGCCAGTATCAAAGATATATCGGCTAATCCGAATTTTATTTTCTCATGGGTTATTATTTTTTCTTTTTCAATATTAAACTCCCCCATTTTTATCAGAAATTCACCATATATATTGAAAAATTTCTCTATTCCTTTTTCATCTAAATTTAATTCTTTTCTAATCCGGTAAAAAAGCTCGCTTAAAATATACGGGGTGATATAAAAGGTTTTACGAGACAAAAAAAGTTTATTT
>Ga0172368_10000537_pt1 | contig 53816 bp, 66 predicted proteins | sample Lak11m_FD_114540 | JGI IMG/M metagenome (GOLD analysis project Ga0172368, IMG submission 114540) | Freshwater microbial communities from Kabuno Bay, South-Kivu, Congo - kab_022012_11m | ecosystem: Environmental > Aquatic > Freshwater > Lake | place: Democratic Republic of the Congo: South-Kivu... | reverse complement strand
CAATAATTATTGCAATAATCATATTAGTTTTATTATATCAATTTACAAGACTATTTTCAATTAGAAAAGATGTGACTACTTTGTTGATAGGACTTCCTGTTCAATCAAAATATGGTTTGTGGGTTGGAGAGGTTGTTTCTGTTGATGAAAAAAAGGAAGTAATTAGATATAAGGACAAAACAAGTCAAGTCATTAAAGCAATTTCTAAAAAGAATTTTGTATTAGGGGACGGAAGAATAATTATTTAATTATTTTTCTATTTGCTCTATATTTGTATCTTGTTTTTGATTAGAAGTTAATTCTTGTAAACAATTATTTATTTCCTTTGTTAAGATGTTTATCTCGAGTTTTTCTTGAGTGCAAGAACCTTTGATTATTCCCCCATGTGTATTTATTGAAATTCCAATAACAAATCCAATGATTAAACATACAATCAATATTATTATATATTCTTTCTCAAATTCCATAGTATACCCCCTTCTTGGTAATCCAATCTAATAAATCTCTTTAAATAATTATTGTTTTATAGTTTATTATCTACATTATCTTATTAAATGTATCTTTTAGGTGAAAACTAGGGTTTTTAATAATTTTTTTGCTTGTTTTTTGGTTTGGAATACCAACCATTAGATGGCATTACTATGGTTTTCAAAACAGATTGCTTTATAAATATATTTAATAACATATAATTAGATTAAAATTATATAAAATATAAAAAATAGAAATAAAAATTAAAGAGAGGATCTGGTATGTACAAATACGCAATAGCAAGACAACTTGCAACAAAGAAATTAATTACCAATAAAGGAGATAACATTGGTCGTTTAATTGATTTAATGGTAAACGAAGTTACTGGTGAAATTGAAACAATTCTCGTAGAAGTTGATCCAACATCAACCTTTATTCAGAAATTAAATTTACAAGGTAATATGATTGAAGTTCCATTTAAAGCAATCCTTGCAGTAAGTGATGTTTTCATTGTTGATGAAGGACAAGTAAATAAAGAACAATAATTGTTCTTTATCTTTTCTTATTCTCATTCTTGATAAATTATTATTGGATAATTTTATTTGCTTTTAATTATTTAAATTCAGCTATATATGTCTTGTTTTTTTGATTAATGTTAATTATTTTTATTCCTAAATTATTTTTATTCAAATAATCATTGATTTTATTAATTATTTCTGTTTCATTTATTTTTTTACTAGTTGCTAGTTTTATTTGTTGGTTTATTTGATCAATCTGTGGGAAGTATGCATAAATTGTCTCCCCCTCTTTGTTAAATGTTTTTATTTTTTCTTCGAATGCATTCTTTGTTTCTATTTGCTCTTTTAAAATAATTTCATTTTTACTTTGTTTAATTACATCTGATTTTACTGCATTACGTTTGTATGATTCTAAATAATGCTTTTCAACATCGTCATAAATAAATCCCTCTTCATTAATTACTGTAAGTGTTTTGTTTGTTTTCCAATCTACGAAAACTAGTTTTGGTTTTTTATATTCGTACAATTTCTTAATTTTTGTAATTGTTTTTTTTGATATTTTTTGTTCATCTATTATTGATTCCATATCGCTTGGTGGTAGTTTATAAATCCTAACTAAATAACTTATTAATTCCGTTCTTCCTATTTGTTCAAACGTTTTTTGAGTAGTTCTTTCTATTTCACTTATAATCTCATTCTCTGTATATTCTCTTATGTTATAATTAATTGGGAATTTATATATCTCTCCCTTCTTGATTATTCTATCTTTCCATTCTTCCTTTTGTTTAGATGTGATAATCTTGAAATTTATATCTGTTAAGATTATGTTTGAATTTGAAAAAAATTCAAATATTAAATAATGCTTGTCTAGTTTAAAATAGATCACTCTGTTATTTTTATCTTGTTTAATCTCGTGTATCCTTTGATTAACCAATGCCTTTTTTAAGAAAACCCCAAATCCATTGTTTTCAATAGTGGGCAATAAATAATCAGATAAAAAACAGACGTTGTTATTTATGATTAGTTGTTTTGTTTTTTGTTTATGTACTTTAATTTTAAATGTATTCTCATCTAATGTTTGGATATTATTAATATATCCACCAAGTAATTCATCAGATAGATTTTTTGCAACATAATAAAAAACAGTACTAGTTACATCTATCTTTTCCATAACTCACATCAATTTTTATAAATAGTTTTGGTTTTACTCAGCTCTAAAATCAATATATTCATATTGATTGTATGCGTATATTCTTTTTGCAATCTTACTAGTATTAAAATTATATTCTTGATAAAGTTGTTTTTCATCTGTGTTTTTAAACATATCAAATGGTATCTTTTGTGTAAGATCAAATATATAAAATGTATTCTTATATTTGGTTTTGACGAATGCATGAATCTTTTCATCATCTAACATTACAATTTCAATTCTTGCATCTTCATCAGTCAGTGCTTTCATACATGAGCAAAACAAAATAGAGATATCTTGTTCATCAGCAATTTTGTTTTTAATAACACTAGAAAAATCAATCCAAAACAATATCTTTAGATTATTTTGAATAACTTCTATATCTGATTTAAGATAGTTATAAATTTGTTTTAATGTATTAAGATAATCTTTATTGAAATCGTAGCTTATTGGTTGGTATTTTGAAACGAGACTTTTAACAGTTAAATCCGTTGGTTTAACCATTTCTTTAATTTCTGATATTGTTTTCTTTTCTGTTTCGTTAATTTCATCCTTATATTTATTTAGTATGATTTCATAGTACTTTTTAATAGAGGCATCTTCATTATTTATTTCCACGTTTGTGTTTTTTGATATGCTTTTAATATATTCATCTAATTCAATGATTTTTTCTTTTAGGTTTTTATTTTCTAATTCTACCTCTGATAGTTCGCTTTTTATTTTTATATTTGCAAACCTAACATCTGATTCATTATCTGTTTTTCCTTGGATTTGTGTTAAATTATTTACTTCATCATTAATCTCTTGATTGACTTTTTCAATTTCATCGTTTAGATATTTGATGTTTGTTGCATATTCTGTATCACTAATTGTTTTTGCTGTGTATTTGTAAGACAATTCCTTTTTCTTATCTGTTAGTTCTTTCTTGCGTGTATTTAATATCTCTATATTTTGCCAAGTGCTTTGTTCAATACCAGCAGAAGTTTTATCTTTCTTTTTCATATTTAAAAATGTAATCATTACTCCAAATATAATAACTATAACAATTATAACTATGATTTGAATGAAATTAATTGCCATAATATTCAATTCACCTACTTATAATAATATATACTTAAAGAGTTTATATATATTTTGTTTTAATTAATTTATTTAATAAGAGAGTTACTTTCATTTCTATTTAAAAATACTTTGGTTTCTTAATATATATTATATCTTGCGATGTAAATCTAATTTTATTTGCAAGTATTTTTAATTTTAAAAAAACGAAAACTTAATAAACAACGGAGGAATTAATATGGCAAATGAAAAGCCACATATCAATGTCATTTTTATTGGGCACATTGATCACGGTAAATCAACAACAGTTGGTCGTTTAATGTATGATACAGGTGCTTTACCTGAACAAGATTACAGAAAATTAGAAGCAATAGCAAAAGAAAGAGGAAAAGGTACTTTTGCTTTCGCATACATGATGGATACTTTAAAAGAAGAAAGAGAAAGAGGTATCACAATCGATGTAAACTATAAAAAATTTGAAACAAAAAAGAATTTTTTCACAGTCATCGATGCACCAGGCCACCAAGATTACATAAAAAACATGGTTACTGGAACTTCTCAAGCTGATGCTGCTGTTCTTGTTGTTGCTGCAAAGGATGGTATTCAAGCTCAAACCAAAGAGCATGCATTCCTTGCTCAAGTTATGGGTATCAAGCAAATAATTGTTGCAGTTAACAAGATGGATGAAGTTGATTACAAACAAGAAAGATTCAATGAAATAAAAGAAGAAGTTACTAAATTATTAAAGGGTTCTGGATACAAGGATGAAAATATGAAGATCATACCTATTGCTTCATATCCAGGAGACAATATAATTAAGAAATCAGACAAACTTGGTTGGTATAACGGACCATGTTTACTTGAGGCACTAGATATGTTTATTGCACCTGTGCCATCAACAGATAAACCATTAAGACTTCCTGTCCAAGATGTTTACAATATCAAAGGGGTTGGAACAGTTCCTGTTGGAAAGATATCAAGTGGAATAATGAAACCTAATGATAAAATAATCATTATGCCAGAAGGCGTAGAAACAGAAGTTAAGTCTATTGAAATGCACCACGAGCAATTAACAGAAGCAGTTCCTGGTGATAACATTGGATTCAACTTAAGAAAGGTTGGTCCAAAAGACATAAAGAGAGGATCTGTAATTGGACACTCAACTAATCCACCAGCAGTTGCTGAAGAATTTACTGCACAATTAGTAGTATTATTTCACCCATCTGCAATTACTGTTGGTTATTCTCCAGTTTTCCATATGCACACAGCTCAAATCTCATGTACAATAACTGAACTTGTAAGATCACTTGATCCAAAGACAGGAGCAGTTAAGGAAGAAAATCCAAAGTTCCTAAAGACAGGAGATGCTGCAATTGTTAAGATTAGACCAAACCAACCACTTTGTGTTGAGACCTACAAGGACTTCCCACAACTTGGACGTCTTGCAATAAGAGATATGGGTAAGACTGTTGCTGCTGGTGTTGTCATCGAAGTTAAAAAGAAAGTAAAATAAAAATTAATTTGGGGATGACACAATAATATGCAAACAGCAAGAATAATAGTAACAAGCACAGATTACAAAAAGTTAACAGACTTCTGTAAAGAAATAATAGATGTTGCACAAAAGTCAGGAGTTAAACATTCAGGAATCATCCCTTTAAAAACCAAAAAGTTAGTGGTTCCTACAAGACGTGGTACTGCTGGTGGGGGAACAGAAACCTACCAGAAATGGCAACTCAGAATACACAAGAGAATAATTGATGTGAAGGCTGATGACAAGATCTTACGAAGAGTCGTAAAGGTTGATGTTCCAGCTGATGTGCAAATGTCAATTGAGCTTAAAGAATAAATTAATTTATTCTTTAAATCTCTTTTTCTTATTTTTTTAAACGAAATCAAAATCTAATTATTCTTCAAAAGAAATCTGATAAACTTTTTTGATTCTTTTCTTCTTTGTTTGAGAATAAGGAATTTATTTCTCCTTCTGCAATGTTTATCTTCTGAAGAAGGTATGGCTTTAATTGATATTTAATTATTATATCTCTTGCTATGTTAACATACTTTCTAATTGAGCCTTCTGCAATTGTAAGTATTAGTTTTCCTCCACAAGTACATTGTCCAGAAAGGGGCATTCTTCTAAACTTCTTGTTGCACTTAACACAACGTAACTGTTGTCTTGCAAATGCTCTTGTGTTTCCAATGATGTCAGGGAAAAGATGATAATGTAAGAGACGCTCAAGAGCGTCTTTATTATCAACAGCAGAAATTCTTTCTTGTAGTCTTGCTTGTTTATTTACCTTGTCTGCCATTGATTTGATTTGTAGATATGCACTTTGCTTAGGTCCTTCATCAAAACAATTCGTATCATGTGTAAACTTAATACAACTGTATTGATCTTCTGTTCCAAGTACTTTAGCTACATATTGTACATTCTTATCGTATGGATCTCCAAATATTTTTGTGTTTTCATAAAATTCAAATGGGTACTCTGTTACTGTTTCTATCTCATAACACTCATCATCAATTTCATATGGATTTAAGATGGTTGTAAAGGTTAATGGTGCATCCATTTTCCCACCACTGTTGTTTGCAAGATAGCTATAAGAAAAATTAAGCATTGGATCTAATAATAGCATCATAGAATCTTGATCCCCATCAACATTTCTCCTTTTTGCAGTAATATAATATGGATGCCCCCAGGAAAGGCGAGATTTAGAATACCCAATTATCCTTCCAACAATCCCTGCAGAGGTGTGTGGAGCAAGTCCAATAATTAATTCCCCAATTAATTCTTCCTTTGTGTTTTTATTATAAAACTTTTCTTGCCCAAAAAACTTTTCAAGCTCATCATCAATAAATTTACTTACTTTTAAAAAATGATCTCCTGAGTTTTCATCAATAATTACATCTTGTGGGAATATACTTATTCTTTGATCAATATTTATTATAGGTTTTCCAAGATAGTCTGTTTTATATCCAAGTTCTTTTATTTTTTCAACTGTAAGACTAAGTTCCTTACAAGTAAACTGAGAGATGGTTGCATTTAATGCTTCATACCTGATTGTTCCATCACGAAATATTTGCAATCCATATTTTGCTCTTAAAATACCTTTCTCGAGAGGTTCTGCATTTTTTTCCTCCGATATAAGTCCCTTAACTCCTTTAAGATGCTCTGGGATTCCAACCTTTAGATTCTTTGCGGCTTGTTCAATCAATGAATCTATGTTTATTTTATGATCCAGTTTAGGTTTTGTCTTGCTTTGACAAATTGGACAAACCATATCATATAATTGTTTATTGCAGGTTTCGCAAAATCTTATTTCTTTGGTTTTTAAATTACACTCAAAACAATGTGCTCCAAATACTATTTTTTTACACCCTGGGCAAACATATGCTTTTATCTCAACATCTGATATCCCAAATGCAGTGTTTGCATCTCCTTCATTGCTCTTTGTTCTTGCTGCTTTAACTAAATCTCTATTGTTTCCAAAACCTCGCCCTATAGGGAATAATGCACTTGGTTTTCCTGCCATTTCTCTTTCATGAGCAGCTTCTGGTCTACCCATTCTTGCTCCAATCCAAGTCCCTGATTTTTCTCTAATCTCTATTCCTGAAATCAACGTAAGTTTTTCTGCAATTGTTTTCTCTTTATCCTCTAGTTCATCTTTAAATTGTTCAATTGGGTCCATTTGGTTTAATGCCCCAAGTGTTTTTAATAATGGATAAGCAAAATCTTCTTCAACAAGAATATAATATCCGTCTTCTAAAAATCTGTGTGGTATTCCAATTTTTTCTAAAATTATTTTAATTAAGTTATTATATTTAATTTTTGTTCCAACAATTTTATTATCTTTGAACATTTTTTCTGCATCTCTAAATTTATCTATTATTATTTTTAATTCTTCTGATGATAATAAATCATAATAATAAATATATTTTGGAAATAAAGGTAGATTTTGTTCAATAGAGAGATTTATTGCATCAAAAGGGTTTGGGTTTTCATAGAATTTTTGTGCAATTTCAAGAACTTTGTTTTCTTTGGTTCCTGTTCTTACAAGATATTTTATTTCTGATAACCATTCTTCATCAACATATCCACTTTTTATAAGTGGGTGCCCTGATTTTTTAAAATCTCCTACATCTATTAATAAATCTCCAATGAATAATATTTTTTCTATTTCATCAACATATTCTTTTGCATCTGCAACTGTATCAAGTTTAATTACATCTTTATTTCTTAATCTAACGATTGGTCCATCTATTGTTGAGCAAGGGAAATACTGTAACGATTTTCCTGGTCTTTCAAGTCTACCGTGTGTTCCAACAGCAATAAATTCCCCAAGAACATACATACCTGCTGGATTAATTGCTTTTGCCATAAGCCCAGTATTTCTTGCCTTTCCATATCTTAATCTAAACCCGCCAGGAGCGAATGGATATGAAAAAACAGGTCTTCCAGCAGCAAGTCCTTCAATATATTTTGTGCTTGGTTTTAAAACAAATCCTCCTTCTGCTGTTTTATTTACTTTAATTAATTTTTCTAACCAATCCCAATTCAAACCCATTTTTTTAGCAGTTTTTTGAATCTTCATTGCTCTAACATATAAACCATCAATTAATACCAAACACATTGCTCCTCTTATTCTGTTTGTTGGTATTCTTTCAATGTCCCTATGCACTGTTACTTCTATGTCTGAATCAGGACCTGAATTTATACAGATTGGGCAATTTTCAATTATTGTTTTAATTTCTTTTTCTGTAACTCTTTGTTGTCTTGCAACAATATCATTTTGATATATCATTCCTTCTTCAATATATCTTTCTATTTCCTGTTCACTTGGCTTAAATTTATCTAGATGAAGCTTACTTCTTGCATAATCTGCAAGAAGAAGAGGAAGTGTTTGTGCATTTCCACCAGCTGCTCTGATTGGTCCAGCATAATAAATATCTGGATAAGATGTGCCATCTGGGTTCTTAGATATTTTTATGTGTGGTAACCCAGTTATTGGAGAAACAACAACCCCATCAGTTTGAATAACAAGCGCTGTCCTAATCGCTTGTTCTAATCTTTTTTCTGGATCCTCAATGTTTCCTAATTGGTTATCCAAAATCATATCAAATATTATTATTGTAATCTTTAATCTGTCTTTGTGTTTTTCCCACAACTCATTGTAAATTTTTGCAACACCCTTTGGGCCAACAAGAATTTCTGTTTTTTCAGCAATACCAGCTGCAGGAATAGATTCAATATCATTAGTTATGTCTCTTTCTGTACTTTTTGCTTTTTTTGCTACACTTACTGCTATGTCAATCTTTTCTGCAAGTTTTGTGAAATACTTTTTCACTTCTTCGTTTGCTATTAAGTTTTTTACATCCATATTAATTTATATTTGCATTTTTTCTTCATCTGTTTTTGTAAAATCTTTTATCTTTATTGTTTGATCTTTAAAATTAAATAACATTACCTTACAAAGTGTAGGTTGATGCCCCTTTTCTATTTGATAAGCAGTTATTGATTGCCAGCAGGATGTATTAATTAGATGACAATTTTTATATTTGGAATACGCATGATGATGTACATCTGCTCCAACAAATATATCTGGAATTTCTGTTATTGTCATTAAATTTTTTTCCATAGGAATAAATGTTTGCCTTTCTCCATACTGTGGCATAAGATCTCTTCTTTTAAGCACTTCTCTCATTGCAATATCTGGTTTGGACATTGTTGCTTCTTTTATTTCTGCATAGATTCCATGAAGAGATGCTCCATGATAAATCAAAGTTTTAAAACCTTCTAGATTAACCCATGATGGAGATCCCATTAGGTGTATATTATCTTGTTCGTACAATCTTGGTATAAATTCTTTTGATATTGCTGGTTGTGGATCAGATAATCTAACTGCATCATGATTACCAGGAGTAATAAATATTTCAATTTCTTTTGGGATTTTTAGAATATATTCTTCAAATAATTCATATTGCTTAAAAATATTTGTAATTGCAAGCTCTTCGTATTGTGCTGGATAAACCCCAATTCCATCTACACAATCTCCTGCAATAATCAAATATCTTATTTTTTTTGCAATATCTCTCTCTGCTTGATTTTTTCCTGCTAGCCAATCAATAAATTCAGAAAATTCAGTTTCTAAAAATAATTTACTTCCAATATGAATGTCTGCAATGATTGCAACATATATATCTTCATTGATGTGTGGTTTATTATTTTGAATTGGAATATCAGGATAAATTATTTCATTAACAATAAACATATTTTCTGCAATAACATTACATTTAAATCCGAGTACATTGTCTTTAAGTATCTCTTTTGCTTCTTTGAATAATTCTTCATTCTTGTTTGTGATTACTAGATTTACAGAACCTGTTGGATCATCCACATTAATTATTACATTTCCATTCTTACTTGTTCTTTTTTCATAAACCATTCCAATAATATCAACTTGTTTATTTTTTGCAAGATGTTTTGCATCACGTATACTAATGATCTCAATGTCCTGTCTTTCTTTTATAATTTCAGAAATTGTTTTGTATTTATCTGTGAAAAGAAGTAAAAAATCTTCTACTCTTCCTTGAGAATAATTCTTCCCAGTCACATCATATTTATCCATTATATAATAATTGTTTTCGTGTCCAGTTTTACAATCTTCTTTTTTACAAATTGTATTAATATCATTTGGTAATACAAATATTTTATTGTTTTCTTTAAGTTTATTAATAACTGTCCTATAGTTATAATTGTTCAAGAGTCTTAGTGCTTCTTCTGTAAGTATCATCCCATTTTCTTTTGCATAGTTTACTATTTCTTGGTCCATCTTATTTCAAGTTCTCCATAAGTGTTTCAAGTTTGCTTATCAGCCCCCAAACAACAGATCTGAATTCAGGTGCATTCAATCCGTTAGCTGAATCTTCCAGCTCGTATATTATACTTGAAACTTCTACTGAATTAAGATTTTTTTGTAACCTCTCTTCAACAGATCTAATCACATTTGTTATGTTTTTTGGGATTGTGTGGTCTTCAAGAAGATATTCTACTTCTGTGATTATTTCTTTTATGAGTTTGTCACAAATTTCTTTTTTTTTAGCCATTTGTATTCACCTCTTGCTCAACAACTGTTGTGTTATAAAAGTAGTGGCATATATATTATATATAAAATATATGTTTTAATACTTTTGGATTTGGAAATAAAACTTTAAAGCTATTTAAAATTCTTTTGCAAGAATTTGTTTTTCTGTAACATTTTTATAACCTTTCATCTCTCCACCAAATGATGGATGAACAAATATCTTTTTATCAGGATTTTCAGAAATTATCTTATCAAGTATTTCTTTTTGATATTCAAAACTTTGATTTTTATTGTATAAAAATACAACTATATTCCCTAGTGCCTTGATTGCAACAATTGCTTGTTTTTCAATAACATTCATATCTTTAAATTCTGCATGAATTAATCCAGGAGTATCAACAACTTGTATTATTTCTTCTCTTTTTTTAAAATATCCAAAATTAAGAGATTTAGTTGTGAATGCATAATTATTTATTTCTGGATCAGCATCAGTTAATTTCGTTAATAATGTTGTTTTACCTGTGTTTGGTGCACCAATAAGAATAATTGTAAACAGTTTTCTTGGATTAGGGATTCTTTTAAAATCATCTGCATAAGTAAATAATATTTCCGTGGTTTTATCTAGTTTTTTAATCGCAGAGATAACTCTACCTAAATATTCTTTCTGTAACTTAATTTTAATAGATAATTGCTTTTGTGCTCTTATTTGTTTTTTATATTTCTCGGATATTTGATTAATCACTCCAATTGTTGCTCTATAATGATTTTTGTGTTTTTCCATTGTGCTTTGCGTAACAATGTTCTTTGACATCATTAAGTAGTATGGTTCCATCTTGTCATAATCAGGTAATTGTCCAACAATCAATTCATATCTTTCTGTTATTTTGTGTTGAAATTCATCAACATACTTAAAAATATTGTTATTAGTTGCTGGATCTTTCTTTAATTGATTAATGATAATTTCAATTAATTCCTGTGATTTAAATAATTGTGGGTACTTCATATTTATTTAAAGTACGAAATAGTATTTAAAGAGTAAGTAATTATTGAAAATTTGAATATTTTATTAGTCAGTTAACATTTATATACATTTCTTATCATATATAATATATTACTAATTTTTAATTAGTTACAAAAGTTATAAAAATAAACTTAAAAAGATGAGACCTATGGCAAAACTTTATGATCATAATAAGAAATATAATAGATTGTTATTTGCACCAGCAATTGTGCTTGTTTTAATAATAATACTTGTTTTTATTTATCCTGGTATTCAAAAAGGCATTGATCTTAAAGGAGGATATCAGATAATAGTCAATTTTGATTCTCCAAAGGCTTACTCATCACTAGAAGACAAGTTAATTAATCAATTTGGTCTAAGTGAAGTACACATTAGTGAAACAAAAGCAATTACTTCTTATGGATTGCTTATTGAGTTTGCACAACCAAAAGAACTAGATGCTGCAAAAGCAAGTAAACAAAAGATTGATTTTGAAAATTTATCTTTAGATTCCACAAAAACACAATCAAAAGAAGTATTGACCGCATTAATTACAAAGAAATATTTATCTGAATCTGATTTGATTGATATAGATCAAGCACAAAGCAAAGATGAAGTAAAAACAATATTGAATGACAAGCTTTTTTTAGCAAGCAATAACTTCGGATCTCAAATAAATTCTCTTGTTCAATCTGAATTATCATTAGATGATAATTCAAAAATCCAATCAAGAGAGGTTGCTGCAACACTTGGTACTGATTTTGTAAAAACAGCAGTGAAAGTTGGGATAACTGCATTTATTTTACTAATATTAGTTGTATTATATTTCTTCAGAGAAATCATGCCATCAGCATTAATAATATTCTCTGCTCTATTTGATATGGGAGCAGGTCTTGTTGGTATGGCGATATTTGGCTTGCCATTAAGTTTAGTGACAATACCAGCTCTGCTTATGTTAATTGGATATTCTGTAGATACAGATATTCTCTTAACCACAAGAGTATTAAAAGATAGAACTGGAGATCCTATAAATGCAGCAAATGAATCAATCAAGACGGGTTTAACTATGACTTTTGCAACGATTGTAACTGTTCTTGCTATGCTTGTTATATCTTATGCTGCTCAAATGCTTGTAGTTTATGAGATCGCAATCATTTTAGCATTTGGATTAATTGGAGATATCATTGCAACGTGGTTCTTTAATGCACCAACATTACTTAACTACGTGTTAGCTAAGGAAAAAAGAAAACAAGGAACAAATTAATTATAATTATAAAAACGTGAAAAAATATGAGAACATTACTTAAAAAGCCAATAATTGTTTTGTGGATTGTATTAATCCTAATCGCTCTTATCTTGATTGCTGGAAAAGGATTAAAGTATGGAGTTGATTTTTCTGGAGGAACAGCATTTCAAATTGCACTTGAAAAACCTGTCTCTTCAGATGAAATTAATCAAACCGCATCAGTAATTTCTAGAAGGCTTGATTGGTCTGGTTCAAAAGATGCAAAGGTGACTCCGTCAGGGAATCAATACATTTCAGCCCAATTAGCTGAGTCTGATCCAGCAGAAATAAATAAAATAAAAGAAACTTTATTAAAGCAAGGTAAGTTTGAAGCAGTTCTTGACGGAGAAATTCTTTTTTCTGGAGAAGATATAAAATCAATTTTTAAAGATCCATCAAGGGGATATGGGCTCCAAGAGATTGATAAGCAAAATGATGTTTTCCAATGGACATTACCATTCCTTTTGTCTCCAGAAGGAGCACAGAAATTTGCAAAAATGACTTTTCATAAATGTATCCCAACTGGTTCAGGAACAAGCGATAGTGATTATGATTGTTCGAGAACATATTTCTTTATTGATAGACCAATAGATTCAATAATTATAATGGATAATGAATTGTATTTTGAAGAGCAAGATGTTCCGATTGTTCCTGAATTAGCAAGTCAATTCATACCAATTGAAGATATTCTTAATCAATTAAACACAAACTACTATACAATTGATGCAAATAGTCTAAGTAATGAAGAAATCACAAGTTTAAAAGAGGATTATAATACTTATAAAAAAGCAATTGTTTCTCCTGCAATATCTGATAGCGTAAAAGATAAATTAGAAGAAATTGGGTATAGAGTAGTTGTTAAAGAAAAATCAGATACTCAACCATGGATTTGGGATGCAACTGGACTAAAATCCATTGTATCAATAACTCCAGGAATTGCAAATATGGATGTTCCTACTATTGATTCTCCAAGGTTTGCTACATTCTCTCAATTAACAATAACAGGAAATGCAAATGGAGAAGAAAATAGTAAAAAAAGATTAGATGATCTCTTAGTAATCTTAGAATCTGGATCACTCCCGATTCCAATAGAAAGTATAAGCACAGAATCAATTTCTCCTTATCTTGGTAAGGATTTCTTAAATTATTCTTTACTTATTGGTATAGTTGCTATCCTTCTTGTTTCAATAGTTCTATTCATTAGATATAGATATTTAAAACTTGCACTTCCGATCATATTAACAGCATCATCAGAGATTATTATTCTTCTTGGGTTACTAGCTTTTATTAATTTTAGGCTAGATCTTGCAGCAGTTGCTGGAATATTAGCAACAATCGGTACTTGTGCTGATTCATCAATAATTATTGTTGATGAACTATTAAAAGGTAAGGCACATCACAAAGAAATTATAGAGGGGCACACTCAAGAAAGCTTGAAATCAAAAATAAAGCATGCTTTTTTTATTGTATTTGCATCAGCTTCAACTGTAATTGCAACAATGCTTCCTATAGTGATTATGGGGGGAGGAATAAGTAAATTAATTGGATTTGCTGTTACTATTCTCCTTGGAACCCTAATAGGTATATTAATTGCAAGACCAGTTTATTCACAAATTGCAAGAAGAATATTATTAGCTGATGAACAACATGCAACACATAAAGAATAAATAAGTTAGGTTTTGACTTATTTTTTCTTATTCTTTTTAATGCTTTTTATTGTAAGTAGTATTATGATTATCCCTGTTATGAACCAAAATATGACATGGGTAACTTGTGCTAATAAAAAGCTAACTTTCTCAGAATAAATAACAATAACAATCCTAACTAAGTTCCAAAATTCAAGCAAAAGAACAAACCCAACAATACATTTCCATTTAAGTTTATATTTTAAGATGATTAACGAAAGTACAATTGCAAGATAAGCAGAAACTGCAACAACCCCACTGCATTCAGGAACAAACATTATTGTATTATAATTAATTATATTCCCAAAGATCTTTTTTATTATCCAAACATCTATTCCAACAAGTGCCTTCCCAAATAAGTTAAGTCCAATAATTAGAAGAACAGAATAAATTGCAACAAACCAAGCAATAAAGTTAATCTTTTCTAATCTAGTTTTCATAATTAAGAAATATATTCTAAACAATATAAAAAAAGATGTTTTAAATTGTCATTATACCGATTGCAATGATTCCAGTTATAAAGGTTGCAAGAAAGTTTGTTTGAGCATTATTTAGATACCCCTTTGTTTCAAACAATGCTCCTATTACACTATCAATTAATGATCCAATTAATCCAAAAATAGCAATAATAATTATTATTTTGTTAGTGTAAACAAGATTTACTCCAATTGTACTTACAAACCAAAAGAACATTGCTGTAATCAATGCTCCTAATGCAGCAGCTGCTGTTCCAAGTAACGTGATCCCCCCATCAACCCCCTTTTCAACCTCTCTAAAAGTGGTTATTAATCTTGGCTTTTTACTTGAAAGATTTCCAATTTCTGATGAAAGAGTATCCGAAAAGGCCGCAGAAATCCCAACAAGTGCTCCTACTCCAAAATAAAGGAAGGTGCCTGGTGAAAAATATTCAGTTATAGCTCCGACAACAAGAAATATGATGCTTGCAAGGCAGTTTCCTAATAGGTTTTTATAAGTTCTTTGTGTGTGTTTTTTATTAAATAAGGACGTTACGCTTTCTGATATCCCAAAAAATAGTACAAGGTATATGACTGCATATATATCTACAAAGTACATGAATAGACTAGCGATAACATATACTACAGAAATTGTAATTAAGTCATATTTCCCTATGAAATTAAGTAATAATCCAAGGAAAATAAAAACAAGGAAATAAATCAAAATCGTTGAGATCATTTTTTATCAGGTTTGTACCTTCACTCAATCAATTTTGCTTTGGAGATGATTATTTTGTTTACAAATCCAAGATTAGAAAGCTTTTTCTTACATTTTTCAGATATCTTCTGGAAAATGATTTCACTCCACGCTTCTTTAAGTACCTTTTCTTTAAGTTCATCTACAAATATCGCTTTCATTCTATTTCTTGCTTCTGTTCTTGTTTGAGTACTATATTTTGCACCTGTAATGAAAAGGAGCTTAATTTTTAATTTGTGTGCATCCTTTGTTGTAACATAAATTGTATCTTCTATCTTTGATTTCATTCTTCTTATCATTCTTTTTAAATGGCCTGGTTTAGTATCCATACTTGCTATACTGGTTTCTGCTTTTCCTCCAGTAACCTTGTCAACTTTGAAAGTAATAACAGAAGCGGAATCTCTAATATTCCCAGTTAAAGCATCTAATGTTTTTTTAACTGTTCTCCCTGTTAAACTTTTATTTTCAATAGCGATAGTCTTTGCGATCTCTTTTCCATCAAAAATAGGGTCTGCTGTTATTACAAACCATTTTTTCTTTTTCCAATTATCAACTGTCCTTTTCTTTTCAACCATTTATTATCAACCCTTTACTTTACAAGTAGCTTTGCACTATCATCAGAATATATCCATGTTTTAGGTAGCTTACCTTGCTTTATATAATAATTTCTTAATCTATTTATTTTTGAAACTGTTAATTGATATCCTCTCTTTGAAGTCATATCTTTCTTATTTATTTCCTTATGTTTGATTAGTTTTACTGCTTTTTTAATTAATGCCATTAGATCATCAGGGATTTCATCCTTTGATAAAAGCTTTAGTTCTTCTTGGATTTTAGATAATCTTTTTCCTGTTGCTTTTTTAATTGAGCGAATCTTGATTTTTTTAAGTTCCAGACCAATTTTTGCTTTTGGTTCTCCCTTTCTAGTAAGCTCAGTAATCTTGTCAAAAATTTCTTTTTTATCTAATTTTTCAATTTTTGGTTCTGTTTTTTCTTCCATATTTAATCATACTCTTTTTTATTCACATTAATTTTTATCCTTTTAAGTATAATATTTAATCTATAAATAGATGATATTAATATATATTTAATATGTCGATTTCTTTTTATATATTATCTTTTGTAATATTCAGTGTGTTTATAGGTATCTCCCTCTAGATTCTATTTCCTTTATTTTATTTATAATTTCTTTATTTTCTGTTTCCTTCTCATAACCTGCCAATATTTCTTCCCACAACCCTTCTGTTTTTTTAAGAGATAACAAGGTTTTCTTAAGAACAAGAAGGTCCGTTGCTTTATCCTCAACCTTATTAGAGATAAAGCCCAATCCAAAATCAATGAAATATATTTTGATATCTTTTTTCTCTTTTGTTGTAATTATATTGATTAGATTGAGATCCCCATGAATAATATTGCTTTTATGAAGTGTTGCAATCTGTTTTCCAATTTCAATAAGGCATTTATCGTGGTTATTTGTATTTACTAAATATTCCATAACTAATTTGTTTTTACCCACATAATATATATTTGGAGACAATAATCCAATATCTTTCACTTTTTTTAAAAGAAGGGCCTCGCTTTTTGTTCTTTGTTTAATAATTTTATTATCAAGTTGTTTATTTCTGTAATCTTTTGATATTCTTTGCTTAGTTACTACGTCCTTATCAAATAGTTTGTGAATAAATATCTTTGCTTCTGCTCCTGTTGCAATCTCATTAAACATACATTCTCAAAAATTAGCTGCAAATATCAAGTTTTAGACATTCGGTTCTTAGCTCTCTATATTCATTATAATTACTTAGATTTTCAAGATATTGATCCCAATGTATTTTATTCAATTTAGGTGACCTAAGCTTCTCAAAAGTATCTTGTAATGTATCTTGTTTTTGAACAAACGAATTAACTTCAAGATATAATGTTCTTGAAATACACCCTTGATTATTTAGCACATTATAATTAACTAGCCTATTTATCTTAATTGAATCTTTATTTAAGTTAATATAATCAATTATTGGTTGTGTGTGTGTTTTATCACTTAACAATGATAGATCTGAAATGTATGCGTTTTGATTTGAAGGAATCAGGCTATCTTTTGTTACCTCAAAAGAATCATTAACCTTACTTATCTTTGTTATCTGGTTTCCAGACAAAAGAGTCATAGCAAAATAAATTGCAAGAACAAGGATGATAATAAAAATCATATCCCCCAAAAAGGTGGTTCTTCGTTCTTTATGCATTTACAATTACCTCGATCTCTTTATCTTTGATGTATTCTATATTTTCTACATTGTGTGTTTTAATTAAATCCATCTCAATATCTTTATATATATCTGGTAGCATTACTTTATTTATCTTTTCTTTTAATGAAATTGATGCATCTTTCTTTGCTTTCCATATAATATTGTTAATCTTTTCAATATCTTCTGTTGTGATTTTTGATTTGTATTCTTCTGCTTTTGGGAAATTTTCATTATAAATGTTTATATTATAGTTTTCCTCTAATATTCTTTTACTAATAAATGGAGTAATTGGATAAATAAGATAAAGAAGTTTTGTTAAAACTAGGTTTAATGTATCTATTGCTCCATTCTCTTCTTCTTTTTTAAATTTATTTTCTGGATTATAGCACCTTGTTTTTACGAGTTCAAGATAATGACTTGAAAAAGTATCCCAAATAAAGTGTTTGATTTTAATTATTGGATTGTGAAAATCATATCTTTCATAACTTTCTTCTGCTTCTTTGGTTAATTGATTAATTTCATTTAATATCCATTTATCCGTCTCTGTGTATTTTGATTGTACTCCTGCAATTTTTTTAAATTGAGAAATAAATCTTGCTATGTTCCATAGTTTGTTTAATGTTTTTTGTTCACTAGCAATTTTATCTAATGAACATTTGAAATCCTTTTGATCAAGATTTCCTTCAGAAACCGCCCATAATCTAAAGCTCTCTGCTCCATATTTTCCAGTTGCATCTTGTGGGTTTATTATGTTTCCCTTGGATTTAGACATTTTATATCCTTCTCCATCAAGAATGTGTTGGTGAACATATACATTTTCAAATATTGGTTTTTTATTAATTAAATACCCTTTCAAAAGAGTGTAGTATAACCATGTTCTAACGATTTCTTTCCCTTGCGGTCTTAATGAGCAAACAGAATATTTATCAAAAAATGATGTTCCGTACCCTTGAATAAAGAACGCAGAATTTGAGGAATCAAACCAAGTATCTAATACTCTGGTTTCACCAATAAACTCATTCCCTCCACATTTTGGACAAACTTTTATTGATGGTTCTTCACACCATGGTCTTTGGTATTTGGTATCGTCTCCAAGTATAACCTCACTACAATTTTTACAGTACCAGATTGGTACTTCTGTTGCATAGAATCTTCTTCTTGAAATTGGCCAATCAGTTGAAATTGTATCCAGCCAATCTTCTAATATTTTTTTACTTAATGGATTTGTAAAATTTATTTGATTTGCTATCTTTCTAATTTCTTCTATATAGTCTAGTTGCTTTAAATAAAATTCTTTTTGAGCAATAAACTCAATTTCATGTTTTGATCTTTCACAGATTGGCACTTCATGTTGTATTTTTTTTTGTTCAGTTATTAATTTATCTTTTAACAACCTAGCAATAATTGCTTCTCTTGCTTTTTTAACAGTTAATCCTTCAAATTCACATGCATTACTATTCATTTTTCCAGTGATGTCAATTGAGATGATCGGTTTAAGTCCTTGTTCCCTAAAGAATCTTATATCTGAATAATCTCCTGCAGAACACATCATAACTAGTCCTGTTCCTTTATCCATTTTTGCTTGAGGGTGTGCTTTGATAGGAACCTCAATATTAAATAATGGAGTTATTGCTGTTTTTCCTTCCAATCTTTTCCATCTTTCATCTTCTGGATTAAATATTATCATCCCTATTGAGCAAATAAGCTCTGGTCTTGTGGTTGCAATAGGTATTTTTTCTCCTGTTTCTTTAACAGTAAACAAAACTGTATTAAATAATGATTCAATTTCTTTGTATTCTATTTCTGAGTCTGCGATCGTTGTTTGACATCCTGGACAATAATTTGCTATCTTTTCATCTTCATAGATTAATCCTCTTTTATAAAGATCAATAAATGTTTTTTGAGTTAATTGTCTGTATTTTGGAGAATCAGTTTCATATATCCCTCCAATTATTTCATAATTATCCCATGAGCTAAAAGAGATTCCAATTTCTCTAAAACTTTTTTGAGTTTCCCCAGAATATTCTTGTAATAGTTCTTTACATTTTTTTAGATATTCTTCTCTTGATGTTCTTAGAACAGAAATATTAAACTTTTTTTCTGCTTCCATTTCTATTGGGAGTCCGTTTCTATCAAGTCCAAGCGGGAATATTATCTTAAAGCCCTTCATTCTTTTATATCTTGCAATCATATCCATGATCGCATACGTTGTTGCTTGACCAATATGAACTGGCCTGTTTAAATATGGGGGAGGGGTGTCTATACTATACACTGGTTTATTTTCAGACACAGAAAATTCGAATATCTTCTTATCAATAAATTCATTAATTATTTCTTTTTCAAGATCTTTTGTCCATTTATCTTGTATCATATATTGTATCAATCCGATTGGTTAATATAATATATTAGAAACAGAAGATAATATAAATATTTTTAAAACTTGAAAATTGGTTAAAGATACGATGTATAATAAAAAGACATACGTGAATTATTGTTTTTAATCAACCATATCTTTTAAGATATTCTAGTACTTTTTCATAAATAACTAGTTTATAACTTGTGTCTTTTATTTGTTCTTCTACTTGCTTAATTTTTAACTCCGCACTTGTTTTTTTAAATTCTTGTTTTCTTATACTATAATTCCCAATATTGTTGTTTTTGTATATGATTGAGTTGTTTATTGTGTCCTTTAGTTTTCTTCTATAATCTGGATCAACCAAGAAGGTTTCAAAAAGATTTTTGTACTCAGGATCAAGTAATATTTTATCATTTAGCTTTGCATCAACTATGTCCTGTTTATACTTTTTATTAATTAGTTTTTTCACATTGTGTCTCCAATAGTTTCTTTTAAATACCATATTTATTGGTAATAATTTGTGATATCTTTCTGCTGTGTTCTTTTCTTTTTTCCAGAAATCATTATTTGATTTTAGTTCTTTAAGTTCTGCACTAAGTTTCTCAATGATATACTTAACATCATCTATCTTTGGATAAATTATCTTTTTATCAACAATATGAATTGATTTCTTTTTTAAAAAAGCATTTAAATATTCTTTATCATTATCAGGAATCTTAATGTTTAGCTGTTTTTCAATTGATTCGTAATTGCTTGGAAGTCCGTTTTGCATGTTTAATCATTTTCTTCTTTTAATTAAAATATATTGTATACTAAGGGTTTTAAATCCTTATTTTAAGTAGTATAAATCCTTTTTATAACTTTCCACACATAATATTTATACAAAACAATTATTTAAAGGAGAAATAACTATGTTTCCTGGAATGAATGGACTTGATCCAAGAAAAATAAATGCAATGATGAAGCAAATGGGTATTGAGAACAAGGAGATTGATGCAAAAAAAGTGATTATTGAAACAAACAATGGAAAGATAATAATTACTAATCCATCAGTTACTGAGATCAATATGCAAGGAAACAAAAGCTTTCAAATAACAGGAGACATTTCTGAAGGTGAGAATGAAATCCCAGAAGAAGATATAATCATGGTCTCAGAAGGCACAAACATATCTAAAGAAAAAGCAAAGAAATTACTTCTTGAAACTGATGGGGATATTGCACAAGCAATAGAACTAGCAAATAAGAAATAAGAAAATAGTTTATTCTCTATTTTCTTTTAATTCAATAAACCAAAGTTTATTTCTTGAATAATATCCTTGAACAATCAAGTTTGCTTCTGTTTTGTTTAAATCATCTGGATATAATAACCATGCATTTGAGGTATTTGCATCATATTCAAGTGTTTTTCCTTGATATTCAATTGTTGGGACATCGAAGCTTGCGTTCTTTTCTGCATATTTTAATTCAAGTCCATTAGCTACTAGTTTTTTCTTAATTATATCTAGATTTATTTCATCAATATTATACTCTATTCTGTATATATTGTTTGGTTCACTATTAATCAGAGTAGCACCAATTCCATATTCCAGTAGTTTGTTCTTTATAGACTCATACTTTTCAGTTTGTAGATTCATTTCAAATTCAATATTTGTAAGATTACCATCATATGCAATATTTTTAATTACTGTATCATTTTCGTCTTTAATTTCTTCTAAGTATGAATTAATACTATTTTCGTCTTCATTATTTTCAAGATTTATGGTTAGAGACCCTTCAACACTTCTTCCAATAGTTAAATTTTCATCTCCAAGTATATCATTAATCTCATTAACATCAAATTCTTTTGTGATTGGTGATGTAGCATAAACTCTTATAGCAGGCATCCATTCTTTAATTGTGATCGTTTTGGTTGTTGCCATTAATTGAGGATTTGTTGATTTGTTTTGGTATTCGATTGCAAGAAATTTAATAGGCGTATTTCCTTTAAATACAACTTGAATCTCAGCAGTAAGCTCATCTCCTTTTTTAGTATCAATTCCAATAACCCCATCTATATGATCTTCAGCAAATTGATATTCCCTTGTTTTATTGTTATCCCCGTTTAATGTGATTTTTTCTGTTGGCATTGTTAATGATGCACTTTCGAAAATTTGAGGATTTAGTAGATAATCTGTTTTTTGAAGATCCTCTAAAATTGTTTCTCTTTTTGTTAAATCAAAAACAATTTTTATTAATGTGGTTATATTTTGATCTTCTCCTTTATTAAAGCTTATTGTGTTTTTCTTAATCCCATCTATTTCTCTTAGCTTATTATCTAACGTTGTTTGATCATATATATTTGTATTACTTACAACAACAAATTGTGGATAGACTTCTAGAACATTTGCATCAACAAATGTGCTAAATAGCTCAGTTGGTAGGTTTTCATCCGGATTAGTTGAAGTAGCATTTGTATCACCTTCATTGTTTTGAAGATCCTTTCTACTTCCACTTCCTATTGCCATTCCAAAGATTGATCCAACAAATAATAGAACGATTATTATAGATATTATAGTTTCTTTACTCCATTTCATAACTGCCACGCTTTTTTTAAAATATATACTATTAGGTCTAATTTTATAATTAGTATATATTTATGAGTGAATCTTTTTATAAGCATTTTCTTTTTATTAGGTTTGTGTCAGAATTATATATGATTAAATTTAAGATAGGAAAGGTACCAATTAGAAAGCAAGGCGTTCTTGCCCCCATTCTTGAGTTTTCAACTCTCCCCTACAGAGAGCTTTCAAGAATACACAATTGTGGTCTCTGCTATACAGAAATGATACATACAAATCATTTAGTAAACATATCAGAGGATGAACTTTTCCAAGAGGAACTATTAAAGTCCACAAAAGAGGACACACATACCTCTTGTCAGTTAATTGGTGATTTTACTAATAAGAAAACAACTATTGATGCAGTATCCATTATAGACAATCACAAGTATTTTGATATAATAGATTTGAATTTTGGATGCCCCTCTCAAAGAATAATTTCAGGAAAAAGTGGCTCTGGGTTATTAAAAGATATACCAAGGGTTATTCCAGTCATTAAAGAGATATGTGAAATAACGACAAAGCCAGTGACTATAAAAACTAGGCTTGGATTCACAAAAAACGAAATCGAATTTATTTCAAAAGAATTTATTAAAACAGGAATTGATGCACTTGCAATTCATGCACGTTGTGCAAAAGATAGTTATGCAGTTCCAGCAAAACCAGACCAAGTAAGAAAAATCAAAAAAGAAACTACAATTCCAATCATATACAATGGTGATGTTAATGAAGCAAATTATAAATATTTTCTTGATTTTGATGGAATCATGGTTGCAAGATCTGCACTTGGAAATCCAGGAATATTCGATTTAATAAACAGGAATAAAGGCACTATTACAAAAGAAGACAAGCAATTAGCATTATTTGAATTTTTAGAGCTTTTGAAAAAACATCCAATATCTTTTCAAAAATTAAAAATCTCCATCCTTCCATTTATTAAGGGTACACCAAAAAGCAGTGTTTTAAGAGATAAAATATCTAAAGCAAAAACAATATCAGAAATAAGAGATATCTTACCAAAAGAATAAGAAATAAATAATTAATGCAATACCTAGTATAATAATGAGTAGCTTGAAATGTTTCCAAGCCTCTTTGAGCATAAATGCAATTCCTTTACCTATTGCTTTTAAGATATTTCCAACATATCCTGCAAATTTATTTGGGGATTTCAAATCACTAATCATTTCTTTATATACATCTGTGTATGTTGATTCTTTTTCATTAATTGTTTTGAAATTGTTTACACTGCCATCAATTGCATCAAACTTTAATTTATTATGTTCTTTTGTTTTTAGTTTCCAATAAGGCACATATATTTCTTCAACCCCAGAAAGAGAAACATTCTTTTCATCAATATTAAATCTTTGAATAAGTTCTTTGGTTAATGTTTTTCTTGCTTCTTCTTCACTAATAATTGGTTCTTTTAAAATAACCTTATTGTTTTCTGTTTTTTGAATATTCACATTTTTAAAAATTCCTGGTTTTTCAATATCAAACAATTTAATTATATATTCGTTAATGTTATTTGTGACTGCATTCAATGCAATCTGTCCAGACCCATGCGTGTACTTGCCATTGTTATATCCAACATCATAGAACGCGATCCAATAGGGAGTAATGGTGAGATAAACGTCTTCCTTCTTTATTTCATGATTGTGCCCTCTTTTTTTGAGAGCCTCTTGAAAAATTTTTGCAGCTTGTTTAGATTCTTTGATATTTATAGGAAAACGTTTCTTATTTATTTCCATTTTTGATTACTTTTTTAATTTAAACCTTTTTAATAATCTTTACCTTTGATGGAACAAGTAATAGTTTACTCTTTGATACCATTGCCATGTCTCCACCATTATCAGCAACAAACATTTTTAATTGCCCAACAAATTGTTTAGCTCTTTGTGCATTTCTCTTGGATATGTTTTCTATATCTAAAAGAACTAGATTTCTGTTCTTTAATTCTTTAATTGTTGCTTCAATATCTGTGTTTGCTTGTAGAATGATTGGTTTTACATAAAAATCAATATCTTCTTCAATTACTTCGACATCCATGTTATTAAGAACATCTTCAATATCTACATCTTCTCTTTTATTAAACATTTTATCTAAAAACGCCATGCTAGTTCACCTCAAAGTTTTAGTTCCTCTTTTCTTGAAATTATAATAAATTAGTATATATGTTATATACCAAAATATATAAAAAGAAATTTGTATCCTTTTTCTTATCAAAAACCAGTTTTTCTTGGTTTTCTGCTAATATTATATATGAAATGATATTTAAACTATTCGATTTTATTCATAAAGAAACGAGTGTTTTTATATCTAATTTATTAAGTTAAATCAAAAAATTAAACCAAATTAGTCTACTATTAGCGATTGCTTATGAATAATTAATAAACCCAGTACAATTAATTATAGTACACTTTTAGTTATCCAATATGTTTTAAATAGTTTGAGTTCCAAATTATATATATTCACTTAAATCAAGTTGCGTGATTGAAATGTATGATTTTATAATAATCCATTATAATGAAATAGCAATTAAAGGTAATAATAGATATCTCTTTGAAGATAAACTTGTATCTAACATTTCATCAATGTTATCTATCCTTAATGGAGGTATTAAAAAAAGATTTGGTTCTATTCTAATTGATCATTCTTTTATTCCAGAAAAAGAAGAAACAAAGATTGAACAAATATTGTTAAGAATACCTGGTATTGCTTATTTTTCTTTTTCAAAAAAAACAGATAATAATTTTATGGATATTAAAGAAAAAACTATTGCTCTTTTAAAAACAAAAAAATTTAATTCCTTCAAAGTAATTGCAAGAAGATCAAACAAGAAGTTTTTTATGAATTCAAAAGAAATAAATGAACAATTAGGTGAATGTATTCTTGAAACCTTAAATAAAAAAGTAGATGTGCACACTCCTGATATAAATGTGTATGTTGAGGTAGGAGAGAGAGAAACAATAATTTATATAAATAAAGTAAAAGGGATAGGTGGACTTCCAGTTGGTTCAACCTCTAAAGTAATCTGTTCGCTTTCTGGAGGGCTAGATTCTCCTGTTGCTGGATACCTAATGATGAAAAGAGGATGTGATGTTATTTTTGTACACATTTATAATAACTCACTTGTTAAGGAAGATGTGAAAAACAAAATTAAGTTACTTGTTAATCAATTAACCAAATTTCAAGGAAAATCCAAACTGTATATTGTTCCCTTTTCTGATATTCAAAAAGAAATAATTGCAAATGTTCCGTCTACTCATCGTATGATTGTATATAGAAGATATATGCTTAAGATCATAAATCAAATCGCAGTAATTGAAAAAGCAAAAGGAATAGTTACTGGTGATTCACTAGGCCAGGTTGCATCTCAAACACTTGATAATATTAATTGCATCTACAAAGCAAGTTTGTTACCACTTCTTCCTCCATTAATAGGAATGAATAAAGACGAAATCATTGAGATTGCAAAAAAAATAGAAACTTATGAAACATCTATTATTCCTTATCCAGATTGTTGTTCATTCATGAACTCTGATCATCCTGTAACAAAAGGTTGGTATGATGATATCCTAAGATTTGAGCAAGAAATAAACCAAAAAGAAGAAAATCTAATAAAAGAAGCAATAGAAAAAGCAGAAATATTAGAGTTTGCTTTTCCTACAAAGTAAATGATTGTTCAATTACAATTATTTTGTACGCAAGGTACAAGTACAAGCATATGTTTCACAAGGTGTTGTGTTTATACCTTCTGAACAAGTGTTTTCTGCAAGGCATGTTCCTTTTGCTCCACACTTACTTCCATTTCCTGCAGCATCACCTACATTAGTCGTATCATTTATTATTGCTTTTGCATTTCCTGTGCTATTTATTGCTCCGCTAAATACAAGCCATCCAACAATAAATCCAATAATTAATCCTATAATAAGAAGAAATATTCCTATTTTGTTTTTATCCATTTTTATCTATCTCCATTTAATTTAATAAATATATATTGTGTTAATAATTTATAAATCAATCGTAATCAATATAATTCAACAAGCTAACAAGAACAAACATATAAAAAGTATTTGAATCTTATATATTATATCTAATTGAAGGTGCTTGTAAAATGTCAGAGAATATATTTTATGGATTCCTAAACCAAGAATCTGTTTTTAGTGATAAAAATAAAATCTCTCCACATTATGCACCAGAAAAACTCCCATTTAGGGATAAAGAAATTAAAACTCTTTCTATTTGGTTATCTCCTGCTTTAAAGAAGGAAAAACCACACAATGTGTTTATTTATGGCAAAGTTGGAACTGGAAAAACAACAGTAGTAAGACATGTTGTTGATCAATTGATTGATGTTTCAAAAGAAAACAACTTGCCTTTTCAATCAATTTATTTAAATTGTAGAAACTATCAAACAAAATACGCTGTTCTTTTTTATTGTGTTCAATTATTCTATCCTGATAAAAATTTCATTGGTTATTCCAGATCTTTTATTTATGATAAATTTATATCATATATCAAAGACACAAAAATAAATTTTGTGGTTATTTTAGATGAAATTGATAAAATAAAAGATAAAGAAATAGATGATTTAGTGTATACGTTAACAAGAGCAAACGATGAACTCGATCTTGGGAGTGTTTCAATAATAGGGATCTCAAACAATCTTTTCTTTAAATCAAGATTAGATCAAAGAACAAAAAGTACTTTGTGTGAGCAGGAAGCGGTTTATCCTCCTTACAATGCAGAAGAACTAAAAGAAATATTAAGTCAAAGAATTGGTTTGGCATTTAGATTAGGAGTAGTTACTGATTCTGCAATTGCTGTTGCTGCTGCAATTGCTGCAAAAGAATCAGGAGATGCAAGAACTGCAGTAATGTTATTATTAAGAGCAGGCGAGCTTGCTGATCTGCATCAAAAGAAAGAAGTAACTGATAAGGAAGTATATTTAGCAAAGGAGAAGGTTGAACAAGAAATAATGAAGAGTATGGTATTAACGTTACCTGCTCAATTACAGCTTGTCCTTCTTGCAATTTCTGAGAAATCAGAAAAACCAAAAGGAATATTAAAAATAGATGGTTCACTAGAAGAAAATGTATTATATTCTGGAGAGATCTATGAAAAATATATGCTACTTACTAAGAAATTTGGAGAAAAACCTGTTTCTATGCGTTGGTTTAGAGAATATATAAACGAACTTGAAACCTATGGATTTATCTCAACAACAGAATCAGGAAAAGGAATAAGAGGAAGTACAACCTTAATTAGATTAGGAGTTGATCCAAAGCAGATTCAAGAATTATTACAGGATGAATTTAGTGCATAATATTTTTAAATAATCTTGGTTTTTTTGGTTTGTTCTCTTTTTTTACTTTTCTTTTCTCCTGAATCTCTTTGTTTATTTCTTTGTTAAATATTATTTTTTCAAATTTCTTTCTGATCTTGTATTCCCTTATATTTCTTACATCTATGTTTTGGGGTTTCAATCCTGCTTTAAGATATGTTTGAATATATTGTCTTATAATTCTTATATATTCACTATCTGGCTTTCCACTATTAAATAACTTAGGTAATTCTCCAATTAATCTGATTTTTTTTGAGACACATATCCGATTTAAATTTTTAACAACCCACACTCTCCAGTTTTCTTTGAGCTCATTTGTAAGTTCTTTTAAATAATTAGCTGAATTTCTTTCACCTTGTATGTTATTTATTCTAAGTATTTTTTTTCTTCCTTCAGTAATAAAAAACGCATTAAATGCAGCGATTTTTCTTGTACCTCCTAATCTTATTAAATCAATTTGCATTCCTGATTCAACAGGTATGTTAATTGCAATTCCGTCTTGATTAAATCTTGGTTTTGCAAATTCAATAGCATAATCTTCGTGTATCTGTGGTAGTCTCAATTGTTTTCTTAACCTTAAATTAAATTTTACTGCTTCTAGTTTGTCTCCTGAATGCATGTTATCTGGTAGATATTGATAAAGCTTAGTTGCTAGATAAAAATCAGAAGTTGTTTTTCCTATTTCTTTAAGTTTTGTAATTATTCTCTGACCTTGCCCATACTCATTAAGCAAAATATGCAGATTTCTGTTTTTAATAAGATATTTCATTTGTTCTTCTTGAGTTAGTTTATTAAAATCAATTACCATTAAAATCATCCAAATAAAAATAATTTTGCATATCCGATATATGGAATTAATCCAATCTTTTTTCCTATTACCATTTCTTTTTTAACAGGGTATAAATTTAAACAGCCTCTTGTTAAATATCCAGTAATTGGTGATACTTCACAATCTTGATCTATGTATCTATTTGTTTTGCTATTGTCTCCTTTAGTGATTAAGAAGGTGCCATCTCCTGCATCAATAATTGCAACAACACGATGTATGATTGGTATTCCTTGTATGTTTGAAACATACACTATAACAGAATTATTGGTTTTTACTATATCATTCAAATTTATTGTTTGGTGATTTATAGTGATTGTATCTACTTCTTCTAAACCATACTCGTTTATTTTGTACGTCATCTCACTAAACCAGGATAGATCTTTCTGAGCTATATTCTCTGTGGTTGTAATAGTTTGTGCTTTTATGTTTTTTGCTCCTCCTAAAATAACCACATCTCCTCTTTGGAAAGTTGGTTCCATTGATCCAGAGACAACAGTTGCAAGTGGCATTGTTGACCCAAATAAAATCCCAAGAAGAGTATAAAGTATGTATGCAAGAAGGAAAGCAAATGCAATATAGATAATCCAAAACAATACCTTTTTCAATGTGCTTTTTGGTTCTCCAATCGTATTATAAAGAAGCATATCAAGGTAATTAAAAGGATCTATATAATCAAGAAAAGAATACCATTTTTTTTTAACAGTTACTTTTTCTTGTGATTTTCTTTTATTCCCCATATATTATTTGTATTTAATTTTTTTTATCAGGTATGCTTTTTTCTAGATAATTTGTTATTTGTCCTAGATTTTCTTCTGCTTCTTCAATGCAAGTAAGAAGTAGATCTTTTGCAGATTCACCTTTTGTTTTAAGATAAAAAGTAAATTCTTCAATTAAATTATCTGCTTTCTTTAAAGAAACAAAGTTCACTTCTCTTTTTGAACTTGCAATGTTTGCAATAAGATCAAAAAAAGCAGTATCCTCATTCTTAATTTTAATTTCTATTTCATCCTTATTTTTTTTAATAAATTCTATATCCATATTTTATTCACATCTTTGCAATTTTTCTTGTCTGAATTGATCTACATTTTAAACATTTAAGTTCTTGTGCTGCGAGATTAAGTTTTAGAGGTTCTTTACAACTTGTGCAAATTGCCCTAATCACTCCAAAGTTTCTATCAGCTGTTGTTAATTTTAATCCAAACTTATTAACATCTATCACTTTTGCTTTTAAATAATCTCCTTTTTTGATTAAATCGCTTGCCTTATCTAAATATCCATTCTCGATAGCATTAACAAACAAGATTCCTGTGTTTGATGGGCAAAGCGTTTTTTCTCCTTCAACAGAATCCACATCAACAAATGCCATTTTATCAGTTACAGATGCGACCTTTCCAAAAACAGTATCCCCTACTTCAATACATTCTTTTTGTTTTATTTTACTAAATATTTTTTGTAATATTTTTTTTTCTTCATGTTCATTTTTCAAGGATATCACATCATTCATTATTGATATTTGTTGTTAAAATTAGTACCTTTTATATATAATAATATATAAGAAATGTTTATATAATATTACATTATATAAATACTTGATAAAATGGTACTAGAACTACTGATAAATTCAGACAAGTTAAGAAGAATACCTGGTTTAATGTTTATTGATGCAGTTATACTTACAGCGATTTCTATTTTCTTTGCTGTTTTTTTATTTCCTAATACAAACACAAGTATAGCTGTTCTTGCTTTTATCACTATTGGTGCGGTGCCATTATTTAACAAGCTTTATTCTCGTGACTCTTATTTACTTAATTATGACAAACCATTCTTTAAAAGACATAAAAAAACAATATATCTTCTTTTATGGTTCTTTTTAGGTATTTTTGCAACTTATGTTGTTGCATATTTTGTTATTCCTCAAGCAACAAGTGCAAATATATTTTCTGTGCAGTTTGGAGAGATTAATGGGATAGAAAATATACAGCAATCAATATCCACTGGCAATTTTATTGGTGGTTCAAATCATTATGCTGTTTTTAAATACGTGTTTTTTCTTATTCTTATAAATAATCTGCTGGTTGTTCTCTCTGCGACCCTCTTATCTTTTTTTTATGGTGCAGGCGGACTGTTTTTGGTGGCTTGGAATTCGTCCATTCTTGCAGCAGTGATTGTTCAAGACATCTCTATATCCTTTTCTGGTTTTTCAGGAGGATTACTTTCGATTCTTAATGGAATCTGGAATATGTTTCTTAATTTTTTAAGTTATCTTCCTCATGGACTTCCTGAAATTTTGGCATATTTGATAGTAAGTGTGACTGGTGCAATATTAGCAAGGGATTTGTTTAGAGGCTTATTTTCAACAGATTTCAAGTGGGTTGCTTTTGTAGATTTTTTAAAGATGTTTTTATTAGCATTATTGTTGTTAGCAATTGGTGCAATCATTGAAGCAACTTATTTTCTATGATGAATCAATCTATATCTTATTAATTACCCCAACTATTGTTTTTTAGTATAAGCAAACTAATTTAATAACTTTCACATATATATTTTAGTTATGCTTATATATAATTATTTAATTAAGTATCCTTTTTCAAGTAAGGCCAAAGAATACTTGAAATCAAAAGATATAGACCTATTAGAAATTGATGAAAGCTTAATTAAAAAAGCAACAATGTTTTTAATAAATACAATAAACCTATCTGTTCAAGATAAGGAAAAACAATGGAAAATGTATCTTTTCGAGAATGATCCAAAGATTGCGTATATTTTTGTATCTATTTATCCAATTTCTCGTCTTCTTTTATCTGTTGTTGATTATAATCCACTTTATCAACAATTTGCTGTGTATTACCAAAAGCAATTTAAGTATTATCTTTCAAATTCAAGAGATGATTCAGAATTAGATGAACTTTTAACTGATCTCTTTCCTGATATAAAATATATTGAACAGGAAGGTAAATATGTTATTGATTTAATTAATTATTTAAAATATGAGCTTGGAGAGGAGTATAAATTACAATACATAAACCTAAAGTCTGGAGTTATCTACTTTGAAAAAAGCGAATTAATTAATCTTTTATCTGTTATTCTTAAAAAGAAAATATTAAATAATATAAATGTAGAGAAAAAAGAACTTCCAAAATCTTTTATTGAATATGGAAGATACATTAAAGAAAAGATTGTTAAAGAAAATACATACAATATAAAATCAGTAAGTAAGGTTGATTATAAAAACTTCCCACCCTGCTTTGCTCAAATGTACAACAAAATTATGTCCGGAGAGAAATTAACTCACATAGAAAATTTCTCTCTTGCTGTTTTTCTAGCAAATATTGGATACAATTATGATGAAATCCTTGCAGTTTATAAACACCTACCAAATTTTGATGAGAAGATTGCGTCCTATCAAATAAAAGCACTATTGGAAAAAAAATATTCAGTTCCAAATTGTGATACAATTAAAGGAAATGGATTGTGTGTTGCGGACTGCAATGTTAAGCATCCATTTCAATTGTTCAATAAAATTAAAAAAGGTGACCCCAAAAATGGAAAAGATAAATAAGGTAGTATTAATTGTTCTAGATGGTTGTGGAATAAATAAGAACTATGAAGGAAATGCTTTTTCAAGAGCCAAAAAACCAGTTTTGAATAGATTATTTAAAAACTATCCAAACACTGAGCTTGGAGCAGGTGAGGAATTTGTTGGTTTGCCACCAAAGCAGTTGGGATCATCAGAGGTTGGACATTCAACTTTTGGAGCAGGATGTATTCTTGAATCAGATATTGTTAGAATTAACAAGGCAATTGGGAAAAAATATTTTTTTAAGAATAAAATTATTCTTTCTGCAATGAATAAGGTGAAAACAAATAATTCCCTTCATTTAGTTGGATTATTATCTGATGGGGGAATTCATTCACATCAAAATCATTTGTTTGCAATTCTTGAGTTAATTGCAAAAAAGAATATAAAAAATGTATATTTGCATCTTTTTGCTGATGGAAGAGATGTTCCTCCAAAAAGTGTAATCCATTATATTAACAAGTTACAACAAAAAATAGAATCATTTGGATTAATGCAAGACGTGCATATTGCATCTTTAGCTGGAAGATATTATGGAATGGATAGGGATAATAATTGGGATAGACAGAAAAAGGTGTATGACCTTCTTGTTTATGGTATAGGCAATAAAGAAGATAGCGCACATTCATTTATTAGAAAAAGTTATAAGAAAAGAATAACAGATGAATTTCTTGAACCAACTCTTCTACTAAAAGAAGGGGTAATAAAAAATAACGATACAATAATCTTTTTTAACTTTAGAAGTGATAGAGCTAGAGAATTTTTAAACATGTTCGTAAATAATAAATTCAATAAATTTAAAACAAAAAAAAATCTAAAAGTGAATTTTTATTCATTAACAGAGTATGATTCATCTTTATCTAATAAAGTAAGTGTAATCTTTCCTTCAATTAAGCCAAAACCAGGAATAGGCAAGATCCTCTCAAAGAAAAAATATAAACAATTAAGAATAGCAGAAACAGAAAAGTATGCACACGTAACATATTTTTTTAATCTAGGGCAAGAATACCCAAATGAAGGAGAAGATAGGATATTAGTCCCATCTCCAAAAGTGAAAACATTCGATATGCTACCAGAAATGTCTGCAGAAAAAATAACCACAAAATTACTATCAAAACTAAAATCAGATTATAAATTTATTCTTGTTAATTTTGCAAATGGAGATATGGTTGGTCACACAGGTAATATTCCTGCTGCAATCAAAGGGGTAGAAACAATAGATAAATGTATTGGAAGAATCATTAAAGAAATGAATTTTAAAGATACTGTTCTTTTAATTGTTGCTGATCACGGTAATTGTGATGAAATGTATTATCCAGATGGTTCAATCTCAACTTCTCACAGCTTAAGCAAAGTTCCATTCCTCATTGTTTCTAAAAATAAGTACGAGCTAAGAACAATAAAGAATGCATCCATTGCGTCTGTTGGTCCAAGCATTTTAAAATTACTAGATATAAAAATACCAGACTATATGGCAAAATCATTAATTAAATAAACGTGATCAAATAGCTATGAATGTAATTCATTTAAATAAGAAAGAAAAAGAAATTGTTTTTATTCTTCAAACACTTGAAGATCTCTGGGTTCTAAAGAGTATAGTTGAAATAGGAGATGTAATAAAAGGAACAAGCTATAGAAGATCTAAAATAGATGAAACAGGGGATTCAAAAAGAATACCTATCTTTGTTTCTATAAATATTGAAAAATTCGATTATTCTTCATCTTCAAATTCATTAAGATTTACTGGTAAGATTATTGAATCAAGACCAGAAGAGGTTGCACCAATAGGAGATCATCATACTCTTGAAATTTCAATTGGAGAGAAGTATACCTTATTAAAGAAAAACTTGTATGATCACGAGATTGAATTAATAAAAAACAGTAACACAATAACAAACAAAGTTTTTCTAATAACCATTGACGATGAGAAAGCAGACACATTCATTCTTTCAGATATTGGAATTAAAGAAATTGCAACTATTCCTTCTGGGAAGCATGGAAAAAGATATTCAGATAATTTTGATTATTCTCCATTCTTTGAAAAAATATTTGACCTAATTAAAGAAACTGAGTATCAAATAATTATTGCTGGCCCGGGTCATGTAAAGATTTTATTTTCAAATTATGTTAAAAACAGAAATAATAAAATAAAGACACTTGAAATCCAAATATCAAATACTTCAAAATCAGCAATTAATGAATTGTTTTCTAAAAAAGAAGTTAGTAAGTTTTTTGAAAACTCAATAATCTATAAAGAACAGGAAATGTTGGACACTTTTAAAGAATATCTCGGCAAATCCAATGGACGAGCAATATACGGATTTTCCATTATTGAAAAAACAATATCCACTGGCGCAATTGAGCTTTTGTTAATCTCTGAAAAGTTTTGGAAAGACAATCTAGACAAGGTTCAGACTTTGATTAAGAATGCAGAAAAAGTTAAAACAAGAGTCCACATTGTTGATAATGATCATCCAACCATAGAAACTCTTCGTTCATTTGGTGGCATAGTTGGGATCTTAAGGTATAAGTTAGAAAATTAGATTAAAAAAAATCAGGGATCAACCATGTATTGTTGTATCCTTTGCTTCTTTCATTGGTGTCTTATTTTCTTTTCCTTTTGTTCCAAGATTGTTAAGTTCTTCAGCAGCTTTCTTTTCTTTCTTGAAACTTCTTGTAATGTATCCTGCCATTAAATTAATAGTTAGTTTAGATAATGGTAGATTCATACTTTTTAAAAAGTCTTTATTTTTTTTAAAATCAATTCCAAGTTTATCTTTAAACTCAGTAATTATAATCTTTGCTTTTGCTTTAATAGCATTTGACATTGCTTTTCCCATATTAATTCACACTTATTATTTCTTGTTTTCCATTTATTATTCTTATAACAGCAAGTGGTATCCTTTTTTTATCAAATTCAGATATTGCTAGATCATAAGGAGTGTCATCCTTTTTCGTTCTAACAAGTGGTGGTGCACCAGATGCTATTTGCTCTGCTCTTGCAGATAATAATCTTGTTACTTCGTATTTTGTTAATTTTTCCATATTTTATCAACTATTATATATTATATAAAAATAGGTTTATATACAAAATATATTACTAGAAACTATTTTAAATATAGTTATTTTTAGATATGTTGAATAACTATCACTTTTAGTACAATCTAACAATTTATAATAGTTTCTTTCTACTATTTATATTGGTGTATTAAATATGGCTATTGTTAAAAAAATAACAGACCCCATAAGAATAAAGATACTCGCAGCAATGAGAAAGAAAGGGTGCGTTGTTCCCAATATAAGGAAGATAAAAAAGATAACTGGATTTCATCGTGCCACCATAAAATCATCTATTGATTTCTTTGAAGAGCAAAAATTCATAGTTGGTTATAGACCATTACTTGATCCACAATTAGTTGGATACAATCTTCCAGCAAAGTGTTATTTGCAACTTGATGTTTCTAATAAGGATACTTATAAGAAGTTTTTGAGTGTAATTAACAAAGATAAAAATGTATTGATTGCATCAGAAGTAATTTCAGAAAACAATACAAATTTTGCAATTGGTTTCTTATCAAAAAACATTGAAGATTATTATAATAATATAAAAAATAAATATGTACATACAATACCAAACTATTATGATTTTGTTAAAAACAGTTCAGTATTTTATTTATCAAATCCATATCACAAAAAAACAAATGAGATTGATGTAATTATTGATCTCTTGGCAGAGGAACAGGGTATAGAAGATAAATAACAAAACAGTGAGATCATGGAGATTGAAATAAATTATATGCTTGGAGCAGGAAAAAATGCAGAGAATAAGTATACTGAAAGAAACAAATATAAAAACAAGTTATCTCGTCTAAAAATGGCAATAAAGACTACAGAAAATAAGCTATTAAAAAAGAATATTGAAATAAAAGAGAACAAAGAGAAGATCTTGTTTGAAAAGAAAAAGGAAAAAACAATATTAAATCAATGGTATCACAAGTTCAGATGGTTCTTTACAACAAATAATTATCTTGTGCTTGCTGGAAGAGATTCAAGAAATAATGAATTATTAATAAAAAAACATATGGATGATAATGATGTTTATTTTCATGCTGATATTCATGGAGCACCACATGTTATCTTGAAAATCCCAAATAAAGAACACATAAGTGATACAGATAAAAGAGAAGCTGCAATCTTTGCAGGTATATTTTCATCAGCCTGGAAATCAAAAGTGTTTTCTGTTGATGTTTATTCAACATCCCCTGATCAGGTATCCAAAACTGCAAATACAGGAGAATCTTTAAGCACTGGTGCATTTGTGATAAGAGGAAAAAGAGAATACTTTAGGAAACTTGATCTTACCTGTGGTGTTGGATATGATAATAAGCTAGGTATTATTTCTGGCCCGTACGATGTAATTAAAAACAAACAAAAATTTTGTTTCAAGTTAACCCCTGGAGATGAACGAAAATCTATAGTGGTTGCAAAGTTAAAAAAAGAATTTGAAAGAAAAGGAATTATTATAACTACTGAGGAAATAGATACAATGCTCCCATCAGGTGATTGTAAGTTAATTGAATAAAATTTGATTATATATGCAAGAAACAGAAATAAAGCTTAAGGTTCAAGAAGCACTTGAAGAATATGTAGGTAAAGGTATAGTTACTATGTCTGTTGTTCTTAAACAAAAGCTAGGAATTATCTCAGGCGATGTTATTGAAATAATCGGGGAAAAAAAGACTGTTGCCCAAGTTTGGCCAGAAAAGAATAATCCCCTTGATGAAAATATAATTAGACTGGATCAATATACAAGACAGAATGCAGGGGTAACAATTGGAGATTTTGTAACTATTAAAAAAACAAATCCACTGATTGCACAAGAGATTGTTCTTGTTCCATTAAAAGAAGTTAATATGTTATCAGATAATTTTGATCTTATTATCAAAAGAAGTTTTCTTGGTAGGCCATTTTTAGAAGGAAATACTGTTATGATAAATGTGTTTGGAACAGGTTATCTTTATCAGGTAAAAGAAACCAAACCAATTGGTTGTGTGCTATTGTCTGATGCAACTAATTTTGTTGTAAGTAAGAAACCAATCACTCAATTAAAAGCAGAAACATTTATTGGTTACGAAGATGTTGGTGGTTTAAGAAAACAAATGGATGCGATAAAAGAAATGGTTGAACTTCCATTTAAATATCCTGAATTGTTCAGTAAACTTAATGTGACTCCCCCAAAAGGAATTCTTCTTTATGGCCCTCCAGGAACAGGGAAAACGTTGTTAGCAAAGGCATTATCAAATGAATTAAAAGCTAATTTTATTGCATTTGATGCTCCTCAAATTATGGCAAAATTTGTCGGAGAAGCAGAAGAAAGACTGAGACAGATATTTAAAAAAGCACAAAGCAAGACACCAGCAATCATCTTTATTGATGAAATTGATGCAATTGCACCAAAAAGGGAAACATTAATTAATGAGGTTGAAAAAAGAGTTGTTGCTCAATTGTTAGCATCCATGGACGGGATGAGTAATCGTGGAGATGTAATTGTAATTGGAGCAACAAACAGAAGCTCTGATATTGATCCAGCTCTAAGAAGACCAGGAAGGTTTGATAGAGAAATAAATATTTCTGTTCCTGACGAAGAAGGGAGATTAGACATTTTAAAAATACACACAAGAAATGTCCCACTTGATAAAAACGTTTCTTTAAAAGAAATTTCTAAAATAACGCATGGGTTTGTTGGAGCAGATCTTGCACACCTTATTAAAGAAGCAGCAATTATCTCAATCAAGAGAGCAGTAATTGATTTGAGTTTATTTGATAAGAAAAAAAAAACAGAGGAAATACCTCTTTCTGTTTTAGAAAAACTAAATATTACAAAAAAAGATTTTTTAGATGCATTGAAATTGATTCAACCATCTGGTCTTAGAGAAGTGTTTGTTGAGATCCCAGATGTGGATTATTCAGCAATTGGCGCTTTGAAAAATGAAAAAGAAATCATGAAAGACATAATTAATATTAATCTTAAGAAAAAAGAGCTTCTTGATAAAATGAATATCAAACCTCAAACAAAGATATTACTTTATGGTCCACCAGGAACTGGCAAAACCATGTTTGTTAAAGCTAGCGCAAAAGAATTCCAAGTTAATTTTATTTATGTAAAGGGACCAGAGGTGCTTGATAAATATCTCGGAGAAAGTGAGAAAACAATTAGAAACATATTCAAAAAAGCAAAGGATGTTTCTCCTTGCATTCTCTTTTTTGATGAGATTGATTCAATAACAAGAGATAAGGAAGGAATGACAAATCAAACAAAAGTTCTCGATCAATTACTCTCAGAGCTTGATAATCTTTCTGGAAAGGATATTGTGTTTATTGCTGCAAGTAACCGTCCTGATTTAATAGATAAATCATTTCTTCGTTCAGGAAGAATTGATAAAATAATTGAGTTTAAGTTACCTGATGAACTTGCAAGAAAAGAAATATTAACAGTTCTTTTAAAGAAGATACCACACGATAAAGTTAATCTTGATTTGCTTGTGAAAAAAACAAATTGGTTCACTGGTGCTGATCTCCAATTATTAATTACTGATGCTGTTCTTCTTGCAATCAAAGAATCAAATTATAAAGCGACCAAGTTAAAAGAAAAGCACATCGTTGATATTCTTGAAAAAATGAAGAAAAATCTTAAAGATAATAATGTAGATCCAGTATATAATTCTTTTAAAGAAGATAGGACAGTTGCTAGATATATACAATAGTTAGATTAATATAAATTAAATTTTATGCATATATGCCTTCTTTTTAGAACACAAATAAGAACAATATCGGTATTGCAGTAATTATTACCCAAGCAGCCGGATTCCAAGTAAATATTTTTCTTCCATCAAGTGGACCTATTGGAATTAGATTGAATAACGCAATCCAAAAGTTTGCAAATATACTATATGTTATTATTGTTGTTAAAAGTCCAGTTTGAGGAGATCCAATTATTATAAATATTATCATAAATAAAAAAGCTAAGATTATATTCATTGCAGGACCAGCAAGAGAGGTAAGCCCATCTTCCTTAACAGACAATCTCTTCCCAAAAATATAAACTGCACCAGGAGCAACAAACACAAATCCAACGATTGCAGATAATGCAATTGAAAATAATAATGAATTTTTCCACATTATAAATTTTGCTTTTGCACCAATATATATTGCTGAATACTTATGTGCTAGTTCATGTAAAATAAATGCCGTACCAGTTACAATTAGTGAAACTAGTAAATAATGAAAACTATTTATAAAATCATAAACAAATTTAGTTTTAAATCCATCAAGTAAGTTATATCCACCAAAAACTAATGCAAAGCAAATAGATATCCCAAACCATGCTATAATTAAATCTCTTACCTCTAAATACCTTTTTAGTTTTATTTCTTTTGGTTTGAAATCTTCAAAAACAACTTCTTCTGCCATAAATCTATCACATTAGTCTAACTTAGTATGTACTTATTCATCAATCTTATTAAATACCTTTTCAAAGTTTTTTATCATTCTCATCTTTATACTATCAAGTGGAAGATTATATTCTTTGCAAAAGGAATTATAAGAATCAATGATCCCAGTTATCTCTATCTCCTTTCCATCTTTGTAAACTGGATAATCGGTTTCAATAAATATTTGGCACAATTTTTCTTTTATGTTCTCAACTTTTGGGGATGCATATCTTTGAGTTAGATAATACCCTCTCTCAAGTGCTTCTTTAATTTCCGCCTCACTGCCAGAAAACCAATGAAGAATAACAGTTAATTTACTATAATCTTTTAGAAAATCAAGTGTTGCTTTAGTTGCATATCTTGTGTGAACAATAATTGGTTTATCTAATTTTTCTGCAATTTCCAATTGCTTACCGAAAAGAATTTTCTGATTATCTCTTAGCCGTTTATCTTTTGTGACCTTGTGATCTAGCCCAATCTCTCCTATTGCAATTGATTTTTCAAAATTAATTTCTTTTAGCTCGTTAAGAAGAGTGGGTAGTGATTTCTTAATGACCTCATCAGGATATATTCCATATGCAAAATTAAGATTGTTTATGTTTTCCAGTCTCAATTTTTCAAGTCTTTTATAACTTTCTACATCAACAGATGCACTAATTGCATAGCTGTTATTTTTAGTTAACGTTTCTCTTAAATAATCCGCTTTAAGCTCATCGTAATGACAATGAACATCAAGATAAGCATTATAATCTTTATTAATCATATATATATAATGATAAAAATAAATTATAAAGAGTATTGTTTATCTATTCCTGACCAAATTTATCTTCCATCAGATGACACTTATCTTTTACTTGAAACTATACGAGAAGATCTTAAGAAAGAAATAATAGAAAATGCTCTTGAAATTGGAACAGGCTCTGGATATATTTCTCTTGGAATATATAATCGAGTAAATGATCTAGTGGTTACTGATATTAATCCAATTGTTATTACTTATCTTATTGATTTAAAGAAAGAATATAAATTAGATAAGATAACTATTAGAAAATCAAACTTGTTTAGCAATATTAAAAATAATTTTGATTTAATTATATTTAATCCTCCCTACGTTCCTTCAGAAAACATTCCAAATGCAAATGAGATTGATAGACTTGCAACAGACGGTGGTGCTTTTGGAAGAACAATAATCTTAAAATTTATAAATCAAGTAAAAAACCATTTATCAAAAAATGGAGTGTGTTATTTATTGATATCCTCATTTAATAACCCACATTACATATTTAAGCAAATTATAAAAAACGATTTATACTATAAAGTACTTAAAGAGAAGAATATTTTTTTTGAAAAATTAATAATATTAAAAATAACAAATAAATTGTGAATAAATTTATGCCAACAAACGTATCTTTTGAGTATGCACTTGCAGAAAAAAAATATGATGATGCAAGGAGCGATGATGAGAAGATAATCGCTCTCCAAGGTATGATCTCTAAGGCTCCAAGTCATAAGGGTGCAGAGAATTTACGAAAAGAACTCTCAAGAAAATTATCTGCATTAAAAGCAAAAATGGAAAAACAAGCAGCTGCAGCAAAAAAATCAGGCAACACAATTAATATTAAAAAAGAAGGGGCTGGTCAAATTATAATTGTTGGGCTTCCAAATTCAGGCAAAAGTACTTTTTTAACAAACTTCACAAATGCAAAACCACTTATTGCTTCTTATCCATTTACAACCAAAAGACCAGAGGTAGGTGTATTAAATTATGGAGGGGCAATCATTCAATTAATAGAGGTTCCTTCTTTTTTAGAAAGCCAGGAGTTGTCTACACAAGTTTATTCAATGATGAGGGTTGCAGATGCAATAATTATAATAATTAGAGATGGTTCAAAGGACGAACTTGATACTTTGATTACTAAGCTTGAAAGAAAAGATGTTTTTATAACTCATGAGAAGCCAAAGATTGAAATTATGCGAAGTGAGTATTTAGGAGTGTCCTTTATTAACGAACAAAATCTTTTAATCCCAAAAGAACAAGCAATTGATTTTTTAAAAAATGCTGGATTTAAATCTCACAACATTATTTTAAATGAAAAAACAGGAATGGATGATTTAGTAAGATTAATTAATCCAAGAGCTTGTTTTGTTAAAACAATCTGTGTATCAATGCCATTTACAAAACAAATCAAACCATTTGTATACAGAAATATAAGTGTATTTGATTTATCTCAAAAACTTGAAGTTACAGAAGAAATATTTAGATTAATTAATAAAATAATTATCTATACAAAAAAACCAGGAAGAAAAGCAGATACCAGTGAACCATTGGTTTTAGATCAAGGAGCAACAATTCTTGATGCTGCAAGATCCATTCACAAAACCTTTGCAAGAGATTTAAAGTATGCAAAAGTATGGGGGTCAACTAAGTTTCCAGGAATAACTGTTTCTAAAAATTATAGGTTGAAAAACAAAGATATTGTTGAATTTACTGTATAAAAGAAATATAGAAAGATATAAAAATAAAATAGTTAACTTATATATTGAATATAATATATTTTATAGAGTAGAAAACAATGAGTAAGTTATCTAAAAAATCAACACCCTCTCCTTTGGAGAGACAGATGTTTGATATTTTTCTACCCATAACTAGGCGTATTAATTTTCCAGAATTCGATACAAAGTTAGAGCAAGCGGATATTCCAGAAGATACTGATACTTATTTTGCAAGATGGTTATTTTATGCGTTCATGACCTTTATTTTAATTCTTTTTTGTGGAGGTTTATTATCTCTTGCATTCTCAACTTCTGTTTCTTTTGGAACAGTAATGGTTATTGCTTTTATTGCATTAATTGGAATTTGTATCTATGCTTTATTTAATCCATATATGATTGTTGGATCTAAGGTAACAAGCATAAAGATTAATCTTCCCTTAGTAATACTTGGAATGTCAAGTGTAGCAGAATCAGGTGCACCACCAGAAGCTATTTTTTCCACAACAATTATTAGAGGGAAGAATGAATATCTTAGTGCTGAGTTTTCAAAGATAATTTATTATATTGATAACTTAGGTATTTCTCTTTTAGAAGCAATTGATTTGGTTGCAAAAAAAACACCGTCCTTTGAATTAAAAAAATTTTTACTAGATTTAAAATCAAATATTGAATCAGGTGGTTCTTTATCTGAGTTTATGAAAAAGAAAGCAGATCATGCAAGATTTGAGTTCAAACTAATGCTTGATAATCAAAATAAGAAAGCAGATGCATTTGGAGATATCTATTCAACAGTTGTTATTGCTGGGCCCTTATTTATTTTTTCAGGAATCATGCTTCTTGGAATGGTAGGTAGTGGTGGGATTGGGGGATTAAGCATATCTCTTCTTGTAATTTTGGGTGTATTCTTTTTAGTTCCATTAATCAATATAATCTTTATAATTATAATAAATTTAGTTGGATAAAGTGAAATAAAATATGGTTGATTACAAAAATTTATTGCAATTGGATTTAACTCCAAAGCAAGAATTTTTTATAAAATATTGTGTGAAGGGAGGAATTGGTAGTATTATTCTCCTTGTTGCTTTATTCAATACTAAGTTTGTTATTTTTGCTATTTTTCCTATCTTGCTTGCTGTTGGTCTTGCTGCAAGAATATACGCTGCAAAAATAAAATCCTTTGAAAGAAATTTATTTATTTTTCTAGATGATTTAAAAGATCTTCTTCAAGGTGGAATGAATATTGTTCCAGCAATTGAGATTACAACAGAACATGATTATGGTTCATTAAATGAACCATTAAAAAGACTTGCTGCTCAAGTAAAGATTGGTGTGCCATTTGATGTTGCATTAACAGAAGTATTTGGAAAAATAGAGAGTCCATTATTCTTACAGGTTGCACAAATAATTTCAGAAACTACAAAAGTTGGTGGAAACATAATTAAGGTGTTTGCGTCCGTTTCTACCTATGTAAGAATAGTAAATGATATGATTGATGAAAGAAGATCAAAAACCTTTTCTGCAGTATTTTCAAGTTACTTTATGTTCTTTGTTTTCATTGCTATTATTTTAATTATCCAAATTATATTTTTACCTATGCTAAGTTCAAACTCTATGTCTATGGCAGGTAGCTCAACAGTTACAAAAAACGAATCTTTATCAGATATTAATTTTAATAAATATTTCTTATATTTGATAATAATTCAAGGTTTATTTGCTGGACCAGTAATAGGTAAAATTTCTGAAGGGAGTTCAATTGCAGGAATCAAGCACACAGTAATACTTCTTTCAGTGTCTGTTCCAATCTATGTAGTTGTTTCTCTTTTATTTATTCCATAATCATTGTTTGAAACGTAATAAAGATATATTTATATATGTATCTATGATATATAATTATGAAAAAGGATTTATTATGAAATTATCTATTCAAAAAAAAGGGTTATCCCCACTTATTGCAACTATACTTTTAGTTGCAGTGTCATTATCTCTTGCTGGTATTTTGTATTCATGGTCAAGTCAGAATGCAAAAGAAACAACCGCTAGTCTATCTGATACCACAAACAAATGGATTGATTGTAGTGCTGTTGATATATATATTGATTATGGTTGTACCTATGATGCAGAAGATGGTTTGAGTTTCATCCTTTATGATAAATCTACTGTCCAAATAGATAATAACCTGGTCATGACAGTTATTGATAATAATAATACAATAAAAAGTGCTACATTTGTGCCTAATTTTACTGGAAATGCAATGGCAATAAGTAATACAGTTTATTCAAATCCTACTGATTTCACTGATTTGGAAACTCCACTTAAGAAGGTACAAGTGCATGTAACAAGTTGTCCTGATAAGATGACATATACAACAAAATGCGTATAATATTAAAAAAAAAGGGTGAATATATGAAATTAAATAAAAAAGGTGTTTCTGCGCTCATTGCAACAATATTGATCATCGTTGTTGCTGTTGCATTGATTGCAATTATTTTAACATGGGGAAAATCATTTACTACAAAAAATCTTTCTGACACAGGCGGTGCAATTGATTTAACCTGTACTGGTGCTGCAATAGCACTATCTGATTGTAAAATTGATTCAGATGGTAATTTAGAATTTTTTGTTAAGAATATAAGCGGAACTTATACTTTCCTAACAGGAGATGTTTTCAAAGTTGATTTATCAGATAATGCAAGCAATTTCGATGCAGGAGTAACAATGTCAACATATACAACAACAACCTGGGCTGGATTAGCACCTGGTGCAATGACAAAGGTTGATATGGATGTAAGTGCGTTAACAGATCCATTAACAGGAACCCTGATTGACGTAACAGTAAAATCAACAAGCTGTGTTCGTGATGCTGTTGCAACAATAAAAAACTGTCATAGTTAAATTAGATAAAAATTAAGTATTAAAAGATGGTGATTTTATGAAATTAAATAAAAAAGGTGTTTCTGCGCTCATTGCAACAATATTGATCATCGTTGTTGCTGTTGCATTGATTGCAATTATTTTAACATGGGGTAAATCATTTACCACTGGTAGTCTTTCTGATACCTCTAGCGCAATTGATTTAGCTTGTACTGGTGCTGTGATTTCAATATCTGATTGTAAAATTGATTCAGATGACAATTTAGAATTCTTTGTTAAGAATATAAGTTCAACATATACGTTCTTAACAACAGACGCGTTCAAGATTGACTTAACAGATAGTTCTGGAAATTTTACTCCAAGTATTACTATGTCAACATATACAACAACAACCTGGGCTGGTCTTGCACCTGGTGAAGTAATAAAGGTTGATATGAATAGAAATGCAGCCGCTATTGATATAACTGGTAGTAGTATAAATGTAACTGCAAAATCAACAACCTGTAGCACTGATGCAGTAACTACATTTAGTAATTGTCACAAGTAAATTCTTTTTTTGAATTTACTTTTTTTATTTATTTAGTACAAAGGAAAGAAGATAATATGAATAAGGGAATTTCTGGAATAGTTGCAACGATCTTATTAATAGTTGTTGCAGTAATATTAGTTGGCATTTTGTTATCCTGGGGACAAAATTTTGTTCAAAAGGGAACAAGTGATGCTGATAATGTAATAGACACCAGTTGTACAGGTGCATCCATAAATATAATTTCTTGTGATTACAATTCTGTTTCTGAGACCATTAAATTCACATTAGTAAATGCTGGATCAATTTCATTTAGTAGTGATTCTAATTTCAATGTACTTCTAATTGATGCGAACAATGATTTAAATAGTTCTAACCTTAATGTACTCGAGTCTGCTTCTCTTGGATTAGGAGAATCAGCGGTAGTTACAATTGAAGATTATGTAGGTGTTGTTCCAATAAAACTAGAATTAAGAAACACTAGTTGTTCAGGATACTATTGGGCAAAAACTTGTAATTAAAGTTAAGATATTTATATCATTCTTTCTATTTTTATTTTGATTATCTTATTATTTTGATCAATTATTGCTAAAATATATGTTGTATGTATATTGTTTGCTAATCTTTCTGATTTGATTAATTCATTTATTGTTTCTTTGTGACTTCTTTTTACATCCACTACATATTTTGTATGACTGTGTTCAATGTTATTTTGGGTATCATATATCCTGAAATCGAATCCAAAGAGTGCTCCATCCTTTATAATAAAACCCTGATCTTTGAAATTCTTATATACTAGATATTTGTCTTCAAAGTCTTTAATTTTTGTTATAATGTATTGTTTTAGTTTTTTTTGAGAGAGTGCCTTGTTTTTAGAATCAATTACTTTAATTTTTTTATTTTCAAAGAGATAATATACCTCAAATAGATCTAAATAAAGTTCCTTGTTTTTGTGTATTCCATATCCTTTTTGAATAAGTTGACTTTTGAGATTGTTTGTTTTAACAACCCCTGTTCTATTGTTGAGAGTCACATTCATATTTTGTCACATTATTTATATACAGTAAATAATTTTCTATCTGTTCCATAGAATAATCCTATTCTAACTCCTGCATCGATCCATGCGTATGCATAGGAATAAGATGCCAGCGCTCTTGGAAGATCATTCTTTTTCTCAAGAACTTGTCCATCTGTAAGATAGTTCTTTGCCATATTTAGAAAATCATTACTCATGTCTTTTAAATAGGATTCATTTTTAATATTCTGTTCAATCACATTGAGTGCTTTTTCTAATATTTTTCTATACTTAATTGTATATTCTTCAAGTTCTTTTAATTTATTTTGTGAATTCATTTAATCCATCTCTTTCAAATTCATTTAATTCTCCGCATATAATTAATGATTGTGGATATATATCAATATTAATGTTATTGTAATCCATAAATTTAAACACAATTGTTTTTTGATTTTTAGAGCCCAATCCAAATAATCCAATACATTCTTTATTATTTAGTATTTTGTTTATATCAATTTCAGAAAGAATTGAACAAGCATCTTTAACTGTCATAAACTTGTTTTCTTGCGTTTTTATATCCAATAAACAAAGTGTGTGTGCCCCAATTTTTAAATTATCAATAAGTGAATCATAGAAACTAGTTGGCTTATAATTAGCAATTGGATATACAATTGAGATGGTTTTTCCAAATTTATATTCTGATAACCCAACTGTTCCTCTATAATTGAATATAGATATTCCTGGTATTACTTTTACTTCTAATCTTTTTTTTTTTGCGTCTTTAATCAAAGTAAAGTGTGTTGTTGCAGAAAATGGATTTCCAATTACAAGTAATGCTGTATCATCCTTTAAAAATTCTTGAGTGACCTCTAATTCGTTTCTATTGATTGGAATTATCTTTCTTTGAATTGTTCTTTCCAATTCTTTTATATCTCCTTCAGAAAGTATATTTGTATAATTATCCAGATATATATTAGAAACAATATTAAGTATTTCTGTTGCTTCTTTTGTTATTTGATTAATTGAAAGTCCAATTCCGATTATATAGAACATTTAATAATATACTCCTATCTCAATATATATTTCATTGTTAGATATATTAATATAGTTAATCCTTTGACTCATTATATTTGTTTTTTGTTCATTACTCTCATTTATCTCAATTTTTGTATCATTTATTATGATGTATCCTCTTTTATTATCAAGTAATGATTTATAATATACCTCTAATTCATTAGGATCATCGATAGACAGTTCTTGAGAGCAGATCAATAGATCACCAATTAGTTTATTTGTTTGATATTTACTTATTTCGTTTTCAAAAACTTGAAATTGGAAGACTAGCACCATTAATCCAATAAACGTAAGCGCCAACAACCCATCAATTGTAAATATTATCCCTTTATTCACAAAAACCAACCTCTAATATCCCAAATTTCTCTCTATAAACAACCCCTCTCTTATGCGTGTTTCTTACTGTTCCCTTATTTAAATACTCTAACTCATTAAGCGTTATCCTACAGATGTTTGATGGAAGATAATTAATATTCTTTATTTCTATTTTGTTTTTGTGACAGATTTTTGTGTAGGTGTCAATCGTTGCAAAATAGTTACAATCACTAATTAGTTGATCTACAATTAAGCTTTCTGTTAATATGTTTAAATCTTCACTTTTATTTATTATTTCTTGTTTATAGTTAGTGATTGTTTTTTCTTCTATAGATATTAATAATATTATTATTACAAATAATAATAATAAATCAAGAACCATGATTTGCCCTTTTTTCTTGGTATGTACAAGAATCATTCATTAACACTCCTTTTTTTTGATCAAGATAATTTTCTTTTAAAATACAAATCTTTTGATTATATTCATTAAAATTAATCTTTGTTTCAAGCTTATTTTTGAAGGTTATATTTGTTTTTAGAAAAAGTAAGATAATCATTAATAGAATAAGTAATCCAAGTATGAATTCAATTGATACTTGCCCTTTCTTATTTGTATTCAATAATCTGCACCTCATACTCTTCAGGGAAAGAAAAGTCTGTTTTGTATTTATTTGTGTTTATCTCAAAAGAAAGATAATCACTCTTAAATATATCATTTGTTAATATATATTTTTTTATGATTACATGTTCATTTGGTTTAAACACAATAACCCTTGATAGGTTATTTAATTCTAGAAGCGTGATTTCTTTCTTTTCCTTTGTTATTTTATTATATACAAAAAACTCTTTCTGTTCTAAATAATTAATCAAATTTTGATTAATATAATCTTTTAAAATAATTGGATTGTCTTCTGTGATTGTGAGATGATTAGAAATAATTCTTTCAACATCATTGATTGTTACTGTTTTTTGAGTTTCTGCTTGATCAATTATAATAAAATCAGTAATTGGTTGATTAGTGTAATCATTGAAGGAAAACAATAAAAAAACAGATATAAAAAACAATGTAATTACTGATATAAATGCTTGCTTTGATTTTAGATAAGGAAGATACCTATTCATGAATAACTATTCTTGTTATCAATCTCTTTTTATATTTTTTCTTCTAACTAATTAATAACTAACTATTTAATCTTCTGGAATCTAATTCTGATAATATATCCACTAGCATGTGGCTATGATTTCTGGTTAATATCTTTTCTTCTTCTGCTTTCTTTAGAATAGAGTGTTTCATTCTCAAAAGAGTGTTTGTTGTAAAATCTACTAGTTCCTTTCTATATATCTTATTCATTATCATATTTTATCCCTCCACATTTGTTTGTAATAATATGGATTTGGTTTCCTATATAGTTGTTGGAGGAGGGTAGCTGTCCAATCAAAATAGATTATGCCGAAAACAAAGATATAAATACATTTTCATTTACTTTAATATCTATTTACGATTATGGTTATATTTGTTTACTTTTATGTGTAATTTTATGAAGAAGAATATATTTTCAGAGAAGAATAACATTGAGGAAAAACCAATATTTAAGGATGAATCTGTATTCTATCCAGATTATTTCCCAAATGCAGTTCTCTCTCGTGACTCCCAAATAAAGGAACTTACTTATCAATTGAAACCACTCTTATCACAAAAAAAAGCAAATAACATTCTTCTTTATGGCCCTCCAGGAACAGGTAAAACATTAACAACTAATTTTGTATTAAAAGAGCTTTGTGAATATAGTGCAAAAGCAAAATACGTGTATATAAATATAATTAAAGAAAACACAAGGGCTGCTGTTCTTTCAAAAATAGTTTCTTTTCTTGGGGGGGTTCTTCCAAGGCGTGGGCTTGCAATAGATGAAATTCTATCAAGAGCACAAGAGTTTTTTTCAAAATGTGATTTTTCACCAATTGTTGTCTTAGATGAAATAGACAAAATGAATACTGAAGATGCATCTATACTTCTATATGATTTATCTAGATTTTGTTCAGGAAAAAAATATTTTACAATTATATTGATTACAAATTATAAATCTTGTATATTGAATTTAGATAAAAGAACACAAAGTACTCTTTTTCTTGTAGATCTTGAATTTTCAAGATACAAACCAGAAGAAATAAAATTAATTTTAAAAGAAAGAATAGAATTCGGATTGATTCTTGATTCCATTTCTGATGATCTTATTGGATATGTTGCTGGATTTTCAGCAGGAAGAGGAGGAGATGCAAGAATTGCTATTGACTTACTTTACAAAGCAGGAAAGAATGCAGAAAAATTAGGATCTCCAAAAATAACAAAAGAAATTCTCCTTTCTTCAGCAAGATTGATTGACTCAGTTAAACTTTCTGAAAAAATAAAATGTCTTTCTCCTGAAGAATATGATGTTCTTCTTTCAATAGATGATGGCGTTGATATATCAACCCTTTATTCAAAGTTTAAATTATCAGAGCGAAGCATTAGAAGATATATTGAAAATCTTGAAAAGTTAGAATTAATAAAAATTGAGTCTTATTGGGCTGGTAAGGGAGAAAAAAGAAGAATAAGTTTAATGGTTGATCCAGAATTATTAAAAAAAGAGTAAGACTCTTTTATTCAGAATCTACTCTTGGTGCAAGGAAATATCTGACTGCAGCTTTTCCAATTGTATAACTCAATTCAAGTGGCATATCATCTTTAAGTTTGATTGTAATTACTCCTTTTGAGTTTTTTATCATGTTTTGAAGATAATCGAGTGGATACATTGCTTTTGCTTTGTTTCCTGAGATTACCACGTTTTTTGATTCTGCGTCTATGTCTTGTTTGAATTTACCTTTACTGCTTTGTGTTTCCATACTAAATCTATTATCTTCTGCCTTTAATGTAATATGTGATGAAAACAAAGTTGCATCCTTTATTCCAGAAAGAAGTTGTTCTCCATTTATTTGAACAGTAACATCTGATTGGATTTTTGGTAATGGCTGTTCTTGATCAGACACATCAATTAATGGAATAGTAAATGCCCTTCTTGATTTTCCAACAAGCTCAATTAATATATTTGATTTGTTTTCTTTTATTTCAAGTAAAAGTTTATCGTCTGCGTTTGAGTGAGATAATATTTGAATCAAGTTATTTATATTTATTCCAAAAGATATCTTTGTTTCAGACCCAAGATCAACTACAAACTCATCGAATGCATCCTTTGGCATTACAAAATCAATTAAACTAATTTGTGATGGGTCTGTTGCTCTCAGATATATCTTTTCTTTATCAACTACAAATAATCCTTCATTGATTAATACCCCAATAGCATCTATGCTTTTATTAAACTCTTTGATATCTTTAATATTTAATCTAATCATATAAATAAACCCCCTATCTATATATGTAACATAAACTATATATATCTTAACAAAGTTCCTATAATCTATATATTATGATGCAGAAAATGGTTTTTAAACACTACTTTTCTTTAGATATTAAACAAAAAAGTCCAGATTATTTTGTTTATTCAATAATGTATTCCCAACCAGGTTTCCAAGATTTTGTAAGTCTCCAATCTTCTTCAATTGCCTCTTTCCAAGTTCTTTTTCTTAATAAAACATCAAGTGCTAACTGAGGTGCTTGGTGAGCAACAATCCCAATGTGCTTTCCATCATAATTTGTTTTAAGGTAATTAACAAATTCATCAATTCTTTTTTCAACATCTTTATAGCTTTCTCCGTTTGGGAATGGTTTTTCAACATATTCAATTAATCTATCCTTAAATAGTTTTCCTGATTTTTGAGTATAATCTCCGTAATTTGCTTCCCTAAGTCTTGGATCAATTTTTATTTCATATATGTTTTTAAATGAATAATTTGCTGAATCAATTGCTCTCTTTAGGTCGGAGCAAAATATTACATCAAACTTAAGATGTGATATTTGTCCAGTAAGTTCAATTGATTGTTTTATCCCTTTTTCAGATAATTCTCCATCTGCCCAACCGGTTGCTAAATCCAGCAGATTATCTGTTGTTGTTCCATGAACAAAATAAGTTATTTTTATACTCATATGTTATTTCCCTTAAATTATAAACAAAACCACCCAAAATATTATTAAAATAAATCTAAATAATAAAGATTCATCAAGTAGTTTAAATAACCAAGACAGGATAAGTATAATTAAAGTAAAAGGAGTAAGTAATATTTTATACAACCATTTTGTGAGAGATTGTTTTTTTGAATAACTATCTTTAACTGAATCAAAAACATTATGTGCATCATCTTTGCTTGGTAAACAAAAGAATAATGCACTCCCACCAATCCAAAGTAATAGTACTTTCAGAATAGGCCCCACATTCATTGTAAACAACAATGCACAAGCAATTGCATAAACTATATTTAGAAAGAAAGGGATAATTGAGATTATTATTGTTTTGTAAGATTTATTGTGTTCATGAATTACAAATCCACCCTCTTTGCTTATCCATTTGATTTTTTTAATATTTACACCCAGAACAACACATGCAATTGCATGACTTAGTTCATGTAAAATAATTCCTGGAAAAAAAACACGAGAAAGTGTTAAATTAATATCCATTTTAATTTGCCTTTTCAATATAGATATATATCTTGTCATCAATCTTAGTAATTATGATTTCTGATTTTTCAGAAACTTCTTTTTTTTCAAGATATATATCAGATATTGATATGATGGGTTTTTCTTTGTTTCCATTAGAAAGAATAATTGTTTTTTTAAGATAATCTTTGTAAGTTATTGTCCAGGTTTGCTCAGGAGTGATGATGACTTTTTCTTTTCCTGTAGGCATTAATTCAAAGGTATCTATTATTTGTTGTATGTTTTCTCCTGTTCTAATAAGCTCTCTATCATCTATTGCTGATAGATTTTTTTTATAAAGTATGCTGGAGCTAGTTACAATTACTAAAAGAAGAGAAACAACTGCTCCAACTATTAGAATGTATTCGAGTGAAACCTGTGCTTTTGTATTTTGCATCTTAATTAATTTCATCAACCTTATCAAAAACCTTCTCTGCCTGTGTTTCTACCTTTTTATTTGCTTTATCAGTTGTTTTTTGTAATTGAGTAACAACAACAAGAACTATGGCAATAATTGCAGCAAGAAGTATGATCATTTCAGCAGAGATTTGTGCTTTTGAGTCAGAGAATAATCTTTTTTTCATGTTTATCAAATATTTAATCTATTGTTGCATTTCATTTAAATACATTCCCCTATAACTAAACTATAATTTCTTTGAAATCCATTTAAAAATATTTTGCAGATGATATATTTGATAATTATGTCACTTAAGGGAAATGCATTAATATTTTTGTCTGTAAAACACAGAAAGTTAGCAAACAAAATAATAAGATCAACCAAGCACATAAAAAGTTATGAAAATCTTAATGAAAATAAATATACTATCTATTCATTTAAACCTAAATTAAAAATCGCAGAAACCAAAGTAACAATTAAAGAACCAATAATGGAAATTGATCTTTTGAACAATCTTACTAATGATTTAAAAACATACAAAACTCCAACTTTAACTCATGCCTATCTTGT
>Ga0172368_10000536_pt1 | contig 53911 bp, 41 predicted proteins | sample Lak11m_FD_114540 | JGI IMG/M metagenome (GOLD analysis project Ga0172368, IMG submission 114540) | Freshwater microbial communities from Kabuno Bay, South-Kivu, Congo - kab_022012_11m | ecosystem: Environmental > Aquatic > Freshwater > Lake | place: Democratic Republic of the Congo: South-Kivu... | reverse complement strand
CCATAACAATAGTGAGCGACTCTTGTTATGAAAATTCTTGCCTGTCGCGGAAACTCCTGCTAAGCCACGAAAAAATGTGAAAAAAGTGGCGGGAGACGCCTGCAGCTAAAAACGGAGCTCCTGTATGTCCATGACATTGATCCCTTGAAAAGCAGTTAAGAATATCGGTAACAAAATGGTAGGTAATTATGTTGAGTAGTAATACATAATATGAGGGGACGATACCGAGTAAAGGTAATAAAATGGAAAGTAATTATATTGTGTGGAAATACTAAATGTCAGGGGACGATACTGATATTAGGTAACAAGATGGATAGTAATTCTGTAGTGGGGCAATACAAAATATGAAGGTCCAATGCAGATATTGGGAACAAAATGAAAGACAATTATGTTGTGGTGCAATACATAATATCTGGTGAGTCAAGGTACAGGGAGAGATGCCAATAACGAGCCCGATGGCTCGTTATTGGCGACGGGTGAGCAGCAATCTGCGCTACCAGTTATTTCGCGGCGAAGGTGGGCCCCGGCATGATCTGCTTGCGCGGGGAGCACAGGCTGATACTGCCGTAGATCGCGTTGTATTCGACGGTTCCACCAAACACGTCACGCCAGATGGTGATGGGGATCACGGTGCGGTCGGTGAGGAGAATCGCCGGACGGTCGATGGGCATGCTCGACCCATCCACCAGCACGGTGCTCTCACCGATGGTGAAGGTATACTGGCGGTCGTCCACGGTCGCGATCACCTGCTTCTTCTCCGCATCCCAGCTCAACTGCCCGCCCATCGCTTCGATCAACGGGCGCAGCAGCACCATGGCGCGGCCGCGCTCGATGATTGGCTTCACGGAGAACATCAGCGGCTTGCCATCCATCACCACCGTCAGCTCGGCGCCGCGGATAGGCCGCGGTGCCGCGGTGGGCGTGACGGGGGCTGCCGGCGCAATCGGGACTACGATGGCCGTCGGCGTCTGCGGAGCGGGCTGGGTTGCTGACGGTTTTGCCGGTTTTATCGCCGGCTTGGTAGCCGCCGGCACTGGCGGCGTCGGTATCACGGCCGGCGCCGGCGCGCTGATGATCGAGCCGGGTAGCGGGTTGGCGACGATGATCCGCACCGTTTTCGACTTGGCCATCAAGCCGGCCAGGTCCGACAGCTGGATCTGCACCAGGTGCGGACCGTTGGAGAGGTCGGCCGTGTTGAGCTCAAAACGCAGCGGCTGGACGTTCGAGACGCTGAGCTGCTCGTTGTCGACGAGCAGGATGGCGTAGGCGAACCCCTCCTCGCCCTGGCCCGGCACCGCCGAGACATGTACAGTGCCCTTGACCTTGGAATCCGGTTTCGGGCCGGTAATCGAGACGGCAAGCGCCGGAATTCCGTAGAGCAGGAGCAGCACGGCTGCCGCCAGCGAAGTCAGGGTGCGCGGAAGGGATTGGCGTTGAAAAGTCTTCATAATCGCATCTCCGCAAAAAAATAATGGTGCCTACCGACCACACTGAATAGGAAGCAATATTCAGAGTCGAATCAATTTCATTTCTAATGTGATCGGATTGAGCTATGATCTATTCTTCCTCAGTTTACCATGCTCTTTCCGTAGAAGCAAGTCGGCTGGCGTTGGTTGGTGAAATGAGCGCTAATTATGCATAGATTGGCAGCATGCATGGATGGGAGGGCGAGCGTCCTCGCGAGCCGCGATCATGCGCCCGGCCTCGGAACTAATGCCATTCGAGAACCGTTTCCGAAAGGCGCTAGTTTCGGGACCGAGCGCGTGATCGCGGCTCGCGAGGACGCTCGCCCTCCCATCCATACGTCCAATCCATCCAATATAAGGCCGCCGGTGCGGCAACCGGCGGCCTCACATCGCGCACGGCTATTTCTGCACGACAATCCGTTGCGGCGCCGAGCGCGCGGCCTGTTCCGGGTTATAATAGGCGTACGCCTTGCTGTCCGGCGTGCGCGCCTTGATGGGATATTTCGCCTTCAAGGCATAGGTCAGCGTCACCGTCTTCCCGGGGTCCAGTTTCTCCATGTAGATTATGATCTGGCGGGCGGCGGGCGTGTATTTGCTGATCGTCTTGTTCTCTACCGCTACCTCTAATCCGTCCGGCACCAGTGTGAAGCCGGGCGGCAGGCCCACGTCGATGAGTGGCATCTCCACGATGGCGCGGGTCAGGTTCTTGATGGTCACCGTCACCGTCGCCGTGTCGTTTTGCGCCAGCGTGGTTTTGTCGTATTTCACGTCGATGGACATCGGCGCCTGGCCTTCCGGCATCTTCTCTACCACTTCCCACGGCAGATAATAGCGCCCGACGATCTGGTAGAGCATTGAGCCGTCGCCCTGGTACGTCAGGCTGATGTCGTTCTCGCCTTCCTTGACCAGGTCGATCAGATCGACCTGCCGCATCACGTCGCTGTCCGCCGCGGTGATTTTAAAGGTTTCCGCCGTCTTCCCGTTGGCGCTGACGATGACCGTGCCTCCGCCACCGCCCATGGCATTGCTGCTGGCATAAAGCAAAGCCTTCAGCGACCACACCGTACCCTGTGTAGTTTCCCAGGTGCCGTAACTGTCCTTACTCTGCACCAGGTAAGTCAGCGCCTTGTTCATGAAGCCGGAGTTACGGCCCCACTTCGCCAGTCCGAAGGCGGCCAGTCCGGTGGTCTCCAGATCGGCGCCTTCGCTGCGCGCGCCGGTGAAGGTGCGTGTGTCGCCGGATGACCAATAGGCCGTCTTGTCCGTCTGCTTGGCAATCTCGATCAGCGAATTCGCCACACTCGATGTCGCCTCGCCGTTGCGCTCGACGTTCACCAGCAGGTTGAGGATCACCGCCAGCGTATATGGATCCTTTGCTTCGTCGCGGTGCGCCTTCACGTATTGCACCGCCTTGTTCACCTGCGATCCGGTGTAGCCGCTCTCCGCTAGCGCCCACGCCAGGTAGGCGGTGGTGCGCAGCACGCCGGTCTGGCGGTCGATGATGCCCTCGGCGATGCCGCCCCCGTCCGCCGGCCAGGTGCCGTCGCCCTTCTGCCGTCCGGCCAACCAGTTCTGCGTGCGGGAGATCACCTTCAAATCGATGTCGTGCACCTTGCCCATGTCGGAGAACTCTAGCAGGCCGTAGGCGGTGAGCACCTGGTTAGCCGGCTCATCGCCGAACCAGGAAAAGCCGCCGTTCTTGCACTCGAAGGTCACCAGCCGCTGGTAGCCGGCGTTGATGTAACCTTCGGCTTTCATCTGCAGCTCCGGATTGATCTTTTTGTTCTTCTTCAGGTAGTCCATCACCAGCACATTGGGATAGGTGGTCGAGCTGGTCTGCTCGAAGCATCCGCTGGGCATGCGCAGCAGCCCGTCCAGTCCCTCTACCACCTGGCTGAAGGCGCCGGGGTAGAGTTTCACCCAGATGGTGCTTGCCCCATCGATGGCGTCCTTCGGGATGGTCACCGTCTTCGTCACCTTCCCATCGAGACGATCATTGACGGTGGTGCGGATCTCCTTGCCGTCCGGCAGCACGTCGATGGAACGGCGGATGGCATCGGACATCTTCGTGCCGTTCGCGCGTACGGTGAGCGGGAAGCGGCCGATTTTCTTTACGGTGATCGGGAAGTAGATCGCCTTCACCTCACCCTTTTGCATGGTCACTTCCTGCTCCGGCGAGGTGTCCAGCGTGAACCAGTCAGCCTTTTCCAGCGTCAGCTTCACCGTCTGCGTCTCCGGTAGGTAGTTATACACGGCCACCGGCACCGACACGCTGTCGTTCTGCGTCAGCGAAACCGGTAGGTCGATGTCCACGAAGAAGTCCTGGAATACTCGCAGCGGCGCGGTGGCGCTGCCCATCTGCCCGCTGGCTGAGTTGGCGAACAGGCTCATGCGCCAGGTGGTGATGGAATCGGCCATCGGGATGCGCAGCTCCGCCTTGCCGTTCTGGTCGGTGATGAGCGCCGGGTTCCAGTACATCGTCTCCGGGAAATACTCGCGCAGGCGCACCGCCGGCTGGGCGGCGCCTTCATCATTTTTCGTCCCGTTGCCGGGCAGATCTTTCGCCGGCGCGGTGGTCGGTATTGGCGCGGCCGCCTTGAAGACCATCCCAGGAGCGCCGGCGGCACCGGCTGGCATGGCCATCGGCATCGCGCGGTCCTCCATCATGATGCCGTCGACGGCCCCGAACCGACCCCACATCCGCACTCCGCCGATGCCGGTGATGTCGTCCACTGTGTCCCACTTGCCGTCAGGACCGGCGCTGTTCAGGCTGAACCAGTCGTTATACTGCTTCTGGCCTCCCAAGTCGGATTTGTAGAAATTACCCCAGTGATCGCGCAGGTCCCTGGTCGTCAGGTAGCCTTTTTCCACCAGGTAAAAGAGGCTTTGCTCGGCGGTGAGTGCCTGACCGGTGTCCTGCTGGAACTTGTTGAGGGCATTGACCATGCGCTGGTGCGCGCTCGTCATTTCCTCGACGACTTTCGTCTTAAGTTTCTCCCAGCGCTGCTGGTAGGTGTTTACGCGCAGGTCGAAATCTCCCTGGCCGGGCACCGCGGCGAAGAGCATCTCCGCAGCACGCTGGCGCTCCGTCTCCCGCGCCGCCGGGTCCACCGGCAGCGGCTTGCCCAGCACCAGGTCGGTCGGCGTCAGTCCGTGGATTTCGTATTTCGGCTCCATCAGCTCCTTTTCCAGCGTGAAGTAAATCTTCTCCAGGCCAGGCTGCAATTCACTCAGCGCGAAAACGCTCTCGTCCACGATCGCCACACCGAGGGCGGTGAGGATCGGGTGCTGCCGGGCGTCCTTCACGGTGAAGTTCAGTACCGCATCCTCGCCGGGCCGGTAGGTGTCCTTGTCGGCTTCAACACTGATACTCAGATCGTTCGCCGGGGTGACGATCAGCACGCGTGTGTCGCGAATGATGTCTTCGTTGGGCAGGATCTTATAGGCCCGCAGCTCCAGCGTGCCCACCATGTCGCCGCTGACGGTGAAGGAGGCTTCCGCCTCGCCGTTATTCACGTCCAGCGCGCGGGTGAGGATGGTCTGCTTGTTCCGGATCACGTCCAGGTAGACGGTGCCGCTCTTGGTGGTGGAGAGCGTGGTGACGGTAATGCGCTCGCCGGCCTTCACCAGCGACTTGTTCGCGCGCAGGATGATGCCCTCCTCGGAAGGTGACGCATCCAGTGTGCGGTTGATGATAGCACGCCGGCCGTCCTCGGTGATCACCCGCACGGTCAGGCTCACCGGTCCGTTCTTCGGGATGAAGGAGAAGGTGGCCAGCCCCAGCTCGTCGGTGGTCTGGTGGAACATGGTGCGGGTCAGATTCGTCGAGATCTGCAGCGTGGCGCCTTTCACCGGCGTGCCGTCCGGCGTGGCGGCGGCGATGAACACGCGGTTGTCCACGCCCGGCACCAGCGCGCGGTTCTCCGGCACGATCACCAGCATGATGGGATCCTTCACCACCGGCACGGAGGTATATGCGCCCTGCAGATGGTCGGCGGTGTCGGTGACCATCGCGTGAAACTCCACCATCGCCTTGCCCTGCTCGAAGGGCTGGCCGACAAACGACTTAGGCAGCTCATATTCGAACTTATACGCGCCGTTCTCGTCCGTCTTTCCATGCAACTCGGCGAGCTTGTTCACGCCGATATCGGTCGTCGACACCTCGATGGTCACCTCGCTGCCCGCCACCGGCTTGCCGAAGAAATAATCGGCCTGCACACTGCCGCGCGCGGTGTCGCCGGGCAGGTAATACGCCTTCTCGGTAGTCAGCGCCAGCTTGAATTTGGGCAGCACATAGCGTTCCACGCGCACCTTCTTCTCCGCCTGGCCGTGCGGCAGCAGGGCGCGCACGGTGTAGGCGCCCATGTTCACCTCGCTGGCCAGCGTGAAATCGGCGGCGGCGATGCCGAATTTCGACAGCGGCTGCACCTTTTTGAAGACCTTGTTGCCGCGCGCGTCCTCCACCTCCAACGTCAGCTTCTGCCCGCTCACCGCCTCGCGCGTGCCCATGTCCAGCGCCAGTGCGCGCAGGTGCATGGTCTGTCCCGGCTGGTACAGCGGCTTGTCGGCGGTCAGCAGCACCTGTACCGTCTCCGTCAGTTCCACCGGCTGGATGATCTCATCTGTCCCGATTGCCGTCTTCACCGTGGCAATCAAGGTATAGTTGCCCGCCGCCATGTCCGGCACGGTGAATGTCGCGTCTACGGTGCCCAACTTGTTCGTTTCGGCTTTGAACAGCGGGGTGGGGGAGGCCGCGGTTATTGCCTTCGTCTTCGCCGGGGCTTGCAGCGCCAGCTTCACATCCGCGTGCACCGGCTTGCCGGTCTTGTGGTCGGACACGATGATGCGCAGCGACGCCGGTCCGCCCGCCAGCCAGCGGCTCTGGCCCAGTACCCGCGTCTCCAGCGGCGTCAACTCCGCCGCCGACACGAACCTCCCGCGGCTGTGCCAGATCAAGGCGACAGTCAGCGCGGCAAGGATGATGAACATTCCGATAGATACGCGAATCCAACGTGTGCGATGTCTGGCGTTCATGGCAGTGGCTCCTCCCCATGCGTGTCATGCCTGTTTGACGGGCAGGAGCCGTGATTTGTTCCCACCGGCGAATAATTCTCTCCAAGGGGGAACTGTGGGACTGTTGAAAAGGTGTGTCTACCAGAGGCCGGTTTGGGTGAGGATCGGGTCGGCAGACTGGTAGGTTAGCGAGGGTGATGGGAAAAATGGGAGTGAATGGGAAAAATGTGTTGGTGCGTAAAAGGATTCAGACCCCATCCTTACACTTTTCCCATCTCATTTTTCCTATTCACTCCCATTTTTCCCATCAGCCTCGCCCATTGACCAGCCTACCGTGCCGATCCTTTCAAGGAGAAGCTGACCAGAACCGGACGGCTTCGTTCTAGCGGCTTGCCTGTTTACCGTCTCCGCCGTCTCCGCCGCTGTCCTGAGCCATCGGGATTGGCCGTTTGCGGGACGGCGCCGCCCGGTGACGCGGACTGTGCGGCAAGCGGCATCGGGGCATCCGCGCTGTGGTGGCGGGGCCGCCGTCGGCGTGGGCGGGGAGAACCCTGTGGCTGGGCGGGACCGTCAGCCGGCACGCCGGATGGCGGCGGCGCGGCCTGCTGTTGACCGGCTTGCGGCAGCCCGGCGGGCGCGCCGGATCGGCGCCCACGCCGGCGCCGGCGCCGGTGCGGCTCTTCGGAATCGCCCGGTTCATCGCCGCCGTTTCCGGAGATAATAATCATCGGCGGTTCCACCGGCGGGACCGTCACATCGGGCTGGTCGAGCGTGGCTTCTTTCGCCTGCGTGGCGCAGCAACCACCGCAACCTGCAACCACCGCGACATGCTCACCGCCGGGTGTCGAGAAGGTGAGCTCATCCGCCGGGAACCACATCGGCCCCGGCATCTCCGGGATGGCCACCTCCACCTGCCGCGCCAGCACGTTCAGCTTCGTCACCTTGCCGTTGCCGCGCGGGGTAACCACCATACTGTTCATACGCGGCAGGCCTTTGCCCACCTCCCGGTAGCACTCATGTTCGAAAGCCAGGCAGCACATCAGCCGCCCGCACATGCCGGAGATCTTCTGCGGGTTCAGCGCCAGCCCCTGTTCCTTCGCGGTGTTGATCGCCACCGGCACGAAATTCGACAGGAACGCACTGCAGCAGAGTTGCCGGCCGCAAATGCCGTAGCCGCCCAGCAGTTTCGCCTCGTCGCGCACGCCGACCTGGCGCAGCTCGATGCGCGTGTGCAAGTCGTGGGCCAGCTCGCGTACCAACTCGCGGAAATCCACGCGGTTGTCGGCGAGAAAATGTATGAGGACGTGCGAGCCATCAAAGGTATACTGGGCATCGATGAGACGCATGGGCAAGTTGAGCTTGACGACCAGGCGCTTGCAGCTTTCCAGCGCAACGGTTTCACGCTCGCGGTTGAACGCATCGCGGGCCAGATCGTCCCCGCTGGCGCGGCGCACGACATTCTTCAACGGCGGTACGATCTGCTCGTCGCTCACTTCATGCGGGGACAATTTCACACAGCCCAGCTCAACCCCCCGCGCCGTCTCTACCAGCACGCGCTCTTCGCGGTCGTATTCCTCTGTCCCCGGATCGAAGTAATATATCTTCCCCGCAGTGCGGAGGCTCACTCCTACAACAATAGGCATCAATCACACTCAAATCCCGGGAGCGTCGATGAAGCCACATCCATCCCGGCCATGAAATCCATGCCAGACATTATAACATGGACTGGCAGATTGGGAACACCGGGAAGGAGGGCAGGCTGGGGCTTGCCTATGGAGGATCGGCCCGATCGGCTGGGAGATCAGTGGAGGGGATGGGAAAAATGGGATGAATAGGATAAATAGTGATGGGATGACTGGGAAAGCTTTTCGTGTACGCACCAGCACATTTTTCCCATTCACTCCCATTTTTCTCATCCCCTCCACTGATCTACCGGCCTGCCGACCCGGTCCTCTCCAGACAAGCCTCCCCCTCACAACCGACCGCCGCTATCCCGCCATCAACTCTCTATGGTATGATGAATCCGGTAAACGGCTTGCCTGTTATGCATGTCCGAGGTGAAAACCTGGAATACATAGCAACAGAATTCATGGAGGCAGTTATGATCAACCCGGAATTGCGGGCGCTGCTGGTGTGCCCGGTAGATCACGCCGCGCTGGAAGACAGCGAAGAGGCGCTGGTCTGCACGCAATGCGGCCGTCGCTACCCGATTGTGGACGGGATTCCCGACATGGTGCCGGAGGAACCGGCGGCGGAAGGTGAGAGTGGGTAGTAAATAGTGAGTAGTAGTTGGTTCGGTTGAAAGGTTTCGCACTTTACTACTTACCACTGACTACTCACTCAAAGAAGGCCGGATGCTCTTATCCATTTGCATCGTGAACTGGAATACGCGTGAAGACCTGCGGCGCTGTCTTGATTCCCTCGCCGCGGGCGCGGACACGCTCGACATCGAAGTGTTCGTCGTCGACAATGCCTCCAGCGACGGCAGTCCGGAGATGGTGGAGACGGAATATCCGCACGTGCACCTCATCCGCAACGCCGCCAACACCGGCTTCGCCCACGCGAATAACCAGGCCATCCCGCGTAGCACCGGCGATTATGTGCTGCTGCTGAACTCCGACACCATCGTCAATCCGGGGGCGCTGGCGTCGCTGGTCGCCGGCATGGAGGCCGACCCCAAAGTGGGCATCGGCGGGCCGAAACTGCTCAACCCGGACGGCAGTCTGCAGTATTCCTGCCGGCATTACCCCACCTTCAGCGCGGGCATCTTCCGCAACAGCGCCTTCGGCCGCTGGTTCTCGCGCAATAAGCAGGTCCGCGATTACCTGATGACCGATTTCGACCACGCGAGCATCAGGGAGGTGGACTGGGTGTCCGGCGCCGCCCTCTGCATTCGCCGTGCGACGCTCGAGCAGATCGGCCTGCTGGACGAGCGATATTTCATGTATTGCGAGGATGTGGACTGGTGCTACACCGCCACCCTCGCCGGCTGGAAGGTCGTCTACTTCCCGGACGCCGTCATCATGCACATCATCGGCCGCAGTTCCGACCTGGCCGTCGAGAAGATGGTGCGCGCCCACCACCGCAGCATGCGCCTCTTCTATTGGAAGCACTACGCGCCGAACACCTTCCCGCTCATCCGCTGGATCCCCCCGCTTGGCATCCGCCTCCGCCTGCAGCTCGTGCTCTGGAGCAAACGCCGGGAGGCGCGGCGAAAACGTCAATTGGCCGACACGCGACAGACCACAACTGTGTCATAATACCGATATGGCGAAGGACATTACACTCTCCTGGATTCAGGGTCGCGCCTGGCGCGCCGCCTCCCGCGGATTGGAAGTGATCGGTGATTCCCGTGCGGAGGAGGGCGGCGAGGACCTCGGGATGACCCCGGTGGAGCTGATGGTCGCCGCCGTGGGGTTGTGCACCGGCATCGACCTCTCCTACTGGGCCGAACGCCACCCCGGCGTGGACCTGTCACAGGTGCGCATCAACCTTACCTGGGAAAGCGCCCCCGATAAACCCTCGCGCGTCGCCGTCATCCGCATGCACGTCACGCTGCCCGGCACCCTCACCGAAGACGAGCGCGTCACCCTCACCCGCATCGTGAATTCCTGCAAGGTGCACAATTCGCTGCAACGGGGGGTGGAGATTCCGGTGACGGTGGAGTTTACGGAATAGGTCGGACAACATCGGACCGGTCGGACATGTCAGACATGTCCGACCGGTCTGATGTTGTTCTGACTTTTACTTAATGCGTGTGCGCCTCTTCCGTCTCCCCGCTGCATCCATACAGGCAATTGCACTTGTCGTCGCTGGCGCGGAAGGGCGACATGGCGCGCAGTGTCTCTACGATGGGCGGGAATTGCTCCAGCACGTAGTCGATCTCCGCTTCCGTGGTGCCATGGCCCAGCGAGAAGCGCAGCGAGCCATGGGCGTATTCCGTGCGGATGCCCATCGCCAGCAGCACGTGGGACGGGTCCAGCGAGCCGGAGGTGCAGGCGGAGCCGCTGGAGGCCGCAATGCCTACCACGTCCAGTCGCAGCAGCATCGCCTCACCCTCGATATATTTCACGATGACGCTGGCGTTGTTCGGCAGCCGCTGTGTGCGGTGGCCGGTGATGTATGAATCGGGGATGCGCGCCACGATGCCGTCCAGCAGCTTGTCGCGCAGCGCCGCCTGGCGCGCCGCCTCGGGCTCCATCTCCGCCATCGCCAATTCCGCCGCCTTGCCGAGGCCGACGATGCCGGGCACGTTCTCCGTGCCGGAGCGCATGCCGCGTTCGTGCCCGCCGCCGTAGATCAACGGCTTGATGCGCACGCCGCGCCGGATATACAGCGCGCCCACACCCTTGGGGCCGTAGAGCTTGTGGCCGGACAGCGACAGCATGTCCACGTTCAACTCGTCCACGCGGGTGGGGATGTGACCGACGGACTGCACAGCGTCGGTGTGAAACCACACACCCTTCTCGCGACAGATGGCGCCGATCTCGGCGATGGGCTGAATCACGCCCACCTCGTTATTTGCGTGCATGATGGTGGCCAGCACGGTGTCGGGCCGGATGGCCGCGCGCACCGCCTCGGGATCGACCAGCCCGTCGTGATCCACCGGCAGCGTCGTCACTTCCCAGCCGCGCTTCTCCAGCGCCTCCAGCGTGTGCGACACGGCATGGTGCTCGATGGAGCTGGTGATGATGTGCTTGCCCTTCTCCTCGCGCGCCAGCGCCGCGCCGGTGATGGCCATGTTGTCCGCTTCCGAACCCCCGCCGGTGAAGTAGACTTCCTTGGGGGGACAGTTCAGCAGCGCGGCGACCGCGGTACGTCCATACTCGACGCCTTCACTGGCCTTGCGCCCGAACTGGTGAATGCTGGACGGATTTCCCCAGAACTCCCGGAAATACGGCAGCATCGCTTCCAGCACTTCCGGCGCGACCGGCGTGGTCGCGGCATGATCGAGATAAATTGACGGCATGACTCGTTCCCCCCTTACAGTGGAAGAATGGAAGGTTAGCGGATTGGGAGAATGAGTGGGAGATCACGTTTCTCCCTTCCCTCATTCTCAGCCATCCATCGTTCCATTTTTCCACTTCCCCATGTAGTTTGTTACTCTAAGCAATAATTACCTTATTTCATAATTTTAGTCAAGAGGGTGGGCAGACCAATTGTAAAATTGTTGTGGTGGAAGGGAAAGGCCGGTGAGCAGCTTAAAGGAAGGTCAGGCAAAAATACGCACAACTAACAGATTCCGGCCTCATCACTGGGACCGGAATCCTGGGGACGGAACGGCGGTAGCAATCGGGTTTTTACGGCGGGCCGAATTCAGTAGCCCGGGCCAGGCTGGAGAACCACTGCTGCGCGCTGTGAAATCCATCGAGCGCGACCGTCTGGCGCACCAGGAATAATTGACTGACCGCCGCGTGCACTTCGGATTCCGACGAGCACATGTTCACGGCGCCGAGCAGCGTACGCACGGCAATGAACGCCACCGCCAGCCCGATGAACATGCCGAGAATCTCTTCAAACGGCTCCAGGCTGTGCGCCCAGAAGCGATTCATGAACAGGCCCAGCGGGAAGGACAGCGCCAGCAGCGGCACGAACAGCACGAGCTGCCACCATCCGGTATTGACTGCGGGGTTTGCGCCGATCATCGGCGGCAGCGTGTCGGCCAGTCCCGGCGCGCACATTGCCACCAGGATGCTGAACACCAGCACATAAATACCGATGCAAAGGATCGGTCCGCTGCCCCGGCGGATGCCGAAGAGTGCGAGACCGATGATCAATGCCCATGCCGTAATGTTGATACAGAGTAACATCGGAGTATCCTGTTGATATAATGGTGAGACTGCCTCCGTAGGGTCACCGGCATATGGCGGCTGCGCCATATCCAACCACGGCTTCACGATCACCCGTCACATCTCCCGACGTGTGATAATGCAGGATGGACGCCGAGCGCGCACCGAGCGTCTGAGCCGCTTCCAGCAACGCCGCCACCGGCAGTACCCCGCACATGGAAATGTCCTTCCCCCACACCGTATCGATCAGCTTCTTCGGCTGCAGGTTGGTGATCGCCTCCAGCGCCGTTTCGTCGAGACGGCGGGCGGTGTCTTGCGTGACATAATGGGAAAAATCGGTGCTCGCAATGATGAGCAGGTCCTGCGTTTTCGCCAACTCCGCCAGCGCCTGCCCCAACCGCAGCACCGCCTCGACCGAGGCGCGGCCGATGAGAATGGGCAGGATCGGCAGCTCGCCGAACAGGTATTGCAGGAACGGCACCTGCACTTCGATGGAATGCTCCTGCATGTGCGCCCAGGCGTCGGGGGCGACCTCCGGGTCCAGCTCGCGCAGTTGTTTCCCGAGCTCGGTGGCGACGGGACTGCTGCCCAGTGGCGTTTCCCAGGCGTCATCGGGGGACAGCGCCAGTGACGCACCCTGGCCGCGATGATTCACGCCCAGCAGCACTGCCGTGCCCGGGCGACCGTCGCGGGCCACCTCGGTGTAAGACCAGGCAGCGCCTTGCGCGGAATACGCGTACCCGGCATGCGGGGCGATGATGCCGATCAATTGGCGCGGCCCGGAGGGGTTGACCTCGGGCAACGCGCCCGGACCGAGCGGAGACAGAAACGCCCCCTCGATCTCGTTACGCAACGCACCTGCATGCTGGGGGTAAAAATAGCCGGCCACCGCCGCTTGCCGAAGGTGGCGCTCACCATGGCTCATAACTGCCATTCCCCCACATTCCCTTCTTTCCATATTCGAAATCGGTTGTGAGATCGTCATGAGGGCAGGTGCGGACAGCGACTGTTAAGAATATTATTCAGGCCTTTCGCTCGGTGGCGGGGCGGCTCCCCCCAGCCCCCTCTCCCAATGCTGGGTGAGGGGGAGCAGGCTTTCTGATTATATGAGAACGGGATCGTTTTGCATCTCTGGCACTCCCCCTCGCCCAGTATTGGGAGAGGGGGCTGGGGGGAGAGGGCCCGCGTCTCCGCCCCGCCACCGAGCGACAGATCCGATTATCGAATTATCCGGGTGCGTAAAACACACCGTGCCGTTTCGCATTCCGTACTCATTTCGGGTATAATTCACTTACTATGCGAGTACCGGAGCAACAGGCGCAATCGAGCGTGGCCATCCGACCGGCCACCCAGCGGGACGCGGACACCATCGGCGATCTGTGGGTCGAGCTGATGAATTTCCACGCCACCCTCGACGCCCGTTTCAGCGTGCCCCGGCATGGGCGCATCAACTATGTCCGCCAGATTCAGAAAGCGCTGCGCGACGAGAATTTCCAGGTGCTGGTGGCGGTGGACGGCCGCCAGGTGATCAGCTACGTGATGGGGTATATCGGGCAGAACCCGCCGATCTTCGCCAAGTCGCGCTTCGGCTTCGTCGCCGACCTTTGCGTCACGAATACCCAGCGCCGCCAGGGGGTGGGGGAGCGGCTGGTGCAGGAGATCTGCCGCTGGTTCCGCCTGCGCGGGCTGGACAGCGTGCAGATGAATGTCGCGCACCACAACCCGCAATCCCAGGCCTTCTGGCGTAAAATGGGCAGCACCGATTATCTCGATCACATGTGGATCGACCTGACGGAATAAGCAAGACCGGGAAGAATGGAAGATTGGAAGAAGGGAAGAATGGATGAACTTCACTGCTTAATGATTCACCCCTTCAGTCTTCCACTCTTCCAACCTTCCAGTCTTCCATTCTTCCAACGTGTAGTAAGAAAAGCTGTCGTCGGGTATACTGACGAATATCCGCACAGGGCGGCTGCGCCGCAACCAAATAAGAAATCTTCGCCTGTTGGCGAGATCGCGGATGTGTAATACAGGAAGGTGAATGGTTCCGATGACTTCGCTGACGCGCTCGCTGCTGCTGCTGTTGATCCTGGTGTCCGGCCTTGCCGCCCTCGCACAGCAAGCCAAATTCATGCCCGCCCTACCCGCGAAGACGCAGATCTTCCGCATCGTGACCACCGATTATTTCGAGGAGAACTGCTACCTCATCGTCGGGCCCACCGGGAAGACGGTGATCATCGATCCGGGGGACGAGCTCGATGTAGTCAAGCTGGATGAAAGCTTTCGCCCCACCGAAAAAATCGCGAAGCGCATCTACACCCTCATCACCGAGAAGAAGCTGGATGTGCAGGCGGCTATCATCACCCACGGCCACCTCGACCACCTGGGATCGCTCAAGTATCTCAAAGACCGCATTCCCGGCATGCAGATCATGATGCACCCCGCGGACATCCGCAAGCCCGGCGATCCGCTGGCCGGGCAGCCGAAGGATGCCAATATTATCAAGGGTGGACTGGTGAAGGTGGATCGCCCCATCGACGAAGGACCGCTCGTTATCGGCGACATGTCCTTCCAGGTGCTGTTTACACCAGGTCACGGCGTTGGCTCCATCTGCCTGTTCACATCCTGGAACGGCAAACCGCTGCTGATCAGCGGCGACACGCTGCTGCATTATTACAAAGGCGTGAGCGGCGAATACTACGATACCGGCCGCTGGAACTTCCGCGACGGCACCGGCAATAAGGATTTGCTCTATAAGAATATTCGCGAAAAGCTCTTCGTGCTGCCGGACGAAACGCTGGTCCTTCCCGGGCATTACGACAACACCACCATCGGCCTGGAAAAACAATACAGCCCGGCGCTGGAGCACCCCGAGCGTCCGGTGGATATCCCGGATCCGGTGAAGCCGGCAGGCAACGAGGAATAGTTCAGGGACTGTCCCGAGCCCGCGGGACCAGCACCCGTTAATCACATTGAGCACCCGGAAATGGGATCACGGGACTGTCCCCCCTCGTGCAATAGGCTGGCTTATTAATGCGGGGGACAGTCCCGTGGTTATGACAGTGAGTATTGGAGAAGGTGACCGGCACTGGTCCCGCGGGCTCGGGACAGTCCCTGCGCCGGTCGATGGAGTCATTATGCCTATTAGAGCTGAATTCGTCCTGAGCGTCACCAACCCCGCGCAGTTCCCCAACGAGGGATTGCCGGAGATCGCCTTCGCCGGGCGGTCGAACGTGGGGAAATCCTCGCTCATTAATAAATTGCTGAATAAGCCCGGGCTGGCGAAAACCTCGAAAACGCCGGGCCGCACCCAGGCGCTGAACTACTATCGAATCCACCCGGAGACCGGCAAGCCATTTTTCCTGGTCGACATGCCCGGCTACGGTTATGCCAAAATTAATCTGAATATGCGCCAGCAGTGGGAACACCTGATCGAGCATTACCTGAAGACGCGGGAAATGCTCGGTGGCGTGGTACACCTGGTGGACCTGCGCCATCCGCCGCAACCCCTCGACCATGAGATGGTCGCCTGGCTGCAGCATTACGAGCTCAATTTCCTCATCGTCGGCACCAAGGCGGACAAAATCGCGAAGACAAAGGTGCCGGAAGCGCTGCTGCAGGTGGCTGAAAAGCTCAACATCGACAGCCAGAACACCCTCGCCTTCTCCGCGGAAACCGGCCTCGGGCGCGATGCCCTGCTGCGCTGGGTGCTCGACACCGTCGCCGAATGTCGGAAGCAGATCGGATGAATTTCAATCTGCGGATTGATTGATTCGGTGCAATCCTCGCTTTCACTTCACATGGCATCACGGGTATCTTTCGCCCGGAGGTGCCGTCGGATGCTGAAGACGATTCTCGGTCACTCCGGCCTGGCTGTGCCGGTGTTTTGCGTCGGAACCGCGCCGTTGGGGCAGGTGCCGCGCGCTGAGGCGGTGCAGACCCTGCATCGCGCGTATGAGCTGGGCGCGACGTGGTGGGATACCGCGGATTCCTACGGGACGGAGCCGCTGGTGCGCGAGGCACTGGCCCGCGTCGACCGGTCATCGGTGACCATCAGCACGAAAACGTCCGTCGCGGAATATTACGACGCGAAGAGCGCGGTGGTGCAGGCGAAGGAGCGGCTGGGCGTCGAGACCATCGACATCATGTTCCTGCACTTCGTGAAGGACCAATCGGATTTCGAGGAACGCCGCGGTTGCCTGAACGCCCTGCGCGACCTGCGCGCCACCGCCGCCATCGGCGGTATCGGTCTTTCCAGCCACAACGCGGAAGCCATCCGCCTCGCCGCCGATCAGCCGGAGATCGACGTGGTAATGGCGCCATGGAATGCCTTTGGCTACATGCCCGACCACCAGGGCGAGATGCGCGAGATGGAGGATGCCATCCGCGCCTGCTATGCCGCCGGCAAAGGCGTGGTGCTGATGAAAATCCTCGATGACGGCAACCTGCATCCTTACCTTGACGAAGCCATCGAAGCCGCTGCCCAGTTCGAAGCCAAGCATGCCGTCAACATCGGCGTCTCCTCCATCCTCGAACTGGAAACCGACATCCGCCTGGTACTCGGCGAGCCGGTGGATGCCAGCATCCTGCGCTACCTGAAAACCGGATCGTCCGACGGACGGAAAGCAGCGTGACTGGGAGCGCGGACCTCTGAGTCCGCGCGAATTGCTTGCAGGTGAACGCTCCCCTCCGGCGAATAGATTGGTCTTAGCCTACTTTATTCATCCAGGGTGAGCAGCATGAAAAAACAGATCATCATCGCCGCCGTCGATCTCGGCGCGGAGAGCGGGCGTGTTATTCTCGGGCGCTTCAACGGGCAGCGGCTGGAGATCGAGGTGGCCCACCGGTTCCCCAACCGCGCACTGCGGCTGGCAGGGACGCTGCATTGGAGCACAACGCAGCTCTTTGCCGACATCCTCGACGGCCTGCGCAAGGCGAAGGAGATGGCGCCGGACGTAGTGTCCGTCGGCATCGACACCTGGGGCTGCGATTTCGGGATTCTCGATGCGGGCGGCCGCCTGCTGGGCATTCCGACCCATTACCGCGACAAACGGACGGACGGCTTAATCGAGGAAGTGACGGCGCGCATTCCGCGATCCGAGATCTTCTCCCAATCCGGCATCGCCTTCTGGCCATTCAACACGCTGTATCAATTGCGCGCGCTGGCGCTGCAAAAATCGCCGCTGCTGCGTGAAGGCAAAACGCTGCTCTTCACTCCCGACCTGCTGCATTACTGGCTGTGCGGAGCGAAGGTCAGCGAGCGCTCTATTGCCAGCACCTCGCAGTGCCTGGCGGTCGGCGACGATACATGGCTGTCTCCACTACTGGAGTCGCTGGGCATCCCCGCCGGCATCATGCCGCCGGTGGTCCCCTCCGGTACTGTGCTCGGAGAAGTGCTGCCCGACGTCGCCGCGGAGACCGGTCTGCCCGGCTTGAAGGTGATCACCCCCGCCGCCCACGACACTGCCTCGGCGGTGGCGGCGGCCCCGTTGTCCTCACCGCAGGCCGCGTATCTGAGCTCCGGCACCTGGTCGCTGCTGGGCGTGGAAACCGATAAGTACAACGCGACGGAAGCGGCACTGAACGCCGGCTTCACCAATGAGAAGGGCGTCGGCGCCACCTATCGCTTCCTGCAGAATATCATGGGCCTCTGGCTGCAGCAGCAAGCGCGCGCCGTGTGGAAGCGGGAAGGGCAGGAATTCAACTACGTCGAGCTGGCGCAGCAGGCGGAAACAGCCAGACCCTTCCAGACGTGGATCAGCCCCAACGACCTGCGCTTCTATGCGCCGGACAATATGGTGTCCGCCGTGCAGGAGTATTGCGCGGGAACCGGCCAATATGTGCCGGAATCGGTGCCCGACGTCATGCGCTGCCTGCTGGAAAGCCTGGCCTTCACCTACCGCGCTTCCATCGATCGCATCGAAGCGTTGCAGCAGATCGCCGTGCCGTGCCTGCACATCATCGGCGGCGGTTCGCAAAACCGCACCTTGAGCCAATGGACGGCGAATGCCCTCGGCCGCCCGGTGGTCACCGGCCCGGTGGAAGGCACCGCCATGGGCAACCTGCTGGTGCAACTGATGGCCCTCGGCGAGATCAAGGACCTGGCTGAAGCGCGCCAGGTCGTGCGCCACTCCTGCGCGGTGGAAACTTACGAGCCGCAGGACGCCGCCGCCTGGCAGGACGCGTATGCGCGGTATCTCAATATTACACAACAAGTACCGGCATAATCTGACCGGTCCGACCAACGAAAGGTGACATCGATGTTACAGAATTTCGAGCTGAAGAATCAGCAGATCCGCGAGCAGTTCCACCAGCTCAAGCGCACCTCGCCGGATCGCTTCAAGGCGCGGCTGAACCTGTCCTGGAGCAACTGGGGATTCGGCATGGAGTCGCTGGCGGCGTCGGCGGCACGGCTGGCGAAGGCGGGCGTCGAATATATCGAGCTGCACGGCAACCACTACGGACCGGACCTGGGCTACCAGGTGGATGAGACGCTGAAGATCCTCGGCGATGCGGGCATCAAGGTATCGGGTGTGTGCGGCATGTTCTCGGCGGACAATGACCTGTCCAGCAACCGCGCGATTCACCGTCAGGCCGCGCTCGATTACCTGAAGCGCGAGATCCCCTTCACCCAGGCGGTGGGCGGCGCCTACCTGCTCGTCGTGCCCGGCGCGGTGGGCCGGCCGGCCGCCTATGATGCCATGGAATTCGACCGCTCGGCCGAAACGCTGCGCATGGTCGCCTCGCTCTTCCTCAAACACAACGTGCACGCCGCCATTGAGCCCATCCGCTCGGCAGAGGTGAGCTTCGTCCACACCATCGCCGACGCCAAGCGCTACATCGCGGCGGTGAACCACCCCGGCGTGTCGCACATCAATGGCGACATCTACCACATGCTGTCCGAGGAGAGCCACAACGGCATGGCGCTGCTGGCGGCCGGATCACAACTGACCAACTTGCACTTCGCCGACAGCAACCGCTGCGCGCTGGGCGAGGGGGCGCTGGACGTAGATACCATCATCCGCGCGCTCTACATTATCAACTATAACCAGCCCGGCAAATACATCACCTTCGAGCCTCTCGGCCCCGGCGGCGATCCCTACCCGGCGATGTACGGCAAGCCCGACACGTCGAAGCTGGACACGCTGGTGAATCAGTCCATCCGCTACTTCCGCGAGCGCGAAGAAGCGGTGCTGGCGGAAGAGCCCGCGCTGGTATAATTGCTGGATGCATGATGGGAGGGCGAGCGTCCCCGCGAGCCACGATTACGAGCCCGGTTTCGAATCTAGCGCCTTCCGAGACCGGCTCTCGGAAAGCATTAGAAATGAGGGCGGGCTCATGATCGTGGCTCGCGAGGACGCTCGCCCTCCCATCCATTCATCCAGCCTTCTATTCTTCCAGCGTCTACTTCCGCTGATACTTCCCCATCAACTCCCCCTGCGCCAGAATGTGCTGATCCATCATCATCAGCAGTTGCGCGCGCGTCATGCCTTTCACGGGGTTCATCTTGGCGTCGAGGGCGTAGACGTGGAAGAGGTAACGATGCGTCTCGCCGTGCGGGGGGCAGGGGCCGGTGTAGCCGTGTTTTTGCGCGCCGTTTACCCCCTGGCGCGCCCCATCCTGCAATTCTTCATCCGTCGGCACGCCTTCCTGCAGCGCGGTGGTGCCACGCGGCAGATTGTAAAGCACCCAGTGCGCGAATACCCCGCTCGGTGCATCCGGATCGTCGCAGATGATCGCCAGGCTCTCCGCCTTTTCGGGCACATTGTCCCAGGAGAGCTGCGGCGAGACGTTCTCGCCGTCGCAGGTATAACGCTGCGGAATCATCTCGCCTCCCATAAAGGCGGTGCTGGTTACGTTCAATGTCGCCATCCGCTGTCCCTCCAGGCCGGAAGGATCCGGCACGCTGTTACTCTTGCACGAAACGAGGAGCAGCGCTGCAACAAGAAGGCCACAAATCATACGCATCATGGCGGTCACCGGACGATGGAAGAATGGAAGATTGGAAGGTTGGAATAATGAATGGGTGCAATGGCAGTTGTGTGATAATCGACCCATTTCGCCTTTTCTCCCATTCGTCCCATCTAATCTTCCAATCTTCCAATCTTTCAACCTTCCAACCTTCCATTCTTCCAACGTCTAAAACGCCGCCCCGATCCCGAAGTGCAACTGGTGCCCACCATCTTTGTTGAACCCGTAATCGAAGCGGATCAGGCCGAGGGGGCTGACGATGCGCAGGCCGGCGCCGTACCCGAGGCGGAGGGTGAAGTCTGCATCATCGCCCAGCGCTTCCGCGAAGCGACCGCCCCAGGCGTCGCCGGCATCGACGAAGACCACCCCCTGGATCGACTGGGTGAATGGCACGCGCACTTCGCCGCTGGCCAGCAGCATGTTGTTGCCCACGAAACGGTCGACTTCATATCCACGCAGGGTGTCCAGACCACCGAGGAAATACTGGTCGAGGAAAGGCGGTGTGCCGGTGCTGGTGCCGGCCAGCAGGCGCGCGGCCAGCACCCGCGGCGGGCGCGTGCCCTTTGCTCCGCCCAGCGACCAGTAGCGCCGCACCTCGGCACTCGGTTTGGTGAAGCTCGATCCGCCGAATAGGCCTGCGCCTTCGATGCTTGCCTGCTCGAAGACCCCCTGCACCGGATAAATCGGCGACAGGCGCGTATCACGCGTGGCGCCCAATGCCAGGCTGCGCACGCTGGACCGACCGAGGATGATCGGCGGTACGTTGGGATTCTTATCGGGCAGCGCGCGGATTTCCGTCGCGCGGAGGGTGGAAAACAACTGCGTGGTCGGGCTGGCCTGCCGGTAAAACGTCAGCGTGCCGCCGGTCCGCCGCGCCAGGTACTCGACATCGCTGGTGCCGCCGACGACGACCTGGCGCTCCGTATCGCGGCTGAAGATGCTGGCCCCCAGGCTGTTCCGCGGACCGCCGAGCAGCGGATTGAAGTAATCCACCTGGTAAATTTGATTAGCGCCGGCCTGAACCTGCACATTCAACCGCTGCGCGGTGCCTAAGAGGTTGTTATCTCCGAAGATGACGTAGCCGGACAGACCGCCCACCTCGTTATAGGTGCCACCGAGCAGCACGTAACCGCTGCGGCGTTCCTTCACATTGAAAGTCAGCACCACCGTGCCCGGTTCCGTGCCCGCCGACGGCGTGACGGAGATCTCCTCGAAGATCTGCAGGCGCTGCAGGTTGGCCAGCGACAGTTGGACATCATGCACGTTGAATACGTCGCCGGGCTTCACCGTCAGCATGGCGCGCGCCACCCGTTCCCGCGTGCGGTGCAATCCTTCGAAGCGGATTTCGCTGATCTTCGGCTCCTGAATGGTGAAGCGCAGCACGCCTTCCGGGGTGAAGGTGACGTCGGTCACTTCGGTGAGGGTGTAACCGCGGTCCGCATAGGCCTTTTTGATTGCGTCCGCAGATTGGCGCGCCAGGTCCGGATTGAAGACGTCGCCGGGCTTCAGCGGAATGGCGGCAAGCAGCGCCTTCGTCGACACCACCGTATTGCCGACGAACTCGATGGCCTGGATGGGCGGATTGGGCGTTACTTCTACGATCAGCCGCACGTCATTCCCCACCGCCTCGGTGGTCACGCGGGCGGCGCTGACCCAGCCGGTCTCCACCACGGCCTGTTGCAAGACGCCGGGCACGTTCGCGTCATATCGCTGCCCGACCAGCGGCTGTGCCGCTTCAGCCAATGCCTGCTGGGCGGCAGCCGGCAGGTTCTCCGCCCCCCGGAAAACGACTTCGCGGATGTTCCGCTGCGGCGCCTGGGCATGCAGCAGCAGCGCGGTGGCAAGCAGCAACAAAACGAGCAGCGTGAAACGGGTCCATGCGGGCATGGCAGCCTCCAGTGCGAATAATTTCATCCCTTATCATATTGGATTCGCAAAGCAGGGGAAGGTCTTGTCTTGCCTATCGGATGTGGATGGTGGATCTGGTGAACAATAGATGAATGGTTCGTTGGATGATTGGATGAATGAAAACGCTCGTAGCCGCATCCCTTTACGGGTGCGGTGAGCCAGGGATGAGTAATAGTGCCGGTTCGGTGGTCGAGTAGGCAAGGAAGCCTTCCCGCCTCTTTCCACAGCTCCCGCGCCGTATCGAGACCACCTTTTTATATAGCTCGTTCCTGCAAAGCTTTCCTATACCCGGGGTGGTCTCGATACGGCGCGGGCACTGTAGAAAGATACGGGAAGGCTTCCTTGCCTACTCGACCACCGAACCGGCCACTACGTCTAATCACTAATCACTAATCACTTACCTCCGGCTCCGCCGGCGGCAGCACATGCACAACGCGGCCGTCGATCTGCAGGCGCCCGGCGCAGAACAGGCGGACGGCTTCGGGCAGCGCTTTGTGCTCCTCGGCCAGTATCCGCGCGGCGAGGGTGTCCGGGGTGTCGTCTTCTTTGACCGGTACCACACGCTGCAGAATGATGGGGCCGGCGTCGGCATCCAGCTCCACGAAATGCACGGTACAGCCGCTGACCTTCACGCCGTAGGCGAGTACGGCTTCGTGCACGTGATGCCCGTAAAAGCCTTTGCCGCAGAAGGCGGGGATGAGGGCGGGGTGGATGTTGATCATGCGGCCGGCGAAGGCGTCGGTCAATTCCGCGGTGGTGATGAACATGAAGCCGGCGAGGAGCACCAGCCCGACCTCCGCCTCGCGCAACCGGTCGGCCAGCGCCTGGCTGAACTCGGCGCGGGTGGGGAAGTCTTTCGGCGAGATCACCGCCGTCTCGCTGCCGGCCCGGCGGGCGCGCTCCAGCGCGAAGGACGTCGGTTTGTCGCTGATGACCAGCACGATGCGCCCATTGATCCGCCCGGCGTCGATGGCGTCCATCACGGATTGCATGTCCGTCCCGCCGCCCGATGCCAGCACCCCGATGCGTACCGGTTCCGAAGCCATGATCCCGCTCCTCTGAATGTGAATTTCCGCCTACAAGAGTCGCAAAATTGTTCACCGTTTGTCAACGGGAAGGCGAGCATCCCGCGAGCCGCGATCATGTGCCCATGGTTACGGATCATGCCTGTCGAGATCCGGCTTATGAAAATTACCCTCAATATTGTCGTTCACTGATTTATCACTCGCGGCTCGCGGGAGGCGGAATACCGCCCAAGGGAACGATATCGTTCATCCCTCCATTATTATCAATGAGTAATCCATACAACACGTACTGATAGGCTCTTGGCATCGCCGAAAGATTCTGCTATACTTCTCGCCGTTGAGGATCACACGCTCGGGATGACGGAAAAATCGTCGTAAAGCCCTTGCTCAAATCCGGAGAATTTGTTATAGTTGGTATGCATCGGGCGGAAGTAGCTCAGTTGGTAGAGCACGACCTTGCCAAGGTCGGGGTCGCGGGTTCGAGTCCCGTCTTCCGCTCCATTTTTTTGACTATGCCGCGGTGATAGACCTCCGTATCGATCCTCGTTTGATCTCCGAAAGTTGGAGGCAAACGGGGCTTTTTTGTGAGTGCCCGCGCACAGTACTGGAGACGTAACATGCAGGTTGCCGTAGAGCGGCGGCCAGGCAGCCAGGTGGCCCTGACCGTGACCGTTGAACCCGAACAAGTTTCGGAGCGCATTGAGCAGCTCTTCCAGAAGTATGCGCGCCGCGTCACCGTGCCGGGGTTCCGCCCCGGCAAAGCGCCCCGCTCGCTGGTGGAAGGCCGTGTCGACATGGCCGCGCTGGCGCAGGATGCCATCGAAGACATTATCGAGACCAGCTACCGCGACGCCCTGAAGGACGAGAACCTGCAGCCGCTGGAGCAGGGGAAGATCGAAGACCAGTCGATCGGCGAAGACAAGAGCCTCACCTACACGGTGCTGGTGACCGTCCGCCCGGAGATCAAGCTGCCAGACTTGAAGGAGCTGCAGGTCCGCCACATCGCCACCGAGGTGACCGACGAGCATGTGAACATGCAGATCGACCGCCTGCGCGAGAGCGGCGCCGACTTCGCGGAGATGCCGGACACGCCCATCGAGAACGGCGACTTCGTCACCATCGATTACACCATGCAGGTGGACGGCGAACCGTATCCGGAAGGCGACACCAGCGGGTATCCGCTGCAGGTCGGCTCCGACACCTTCTTCCCTGAGCTGAACGACGCGTTGCTCGGCCTGAAGATGGGGGACACCACCACCGTTACCACCACCTATGCCGAGGATTACTCGAACGCCGAGCTGGCGGGCAAAACCGCCACCTTCCAGATCGTGGTGCAGAGCGTGCGCCGGCGCGGCCTGCCGGAGCTCGATGATGCTTGGGCGGTCGCCATTTCCGGCGGCTCCCTCCAGACGGTTGACGAGCTGCGCGAGACGGTGAAGAAGCGGCTGGTGCAGGACGCCGAGCGCATGGATCGCGATCACGTTCGCTCCGAAATCCTCAGCCAACTGGTGGAGAAGACCGATATGGAAGTCCCCACCGCGATGGCCGAAGAGGAATACGAGCACCTGATGGAGGACCTGGAACACCAGCTCTCCCATGAGCACATGTCGATGGAAGACTACGCGCGGCAGCAGGGGAAAACCGTGGCCGACATCGAGAACGAAGAGCAGGTGATGGCCCGCGACATGGTGCGCCGTTCGCTGGTCCTGCAGGAGATTGCGCGCCAGGGGCAGATCAACGTGACCGATCAGGAGCTCGACACCATGATCCTGGTCGAGAGCTTCAGCCGCGGCACCGCGCAATCCGTCGAGAAGGCCCAGCGCGATCTGCCGAAGATGCGCAAGGAGATGGAAAAGTCCGGCCAGCTGGACCGTCTGGCGAACCGGCTGTTCCAGGAGAAGATTCTCGCCTATCTCGAGGAGAACGCGGACGTCGAAGTCGAAGGGTGGCCCAAGCCGGGCGAAGCACCCGCCGAGGAGCCGGCCCCTGAAGAGGCCGTTCCCGCCGAGGTGCCGATCGCGGAGGCATCCACTCCGGAGTCCGAGCCGGCTGCCGAGGAGCCCGCAACGGAAGAGCGGGAGTCTACTCCCGCTGCGGAGGAAGAGCCGCCTGCTTCGTAAAGTAACAACGAAGTCGACAGCCAGTGAAATCCAACAAGGCGGCACGGGGTGCCGCCTTGTTTTTTCTCCTCCAGATGGGTACAATTCGACTGGATACTGTGATATTGCCCTCGCCCGACGATGGGGAGGAGAGAGTGAAGGAGACATAGAGTGTTAATACCAATGGTCGTCGAGCAAACCCCGCGGGGTGAGCGCTCCTATGATATATTTTCGCGCTTATTGAAAGAGCGCATCATCTTCCTGGGCGGTCCGGTGGAGGACCATATGGCCAGCGTGATCGTCGCCCAGATGCTGTTCCTGGAGAGTGAAGACCCGGAAAAGCCGATCACCCTCTACATCAACAGTCCGGGTGGGTCGGTGACCGCCGGCATGGCGATTTACGACACCATGCAGCTCATCAAGCCGGAAATCAAAACCTTCTGCGTCGGTCTCGCCGCCAGCATGGGCGCCGTACTGCTCACCGCCGGCGGGGCGGGCAAACGCTACGCGCTACCGAACTGCCGCGTCCTCATCCACCAGCCGATGATTCAAGGCATCGGCGGGCAGGCGACGGACATCGACATTCACGCGCGGGAAATCCTGCGCACCCGCGCCCGGTTGAATGAGATTCTCTCCCTGCATACCAAGCAGCCGCTTGAGCGCGTCGAGAAGGACACTGAGCGCGATTACTGGATGTCGCCGGAAGAGGCGCAAGCCTACGGCATCGTGGACGAAGTCATCCAGCGCCGTCCCGATGTCAGTCCGTAACCACGGGGTCATAACCCTATTAAAATTGGATTAATTCTCGATTCGGGAGCGCGGAATACCGCCGTTTCACGCTCCCGAATCCGCTTCAATCTGCTGCATGGAATCGCTAACGGCACAGCACTTGGTCTGTTGACACATCAGGTGCTGGCAGTCTAATGTATTGCATAGTCACAGATAACATGGCCGGTATGGGCAATTATCCTTGCCGACATGGAACAACGCAGTATCTGATAAAGGAACATCCGTCATATGTCACGTTCTCGAGAACACAACAGCGATTTGCGGTGCGCCTTCTGTGGACGACGCGAATCGGCCGACGTGCGGCTGATCATGGGAAAAGATAAAGTCGCGATTTGCACGAAATGCATCCACGAATGCACCGTGCTGCTGGAAAGTGATCTCCTCGATGAGGAGATGACCGATATGCCGGAGACGGAAGCCGTCTTCGACGTCCCGAAGCCGCGCGAAATCAACGCCATCCTCGACAGCTATGTGATCGGGCAGGAATACGCCAAGCGCATCCTCTCGGTCGCCGTCTATAATCACTACAAGCGCATCTACCTGGGTCAGCAGAGCGAAGACCTGGAGATCAACAAGAGCAACATCCTGCTTATCGGCCCCACCGGGTCGGGCAAAACGCTGCTGGCGCAGACTCTGGCGAAGATTCTGGATGTTCCCTTCGCCATTGCCGACGCCACCGCGCTGACCGAGGCCGGCTATGTCGGCGAGGATGTGGAGAATATCCTGCTCAAGCTGCTGCAAGCCGCGGACATGGATACCGAGCGGGCGGAGCACGGCATCATCTACATCGACGAGATCGATAAGATCGCGCGCAAGTCGGAGAACCCGTCCATCACCCGCGACGTCAGCGGCGAAGGCGTACAGCAGGCGTTGTTGAAGATTCTGGAAGGCACCGTCGCCAACGTCCCCCCGCAGGGTGGGCGCAAGCACCCGCAGCAGGAATACCTGCAGATCGATTCGACGAACATCCTGTTCATCTGCGGCGGCGCATTCGATGGGCTGGAAAAGGTCATCGAGCGGCGCACCGCGGAATACGCGGTCGGCTTCGGCGCGGACGTGAAGCCGAAGCAAGATCGGAACATCGGCGAGCTGCTTTGCCAGGTGATGCCGGAAGACCTGTTGAAATACGGGTTCATCCCGGAATTCATCGGCCGCCTGCCGGTGGTCGCCACGCTGGAGGCGCTGGACGAGAAGTCGCTGAAGCGGATTCTCACCGAGCCGCGCAACGCGCTCATCAAGCAATACGCGCGTATCCTGCAGTGGGACGGCGTGGAGCTGGAAGTGACCGAAGCGGCCATGTCCGCCATCGCCCGCGACGCGATGAAGCGCAAAACCGGCGCCCGCGCCCTGCGCACCATCCTGGAGCGGATCATGCTCGACGTGATGTATGACATCCCGTCGATGAAGGACGCAGCCAAGGTGGTCATCGACGACGACTGCGTGGTGAACCGCACGTCACCGGTTATCATTACCGTGGATGAACTCGACACCGCGCCAAAATCGGCCTAGTGTCCTGATAATACAAAGCCTGCTTCCCTCGCGCGGGGTGATCTCCCCCCAAGGGGAGCAGGCTTTCCTTTTTGATCGTCTTTCGTGCTTTTGCTCTAATCTCTTGCTCTTGCTCTGAAACAAACGAATCGGATGAGAGCAAGAGCAAGAGATTAGAGCAAGAGCAAGATAACTGATTGCTGAAACATGGTGCCTATGGCTGAACCCCTGGTAACCATCCTCGTCCCCATGCGCAACGAGGAGGATTTCATCGTCGGGTGCCTGGAATCCCTGCTGCGCCAGACCTACCCGGCGGACCGGCTGGAAATCCTCGTGCTCGATGGGGAATCGACTGATCGCTCGGCAGAGATGGTCAACGCGATCTCCGCCGGCGATTCCCGCGTGCGCCTCCTCTCCAATCCCCAGCGCTTGCAGGCCGCGGGCATGAACCTCGGCATCCGCGAAGCCCGCGGCGAGATCATGGTCCGCGCCGACGCCCACGCCGTGTATGGCCCCGAGTATGTCGCCGGCTGTGTGGCGCACCTGGCGGCGGGCCGGGCGGAGAACGTGGGCGGGCTGCAACGCCCGGTGGGCACCACCGCCTTCGGCAAGGCCGTCGCCGCCGCCCTGCAGACGCCGCTGGGTGCGGGAAACGCGCCGTACCGGCTGGCGAAGGAAGTGCGCTACGCCGACACCGTGTGGCTGGGCGCCTGGCGGACGGAGACGCTGCGCGAGCTCGGCGGTTTCCGCGACGACATGGCCGCCAACGAGGATTACGAGTTGAACTGCCGCCTGCGTGAGCGCGGCGGCCGCATCCTCCTCGATCCCTCGCTCCCCAGCACCTACTACCCGCGCACCTCGCCGCGGCGGCTCTGGCGGCAGTATTTCCAGTACGGCATGGGCAAGATCCAGTGCCTGCGCGCGCACCCGAACAGCCTGGTGCTCCGCCAACTGCTGGTGCCTGTCGCCATCATCGCGCTGCTCATCTCGCTGCTGCTCATCCCCCTTACTCTGCTCCCGGCGCTTGGCATCGGCGGTCTGTACCTACTGCTGCTCCTGCTGGGCAGCGTTGCGGCGGCGGCCCGCTTTGGCTGGCGCCACCTGCCGCTGCTGCCCTTCATCTACCCGGTCATCCACTGCGCCTGGGCGCTGGGGTTCTGGTGGGGTCTGTTCCGCTTTGGCGGCTTCCCCCTGCGCCTCCGCGGCCTGCTGCAATCCGAGCGGCTGGTACAACAAGGTAAAGCGCCTGAGGAAATCGAGCGTTAATCAGAGCTCGATCATCGCCTCCCGGTGCGGCCCGACTGAGATTCTACGTATCGGCACCTCGATCAGCTCCTCGATGCGCCGTACATAGCGCTGGGCGGCAGCCGGTAGTTGCGCGAAGTCGCGGATGCCGGAGATATCGCAGTGCCATCCTGGCAGCGTTTCCAGCACCGGTCGGGCACGGTCCAGCGCCGGAGTGAGCGGGAAATCCATGCTGGTTTGCCCGTCAAGCTGATACGCGGTGCAGATCGGTATCTCCTCGCGGTACCCGAGCACGTCCAGCAACGACAGCACCACCGAAGTTGCCCCCTGCAGCCGGCAGCCGTAACGTGTGGCTACCGCGTCGAACCAGCCCATGCGCCGCGGCCGGCCGGTGGTGGCGCCGTACTCGCCGGCGTCGCCGCCGCGATTGCGCAACTCATCGCCTTCCGCACCGGTGATCTCCGTCACAAACGGCCCGGCGCCGACGCAACTGGAATACGCTTTGACCACGGCAATGATCTCGGTAATGGCCTGCGGCGGCACCCCGGCGCCGACGCTGGCGAAGCCGGCCAGCGGCGACGACGAGGTGGAAAAGGGATAGATGCCGTGGTCGGGATCGCGCAGCGCCCCGAGCTGCCCCTCCAGCAGCAGCCGCTTGCCGTCACGCAGCGCGTCATGCAGCAGCGCGGTGGTGTCGCACACCAGCGGCCGGATGGCCTCCGCCTGGCTCCGCAGCTCGGCGACCAGCGGCTCCACCTGCAGCGGCGGCTGATGATACAGGTGCTCGAACAACACGTTCTTAATCTCCAACGCGCCGGCCAGCCGTTCGCGCAGCCGCGATTCGTCATACAGGTCGCCGACCTGGATGCCGATCTTCGCATACTTGTCGGCGTAAAACGGGGCGATGCCCGCCTTCGTCGAGCCGAACTGCCGGTCGGCCAACCGCGCTTCTTCAAAGGTGTCCTGCATCTGGTGATACGGCAGCACCACCTGCGCGCGGTTGGAGATGCGCAGTACCGGCTCCGGCACCCCGCGCGAGACCAGCTCGCGGCGCTCCTTCAGCACTTGTGCGATATTGACCGCTACCCCCGGCCCGAGCACGTTGACGACGTGCGGGTAAAACACCCCGGCGGGCAGCAGATGCAGCGCGAATTTGCCGTACTGGTTGATCACGGTGTGCCCGGCATTGCTGCCGCCCTGGAAGCGGATGACGTAATCGGACGCCGCTGCCAGGCAGTCGGTGATCTTCCCTTTTCCCTCGTCGCCCCAGTTGGCCCCCACAATCGCGGTGATGCTCATCGGTGTGTCTCCTTCCCGTTCGGCTGATTTCATTGTACCGGGAAGTGTGCTATAATACAAATTGATATTTATTATTCATGACATAAGGTATAGTTATGGAAATTACCCAGCTTCGCAGCTTTCTGCAGGTCGCCGATGCCGGCACCATCACGCGCGCCGCCGAGCAGTTGTACCTGACGCAGCCGGCGGTGACCCAGCAGATCCACGCGCTGGAGCGGGAACTCGGCGCCCCGCTGTTCGACCGGCTGGGCCGCGGCATGCGGCTGACGGCCGCCGGGCGCATCCTGCAGGATTATGCGCGGAAGAGCCTGGCCGCGCTGGAAGAATGCCGGCTGGTGCTGGGCGAGTGGCAGTCCGGCGCGACGGGACCGTTGACGGTCGGGGCGGGTGTCACCACCAGCATCTTCTACCTGCCCAGGTGGCTGCGGCTGTTCAAGGAAACCCACCCCGGCGTCGAACTGATCGTGCGCACCGGGCACAGCCGGGAGATCGTCTCGCTGCTGCTGGACGGCGAGGTGGACCTGGGCCTGATTACCTCGCCGACCGAACACCCGCAGGTCACACTGTCCCCGCTGTTCGCGGAGGAGATCGCGCTGGTGGCGCCGCCCGATCATCCGCTGGCCGGCGTCGCCGTTCCGCCGGAACGGCTGGCCTCCGTGCCGCTCATCCTCTTCCCGCGCGGGGCCGGGTTTCGCGAGTATCTCGAGCGCTTCTTCGCCTCGATCGGTTGCCCGGTCAGCGTGAAGATGGAGACCGACAGCGTGGAAGCCATCAAAAGCTTCGTCGGCGCCGGGCTAGGCGCTTCGCTGCTGCCGTTGTCCGCGGTGCGGCAGGAGATCGATGACGGGGTGTTGGCGCAAGTCACGTTGACCGGCATCGAGCCACTGCAGCGTGAGACGTTTGTCGCATGCCGGAAAGACCGGTATCTGTGTGCGGCGGCTAAGCAGTTCCTTGGGCTGCTTACCTCGTAATGCACGCGCGGATTGGCAATCCGCGCTCCGGCTAGTTCAACAGGTTCATCTGGCCGCCTTGCTCGCCGGTGATGGATTTGAGGAAGGGGAAGGCGTCGGCCAGGTTGCTGAATTTCGCATAGTCCAGCGGCATCTTCAAGCGCTTGGACAGCGACACCGCGTTGGCCGCCGCCTGGCCGCCGGGGTGGTTGTTGAAGAAGATGAAGGTCGGGCGGTCGGGGCGGATATGGCGGGCGATGAGATCGGCCAGCTCATCCACTTCGTCGGGCGTATACAGGTAATCGTAGCGGTGCGCGCCGGCGTTGCGATTGCGCCATTCCGCGGTGTTGCGGCCGTGGAAGCGCCAGTAATAGATAGGATCGTCCGGCGTCTCCACCTCCAGGTTGTTGAAGAACGGCTCGTCGATGCGGGCGACGGCGGCGTGGCAGGAGGCGAGCAGCTCGCGGGCGGCGGGGTGCTGCCAGCTCTTGTTGCGCAGCTCCACCACCAGCGGGTAGCCGCGGAAGTGGCCGAGGGTGCGCGCCATCGCGGCGGTATTCTCCTCATTGCGGTAGAAGAAATCCGGGTACTGCACCAGCAGCGCGCCCAGCCGGTCGCTTTCCGCCAGCGCGTCCAGCGCCTCACGCATGGCGGCCACGTCCGTCTCGGTGATCTCCGGCGCCTGCCCCTCCTTACGCGCGTAGAACTCCGGGTGGGTGAACTTGCGGAAGAGCTTCATGGTGAAGCGGAAGCCCGGCGGCGTGCGTTCGACCCAGCTCCGCGCTATCGAGGCGGCGGGCAGCCGGTAAAAGGACGAGTTTACCTCGACCGCTGGAAAGCGTTCGGCGTAATAGGCCAGCTCGTCTCCTTTCCAGCGGCGCGGGTAGAAGACGCCGTTCCACTTGCCGTATCCGGAGGGATACGACCAGCCGCTGGTGCCGATGTAGACGCGTGGTTTCACGACGACCATGATAACCCCTGCAATGCCATTTCACGCTCAAAACGATGAAAAAAACTATAAAATGATAGGTAGGATATTTCCCCTCCCGATCGGCCTGCGGCGGGGGCAGGCATACGGAATAGGTGTTGGGAAGGGTTGGGAAGCATATCTATATGATACACATGTTTGCGAATTTGTCAAGGGGGGTGATGTGCGATGGAAGCGACAAAGCAGGTGGGCGGGGGCGGATGGGAGTAATGGGAGTAATGGGAGTAATGGGAAGAATGGGACGAATGGGAAAGTCGGACATATCCGACTGGTCCGACTCAATATTTCAAAGATGCTCCTGGGGAAGCACTTTCCAGCGGACGAAGGTGACCGGGGTGTTGAAGTAGCCGCGTGGGGAATCGGGGACAGCGGTGTTGATGACGACACGGTCATCCTCTGGATTGGCTTCGATCCACTGTTGGCGGCCAAGGTAGATCAGCACGTGGGTGTCGGTGACGGCCACGTCACCGGGCTGCAGGAAGGGGGCGTCAAAGCCGGCCAGGCGATTGGCGTCGCCCAGGCAGACAGTGTAGCCGCCGTAGCCTTCGCGCAGGGCGCGGGCGCTCAGGTCCTGCCACCAGAATTTCCACAGCATCGGCCCGAACAGGCGCGGGTTACCGGTGCGGATGCCGGCGGCGGCCATCGCCTCGCAGAGCGCGATGCGCGCCAGTCCGGAGCAGTCGATGCCGATGTGCGTCTCCCCGCCCCAGATGTAGAGCGTACCATTAAATGAACGCAACCGTGCGAGATATGCCTGTCGGAGCTGAGCGGCATCCGGAGGCCTGCCGGCCACCGCCAGGTAGATTACCAGCGGCACAAGGAGCGCGGCAACGAGCGCGCGCGTCCAGGGCCGGCGCCGACCGAGCCGGATCAGGTAAACGCCGGCGGTCAGCACACCCCAACCCTGCGTCGCCAGATACAGCAGCCGTGTCAGTCCAACGGTATAGGACAGCAGATAGGCCACGACGGAGCAGAGCACCAAGCCGATGAAGATGCGCAGGAACGGCACCGCGCGAAACCGGCGAGGTGTGTCCCCTTGCTCTTCAGATTCGGCAGTCCGCCGTCGCAGCCACCCATGCGCGTAATGCATATCCCAGTATCGCCCATCCGCGTGAATGGGGGATGACGCGGGTGTTACGGAAGGATGAAAATGGTGAAGGGATGACTAATGCCATTTAAATTCGGTCCCGGCGTGGGTGCAACGCTCCCTCACCCCCGACCCCTCTCCCACTGAGAGGGGAGCTACTGTTTGGTTACCATACAGAAGACACCCCTCTCAGTGGGAGAGGGGCCGGGGGTGAGGGAACGTTGCACCCACGCCGGGATTGTGTTTGAACGGCATTGGGCGGGAGGGCGGGCAGGCCATCAACTATTTCCGTTTATGTCGTGCGAGGGATTGCGCGCGGCACTTCTCGAAAAGGCATAAACTGGAGTATAATATCCATTACAATTACCGTTCTACCTGAATTAATGCGAAGCAACGTCAGGAGAACGCGGATGCTGCGATTACTCGTGCTGTTATTGGTGCTTGGTGTCTCCCTGCACAGCGTGGCGAAGGAGGTGCAGGATATGGTAGAGAAGATCCATTGGCTCGGTCATGACGCTTTCAAAATCGCGGCGAGCAAGGTGATTTATCTGGATCCCTATCAGATCAAAGCCGGACAGCCACCAGCCGACATCATCCTCATCACGCACAAGCATCACGATCACAGCTCGCCGGAGGATGTGCGCAAGGTGCAGCAGGCGGCGACGGTGGTGATCGGGCCGGCGGACAGTCTGGCGCAGATCACCGGCGATACGTGTCCCATCACGGTGGGTGAGACGCTGAAAATCGGCGAGGTTGAGATAACTGCGGTTCCGGCCTATAATATCGGGAAAGCGTTCCACCCGAAAGAAGCCGGTTGGGTCGGTTATCTGCTGAAAATTGACGGGGTGACCATTTATCACGCGGGTGATACCGATCGCATCCCCGAGATGAAGCAAATTCACCCGGACATCGCCCTCCTTCCGGTCGGCGGTACCTACACGATGACGGCCAAGGAGGCCGCGAACGCGGCAGAGGATCTGCAGCCGCGCGTCGCCATTCCCATGCATTACGGCACGGTGGTCGGGAAGCCGGCCGATGCCGAGCAGTTCCGCCAGTTATTGCAGGACAAGGTTGCCGTCGTTATCAAAACGAAGGAATAAGTTGCAGCCGGGAAGGACCCGGTGAATCCACATATGATGAATTTTGAGAACGAAATCGATGAATTGCTGTCGCAAGCCGAAGCGTTGCTGCAAGAGGAGCAGGCGGAAGAAGCCCTTTCGCTGCTGAATCGTGTCAGCGTGCTGGAGCCGAACCACGCGTGGGCGCAGTTATTCCGCGGGGTGGCTCTCGGGCAGTTGGGCCGGGAGGATGAAGCCGTCGAGCAGCTGCTCTACGCCGCCGATCGCCATCCGGAGGACATCGATATCCAGGTCGACGTCGCCCGTCATCTGGCCATGCTCGCGCAATATCAGGATGCGGTGATCTGCGCTTCCCGCGCGACGACCCTCGATGGGAATGACGCCGGCGGCCGCGCAGTATACGCGGAGACTCTGGAGCACCTCGGGCGCATCGCGGAGGCGGTGCCCGAGCGCGAGATGGCGCTGGCCTTCGACCCGGAGGATTCCGACAGCCGGTACTACCTGGCGGTGGACCTGTGCGATCTGGGACGCTATGCGGATGCCTGGCAGGTGGCCGAGCCGCTGTTCGACGAGTTCCCCGACGATCCGGACATCATCCGCCTGCACGGCGCATGCCTGTCCTACCGGGATCAACACCAGCAGGCGTTGAGCAAGTGGGCGGAGCTGGAGCGGCTGGAGGGGCTGTCGCCCAACCTGCTGCACAACCGCGCCAGCACGCTCGACGCGCTGGATCTGCACGAGGAAGCGCTGGCGACGATCAACGAAGCGATCGCCATCGAGCCGGAGACGGGCATCAATTATTATACGCGCGGCATGATCCACGAGCACAGCGGTCATCCGGCGCCGGCGGTGGATGATTATCTGCTGGCGCTGCAGTATGATCCGGATCATATCGACGCGGCGATCAACCTGGTGGAGCTGGCGCCTTCGGTGAAAGCGGTGCCGCAGGTCTACGCCCGCATCAACACCATGCTCGCCAAGCTCCCCACCAATGCCAAGCTGCTCTACGTGATGGGCCGGGTGAAGATGGAGCTGGGCGACCTGCTGGGCGCGCAGCAGACGCTGGAGGATGCCGTGTGCCGCGAGCCGCGGCTGAGCATCGGCTGGTATACACTGTCCATGCTCTACACCATTGCCGGCGACCCGGACGCCGCCTTGCGCGCAGCGGACCGCGCGCTGCAGGATTTCCCGGACGACCCGGGCATTTGGCTCAATCGCGGCCAGGCGCTGGAAGAGTTGCGACGATATCACGAAGCTATGGAATGTTATGATCGGGCGATCGAGCTGGAGCCGGAGGACGGCGCGCCCTGGTTCCACCTGGGCCGGCTGCTGTTACTGGACCTGGAACGCCCGGCGGGCGCTCGGGGAGCCTTAAAAGAGGCGTTACGCCTGCAGCCGGAGAATGATACACTGATGTGGCTGCTGGCGCTGTGTCACATGCGGCTGGGGCAGGCGGACGACGCCGTACGCGAGATCCGCGGGTTGTTGTCGCGCTATCCGGATCACCCATGGGGACGCGTATTACGCGCAACGTGGCACGCCCAGCGCGGCGACATGGACGCGGCGTTCGCCGATCTGCGCATTGCCACCTCGCAAGGCTATGATGTGCGGTTGCTGTTCGAGGAGCCGTTATTCAAGCCATTATGGTCGGATCCGCGATTCCAGGCCACATTCAGCAGTTTACGCGGCGGCCGACGAGACAATGTCGGTTAACGTGTGTCTAACGAACGGATAAGTTTTTATTTACCCGCCGTGATTATTCATTACATCCGATTCCGGGCGGCGGCGAAGCAAAACGGTTGATCCGTGAGATAGAGGAGCACTTATCGGTTCGGCAACAGCCCTTGCTCCTTATTCGACCGGTCAAATCAGGGGAGACGGTTCATGAGACTGTTCAAACCCAATGTGTCACGATTGAGGGCACAGAAGAATGTCAACGGTCTGGTCAAAGCGTTATCGGACCGGGAAGTCGAAATTCGCGAAGGCGCTGCACGCGCGTTGGGTGAGATGGCCTACCCACGCGTGGTCGTCCCGTTGTGCAGCAGCCTGAAAGATAAAGATTGGGCCGTCCGCATGACCGTCGTCGAAGCGCTGGCGAGGATTCACGACGCGCGCGCGATCGAGCCGCTGGTCGCGTTGCTGAAAGACGAAAAACCGGCCGTGCAGAAGGCGACCACGGAAGCGCTGATCGCGTTCGGCGGGCACGCGGTGCCGGCGCTGTCGCGGGCGCTATCGGATAAAGCGGTAATGGCTCGGGTCAACGCCGCGGTGGCGCTGGGCACGATTCACGATATCAAGGCGGTACCGGCGTTGTGCGGCGCGTTGAAGGATCCGGAGTCGATGGTTCGCCTGCATGCCGCGGAATCTCTGGGATTGCTTGGGGACAAGCGTGCCATCGAGCCGTTAAGTGAATTGCTGCAGGATACCGAGCGTGGTGTCACCGATGCCGCCGCCAGCGCGCTGCAGAAGATCGGTCTGCCGACCGATCCGGCGTCGCAGGCTAAATTCGCCATCGCCCGTGCCGACTGGAACCGCGCTATCGCGCTGGGCGCCGTCGCCGTGGACCCGCTCATCGAATCGCTGGACAACCCCAATACCGATGTCCGGCGCAACGCCGCCAAGTCACTGGGCGTGATCGGCGATCCCCGCGCCATTCAACCGTTGCTCAATGCGCTCGCTGACGAGGAATGGTTTGTGCGCGAATCCGCCGCCTGGTCGCTGGGACATATCTCCGATCCGAGCATCAGCAACATTCTGGTGGCGGCGTTGCGAGATCAGCGGGCCATCGTGCGCGAATCCGCCGCGAAGGCGCTGGCGGAGTTGTCCGACCCACAGGCCATCAGCGCGCTGGTCGAAGCGCTGCATGACGATGAATACGCCGTGGCGGAAGCCGCGGCGGAGGCGCTGAGTAATGTCGGCGCGCCGGCGGTCGGCGCGCTGCTCACCGCGTTCCGGGACAGCCCCTCCGCGGTGCGCCACGCGATTGCCGCCGCGCTGGAAAAGATCGGCGTCCCGGACGAACCAGTGGCTCAGGCCTGGTATTGCGTAGTACAGGGCGACTGGGGGAAAGCGATCGAATTGGGCGATCTGGCGGTGGAACCGCTGATTGCCGCGTTGCGCGATGACGACCACCGCGTGCGCCGCTCGGCGGCGGAGACGCTGGGCCAGATCAGCCAGATCGGCGCGGTGCGCGCCATCGAGCCGCTGTCGATGGCGCTGCGCGACCGCAAGGCCGACGTGCGCAAATCCATTGCCGAGGTGTTGGTGAAGATCGGGCAACCGGCGGTGGATTCGCTCATTTACGCGCTGAACGACGACGAATGGGTTGCCCGCGAGTCGGCAGCCTGGGCGCTGGGCCAGATCGGCGACATGTGGTCAGTCGGGCCGTTATGCGATGCGCTGCACGATCCGCATTCCTCGGTGGCGGAAGCGGCGGCGCTGGCGCTGGATGTGATCGGCGTTCCGGAAGAGCCGGAAGTGTTGAGCTGGTATCTGGTCGCCAAAAAAGAGTGGCAGCGCGTCACCAACCTGGGGCACGCGGCGACGGAAGCCCTGCTGCATGCCACGCAGGACGTGACCCCCGATATCCGCTGGGCCGCCACGCGCGCGTTGGGGCAGGTGCGCGATCCGGAGGCCGCCGCTGGCCTGCGCGCGCTGCTGCATGATGATGAAGTCTATGTGCGCGATGCGGCCGCCGACGCGCTGCATGCCATCGACGCACCGTTTGATGCATCCGCTGTTGACACTGTCACACCACATTCCGAAGAAGGAACCACCGTCACCACGACGAACGAGTAATCTTTGCGGCCGTCACGTTCCCTGGCCGGGAACATGACAGATCGAGATCGAAGGTATCCCGGGATTCATCCCCTTGGCGTAGATAAGGGGGGAACACGATGGACCGAGATCAAGTGCAGCCCGAGATTTTCCACACCGGACACGCGTCCGTTGCAGGAACCGGCATCACCCGGCTCCTGACTTCCCGCACCCTTTGCACAGCATTCTTTGACGCATGTCGCTTGCTTTGTCCGGGGTGGCCTTGTATTACTGTGCGTTAATGAAATATAATAAGTAAAACGATGTGTGCACTACCGGCACCGCAAAATAGAATAGCGCGGCCTTTCTCGATTGGGGGACGGCTCATGCGACTGTTCAAGCCAAACGTGCCGAAAATGAAGGCACGGAAGAACGTCAATGGCCTGATCAAGCTATTGGGCGATCGCGACGCCGACATTCGCATCGACGCAGCGCGTGCACTCGGGGAGCTCGGTTTTCCCCGGGTGATCGGTCCGCTGTGCCGTGCGCTCGCGGATCGGGAGTGGACGGTCCGCATTGCCGTGATCGAAGCGCTGGCGACGACACAGGATCCGAAGGGGATCCAGGCGCTGATCGAGGTGTTGAAGGACGAAATACCCGCCGTCGCGCAGAGTGCCGCCACGGCGCTGGTCTGCTACGGCCAACTCGCCGTCAACTCGCTGGCCAGCGTATTGACCGAGCGCGAAGCCGGCGCACGGCAACAGGCGATCCGGGCGCTCGGGAAGATCGACGACGAGCGGGTCATCCCCGCGCTTGCCGTCGCTTTGAATGACACGGAATCCTCGGTGCGCGTCACGCTGGCGGAAACGCTGGGCGAGATGAGCACCGGCCAGGTTATCCCCGCCCTCTGCCAATTGCTGCAGGATCCCGATCCCTTCGTCGTGAATACGGCCATTGCCGCCACCGAGAAGGTGGGTCTGCCCGCCAATCCCGACGAGCAGGCGATCTACGCGGTGGCCAAGCGCGACTGGGTGCGCGCCGTGGTGCTGGGCTCCGCCTCGGTCGAGTCACTGACCCGCACCCTGAAGTGTACCGATGAAGAGGTGCGGCGTGAAGCGGCGCGTTCGCTGGGCTTGATCGGGGACCCGAAAGCGATCAAGCCGTTGATGGAGGCGATGACCGACGAGCGCTGGTTCGTGCGTGAGACCTCCGCGCTGGCGCTGGGGCGCATCAAGGATCCGAGCGTGATGGAAGTGCTCGTTACCGCGTTGAAGGACCGCAGCGCCGGCGCGCGCGAGGCGGCGGCCAAGGCGCTGGGCGAAATCGGCGATCCGCGGGCGATCGGGCCGCTCATCAACGTCTTCCGCAACGAAGAATATTACCTGAAGGACGATGAATACTACGTCTGCGAAGCGGCATCCGATGCGTTGGCCAAATTCGGCATGCGCGCGGTCGAGCCGCTGATCGCCGCGCTCAAAGACAGCCGCTCGACCGCCCGGCACTACATCGCGCAAGCGCTGGATAAAACCGGTGTGCCGCAGGACGACCAGGCCGCGCTGGCCTGGTACGTGGTGATGCGCGGGCACTGGGATCAAGTGCCGCAATATGGGTCGCATGCCCTCGACCCGCTCATCGCCGCGCTGGGCGATGACGACCACCGCATCCGGCGCACCGCCGCCGAAACGCTGGGGAAGCTCGAAGAGCTGGGAGCCGGCGTGCGCGCCATCCCGGCGCTGTGCGAGACGCTGCGCGACCGCAAAGTTGACGTGCGCCGTGCCGCGGCGGAGGTGCTGGTGAAGTTCGGCCAGCCGGCGGTAGATTCGCTGATCTACTCGCTGAACGATGAAGATGCCGGCGCGCGCCAGACGGCGGCGTGGGCGCTGGGCAAAATCGGCGACCCCTGGTGCGCCGGTCCGTTGTGCGATGCGCTGCGCGACCAGGATGCCGGCGTGGCGCTGGCCGCCGCGGAGGCGCTGGACAGCCTCGGTGTGCCCGATGAGCCGGATATTCTCGCCTGGTACGCGGTCGCCCGGCAGGACTGGGAAGGCGCGGCGGCGATCGGCAATGAGGCCATCGATCCGCTGTCCCGGTCGTTAAAAGACAGCAACCAGGAAGTGCGTTGGGCCGCCGCACGCGCGCTCGGCATCATCGGCAATCCCCGCGCGGCGGATGCCCTGCGCAGCCTGCTGAACGACGACGTGCCGTATGTGCGCGAAGCCGCCGCGCATGCCCTCGGCAAGATCATCGTCATCCCGCCGGATGAGGAAGAGACGGGCGGCGAAGGGGAAGAGAAGCTGGCTCCGCTGGCGGTGGATGGCGGCAACCAGGACGGATTAGCGTGAATCTAATACGCGTTACCTCGTGGAAAGCGTTGTATTATGCCGGTAGGGGCGATTGGCAATCGTCCCCGTGATTAGTGCCCGGAATTGACAACGGGCGTTAATTGCGGAGGGGCGATTACAAATCGCCCCTACCTTTAATCTCGCAGAAAACTCCCGCACCACGCAGGAGTTGACCGACCCCGTCGCGAATTCACGCATGCGGGTAACTATTCCTTCCATTCCATCGATCAGGAGCCATGCGTATGACCACTACCCAGGCGCGGACCGTGACGGCCGGCTATATTCAGGTGCCGTTCCAGGTGTCTTTCCGCGAAGTGACTCTCCGCTCGCCCGGACCGCACGAGGTGTTGCTGGACGTGCTGGCGTGCGGCATCTGCGGGCACGACCTGGAGATCGCCTCGCAACTGGCGCAGGATACGCGCGCCTTCGGCCACGAGGTAGCCGGGATCGTGCGCGCCGTGGGCGAGCACGTGACGCACGTGAAGCCGGGCGACCAGGTGGCGCTGGAGTCGGGCTCGTTCTGCGGGGAGTGCGAGCTGTGCCGCAACGGCCGGGTGGACCTGTGCAACAAGGCGCCCGGGTTCTGGGCGGAGCCGGCGATGGGCTTCTCGCAGGCGATGGTGGTGAACGCGCGTTGCGTGGTGCCGGCGCCGGACATGGACCCGCACGCCGCCGCGCTGGCCGAACCCTGCGGGGTGGCGGTGGACATGATCAAGGTGGCGGAGCTCGGGCTGACCGACCGCGTGCTGGTGGTGGGCACCGGGGCCATCGGACTGATGGCGCTGGCCATCGCCCGCCGGCGCACCGGGGGACTGATCGTTGCCGCTAATCCGTCGCCGGAGAAACTGGAAATCGCGAAACGCTTGGGCGCGGACGCCATCATCAACCTGCGCGAGACGCCACTGGCGGAATGCGGCAAGCCCTACGGCGGCTTCGACCGCGTGCTCAACACCGCGCCGCCGAAGACGCTGCCGGACAGCCTGGCGGCAACGGCCTACGGCGGCAACGTGACCTACATCGGCTTCGACTGGGGGCCGGGCGGCACCATTCAGCTCGATACCACCGCCATGCACCTGGGCAAGAAACAGCTCCGCGCCTCCTTCGCCTCGCCGGCGGTGTATCTGCCGGAGGCGCTGCATTTGCTGCGCTCGGGGGTGGTGCCGGCGGAAGAGATCATCTCCCACCGCTTCCCGTTGAGCCGGCTGGAGGAGGCGCTGAAGACGGCGCGCGACGACCGGGCGCATGCGCGGAAGATATTGATGATACCGGATTAATCGGTTGCGGGCCCGCCCCGGCCTTCAAAGGCCGGGCTATTATTAGACGCCGGCTAAAGCCGGCTTCGGAGAGAGATGTATTGGAGAGAATATGACGAACGTCGGCATTATCGGCTGCGGGGGCATTTCCCGCTTTCATCATGAGGGATATGCGAAGTCGGGGGCGCGGATTGCGCACGTTTGCGATATCCGGCGAGAGGCGGCGGAGACGATCGGCGCGCGCTACGGCGCCCGCGTGAGCACCGATTACCGTGCGGTGATCGACGATCCGGAGGTGCAACTGGTCAGCGTGCTCACCGTCGCGTCCATGCATAAAGAGATTTGCCTGGCGGCGATTGCGGCGGGCAAGGGGGTGGTGTGCGAGAAGACGCTGGCCGACAACCCGGCCGACGCGGCGGAGATCGCCCGCGCGGCGGAGCAGGCCGGCGTGTTCTGCGCCACCGCGTACATGAAGCGCTACTTCCCGGCGTCGCAGCAGGCGAAGCAATTGCTGGCCGGCATGGGCGACATCATCAGCATCTACGCGCGCTCCTGGCAGCCGTGGGGACCGTGGACCGGTGAACTGGATCCCTCCCTGACCATTCACCCCTCTTTCGTGATAAAGAGCTACGGCGGCGGCGTGCTGGTGTGCGCGGGCAGCCATATTCTTGATCTGACCCACTGGTTCGGCGGTCGGCCCAGCCGTATCAGCGGCGACATGTATGTGCGCGAGGGCATGGACTTCGAGACGCAGGCCAACGCCATGATGTGGCTGGAAAACGGCGGCATCGTGCACTTCGAAGCCTGCTGGCACCCGCTGGGCTTTGCCGGCTACGAGCGCAACGGTTGGGACGAACGGCTGGAGATCAACACCGCCAAAGGCCGCCTCGACCTCTATACGGTGAAGTGGGATCAGCCGGAGCACAACGGCGCCTTGCTCGTGCACCAGGATGCCGTTACCGGGCAAACCACCGAATACCGCTACCCGGCGGTGAACCCGTTCCACCTGGAGATGGCCGAGATGCTGCGCCGCTTCGAGGCGGGCGAAACGCCGATGCCTTCCGCGTGGGACGGTTACGTGGTAGACGAAATGATCGCGCACATCGGCAAGGCGTCGAAGGCGCAGGCGGTGCTGCCGATTGCCTGGCAAGACCGCGTTGCCATCGGTTAAGGTGACCGCAACCCCGGGAGGGCGAGGCTCCTGCCGAGCCACGATCACGAGCCTGGTTTCGAATTTAAGGCATATCGAGAACCGGATTCGAAAAGCACATATTTCGAAACCGGGCTCGTGACCGTGGCTCGGCAGGAGCCTCGCCCTCCCGTTGTCGACGCGAGTTATTGAATTATGACCGGACGAGAACGTATCATTCAGACACTTGGCTTTGATGAGCCCGACCGCCCGCCGCATTTCGAGGAGATGTTCGAGCTGACGGTGGAGGCGTTCGGGCGCGACTTTCCGTCCGAGCAGGCGATCGAAGCCGCGAGCGGCGATGCGCGCGACCGGCTGCTGCACGAGTGCGTGGAGGTGTATGCGCTGATCGTGGAGCGCTTCCACTGGGACGGCCTGTGCATCTGGCGACCGTGGGGCGGGCCGCAGCAACTGGAGTGCCTGCGCATTGCCGTGCAGGAATTGGGCCATGCCATTCTCATCGGCGGATACATCGGCGATTCGATCCACGCCATCGACACGGTGACGGATTACGAGGGATTTTCCGCCGACCTCTATGAGCGACCGGAGGAGATCCATGCGCAGGCGCTGGCCAAATCCGACAGCGCCGTCGCGCGAGGACGGGCGATGCGCGCGGCAGGCGCCGACTTCGTCAACCTGGTGTCCGACGTCGCGTTCAACGGCGGCCCGTTCATCTCGCCGCTGATGTTCAATGAGTTCATCATTCCCTACATGCACCGCCACATCCCCGTGCTGAAGGCGGAGGGGCTCTACGTGATCCAGCACAGCGACGGCAACCTGATGCCCATCTTGGACGCGTGGATCAGCTCCGGCATGCACATGCTGCATTCCCTCGACCCGATGGCGGGCATGGACATGGCGGAGGTGAAGCGGCGCACATACGGCACCGTGGCGCTGATGGGCAACGTGCAGTGCAACCTGCTGCAGGACGGCCCGGAGGAGTTGATTCGCGCCTCCGCCCGTTACGCCTTGCACCATGGCGCGCCTGGAGGGGGTTACGTCTTCAGCTCCAGCAACACCATTTTCCCGGGGATGCCGTTGCGGCATTACGAGGTGATGCTGGAGGAGTTGGCAGCGTACCGGCAAGAGCAGACCGTACCCTGATTATGATTGGGTGATGACTGATGGATCAACTCCTTTCCTGGTTCGGTGAAGAGCGCTATCATGCCGACCTGGACCGCGTCCACCGTTTCTGGGCAGGCGAGGGGCGGGTGATCGTCTCGATGACTTCGGACCATGCGTCGTATCGCCAGAATTTCAATGATGACGAGATTCTGGTGAAGGCCGTCGAGAACCTGCGCGACCAGGCGCGGCTGCCGGGGGTGAACATTCCTTTCTTCTCCCCGGATCTCGGTACCATCTCCACCGCGAAGTATTGGGGCGGGCACTGGCATTTCGATTCCACCGGCGGGCATATCTTTATCGATCCGGTCGCCGCCACGCTGGACGAAGCGCTGGAGCTGATCCCGCGCCCGATCGATGACCCGGAGATGGATGCCGCGCGCAGCCTGCGGTTATACCGTCAGCTCTGCGAGCAGTTGGAAACCGACTGCCTCTGGTTCCGCTCGCCCGATTTCCAGGGCACGCTGAACACCGCCGGATTGATCGTGGACCAGCAGGAATTGCTGATCGGCATGCACAGCGAGCCGGAAAAGGTGCACGCATTTCTGGATCAAGTCTGCACCTTCCTCATCGACTACGGGCAATATCTCAAGCGTGAGACGAATGGCAGGGTCTGCGGCAATATCTGGCCGTATACCTTCCTGCCCGCCGAATTGGGCATGTCCTTCACCGAGGACCTGATGCCGCTGCTGTCGGCGGAGCTGTACCAGGAGTTCGGCATTCCTTATGTCAAGCGGCTGAATGAGGCATTCGGCGGGGTGCAGATCCACTGCTGCGGCGAGTGGGGGCGCCACGCGGAGAACCTGCGGTCCGCCGGCATCCGGCTGCGGGCCGCCGAATTCCACTATCCGTTCACCGCTATCCGCGAGCTCGCGCCACTCGCCGACGACACCGTCTTCGCCACCTACCTGATCCCCGACCGGCAGGCACGCTACATCAATCAGTTCGATTACTATCGCCGCCTCATCGCCGAGACGCCGTATCGGTACTGGTTCCCGCTGACGGCGGAGAGCGAAGAGGGCCGCCGGTTTATCGAGGAGTGTGAGCATGCTTTCCGCTGAACACGCCATTCAACTTCAGGCCAATGTGCCGCAATTCTTCTTCGATGACGCCCTCATTGCCCACCAGATGCGGCTGACGCGGCGGTGGCTGCCGGCGCGGGTGTTTCCGAAGCCGGTGCTGGAGGCTGACCGGCCGTGGGAGGGGCGGCAGGTTGTGCTGTATGGCACAGTGGTGCCGCTGCCGGAGGGCGGGTATCGGCTGTATTACTCCTGCTTCACGCCGATGGAGGGCAATGCGAAGCTGCTGCTCGCGATCAGCGCCGACGGCCTTCACTGGGAGAAACCGGAGTTGAATGTCGTGGAGTGGCGGGGGAGCACGGCGAACAATATCTTGCTCGATCCAACCATACATAACGATTCGCCTTCCATCATCTTCGAGCCGGATGATCCGCAGTTCCCGTATAAAATGATCACCTTCCAGCTCAGCGGCTCATCAGTGGTGAATGAGGGGTGGGGGCTCTTCGGCTACCGCAGTGCGGATGGGCTGTGCTGGGAGCGGCTGCCGGAGCCGTTGATTATTACCGGCGACCGGACGAATATTATGGCCACGAAACCGGGCGGCAATTATGTAATGTATACCCGCCACCCGGACATGATGACCCGCCACGGGGCGCGCTCGATTTACCGCAGCGAGAGCGAGGATTTCCTGCACTGGTCGGAGCTGGAGCTGGTGCTGACCCCCGACCTGGATGACGAGCCGGACATCGAGTATTACGGCATGAGCGTCTTCGAGCGGCACGGGTGGTATTTCGGGCTGATGGAATATTGGGACGGCCTGCATGATTGCATCGTCACGCGCCTCTTCATCAGCCGTGACGGCAAACGCTGGCAGAAGGCCGGGCGCGAGCCCTTCATCGGCCCGGCGTATGATTGGAATCGTAAGTGGAGCGGCTGTGACAGCGCTGGCCCGATTATCATCAACGATTCGATGCTCTTCTACTTCCACGGGCGCTGGACCAGCCACCATTATTCCGCCGGGCAGCAGTGGGGGGTGATCGGCTATGCCTCGCTGCCGGTGGACCAGTTCTGCGCCATCGAGGCGACGGGCGGCGGGCAGCTTGACACGGTGCCGCTGGTGTGGCCGGGTGGGGAGCTGATCCTCAACGCCGACACCCGCGAATCGTTCGAGTCGCATCCCGGGCATTTGAACGGTGAAATTGCGGTGGAAGTGCTGGATGCCGCCGGGGAGCCGCTGCCGGAGTGGAGCGGGGAGCACAAGGCGGTTTTTCAGGGCAATAGTTATTGCCGCAACCGCGTCGCCGACGGCACGGTGGTCTGGCCGGATGAGCGCAAGCTGGACCAACTGAAAGGGCAGACGATCCGCTTGCGCTTCCATCTCAAGCATACGCGGTTGTTTACGATAGCGGCAGGCTGAAAACTCTCTTTGCGTTCTTTGCGTGAAACACTCGTTAGGAGTTTCACGCAAAGGACGCAAAGAACGCAAAGGACATAATCGAGGAGGCGAAGATGACATCTCGTGAGCGTGTAAAGGCCATTATCGGTGGGCAGCCGGCGGACCGGACCGGCTTCTGGCTGGGGTGTCCGCTGGCGGACACCTGGCCGCGCTTGCACGGATACTTCGGCACACAGACCGAGGAAGAGCTGCGGGTCAAGTTGCAGGACGATTTCCGCTGGGTTTGCCCACAGTGGTACAGCACCCTTTATCAGCATCCCGAGGGACGGGGCATGTTCGATACCGGCGTGAAGAAGGTGGCGCACGGCACCGCCGGACCCTTTGCCGATTGCGAGGACCCCGCGGACGTTGAGGATTTCGAGTGGCCGAATCCGGATTATCTCCATTTCGATGATTGCCTCGATGATCTCCGTCATGCCGGCAACCACTACCGCGCCAGCGGTCTCTGGACCTGTTTCTATCACAATGTGATGGATATGTTCGGCATGGATAATTATATGGTGAAGATGTACGAGGCGCCGGAGGTGGTGCACGCGGTGACGGATAAAGTGTGCGGTTTTTATTATGAGGCAAACCGGCGCTTCTTTGAGCGGGCCGGCGGCCTGATGGACGGCTTCTTCTTCGGCAACGACTTCGGTACCCAGCTCGACCTGATTTGCGGGCCGGCGCAGTTCGACGAATTCATCATGCCGTGGTTCAGCAAGTTTACCGCGCTGGCGCACGATTACGGTTACCAGGTGATCCTGCACTCCTGCGGCGCCATCCACCGGGTCATCGAGCGGCTGATCGACGCCGGCGTGGATTGCCTGCACCCGTTGCAGGCGCTGGCGCAGAATATGGACGCGGAGACGCTGGCACGGGATTTCAAGGGACGCATCGCCTTCCTCGGCGCCATCGACACCCAGCAACTGTTGGATCACGGCACGCCGGAGGAGGTGAAGGCCGACGTGCGCCGCGTGAAGGCGCTGCTCGGCCCGCGGCTGATCGTCAGCCCCAGCCATGAAGCCGTCCTGCCCAACGTGCCGCCGGAGAACGTGGCGGCGCTGGCGGAAGCGGCGATCGAGGATGCTGAACGCGTTGGGTGTTGATCCCGGTTATGCGCAAGAAGGACAGGGGGTATCCTTGTTAGAAAAGGTCTAATAATAACAGACATGGTATTATTAATAGTTGTTTGTTAGAAAAAGCAGACAAATGCTTCTTTGCCTCTCTGCTATACTTCCTGTCGGCCTGCGGGGAAGGCGGATTACCCGCGCCATTGATCGACGATACCCCCAGGGAGCAGTATTGGTGGACGCTCACGTGCCAGCAACGGCCATTGCCATTACCGAGTCAGTTGATACCGTTCTCGAACGGATCACGGATTCCGTATTTGCCGTTGATAGGAACTGGCGCTTCACATACGTGAATCCCGCTGCCACACGCGCGTTCCAGAAACCCGCCGAAGAGTTGATTGGCCGCAACATTTGGGAGCTATTCCCCGCATCGATTGATTCCGATTTTTACCGCAACTACCAACTGGCTATGGTCACCGGCGAGCAGGTGAGATTTCAGGCGTATTGCGAGATCAATCGGTATTGGATGCACATACGGGTATATCCGTCCGCAGACGGCCTGACCGTCTACACCACCGATTTCAGCGAGGAACAGCGGGCCAACGAGAAACACGAAGCCCAGCTTGCACGAAGTGAAGAACGCTACCGTATGGTCGCGGATTTCACCTACGATCTGGAATACTGGCGCGGGTCGGACGGCCGGCTGCTGTATTTCTCTCCGGCCAGCGAGCGCATTACCGGCTACACGGCTGAAGAATTCTATGCCGATCTGTCACTGGTCGACCGCATCATCCACCCGGATGACCGCGGTTGGGTGCTTCCCCACTTCTGGCGAGAAGAACAATCACCGAGCGAGGTATACGACTTCGATTTTCGCATCATCCATCGCGACGGCACCATCCGCTGGATCAACCATAGCTGCCAGCCGGTCTTCGGTCCGGACGGCGCCTACCAGGGGCGGCGCGGCAGTAATCGCGACGTGACGGAACGGAAACGGATGGCGGTCGAGCTGGAGCGCGAGCGCGCGTTGCTGCGGGCGGTGCTCGATCAACTGCCGGTCGGCGTCATCATCGCGGAGGTGCCGTCAAGCCGTATTATCTGCGGGAATGCGCGTATGGAACAGATCTGCCACCATAGCGTGATCAATGAAGAAACGGGCGAGTGGCGGCGCGAGTGTCAGGCCTACCATCAGGACGGCACGCCATATCAGGAGGATGAATGGCCGCTGGCGCGTGTGATTGCCGCCGATGAGACCATCCTCGATGAAGAGGTGCATATTCAACGGGATGACAGGCCGGAGGCGGTGGTTCTGATGAGCGCGGTGCCGGTGCACGATCAGGAAGGCCGTATTATCGCCGGCGTGGTGGTGGCGCACGACATCACGGCCATCAAAGAGATCGATCACGCGAAAGACGAATTCCTGGCTGTGCTCTCGCACGAGTTGAAAACACCGCTCACCTCCATGCTGGGGTGGGCGGAGTTCGCGCTGTCGCAAAGCGGAGAGGATAATCTGCTCCGGCAGGCGATGGTCATCGTCTACCGCAATGCGCGCCGGCAGCAGCAGTTGATCGATGAGTTACTGGACATGTCGCGGCTGCAACACCGGCGAATGGGGTGCATGCCGGAGCCGGCCGACCTGGGCCAGTCGGCTGGCCAGGCGGTGGAACGCGCCCGGGAAGCCGCCGCGAAGAAAGAGATCACGCTCAACGTGTGCCTGGGCGACGAGCATCTGCCGATCTTCGCCGATCCCATCCGCATCGAGCTGTGCGTCGGGCACCTGCTCTCCAACAGCATCAAGTTCACCTCGCCGGGGGGCACGGTGGCTATCTCCTGCCGGCGCGAAGGAAAGAAGGCGATACTGACCGTGCATGACACGGGGCGCGGCATCGCACCGGAGGCGCTGCCCACCATTTTCACTCCATTCCGCCAGGTCGATAGGGACGAGGCCGCCGGCGGATTGGGATTAGGGCTGGCGATTGTTCGCGGTATCGTCGAGCTCCATCACGGACGAGTGGTTGCGGAGAGTCCGGGACTCGAGTTGGGCAGCACGTTCACCATCGAGTTACCCATTCACCAACCATAAATCTGGGAATCAAGGAGTGGTATGGCGAAGCGAATTCTCGTGATCGATGACGAGGTGGATATCCGCGATCTGATCGCCCAGGTGCTGGAATCCGCCGGCTACGAGGTGTTGCATGCCGGTAACGGGCAGCAAGGCCTGGAGACGATTGCGACTACGCCGGTTGACCTGGTGATCCTCGATATCGTGATGCAGGGGATGGATGGTTGGGATGTGTGCGAGCACATCAAGGCCGACGCCCGCTTCCATCACATTCCCGTCCTGCTGATGACGGTGCGCAGCCTGATCAGCGAGCAGGAAGAGCGCCGGAACCGGATTGCCGACGCGGTTCTGCTCAAACCCTTCAGCTTGAAAGACTTGCAACGGCAGGTTACCACATTGATGAACGGAATCAGTGTGTTGTCACCAGCGATAACCCCTTGATCAGCACTCGCGGTGGTTCCGGTCCTGTTGAACTCCCTTTTCTCAACGCGGCAGCATCACCTTGGCGGTCGGGCCGGTGGCGTTGACACACTGGCTGACCCGGCATTCGCCGCGGGCGCCGATGCGCAGTATGGCTTCCTCTACGGTCACGCCATTCGCCTGACGCAGCCAGTCCAGCATATTGTCACATGCGGATGATACCGCGTCTTCCAGGCTCGGCGCGGTTGCCAGCGCCACCAGCCAGTCCGGGGTGATGACGCGCGGCGCCGGGATGGCGCCCGGCAGGGGATAAGCGCGCAGTGTCACCTCGGCGGCCGTTTCGATGCCGCTGCCGCTCAATTCGCCGTCGCCCATGGCGGCATGTATGTCACCCACGCACAACAGCGCGCCCGGCGCGGCAACCGGCAGCAGCACGGTGGCGCCGGCGCCGATCTCGCGGGTATCCAGGTTGCCGCCGTGCGTCCCGCCATCCAGGGTTGGCGCGGATTCGCCGGCTGGGGCAACCCCGATCACCCCGACCATCGGCTGCACCGGCACCGTTAACCCATCGGGCAAGTACGCGCTGCCCTGCGCGATCGGCACCTCGACCACGCGCATTGCAACCAGGTGGCGTCCCAGCGGCCCGACCCCCGGCCGCAGCACCATCTTCCCGGGCGAGAAGACGGTGATGTCGAGTATCTCCACGGCCAGCGTCATGCCCGCTTCGACGCCTTCGATGTACAGCGGGCCAACGCAGGGGCAGCGCGGGCGCTCCGCCGCATGCCGGTAAGTGGCGGGATCGGCGGTGACGCGGCCGAAACACCAGTCGAGCGTCCGCAACGTTACCACCTCGCCGGACGCCACCCGCGCCACCGGTTCGGTGCGCGCGTCGAAGGCGACCGCGTGGCGGTCAGGCGCCAGCTCAATGATGCGGGCATCCGGTCGTTGCTGCATGCGGTGTGCTTTCCACGAGAGCGGGAGATATCCTCCTGGGATCGCAGGCGTCCCGCGCCTGCCTAGTGAGAACCGGGGGGCAGTTAGAATACCTTTACCTGTTAAATGCTCGTGCATATACATGATCGGTTACAGTTCGCTGATCTCTCCATATAACGGATACTGCAAAGGCAGGCGCGGGACGCCTGCGATCCCAGGAGGAGCTGCCTGGCGGTTGGCGAATGAGACAGCGTATGCTGCCATGCCGTGGCAATCTTATCAGGAGTTTCTCATGCGCGAAATCAACGACTTCATCGATGGCAACTCTCCCGAAGGCATTTCGGTCTACCAGATCACCGACGATCCAAAGGGCGCCGGGATGGTCTACCCGGACCAGCCGAGTTTTCTGGCGGACGGCCGCCGCTTTGTGGTGCACACCTCGAGCGGGCCGGCCATCTGCGACCCGGATGACGGCTGCTCGCTGCAGCCGGTCTTCGGTGAAGGGAAAGATCAAGGCATCCAGGTGACCTTCGACGGCCGTTATGGCTATTACGCCCAGCACGAGAATGGGCTGACGATCTCTCGCGTCGATCTGGAGACGCTGAAGACAGAAGATCTCTTTCATGGCGACGGCACAGTGCCGGGCACGAAGGTGCCGCTTGAAAAGCTCGGGGTGAATACCATCTCCTCGGATAACCGCCGCGTCGCCACCGCCGCCTGGATCGGCGACGGCGTGACGCCGGACGGGCCCACCGGCATCATCGTGCTCGACCTGGACAGCGGTGAGGCGCGGGTGGTGGCGGAGGATCGCGACTTCTGCAACCCGCACCTGCAGTATTGCCGCTCCACCGACCCGGATGCCTCGCACGATCTGCTGATCCAGATGAACCACGGCACGCGCCTGGAGCCGGACGGGAAGGCGATTATTACCCTCGGCCCGCCGTCCGACCTGGGCGTCGATATCCACGTGGTGCGCGATGACGGCACCAACTGGCGCGACATGCCGTTCGGCCGCGACGGCCATGAGTCGTGCATCGGGCACCAGATCTGGCGCGGGCTGGGCACGTCGGCGGCGACGGTAACGCTGCAGAACGAGGACACCAGTTACGGCTGGGCGGAGGGCGCGGAGCAAGGCGTGGTGGCGGGCTGGGCGCAACCCGCCGATAAGAACGGCCTGCACCTGGGCCTGTGCAACCCCGGCGCCCGGCGCGTGGTGTTGTCCGCAGGCTTCCCGCGGCCGCGCTTCTGCCATCTGGCGTGCGACACCAGCGGGTTGAAATTCGTCTTCGACACCTTCCCGATTTACGACGGCCGGCGGGCGGGGATGCACGTCTACATCGGCAGCGCGCCCGACGAAGAGACGCCGCTCACCTTCCGCTACATCCTGAACAGCGGGGTCGTCTTCCCCGGCAAAATCAGCCACATGCACGCGCATCCGGTGCTCTCGCCGGACGGCAGCCGGCTCTTCTTCAATTCCGACGTCACCGGCCTGCGGCAGGCGTATATGGTGACGGGATTCACCTGGTAAGCGGATGCTGCGGTGTCAATAAGAAACGGGGAGGATGATTCGGTCATCCTCCCCGTTTTTCGTTATGCCAGCCTGCGCAATGGTCGGAAAAATGCCCGGATATCTTCGACCAGCAGCTCGGGTTCCTCCCAGGCGGCAAAGTGACCGCCCCTGGGCATGGTGGTCCAGCGCTGCACGCGCAGGATGCGGTCCGCCCATTCGCGCGGCGGAAGGGTGATATCCTTGGGGAACAGGGCAATCGCCGCCGGCACTTCAATGTGCTGGCCGGGTTGCAGCGGGGGAAGGTGGCCGTTCTCGTAATACCTACGCATCGAGGACGTTATGGTGCCGGTGACCCAGTAAATCATGATATGGGTCAGCAGCTCATCTCTCGTAAAACGCCGTTCCACATCACCGTTGCAATCGCTCCAGGCACGATATTTCTCCACCAGCCAGGCGGCGAGTCCCACCGGAGAATCAGTGAGCCCATACCCGAGTGTTTGCGGTTTCGTCGACTGGATCATGGCGTAGGCGCCTTCGCGCATGACCCATTGCTGGACGGCCCGAAGATATTGCTGCTCCGCCTCGGATAAGTTCGACTGGTCAGCGGGGGAGATGGGGTAACCGAGGTAAGTGAGGTGGATGCCGATGACCAGTTCGGGATGCGCCAGCGCCAGGAATCGCGTGACTCCGCTGCCAAAGTCGTTGCCCCCCGCGGCAAATTGCCGATAACCGAGCGTGTCCGTCATCAACTTTGCCCACAATTCGGCGGTCCGGGGCAACGTCATGCCGCGCTGGTGCGGGCAATCAGAGAAGCCAAAGCCCGGCAGCGAAGGTACGATCACGTCAAAGGCATCAGCGGGATCGCCACCGTATCGCTCCGGGTCGGCGAGGAGCGGGATGATTTTCGACATCTCATAAAACGAGCCGGGCCAACCGTGCGTGTAGACCATCGGCAGCGGGTGTGGTCCCCGACCGCGTTCATAAATGAAGTGGATGCCTAATCCCTCGATTTCCGCACGATACTGTGAAAAGCGGTTGAGTATCGCCTCCTGCGCGCGCCAGTCATATTTGGATTGCCAATAGGCGATCAGCGATTGCAGATACGCCAGGTCGGCGCCATAGTCCCACCCGGCTTCCAGGACGGCATCAGGCCAGCGCGTGCGGGCCAGGCGCATCCGCAGATCGTCAAGCAGGCCTTGCCCGATATCGATGATAAAAGGTTGCATACTCCGGCTGCTCCCGCGTCTGCACCAGTATAAGATGGGCATGGCGGTGGCGTTGTTTCGGATACCGGTCATTGCGGGGGGAAATCAGGACGGAAAAACAGGTGAGGAGTGGAGAAAGCTGGAGCCTCCTGACGGATTCGAACCGACGACCTGCGGTTTACAAAACCGCTGCTCTACCAGCTGAGCTAAGGAGGCCCATTGGATAAATTCTAGCATGGCCGCGCGGGTTCGGTCAAGATTCAGCGAGGATCCACCAGGAGCTCCGTTTTTAGCTGCAGGCGTCTCCCGCCACTTTTTTCACATTTTTTCGTGGCTTAGCAGGAGTTTCCGCGACAGGCAAGAATTTTCATAACAAGAGTCGCTCACTATTGTTAT
>Ga0172368_10000535_pt1 | contig 53914 bp, 35 predicted proteins | sample Lak11m_FD_114540 | JGI IMG/M metagenome (GOLD analysis project Ga0172368, IMG submission 114540) | Freshwater microbial communities from Kabuno Bay, South-Kivu, Congo - kab_022012_11m | ecosystem: Environmental > Aquatic > Freshwater > Lake | place: Democratic Republic of the Congo: South-Kivu... | reverse complement strand
TGATCCCTGATCCCTGATCCCTGATCCCTGATCCCTGGTTCCTGATCCCTGATCCCTGATCCCTGATCCCTGATCCCTGATCCCTGATCCCTGATCCCTGATCCCTGGTTCCTGATCCCTGGTTCCTGATCCCTGATCCCTGATCCCTGATCCCTGGTTCCTGATCCCTGATCCCTGATCCCTGGTTCCTGATCCGCCATCAGCCCTGCGCCTCGTCGAGAAACTCCACCCACTTGTGCTGCGCCGGGTCTGCATCCGCGTAGTCGCCCCTCATCTCCGGGGGCAGCAGTTGCGCCAGAGGAACCATCGCCTCGTCGGTCATCTCACGAAGCACATCTCGGCTGGCGTTATCCGGCCAGAGCAGCCTGAACGGCCGGCCATAGCGCAAGGTGACGATCGGGTGATGGAGCATGGTCTTGAGCGACCATGAGAAAGCCGGTGTGCCTGTGACAGCGCACGGGATCAACCACGAGAATGGCACCTGCCGGGCGACGAACGCCAGGCCCTCCTTGGCCTTCTGCAATCGCCCATCGTGGCTGCGCGTCCCTTCGGGTGAGATCACCGAGATATCACCGTCGCGCAGCACGTCCCATGTGGCCTGCAAAGCGGCCCGATCCACCACCCCGCGAGTGATGAAAATGACATGATACCAGCGCAACAACCAGCCGATCACCGGCCACCGACTGCTTTCGATCTTCGCCAGCGGCACAGCATAGCGCGGCAGCCGGGCGCAGATCAGGACCGGATCAAGCCAGTGAATATGGTTGTAATAAACGATACCGGCACCCGTGCGCGGCAAGTTTTCTACCCCCCTGACATCGATCGTAAGAAACAATCGGATGAGAAAATTGAGCACCGCACCCCAAAAGTGGCGACCTACCGGAATCCGGCGTTTTCTGCTCACATGGCCTCCGCATCTCTCTGGCCGACCGCTCGCTCATACCCAGCACGAGCGCCCGACCAGCAGCACATCAGTCGATCCCTTGCTTGATCTTCAAATCGACCAACTGCATCGCCCGTTGCATAACCTGCTCGATACTTAAGTCCGTGGAATCCACAATCACAGCGTCCGGCGCGGCAACCAGAGGAGCGTGCTGGCGGGTGGAATCGTACTCGTCGCGCCGGCGGACATCTCTCATGACCTGCTCGAGCTCAACGCTCTCGCCCCGTGCCTGACGCTCAAGGAAACGGCGTCGGGCCCGTTCGACCAGGCTGGCATCCAGGTAGATTTTCAGTTCAGCATCGGGCATCACGGCCGTACCGATGTCGCGGCCGACCATCACGACACGACCGGCCTCGCAGATGCGCCGCTGCTGGATGCGCATCGCCTCGCGCACCCCTGCGTACGCGGAAACCGGGGAGACTGCCCGCTCGATCTCGGGCCGGCGGATGTCCAGCGACACGTCCTGGCCATCGACCAGCACAGTGACGTCTCGCCCGTCAGTGACGGTTGGCGGAAGGACCTCGATGCGTATCCGTTCAGCTAACGCAGTGACTGCGGCCTCGTCGTTGACCGGCACGCCGCGAGCCAACGTCACCGCGGCCACCGCGCGGTACATCACCCCTGAGTCAAAGTAGAGATAGCCGAGTTGTTTTGCCAGAAGCCCGCCGATCGTGCTCTTACCGGAAGCCGACGGACCATCGATCGCGATCGTGTTGGGGATCAAGCTGTGCTTCTTTCTGTGTTCTTTGATGTCGGGCCCGCCGGCTACAGCACCGTGCCAGGCCGCTTCCTGCAACGCCTTCACCTCACCGGGCAACAGATCGCGCCACTTGCCAGGACGCAGGTCACCCAGGGTCAACGGGCCCAGGCCAACGCGCACCACGCGCAGCGCCGGATGGCCCAGCAAAGCCACCATGCGTCGCACCTGACGCTTGCGCCCCTCACGCAGCGTCACCTTCAGCCAACTGGACGGCGTGCGGCGCGGCAATGATGTGCCTCTCTCGCCTCCTCGCCGCGTCTCCACGTCTCCCCGTCGCTCGGGAAAGGGCGGTGCGTTCAACAAGGTCACCTGAGCAGGCAGGGTCGGCCCGTCCTCCAACATCACCCCATGCTGCAGTCGCCGAAGCTTGCGCGGGTTCGGCCGGCCTTCGACCTCCACCAGGTAGGTTTTGGGGTGTTCGTATCTCGGATGCATCAGCCGTAACGCCATCTCGCCGTCGTTCGTCAGGAGCAGGAGCCCCTCGCTGTCCTGGTCCAACCGGCCGACGGCGTACAGCCGCTCGGGCACCTTCACCAGGTCTTGCCACGACGGATAGCCAGCCCGCGGATCGGGGCCGGAGAGATAACCGGCCGGCTTGTGCAGGATCACGTAGCGATGACGCTCGACCGCGATGCGTTCGCCATCCAGGCGGATGTCCGCGACTTGCGAGTCGACCTTCATACCGAGCTCGGTGACAACCCGGCCATCCACGCTCACACGGCCCGCCAGGATCAGCTCCTCGCAGGCCCGCCGGGAGCCGAGCCCCGCCTGAGCCAGTACTTTTTGAAGGCGTTCTTCCGACATTCTATGCCTGCTGGCCGTTGAGCACTCTGCAATCGTCACGGGCCCTGCCACACGCTCAACGGCACCTTCGCCAACACTTGCCCGCCGAGCAGCCACTCCAGCTCGCCGACGGGCAAGGTGCCGGTGAGAAGCGCTGTCGCATCCAGCCGGCGTACGGGCTGCGTCAGTCGCCATTGCCAGGCCGGCAGAAAGACGTCGGCCGGCTCCACTGCCCGCAACCGATAGGTTTGGCCGTCCGAGCCGGTCGTCCAGGCCAGCGCATCATCCGGCAAATCGGTCGATTGCCAGCGCCAGCCCGCGGCCGCGTAGTCCAACATCACGCGCGCATCGGTATATCGATCGCGGCTGTCCAGGACGACCGCCAGCAGACGGTGACCGCGGTGTGAGACCGACGCAACCAGGCACTCACCTGCGTCGTCGGTGGTGCCCGTCTTGATGCCGTCCGATCCTGGATAAGAGCCTAACAACTCATTCGTGTTCTGCAGCGCGTGGCCCGCCACCTCCGCTGACTGTGTCGCGACAACCTGAACGAAGAGCGGATACCCTAGATCGGCGCGGGTGATGGCCACCAAATCTTGCGCGCTGGTCGTCTGCCCTGCGGCATCTACGCCGTGCACGGTGGCGAACCAGGTAGCGGTCAGGCCCATCGACGCGGCGGTCTGGTTCATCAGGGCGATGAAATCCGTCTCGCTGCCAGATACGTATTCGGCCAGCGCGACCGCCGCGTCGTTGCCAGATGGAAGCAGCAGGCCGTAGAATAGCTCTCGCACGGTCAGGGTTTCACCCGCCACCAGCCCCATGCGACTGCCCCCTGTCGCCGCAGCCGTAGGTGAAACGGTCACGAGGTCATCGAAATTGGCTTTCTGCAGGACGAGCAGCGCGGTCATGAGCTTTGCCGTGCTGGCCGGCGCCAAAGGTTCGTTCCGCCGCAGCGCGTAGAGGGTTTCCCCGCTGTCCAGGTCTACCAGCAAAGCCGATGCAGCGGTCAACGTCAGCGGCTGGGAAAGACGGGCCAGCGCGGCCACCTCATCCGGGCCCAAACGTACGGGCGGATGGCCACCATCCGTGATGACCGGCGGCCCGAACCCGGCGCCGGCCAACCCGAGGACCACTATGCAGCAGATCAGGCCCAGACGACGGCGACGATACATTTGACGGGTGGCCTTGAATGCAATAGAATCTCTACGATCCCGCGAAACGAGGTGAACTCAATGCCCTTATACGAATACTACTGCGCCCATTGCGCCAGGCAGTTCGAAGCGCTGCGCTCGATGAGCCAATCTGATGCGCCGATGACCTGCCCCTACTGCGCTACGACCGATGCCCGGCGGGTGATTTCAACCTTTGCCGCGATCAGCCGGGACGGAGGAAACAGCCGGTTGGTTGCCAGCAGTGGCCCCAGTAGCTGTGCGTCATGCAGCGGCGGATCATGCGCCGGCTGTCATCACTGAGCTGGATAAGCAGAGGGCACCTGTTGGTGCCCCCTTGCGTTTCTTGTTCGAAGCGATCATATCCGTCCGTCATTGCATGCCGTGGACCAGGATATCGTAGCTGCGGCTGTTATCGCTCAAATCTTGCTCACCGGGCACCGCGCCCAGATCGATAAGCAAGCGATATTGCTTACGCACGGGCAGATCGGTGACCTGATCGAAACGCACAACTCGCACTTCGCCCGGCGCGAGTGATCTGGCAACCACGGTCTGATCCAACAGATCGACCGGCTCCCCGTACTGCTCATACCCGGTCGGATCGAGCAACTGCGCCCTGACTTGCACGCTGGGCTCAGTGGAAAGGCCCAGGTTTGTCACGGCAACCAGCAGCGTCACGCCGCCGTTCGACATGATCTGCTCATAATCCAGAGGCGGATCGAAATCAACGCCGATGACCGCCACGGCATGCGCCGACGGCGCGACCGTGGCAACCGACATGACTGGCGTTGCAGGCAGCGTAAAGGGCTGGACGATCTCGACGTAAGACTGGCAAGCCAGTAAAGTCAGACAAATGCAGACGAGGGCCAGGGCGGAGAGCACACGCTGACTGGCTCTACGCACCGGGAGAACACCAGATTTGGAACTCATATGATGCCATGATAACCGGTTGAATCGGTCTTGTCAAAGTACATGGAGTGTAAAGCGTTCATGGTTTGAGCAGGATCTTCAACGCTCCGCGGGCAGCCGCTCGCGCAAACGCTGACTCGGCCTGATCCAAGGGAAAGACCGCATCGATCAGCGGCCGGGGGTCCACCAGGCCAGACTCCATCAAGCGCAAAGCCGGGGCGAACGGCCCGCAACGCGAGCCGATCAACTCGATCTCGTTCACCACCAGAGAGCTCACATTCATGTCAAGGTTTTCGTGATAGGTGCTCTTGAGCACCAAAGTACCCCGCGGCCGCACCATTCTGAGCGCATCGGTGAAACCAGACGGGCTGCCGGTACACTCTACTGCCAGGTCGGCCTGGCGCTCCGGGAGCCGATCGCCGGCGAGACGAACACGCACACCCCATTGCTCGGCGATCGCCAGCTTCTTTTCGTGGCGCCCCACCAGCGTCAGATCGCAACCGGTGAGCCGCAACACCGCCGCAACCAGCAGACCCAACTTGCCATCCCCCATCACGACCACGCGCTCTGTAGGCGACAGGTTTACCTGCTCCAGGATCTCACACGCCGCGGCTAAGGGCTCCGTGAAAACCGCCATCTCGTCCGGGATCGAATCGGGGACGGCGTAGAGGTTGGCCTGAGGAAGCAGCGAAAAGTCGGCGAACACGCCATCGCGGCGATCGATGCCCAAGGTCGTGCGATTAGGGCAGTGGGTGTGACGGCCGGCCCGGCACGTCTCGCAGGCGTAACAGGCAGCGTTAATGTCACCGACGACGCGGCGGCCTATCCACCCGGGATCGGGACCCTGCACGACCTCACCCACGAATTCGTGGCCCAGGACGCCTCGAAAAGCCATGTACCCGCGCACCAATTCCAGGTCGGTGTTGCAGATGCCGGCCAGGCGGACGCGTAGCAGGGTTTCACCTTTGAGCGGTGTGGGCTCAGGATAGGCCGAATCGAAGCGAAGGCCCTTGGCGTTGAGGAGAGCTCTCATCGGCTTTCCCGAAAACGAGTGACGGGCTATTGTTTACCCGCCACTCGTTGCTCGTTCCCATCAGCGCTTACGCGGACTGCGTCTGCGCAGGCACTGCCGTCTTAAGACCCAGCAGATCGTGCTCCTCCCAGGCGACCAGGAGTTGCGCAGCGTTAAAAATGGAAGAGTAGGTGCCCGTGGTCACGCCGACGAGCAGAACAGCCACGAACGGCTTGATCGTCGCGCCGCCGAAGATCAACAGCGCGGCCATGACAAACAAGGCGGTGAGGTGGATCGCCAACGATCGGTGCAGTGTCTCCAGGAGGCTGCGGTCCACGATTCGGCGCATGGGTTCACCGCGATACTTCGGTACGTTCTCGCGAATGCGGTCGAACACTACGATAGTATCCTGAACCGAAAAGCCGATCACGGTCAGAACGGCGGTGAGGAACAACGAATCCGCTTCCCAGCCCAGCAGGAGGCTCAGGATGCTGAAGACACCGAGGGTCAACACCAGGTCGTGCAGCATGGCGATGACCGCGGTGACACCGTAGCGCACAGGGTTCGGCGCCTTGCGGAAGGCAATCACCAGGAAACCCAGGATCGCGATGGAGGCCGCGACGACTGCCAGGCTGGCGGCCCGCGTCACCTCCTGGCCGATGGTGGGTCCAACCGTCAGGAATTGCACGTCGGTGACATCGGTGAACTTAGCCTTCAGGGCATTCAGAAGGGTCAGCCGATCGGCCTCGGTCAGCGGCTTCAGGCGCGCCTCCATGGTCTTGCCGTCGGTGCCTAGCGTCGTCACAAGGGTGTCAGGGAAACCGTTGCTGGCAAATACGGCGCGCACATCACCCGGCTGCACCTTCTGATTGAAGCCGAGCTCCCACAGCGAACCGCCGGTGAAGTCAATGCCCATCCGGAAAGGCGCGCCGAACGTGATCACCGAATAGATCATGGCAGCGATGCCGGGAATGATCACCACGGCGGAAAGCAGGAAATACCACCTGCGGTTTTCTACGATGTGAAACATGTTCTTCTCCTGACCTCTACATATCCAGCAGCCAACGCTTCTCGCGCAGCAACTCGGCATCCCGCTCTGAGAACAGCAGATGCATGAAGGTACGCGTCACAACGACCGCCGTGAACATGCTGACCACGACACCGAGGGCCAAGTTAAGCGCGAAGCCCATGACTGCCTGGGCGCCATAGTTACGCCCGAACAGGATCAGGATCAGACAGGTGATGATCGTTGACAGGTTCGAGTCACGAATCGAGGGCCAGGCCCGGCTGAAACCGGCGTTAAATGCGGCTTGGACCGACTTCCCCCAGCGCATTTCCTCTTTCATGCGCTCAAAGATCAGGATATTCGCATCGACCGCCATACCGACAGACAAGAGAAAACCGGCGATGCCCGGCAAGGTCAGCGTCACCGGGACAAGCTTGTAGATCATCAGGTTGTACAGCGCATAGAACACCAGGGCGACGGCCGCAAACACGCCCGGCAGCCGGTATTGGCCGATCATAAAGGCAAGCACGATCGCCAGACCGATAATACCGGCGGTGATGCTCCTGCGCACTGAATCCGCGCCCAGGGTCGCGCCGATGGTCTGACGATTCACGATCTCCAGCGGCACCGGGAGGGCGCCGTAGCGCATCTGCACGGCCAGGCTTTGCGCCTCGGTCTGCGTAAATTTGCCCTGGATGACGCCGCTGCCTTCCGTAATCGCGCTGTTGATGCGCGGCGCCGATAGCACGACGTTGTCCAGAACGATCGCCAGGATGTCTCCCACGTGGGCCTTGGTATAGTCGCCAAAGGTCTTGGCGCCATCGGTCGTCAGCTCAAACGAAATCTCCGGCGCGCCATACTGGTCCAATTGCACGCCGGCGGTCTTCAGGCCGCGGCCGGTCATGACCGTTGTAAACACATGGTCAGGATAGGGGTCGGGGGTATTGCCAAGCGTTGCCGGGTCAGGGGCTTTATCCGAGTTCGTGGTGCGGATATAAACGCCCTGGGTCACGTTGGGGTAGGTCGGATTCGTGGACGAACCGATCTCGACAAACTCCAACTGACCGGTGCTCTTGAGCGTCTGAACTGCCTGATCGGGGTTGTTGATGCCCGGCAGTTCCACGATGATGCGATTCGAGCCCTGCAACTGCACCAGTGGCTCGGTGACGCCCAGGGCGTTGACGCGGCGCTCCACGATCGCCTTGGCCGCGGCCATGTCATCTGCCGTGATCTGCTGGCCGCTGACCGGTTGCGCCTGGAGCAGAATCTGGGTGCCACCTTGCAGATCGAGCCCCTCCTTGATCTGTAGATCCCGATACTCGGGCGGCTGTTGCCAAACCAACAGATTCTTGACCCAGCTCGGATGGCTGATGGGTAAGACTATGTAAGCCGCGAGCAAAGTCAGAAGGATGATGAAGATCAACAGCGCTCTGTCATTATTCCGCATGCGTCTCCCTCTCCCAGGAAAAAATCAGCGCAAGATTACGTCGATACGTACGCTTGCCTGGCACAAACCCTATCGGTGTGACGACGATACCGGCCCCGATGGGCACACGGGGCAAAACAGAGCGATTATAATGCCCCCACGGATGCCTGTCAAAATGCACCGTAGAATACATCCTGACTCGGATAAGCCGGAACCAAACGACTCACGCAAAGGCGCTAAAACGCCAAGAAACTCTTTGAGAATTTCTTGCTGGCTGTACCAAGATTTCACCGGCAAGCGCCTAACCACGGCCGTGCGTCCTCAGCCAATCCAGGGCTTGATCGGGTGTCGTCAATTCGCCGGCCGCCTGAGCCTCCCGCAGCACTTCCAGCAACTCGCCAATATGCGGCCCCGGCTGCAATCCCAATTCCTCCATGATCTGACGGCCGTTCAGCAACGGCACAGGGTCCACCTGCTGCGGTCGCTGCGAAAAGAACGCGTCGAGTAGCATGTGCGTGGTGACCAGCCGGCGTTGCCAGGATTCAGGATCGGGCACTGTCGGTTGGGTTGCCGCATGATCGGCCAGGCTCAAGAGAGCACACTCGGGCCCGGTATTGCCGGCATCCCGGAAGAAGCGATAGATCGCCTTGCGTGTGGGCGGGAAATCGTGTGCCAGGTGGGACGGACGCATGTGCAAATCGGTCAGGCGAGCCACGAAACTCACCTCGTCCCCTGAAAAGCGAAGCGCCTGCATCCGGGCTTCGGCGAGCAGGGCGCCCCAGCGGTCGTGATCATAGAAATGCGCCTGGCCGTCAGCATCGGCCGTGCGCCTGGCAGGCTTGCCCCAGTCGTGTGTCACCGCTGCCCACATCAGCAGATCGCGGCGGCTGTGGCCGGATGCCAGCGGGAGAGCCAGGTGTGCGCGCAAATCCGCGGCGTACGGGGTCAACACGTCCGCCATCTCAGCCCATTGGGCAGCTCCGGCCGGCACAGTCGCATCCTCGGAAACCGGCCGCGGGATCGAATAGGCGCCATCCGGCCACAACAGTGCGTACAAGCCCACCAGGTGCGCCACAACGCTGCGGCTATGATCAAACACATCCTGATAGTGCGGTGGCGATTGGGTCACGCCGATCTGAGCCGTCGACTCGGGCAAGATGTGGCCCAGCAAACCCAGAGTGTTGAGCCAGCTCAGATTCCTCCACGCACCCGGTGCCGCGACAATGCGCATCATCTCATCCCGCACGCGCTCAGCCGAGACGGCCTTGATCAGCGCGGCATCCCGCCGGATCAGATTGAACGTCGCGTCTTCAATGCGAAAGCCCAGCTCTATGGCCATGCGCACGCCGCGCAACATCCGCAGCGGATCATCCCGGAACGAGCCCTCGGTCACCGCACGCAACAACCCCCGTGTCAGATCGGCCTGGCCATCGAAGGGATCGAAGATGCGAGGGGCTTGAGCCGTCGCGGAGATGTCCATGGCGATCGCGTTGATGGTGAAATCTCGCAGCGCCAGGTCATCCAGCAAGTCGGGCACTCGCAGCCGGGCCACGTCCACTTCCATCGTGTCGCCGGCTTCTGCGGGCAGGATGGCGCGACCCACATCCCGGTCGTTATCCAGCACAAACGACATCCCGCTGAATGCCGCCGCGATCGCCCTGGCCAACCGGATACCCCCTTCAGGCACCACTAGATCAAGATCGTGACCGGGCCGCCCCAACAATCGATCGCGGACGTAGCCACCGACCAGCCAGGCTGCCCCGCCCTGGGCGCTGACAAAGGCAACAATGCTGTCGGCCAGAGACTTTGATCCCTGCACAGGCCGGTCGGCCGGATGGTTGGTTGGCTGGGTAGTTGGTTGGTTGGCTGGGTAGTTCATGGTCAGAACAGTTTCTCATGCCGGGCGCGGCGCCACGGCCTACGAAAATGTCACGCAGAGCGTGAGCGAGTTTATCACTCAAGGTGCGTTACGGCGAATGATCAGCGAAGCATCCGTCCGCCATGCTCAGGACAGATCCCTGTGCAGGCCGGCCACGGATTCTTCGCTGGTGACATGCCGCAACGTGACTTACAGGGTCAACCCGCTCACGCGAAGCGTGACAGGCGATAGTCCCATTTTCAGGGCAGACTTCAAGGATCGAGATGAGCGCACTCGACGCGTTGACGCTCAACGTGCCAACGCGCCTGCACCCCTCACGGGGGCGGCGGCGCGTTGCGGACGTAAACGACTGTGGGTTCCTCGCGCGAACGCGTGCGCCGTGCCGCACGAAGGGCCGCATCGGCAGTCACCCCTACCCCGCAGACCTGCCCCCGCACGAGGGCGACCCAACATCCCTCGTAGGGGCTCAGGTCAAGTTCGGGACCGGGCTCGGGCGGAGGCTTCTCGGGCATGATCGGTTTGCCGTTGCACGTTGACAGTTGCGCGTTGCCTGTCGGCCGAGGTGAACGCGCAACCGTCCATCATACGGATTGCTCACATCAGCGCCGCGACCATCTCCGCGATCTCTCCCGGATGGTGGGCAACGCGCACGCCCGCGGCCTCCAGCGCCGCGATCTTGTCTGCCGCGGTGCCCTTGCCGCCGCTGATAATGGCACCGGCGTGGCCCATGCGCTTGCCGGGCGGCGCAGTCTGGCCGGCGATGAAACCGGTGACCGGCTTGGTCATCTTGGAAGCAATGAATTCCGCCGCCTTCTCTTCGTCCGTGCCACCGATCTCGCCGATCATGACCACCTGCTGTGTCTCCGGGTCGTGATCGAACATGTCCAATACGTCCACGAAACTGGTGCCGTTGATCGGATCTCCGCCGATGCCCACCGCGGTCGACTGGCCGATCCCGCGCAGCGTCAGCGCATAGACGACCTCGTACGTCAGCGTGCCCGAGCGGCTGACCAGGCCAACGTTGCCGCGAGTATGGATGTGGCCGGGCATGATGCCGACCTTGGCCTCACCGGGCGTGATCAGACCCGGGCAATTGGGGCCGATAAGCCGCGAGCTCGTTCGGTCGAGATACGCCCGCACCTTCAACATGTCCAGCGCGGGGATCCCCTCGGTGATGCACACGATCAGCCCGATCCCGGCGTCGGCGGCTTCCAGGATGGAGTCCGGCGCGGCCTTGGCCGGGACATAGATGATGCTGGCGTTGGCGCCCGTGGCCGCCACGGCCTCATGCACGCTATCAAAGATCGGCACGTTGCCGACCGCCCAACCGCCGCCTTTGCCGGGGGTAACGCCGGCCACGACTTTCGTGCCGTAGGCGATCATCTGCTCGGTGTGAAAAGCGCCTTCACGGCCCGTAATGCCCTGGACGAGCAGGCGAGTTTCCTTGCTGACCAGAATGCTCATCGTTTCCTCCCTATGCCTGCGCCGCCGCGACGGACTTCTGGGCCGCTTCGGCCAGGGTCTCAGCAGTCGCCATTTTTGCTTCGGCCAAAATCGCCCGACCTTCCTCGTAGTTGGTGCCCACAAGGCGCACGACCATCGGCACTTTGGTCGGAACCTCCTTCAATGCCTGGAGGATGCCGCGCGCTACTTCATCGCAGCGCGTGATGCCACCGAAGATGTTAAGCAGCACCGCCTTGACATTCGGATCAGAGAGGATGATGCGCAGCGCGGCCGCGACCTTATCGGACTTGGCACCGCCGCCCACGTCCAGGAAATTTGCCGGGGAACCGCCGTAAAACTTGATGATATCCATCGTCGCCATCGCCAGCCCCGCGCCGTTGACCATGCAGCCGATCTGGCCATCGAGCTTGACGTAGCTCAGGCCGTTCGAGCGTGCATCGCGCTCCTCGGGCGTCTCCTCATCCTCGTCGCGCATCGCCGCCAGATCAGGATGCCGGAAAAGCGCACTGTCATCGAGCAGCATCTTGCCGTCGAGCGCCATCAACGTGCCGTCGCCCAGGATCGCCAGAGGGTTGATCTCGGCCAGGCTGGCATCGCAGCCCATGTAACACTCATACAGCGCCTTGCAGATCTGGGCAAACTTGCCCATCTGTTCGCGCGGCAGGCCGATGCTCAAGGCCAGGTCACGCGCCAGGTATTCGCGCAGCCCCAGGAAGGGATCTACTGCCACGGTGAGGATCTTCTCCGGCGTGCGAGCGGCCACCTCCTCGATATCCACGCCGCCCTCGCTGGAGGCCATCACCACCACGCGGCGGCTGGCCCGGTCGAGCACCATGCCCAGGTACAACTCCTTGCGGATATCGGCCGCGGGGTCCACCAACACCTTTTTGACCTTCAGACCTTTGATGTCCATGCCAAGGATACGGCCTGCGATCTGCTCGACTTCTTCCGGGGTCCTGGCGACCTTGATACCCCCCGCCTTGCCGCGGCCGCCGACCAGCACTTGCGACTTAATCACCACCGGACCACCCAACCGCCCGGCAATGGCGCGCGCTTCAGCCGGCGTCACGGCCACATCGCCCTGTGGCACCGGCACACCGAACTGGCCAAAGATGCGTTTCGACTGAAATTCCTGAAGCTTCAATGTAGAACCTCCTTCGATGATGGGCGACAACACGTCATTGTGTTACCGATTCACGAGGTTGCGGTGCTCATCAAACTCGGACAGGCTTCGCCGGATCTGCTCCGCCGAAATGTCCGCCTGATCGAGTTATGACGATACGTCTTGGATAAAGCACGTAGATTCCGCTTGAACTCCGGGGTGAACTCGACTTGCACCCGAGAGGGCTCACTCGGCATCAATGCCTTCCCATAGTTCGGAGACTGGGCTCGTTTGTCCCGTCATGGCTTCTTGCCATCCCTGGCGGAAGCTGGTTACGGCAGGTTTCAATATGAGGCTTTCACGGACCAAAAGTACCTTCCAATTGCCAGCCGCCCCGCCGTTGTCGTGGTGCGTGTGTTTGCAGACGTCCATCCTACCAAGTCGCTATTCTCAAGCCTTCGATTTCACCGAAGTGCGCGTCGCGGGTAGTCAAGGTCAGGTCATGTTGAAGTGCAATTGCCGCGATCCAGATATCATTTTCGGGTATTGGATGTCCTTCTACCCGTAGCGCATTTTTGATTTCGCCATATCGGCGTGCAGTCTCAGTGTCGCACCCTAACACGACACTGTCGCCGATAAATACATCAATGCGCTTCAGATTTTCTTCTACCCGTGCTGATTTGCGCGCACCGAAACACAACTCACCAACCGCAATGCTGGAAACGAATACCTCGTCTGCTTTGGCGAGGTTTTCTTTGACCGCTGAATCATTCGCGAAGAGAGCGATGACAATGTTGGTATCGAGAAGATGTTTACCATTCATTGGTGTCCACTCGCTCGCAACCTTCTTCAATCGCTTGGCGCATCAGTTGTAAGTCGTCCAGTGGAATCGCGCCCGCAAACCGCAGTAGTTGCGAACCAGGAACACCGCGCGGAACAGACGCGACAAGTGCGCGTGTGAATTCAAAGACCCGCCACTGCATCTCGTATGGCAGGATCTTTAGTTGGTCAACTACTTTATCCACAAGTGTAGTCATTGTGCCCTCCTGCCGACTATCATACTCGCAACATTGAGGGGAGCCAACGTCTTGTCAAACGGAATGTCTGCAAACACACGTTTGACGCAATCGCCGTAAACCCCAGTCGAAGTAACAGCAGCGATTGTCTCGATCTCGGTAATCTCACTGACAAGCTCAATTTCCATGTGAACCACGCATCACCATTGTACCCTTGCCCCGCGCCAGGGTCAAGAGGCAGAACACGTGTTTAAAAAAGTCGGGCCGCCAGAGGCGGCCCGACAGACTCATGGTGTCCTATTGCAGCGGTGGAAAGATCATGATCCGGTGCGCATCCCCATCGGCCACGTAGACTTTGCCGTCCGCGCCGACCGCGATGCCGGTGGGCAAGGTGAACGACTGCGCGTCATTGCCGTAGAGCCCCCAAGTCGCCTTGAAGCTGCCGTCGGTGCCGAACGCCAGCACCCGGTAGTTCTCAGGATCGACCACGTAGACGATCTTGCGCTGCGGATCGACAGCCAGCGCGGGCTTGTTCACCACCGACTGGCTATCCCAACCGGCCACCGCCCACTGGGCGACGTAGTTATACGCCTCGTCGAACTTCTGGATGCGCTTGTTCCAGGTGTCGGTCACGTACCAGTTGCCGTCCGCGTCCTGGCCAAGGCCCACCGGCTCGTCGAAGCGACCGTCCACGATGCCGCCGCCGCCCCACTGCGTGATGAACACGCCGTCCGGGTTGAACACCTGCACCCGCTTGTTCCCGGTGTCCATGACATACAGGTTGCCCTCGCGCCCGATGGCCAGCGACCGGGGACCGTAGAACAGGTCCTCCTGGCCCAGCTCGCCACCGGTGGCGCCGAAGACGCCCCACATCGTCACAAACTTCCCGTCGTTGGTGAACTTCTGGATGCGATGGTTCCAGGTATCGGAGACGTAGACGCTGCCGTCGTGCCCCACCGCGATGCCCCACGGCTCGTTGAACTGGCCCTCGCCGTTCCCCTGGCACCCCTCCTTGGTATCGAGCTTGCACAGGCTGCCCCACTGGCGCAGGAATGAACCGTCGGGATTGAACACCTGCACCCGGTTATTGCCCGAGTCGGCCACATAAATCCGCCCTTCGGCGTCCACAGCCACCGCACGAGGGAAGTTGAACTGACCGGGCGCGTTGCCCGGTGTGCCGACCGATCCGATCTGCTGGATCGCCGCGATGGTCCGCTGGCCCTTCTCGTACGGATTGGCTTCCGCAGCCGACGCGGTGCCTGCGGCCCCTGCGGCCGGCGCGCCCCAATCCCACACCTGCGCGGCAACGTCCTTACGGACGAACATGCTGAACCGGTGCACGGGATCCCATTGCGCCAGCGGTGTGGTGTAGCGGCGGTTGATCACCACATCCCAGAACTGGCCGCGCTGCTTGGGATCTTTGATGCCGTCTATGATCCGCTGCCACGTCAGCCCCTTGTAGGTCTCCCGCGGCCACCAGATCAGCCGATAGTTGAACTCATAGTATCGGTCGCCCAGGTAAGGCCGGACCTTGCTGAGATTCTTGTCGCCGGCGATCACTACCGGCGCATCCACAGCTTCGCGGCTCGGGTTGGCGCCGAAGTATGCCTTGTTGGGATAGTCGCGCAGATACCACTCCAGGGGCCAGGTCGAATCGTCATCATACGCCACCTTCAGCGCATAGCCGCCCGCGGTCTTCTGGGAAATCTCCTGGATCTGCGCCATCGCCAGCTTGATATCGGGGGTGCCATGCGCGTACACCATCGGCTCGGTAGCGTCGTCGTAGTTGATGTAGTTGAACCGATACGATACGCCGACGGTGAAAAACAACAAGATCGCCGCCAGGCTCACGGCTACGACCCGCAGGCTCTGCTTCCCGCCGAGGATCACGATGCGGTCGTAGATGAAGTAGATCAGCACCAGCGCGATCACCAGCGCCAGCACCCACTGCACCGAGTTGCTCAGGCCGCTCACCGTCACATCGACGAACGGTCGCCGCGTGGAGGTGGGAAACAGCGCCTTCAGTGCGACCAGGAATAGCGGCACCATCCCCATCAGCGCCAGGATGCTCCGCCTGCGAGCATCCCCCCAGTTGATACCGTCGATCACTTTGCCCAGCCACCACCCACCGAGCGGCGCCATCGACGCGGCAAAATAAACCGTGTGCCACGGCATCTTTTCGCCGACGTAGGTAAACACCCCCCAGGTCGCGGCCGGCCAGAACACAAGGAACGCCTCGAAGATACGTTGGACGCTGATCGCAGGAGCAGAGGTGCCAGGGAGCGGAGGTGCGGAGGAGAACCTGTGCTCCCGCGCCCCCTTGCTCCTCTGCTCCCCGGCTCCCTTGCCCCCCGGCTCTCCGGCACCATCAGCTTGCCGGCTTGTTTCCCTATCTACTCGCTTCTTCCTCAGCGAGCTGATCCACGCCACCACGCCGCCGATAGACAACACCATCGGCAGAAACTCGTACAACGGCGCCAGCAGGTAGAAGTAGTACCACGGCTGGCCGCCGCGCATCACTTCCTGCTGATCGATCCAGTAGCCCAGCGAGCCGATCAACCCGGTGCCGATGCCCTGGCCGTTCGTGAGGAACGTGGTGAAGAAGAGCACTTCGAGCGCCCAAAAGATGCCGGCAGCGATCAGCCAGCGTTGGCGTAGCCAGAAATAGCCCACCACGATGCTGATCACAAAGAGCACCGCCAACACCATGAAGCCCTGCCACACCATGCTCAAAGTAATCTGGCCGGGGTTATCGAACTGGCTGATCTGCCAGCCAGCAGCCTTCAGGACGACCGCCGAAAGGAACGGCATCACGAGCGTGAGGAACACGATGATCAGGTCGAGCTCGGCGAACGCGCGCAGCTTCATGCGCCAGTTGATCGCTACCAGCACGACCGCCAGCAAGGCCAGGACGGCGCCAAGCCCAAGCGCAGCCAGCCCAACGATCCTGACCTTGAAGATCACCAGGAGTAGTCCGGCGGCCAGCAGCGGCAGGGTCACAACGACCAGCATCCGGAAAGTGGCTCGGCGGCCTGGGCCGTCGTCACCGGGCCAGGTGGCAACCCAGAGCTGCGCCGCCAGAGCCAGAACAAGAAAGATGCCGAACACCCCTCCATAGATAAAGGACGCCTCCATGGTCAGGAAGGCCAACCCCAGCGTCACTGCCGTCCCGACCAGCCACTTTGTGCTGCGCGTCTCCAGATAGCGGAACATCGCGACGATCAAGAAGACCAGCAGCGATGTCAGGATCACCTCGTCGCGAATGTAGCGGCTGTGGTAAAGTAATGCGGGCGAGATGGCGTACATCAGCGCGGTGAGAAACGCGCCGGTCTTGCCCAACCAGCGCCGCATCAGCCACACGAACCAGACCATCGCGATGCCGAAGAGCGCGACCAGGATGCGCGCACTCCAGTCGTTGACGCCGAACAGGAAGTACATCACCGGATTCAGGATGAACTTCAACGGGCCGTGCATCATCGGCTGGTGCTGGTAACCGCGGCCGTCGAAGAGCTGGAACGAATAAACGGCGTGCAGGCTCTCGTCGTGGCTCATGGCCCGAGCGCCCAGGCCAATGGTCCGGCTGAGAACCGTCAGGATCAGCAGCAAGATCCATAGGATTTTCTCAGTATCCAGGCGCAGCAGGCCGGCGAGCGTGCGATCAAGGAGGCTTTGGGATTTGGTTTCGGTATTGTCCATAGCTATTCTCTGAAGATGTCTGGCATGGGACGTGGTAGGTGTTGCGTGTTGCGTGTTGCGTGTTGCGTGTTGTGTGTTGCGTGTTGCGTGTTGCGTGTTGCGTGTTGTGTGTTACGTGTTGCGTGTTACGTTGAGCGTGTTGCGTGAGTTTGCGATATGCGCGAGGCTCGCTCCACACTCTACGCTCCACGCACTACGCACTACGCACTACGCACTACGCACTACGCACTACTTTACGGTTCGATCGATCCACACAATGACTTTCTGGGTCTCCGGTGCGGTCTTCGCCTCGCGATACAACACCCAGCGCAGGTAGGCGTTGAAATCGCCCAGGCCGACCGGCTGCCAGCGTTCAAGTACCGGGAATTCGGCTCCGCTATAGCGATCTTTGAGCGATGGCTGATCCTCAACCGGTGTGATGACGATCGGCGCAGGGTCCATGGGGACCGACGCGTCCACGCGCACCGTCGCGATGTCACGCAACTGCCAGCGCAACATCGCCAACACCGGATCACCGGGCCGCTCGGGCCAGGCTACATCAACGCGTCCATCCTGCGCGCCACCGCCGTTGAGCGCCGAGATGTTGTGCGCCACGGCCATGAGATTGGCTAAATCCGGCGCGGGGACCTCGTCGAGCATGGCGGCCTGCCGCCACGCGCCCCGATCATAGCTCAAGGCCGTGACCTGCCCGACGTTCCAGGCCAACCCGAACACCAGCGCCACGATCGGGAGCACCTGGGCCACCGTCCGCCAACTGCCAAACACGCCGTATACGATCCACACCAACGCCGCCAGGGTCACCGTGGCGATTCCCACAGCGGCGTAGAGCTGGCGCCAGTCGGTGGTGTTACTGAGGTTCCACGCGCTTGGCAGGCAGAAAAGCGCCGAAATCAGCAACGCGCTGCTCAGGGCGATCAGCAGCCAGGGGTCGGATTGATCGCACCACGAAGGGATCGCTCGGAGCACCCGGGCCACAACCGGCCCTCCCAGCAGTGCCAGCGCCAGGACGACCAGCGCCAGATCCATCGGATTGCGGCCCCGGCCGAACAGCGAGACCAGCAGCGCTACCGCGCCTGCCATCGCCGCCCAGGCGCCGAACCGGTCTTTGCGGCGCAGCGCCCCGACCAGCCCGGCGATGCCAAGGCCCACTGCCCACGGCTCGCTGATCAACAGCCGGCGGAAGACTTCCCAGGCGCCATAATCTCCCCCGACGGGCCACCATCCCTTGAGCCAGGCGGCCAGCAGATCACCCGCGGCGGCCAGCCCGGCAGGAACGGTGAGCAGGAATGTCGCCCCGAGCACCAACGGCGCGAGCAAGCCGATCAGGACCTCGCGGCGGTGAGCTTTTGCCTGGGCCCACAACGCCGGGAGCGATCCGGGCCACCAGATCGCCGCCAGCAACCCGGCCAACACCGCTGTATACGCGCCCGAGCCGGAGATCAGCAGCAAGCCCAGGGCGGCAGCGACAAGCCCCAGGCGGAGTGACGGAGCGATACGATGACCCGGCGCCCCGGCGATATTCTCCGCGTCCCCGTGCCCCCATGTCGCGAGCGCGGCCAGCAACGCCAGCGCGAGTGGCGCCACCAGGCTTTCACCCAGCCCCTGCCGGCCCGCGAAGACCGCCACCGGCGAGATGGCCCACATGAGCGCCGCGGCCAGCGCGCCGCCGCGGGTCAGCCGGCCGCGCAGGGCATAGAACAGGAGCGGGGCAAGCCCGCTGATAAGCGCCGGCCAGAAGCGTGCCGTGAAGTCCGTCGCGCCGAAAAACGTGAAGAGCACGCGTTGGAGGCTGTACAGCAGCGGGCTGATGCCGGCCAGGGCACCGGAAAGCACAGTCGAACCGGCGGCATACGGCTGCCCTCCGGCCGCGGCCCACGCGGGCAATGCCTGTGCCACCTCCGCAGGTCCCAGCGGCGTCTGGCCCAGGCCATAAAGCCGCAGGCCGAGCGCCAGAACAGCGATGCCTGCGTAGGCGGCCCGCTCCACCGTGAGCCAGTCGGCGATCTGAATTCCGCCTCGTGCGGTTTGTTTATTCAGAGTAGTCGCAACCATGCCATCTCCGTGATCAGAAATTCGGCAGACTTTCCTACCACCAAGGCACAAAGGCACGAAGAATCACCAGCAAAGGTCCTTTGTGATCTTTGTGCCCTGGCGCCTTTGTGGTGAAAAACGCCCGGCTCCCACCGTCATCGCGCGTAAATCCGCACGCCATCCTTGTCATACACCAGCTTCAACGCCCGATCGAAACGTGCCAGCGATGCATCGCCAATCCCGTACTTACTGCGCTCCAGCGCGCCGATAAGCACATATTGGATGCCCCACTGGTCAAGCAGCCCTTGCAGATCCTCGGATCGGGCCGTGCGGTAGATCTGGTTGATCGCATCGGGGCGGCCGGCCGCGAGCTTGTCGTAGCCCGCGTTGCCGCGCCACTGCCGCTCGTGGAAATCCCAACCGAGCAGCGTCGGGTTGCCGGTTGACATGGAAATCCGCTCGGCGCCGTCCGAGCTGTACGAGCCACCCGGTGCTTCCAGCACGACGGCATCGGGCGCCACGTTGGCCCGCAGCCATTCGATAGCCGCCACGTCGGCCGGATCGCTGCGGCGCAGATACGCCAGGCCATCGAGCGTAGGCTGACCCCGGAAGTTATCGGCCCTGCTGGGGATGGCGGCCAGCGGATACCAGAGGCCGCCCAGGACAAACACGCCCGCCAATACCAGGGCCGGCGCCTTGAGCCAGACCACCGTCATCCGTTCAGCCAGCCGGCTGAGCCCATAGACCGACGCGAGCCCCAGCAGCAGCCACGCCTGGTAGTAGAACTTGAACACCGTATTCATGCGTGTGCCGAACAGATCGCGCAGATAGACGAACTCAGGCACCAACGTGAGCACCAGTGCCAGGATGATCATCAGCACCGCGAAGAGATCTGGAGAGATAGGGAGATGGGGAGATGGGGAGACGCGGGGATACCCTCCGCCTCCCCGCGTCTCCGTGTCTCCCGGTCTCCGCGTCTCCGTGTCTCCGTGCCTCTCGGTCTCCGTGTCTCCGTGTCCCCGTGTCTCCGTGTCTCCGTATCCCGACAAGGCCGCCCACAGCACCCCCACGGCCCAGGCGATCAGCAGCGCCAGTACCAGGTACGTCCAGGGGGTCGCGACGCGCAGGCGAACGATCAGTTCCATCAACCCGCTGAACGTGCGATCGGTAATGTTTGCCTGCACAGCCGGATTATTCAGCACATCCTGGACAAAAGCCTTGCCCTGCGGCAGGATCACCAGGCCCAGCGCCACCACGGCCAGGATCAGCAACGGGAGCAGCAACGTCCAGGGCAGCGTGGCCAGGAACCCTCGCAAGGTACGCCGGCCGGATGCCTCGCGCGTGAGCAAGACAAGGAAACAAACCGCAACCACCAGGAACGTCCCGAACATCACGAAAAACTGGCTGAAACGAGACGGGAAGAGCAGGTTCGGCAAGATGCCGCCGAGCTGCGACTGAAAGCCGATGTAGAACGGCAGATAGAGCAACCAGCCCAGCGCGGCCAACACAACTCCGCCCGCGGCCGCCCGTCCGACAACCGCCCACGACAGCCGGTCGGCCAGCGCGAGGCCCGTGCCCAGCGCCAGCATCGCCAGCCCGACGTAGATCGGGAAGTCCCAGGTGTTCAGGAAAGACAGCCCGCCCAGCACAATGGCGTAGAGGAGGATGCCGGGGGTGCCGAGGCCGGTCGCATGGCCGAGCGAGCGCCAGAAATCAGGTATTAGATATTGGGGATTAGGGATTGGGTATTGGCGGTTGGATGCTCGTAGCTCGAAATCGGAAGGTGAACGCTCCGGGACGGGCGCAATACCCAATACCCAATCCCTAATACCTGATACCCGGTCCCTTGCCCCCAGCAACAAGTTCAACGCCAGCGCCACCGCCAGGATGGCGAACGGCAGCCCCAGCACGTGCGGGTGCATGTCACCGAGAATGAAGCTGAACGAGGGGAACTCGTCGATGACCTCGAAATCAATCGGCTTGCCATCGGGACCTGGAAGCCAGTCATGGATCACACGTGATGCGTGCCACCACCACCAGAAACCGCCGGTCAGGCCGCCGGTGGGCGGATTGTCGGTCAACTGCTTGATGTTAAGCCACTGGATCCAGCTCAGCGGGACCAGGCTCTTGTTGTAAGCCAGCTCGACCAGTCCCTCCAGGTTGCCCAGGAAGCCAACGAACAGCGCGCCCAGCAGCCCATAACGGATGCCGCGGCCCTCAGATTGCGTGTTGCGTGTTGCGTTGTGCGTGGTGCGTGCTGCGCGCTCGTCGGCGTCAGCTTCCAGCTTCCGGCTTCCAGCTTCCGGTTTCCGGCTTCCAGCTTCCAGCTTCCAGCTTCCAGCTTCCGGTTTCCGGCTTCCAGTCTCAGCCAGCCGCACCAGGTCATACACGACGCCGAACGCGCCCACCATGATGAGCGCGTACCAGAGCGCCACGCCCAGGTTGAAGCCGACCGCTGGGTCGACGCCTGTCAGCAGGATGAACACGTCCAGCATGACGTAGCCGAAGTAGTAATAGCTGATCCCGTAACCGGAAAGCCAGGGATCCTGCGGCGGGAAAAGTCGGCTGCGCAACACGCCGTTGATGAACGCGAACTCCATCGGCTTCTCGGTCCCGGCGATATCGGGGTTGTAGGCGCGGAAGACCGCCCACCCGACCAGCACGGCCAGGAAGAGCAATTCTGTCGCCAGCACCAACCCGCGGTTGATCCGCAGCCAGGTTAGTAGCGGCCGGCGGCCATCTGCATCGCGACGCAGTCCATCGCGGCCGAGCCACCAGGAAACGCCGGCCACGATGATCAGCGCGGCGACAATGCCGCCCGCGTTGTTGGGGATCAGATGAGAGCTCGCGCCAAGCCATAGCACGAAGGAGACTAACAGCAGGCCCAACGCCTTGGCGAACGGATACCCGCGGCCCGGCAGCCGGGCAAACAGGCGCGCGGCTAGCGGCAGCGCGGCCAGAGCGAAAAGCTGAATCGCCAGCCACCAAAGAAGTATGGCAATCATGCATTTATCCTGGGATCGTTGTGGACGTCGGTCATCATTCTAGCACGACAAAAGGACACAAACAAACCTGTTCAGCGGTGCGCAACGACCGTGCTCAGCACTGGAAGCGTCGCGGGCCGGAACGCAGCGGGCGTAGACGGAAATGAATCGCGCTCGTCAGGCGAGGCTGCCGTGGCGTAACCGGCCGTGCCGGACTCCGGGGAAGCAGGGTAGCGCGTGGCAAGCCAGCTCAGCAGTTCCAGTGAGACGATCTCGTGATGCTCCTGCGGCGAAGCCAGGGCAATCGGCGTCGACGTAGGTGTCACCGACGGCGTTTGGGCGATCTCGTGGTCCACGGGCGTCGAGGCTCGCATGATCAGCCAGACGCTGAGGATCAACAGGAGCAACAGGCCGGCCGGCACCAACACGCGCCGGGAAGACCAGCGCCGGTCGCCTGTGGCCGCGCGGCCGCGAGCCTTCGACTGTTCGCCATGCAGGATATGTGCGAGCGATTTCGACAGGGATGCCGGCGGCGCCGGGTCAACCAGCGCGGCCAGACGAGCGTCCATCTCCGCGTAGGCCGCCCGCCGGTCGGCACAGGCGCGGCACGTCCTGGTGTGAGCATCCACCGCGCTGCGCTCCGTCGCATCCAGCCCGCTGTAAACTGCCAGCAGCTTCTGAATCTCCGCGTGCCTCTTCACTTGAGGTTCTCCCGTTCGTACGCTTCTCGGAACATCTCGCGGGCCCGGTAAATACGGGTTTTCACCGCGCCCTCGCTGATCGCCAACGCCTCAGCGACCTCGCTGATGTCGAACCCATAGTGGGCAAAAAGCAGCAAAGGCGCCCGGTACTTGGGCGGCAATGCGGCAAACGCCGACTCCACTGCGTCGCGCCGGCCGATCTGCTCGGCCGCGTCCGGCGCCCGGAGCAACGGAACCTGTTCGACCTGCCAGGGCAGCCACGCAAACCGTCGCCGACGCCGCAGGGCATTGAAGCAGAGGTTGGTCGCGATACGATACAGCCAGGCCCGCCGATTGGTCACGCCGGCAAGCTGCTGCCTGGCGCTGAACACCCGTAAAAACGTTTCCTGGGTCAGCTCCTCCGCCCATTCCCGCTCGCCCACCAGCCGCCAGACGTAGGCGAAGATGGCAGAGCGATACTGGTCGAACAGCGCGGCGACCAGGCTCGCGGTTTCGTCGGAGGCCAAGCCCTCTGCCATCATTGCGCCTATCTTCGGGGATGCGCGTACCGGCCGGTCATTGCGCTCCGGGACTGCCGGGAGACGATCATGTGGTAGATTACAGCAAGTATGACAATCGAGCGGCTCATAAGGTCACAGCAAAACTCACATTTTCCCAAAACTGATGGACTCACTCGCCTTGTCTCGTAACGCGATAGATCGTGACGTCGGGGTTGCGGTAGACGATCTCCAGATCGCCGGACGCTGCCATGACGTCAAATTTGTGCAAGGCCTCAGGCGCGAACAGGATGCGCTCCAGCGTCCCGACATACACGTAGTCCACACGCAGATCGGCCATCAACTGGCGCGTCCGGGCGATATCGGTGGTCGTGAAGAACTCCTTCCCCTGCTCGAATCGAGCACTGACCTGATCGCCGGGACGCTGCTCATACTGGTGCTGGCCGACAAAGGTCGGGAAGCCGGTCAGGCTGGCGACGCGCAATCCGCCCGCCCGATAATAGTCATAGCCGACCTGTTGACCGCCGACCTCGTACCCGCCTGCTGGCGCTTCGGCGATCACAGGCGAGCCGGACACGTGATCCAGGAGCCAGCGGATGGCCGCTCGCTCGTTGGCGAGCGCGATCGGGTGTGCGCTCGACGGCCAGGTGTAGCTGCCGACCGTCATGTAAGCCGTACCATCCAGCGTGCCGATGGCAGGCCGGGCGCCGGGGAAGCGATCTTCCACTCGCGCCTTCACGCCGACAACCAGGAAGATCAAGCCGCCCGCCAGCAGCACAGCCAGCACGGCCCGCAGCGAAACACCGACCCAGGCTGGCGTCCGTCTCAGCGCCGCCCAAACGGCCGGCAGCATGATCCCGCCCCCCAGACCAAGGAAGAGCCAGGCCGGCACCGAAAACTTGAACAGCGTGTTCATCCGGTACCAGTCGCCGCCCTCCAGGAAATCGCGCAGGTAGACCAGCTCGATGCCCGCCACAATGCCTAGCCCAAGTGCCAACAGCAGCGCAAGGAACGCCTCGCCCGTGGAGGATTGCCGCCGGAAGGCCAACGGCAGCGCCAGGCAGAGCGGCAACGCCGCGATCGCGGCGGTCGGCCGCCCTACTCCCGCCAGGAGCGCGAGCAAGCCCAGGAGCACGAGCAGGCCGATGAGCCGCCGCCGGTCGAGGGAAAACGCGGAAACCAGCGGGTGGTCGGGCAAGCTCGATTCGCCTTCGCCCTCCCCCCGCTCTTCGGTCTCCTCGCTTCCCAACTCCTCCGCTCCCTCGCCCCCCTCCTCCCCAGCTCCTCCGCTCCCCTGTTCCCCTGCTCCTTCGTCCGAGCGGTTCAAGCGTGTCCAGGCCACCGTTACGTAAACCACAGCCAGCAACAGAAAGAATCCCCAGATGACCAGCCACTCGCCCAGCGGGCTGGCAGCGTGCACCCAGCCGAGGAAACGCCCGATCACCGATCCGGTGGCTTCACCCACCTGAGCTTTATAGTGCGTGTAGAACGGCAGATAGGCCGCAACCGATAACGCGAGGATTACGCCAGCCAGCACAAGCCCGCAGGCAGCGCCCGGCCAGCGCCGCATCTGCCAGCCGGCCAGGATGAATGCCCCTGTCACCAGCAGCGCGTAGGTCGGCAGGTCCCACGTATTGATGGCCCCCAGCGCGCCGAGAGCAAGGACGATCAGTAGACAAGTGGACAAGGAAACGAGGAAACGGGGACCAGGGACTGGGGATTGGGGATTGGGGATTGAGGATTGAGGATTGGGGAGGGCGCGCCTGTTCCCTGCTCCCTGCTCCCTGTTCCCTGTTCCCTGCTCCCCGATCTCTGTTCCCTGTTCCTTGCTCCCTGTTCCCATATCCCCGATCCCTGATCCCTGATTCCTGGCCCCTGATCCCTGATCCCTGACCCCTGTCCCCCGGCTCACCACCCAATTCAACGCCAGCCCTACCACCAGTAGCCCGAACGGCATGGCAATCAGGTGCGGGTGGAGATCGGCGAAGACGAAAGTCCACAGCGGAAACTCATTGATCGTGTACGGGATCACCCGGCTGGCCGCCCAGTAGTCGTACGCCGGCAGCGGACGGCCCGTGACAAGGTGTCCCCATGCGCTGAAGGCCCAGCCCAGCCCGCTCAGGTTGCCCATGAGCAGCGCGAGCAGCACGGCGAGCGCACCGGCAAGGGGAGCAGAGGTGCTTGGGTGCAGAGGAGCCGAGGTGCCGATCTCACCCCCTGGCTTCCCTGCTCCCGCGTTCCTCTGCCCCTTCGCGCCTCCGCTCCTCGACTCCTCGGCCCCTCGGCTCCCCAGCCCAGAGGCCAGGCTGGAAGCAACGCTGAACAGGCCGACCGCAGTCAGCGCGAACAGGCTCGGCACGGCCAGGTTGAACGCCACTTCAGAGGCGATGCCGGTCAGCTTGATCGGCAGGCTCACCAGATAGAAGCCGTGGTAGTAGTAGTTGATGAAACCGCCAGCGAAGTACGGATCGTAGGGTGGGAAGAAAGGGCTGCGCAGGATCGCGTTCAGGAAGGCGAACTCCATGAATTTCTCGCCGCCGTTCCACGGCTGCCACAGGTCGGGATCGAGCAGTCGCACGCCGACGAAAGCCAGGAATGCGACGGTGAACAGCGCCTCCTCACCCAGCACAATGCAGTGGCGCTCTGCCCAGAAGGCCCTCAAGCGGCCGCGCTGGACGATCCCCGCAGCCAATCCCGCCACGGCCAGCACCCCGGAGATGAGTGCGATCGCGGCAAGGCGGTTCTGCCACCAGCCCAGGCTTACACCGATCCAGTGGACCCAGCCGATCAGCAGCCACCCGGCAGCCCGCGCCAGTCCATAGCCACGATCGCGCAGCCCGCCCAGCAGCGGGAAGATCAGCGGCCACGCCAGCCACCCGAACAGGCTGATGACCAGCCACCACAGCAAAACCGCCAGCGGCGCCGACTCGCTGGCAAGGCTGTTCCAGCGGAAATCGTTGACGACCGGCAGCGTGTCCACCGGCTGTGATAGCGTCAGCGGCGCACCGGGCGCCGGCGTCTGTGGGAACGGCCACCAGCCCGCACGCAGGGCGTTGAAACGCCCCGCTAAACCAGATACAAGCCGGTTGAAACCGGCTGCCACCGCCACCAGCCCGTTTGAACGGGCTTCCACCTGCGTCAGCCGGCCGGCTTCAGCCGCCAGCGACGCAACCACCGACGCCACATCGAAGGACGACGCCTGTGGGAATGGCCACCAGCCCGCACGCAGGGCGTTGAAACGCCCCGCTATGCCAGATGCAAGCCGGTTGAAACCGGCTCCGATGCACGTCAGCCCGTTTGAACGGGCTTCCACCTGCATCAGCCGGCTGGCTTCAGCCGCCGGCAGCGTTCCTGTCGATAACGCCTGAGCCAGATAGCGCGCCAGCCCAGGCGGACGCTGCCCGATCCCGCTACCGAGCCCCCCGGAACTCCCGCGCGCCTGGCTCGGCAGGTATCGCCCTAACCTCGCACGTAACAGTTCCGGCTTCAGCCGACCCGCATTCTCGAACACCAGGACGCGTGGGTGATCGTAGACGGTGAAGCTCTCGTCGGCATGGTCGTCGTGGATCGTCAGCCCACCCAGGCGCGGGTAATCGGTGAACTCGGCGACCAATCGATAGCCCAGGTCACCGGCGAACAGCATCCGGTAATACTGGCTCGCCATCGGGTAGCGATCGACCAGACGGCCCATCGGCGCGTAGAGCCGGTTGCTGGCAATCACGATGTAGTCGGCGGTGCTCAGCTCATTGACCAGTGTATCGAGCTTGTCGGCGGTATCGGGGTCCCACAGGGGCAACTCGACGCGCTGGTAGGTGCGAATAGGCGGTTTGCCGGGCAGCTCATCGAGGGTCAGCGGCAGCGAATCGTCCCAGTGTTCGGTGAGCAGCTTCTTGCCGTCGGGGATGTTGGCGTAAATCCAACGGGAAGCCTGGGTCCATGGATGTTCCTGCCGGTAGATGCCGGTGAACGCCAGCGCCCAGCCGATGGTCACGCCCATGGTGATGACCGCCAGCGTCGCCCACAGGCCGCGGCCTTTTCCGCCCCAGTGCGCGCTGAGCCAACGATAGCCAGCCATCGCCGCACCGACACCGAAGACGATCAAGAACGGCAGCAGTGGAGCCATGTAGCGCAGAAACTTGGTGTGAAACGAACCGGTCAGCGCGAAGTACGGCAGCGCCCACGCCAGCATCACAACCAGGGCAGGACTGGCCTTCCGTCGCGCCGCCACGACCAGCGCCCAGATCAAACCGCCCCATGCCAGCAGTCCCAGGGGCCATCCCAGCCCCCATTGGCTCAATTGCTGGATAAAATAAAGGTACGGCCACGAGCCGATGTACTGCCGCGTATACGGCGCGTCCATCGCGCCGCTCACCATCGCATTCTGCGACAAGATCTGGCCGACGTACGCCTTGAACTCGATGATCGCGAACGGATTGGTGATCACGAAGACGACCAGGGCAGCAGCGCCGGCCGCCGCCAGCCGCCAGGCGACAACCCGTACCCGTCGCCCCAACGGCTCGTCGGGCAGGCGATACAGCGCGGCGACCAGCAACGGGATCCCTACCAGGATCGCGCTGAACTTCGACCCGACCGCCAGCCCGGCCATCGCGCCGGCCAACAGCCACGTGGCCCATCCGCCCCCTTCGGCCCGCCGTGCCGCCAGCGCCACCGTAGCGGTCACGCAGAACGTCAGCACCGTATCCACTGCGCCGAAATGGCTGAGCTGGATCGGCAGCACAGCGAACGCGTACAGCGCCGCGGCGAACAGACCTGCTGCGTATGGCGTGATGCGTGGTCCGTGGTGCGTGGTACGTGGTGCGTGGTGCGTGATCCCCGATCCCCAATACCTAATACCTAATACCCAATCCCCGCACCGCACCGCCAGCGCGTACACCAGCAGCAGTGTGCCAAGGTCGGCCAGGGCCGAGAGGGCGCGCGCGACCAGCGGAAGGTAGTTGTACTCGGCCAGGTGACGCCCGACGGTGTAAATAGGCTGGAAGGCTGGCGGAAAAACGATCGTGGTATTCCCCATCCAGTTGGCGAGCGCTTGCGCCGCGTGCGCAGCGATCACCAGCAGGTAAAGTGGGAAATGCCCGTAAGCGTAGTTGCGCCGCTGGCCCGCCAATTCGTTGGTTCCCGGCGGCCAACGCAAGGGATTGAGGGACGAGGTTTGCGGATTGAGCGCGGCGAAAAGGCTCTGCACCACACCTGCGGAAGGGGTACCGGGCCAGGAGATGGTATCCGCAGTCCAGACGATGAACCGCTCGTCCGGATGGACGTGCTGGAACTGATCCCAGTTGATATGGCTAAAGCGCAACGCGCCGCCCGCGACGACCAGCAACGCGAGCAGCGCGCTGGCAAATATACGAGACCAGCGAGAAAAATGAAAATGCACGACTTCTATCTCGGTGACGTGGTACGTCGTGCGTAGTACGTGGTGCGTAGTGCGTGTTCCGTATCGCGCCGCAGAGACAACCCCCGTATCACGCTCCACGCAACACGCTCCACGCAACACGCTTCACGCTCCACGCACCACGCTCCACGCTTCACGCACCACGCTCCACGCTTCACGCTCCACGCTTCACGCTCAACGCTCCACGCAACACGCTTCACGCATCGCGCCTCACTGCTTCGGCGATTCGAACGGCGCCGGCGTCGGCAGGGGCGCCTCGGTTGGCGTCGGCACGGGCTGCGGACCGATGTTCGTCGGCGCAGGTTGCTGCACGGCGCCCCCGCGACCGACGATCTCATAAATGATCACCGATCCACCCTGGTAAACCGTTCGCATGTAGCCCTGGCTCACCAACAGGTCGAACTTGGCGAGTCCCTCCGGCGGGTAGTACGCGCGCTCCAGCTCACCCACAATCACATACTGGACGTTGTAAACATCCATAAGGTGCTGGGCACGGGCCAGATCGGTCGTGGAATAAAGCTCCTGCACCTGGCTCACCCGCCGCTGAACTTCGACGTCCGGGACGACCGAGCGCTGCTGGCGCTCGTGCCAGTTCCACCCCTGGATCGTCGGCAGGCCGGTGTAGATGCTGAAGCGGCTTCCCCAGCGATATTCGGGCGTTTGAGCTTCCAGGATCACCGGCGAGCCCTGGACGTTGTGCATCATCCACAGCATGGCCGCCTTGTCGTCCGCCAGCCGCAGGTCACGGTTGTTGTCGACATAGACGGCTTTGTCCATGTAAGCCATGCCGTCCAGCGTGTGCGGTGAATCCGCGGCCGAGAAGCGGTCCTTCACCTTCGCCCGCGCCGCGAACGCGGGATACAACATGACACCGACGAGGAGCACCGCGGTGACGCCCCACGCCAATCGCCGCCAGCCCGGATGCCATTTCAGGGCTCGCACCGCCCAGGTCGCCAGGCCATACGCCGTCGCCACCCCGAACATCGTCCACGCCTGGAAATAGAACTTGAATACCGTGTTCATCCGGCCGATGTCATCCTTGAGGCGGATCACCTCGACGCCCATCGTGATCGCCAGGGCCAGGGCAAGCAGCAACAGGCCGAACCGGCGGACAGGCGGCAGATCCCGCCCCAGCGCCAACACGACCGCCAGGACAAGCAGCGGCAGAGCCACAATCCAGACGGTCACTTTCAGCATCAAGCCGGCACCCAGCAGCACGATCATCGCAGCGACGATCCACGGCAGCGCGTCGGCCAGCCACGACGGCAATTGCCGGTTGCGAAGCTGCGAAACGAGCTCGCTCATCAGGTAGATCACGCCGAGGGTCAGGAAGAAGCCATGCACGATCAGGTAGTCGGATAGGCTCGTCTTCGCATCGGTCCACATCTGGAGGCCGCCGTACGCGGTGGCGTAGTGCTTCGTGTACGGGTAGAACGCCAACGTCGTCACCAGCACCATGATGATCGCCCGCCAGAGCACCGACACAACCGCACGGAACAGAAAGCCCAAGCGTTCTTCCAGAAGGGAACCGGTGGCGTCATCGCCTGCCACGGGCCATCCCATCCTTGACCGCCGCACGCCTTCCAGCACGCTGATCGCGATCACCCCCACCAGCGCATAGGTCGGGAAGTCCCACGTGTTGGTCGCCCGCAGCGCGCCGAGCACGAAGCCCAGCAGCAGGATCGGCAGTAACTCGGGCAGGCTGATGTACCAGGGAGACGGTTCGGGATTGGGGATTGGGGATTGGGGATTAGGGATTAGGGATTGGGGATTAGGGATTGGGGATTGGGGATTGGCATCTTCGCCAGAATACCTAATACCTAATACCCTAGTACCTGATACCCCATTCCAATTCCGCACCAATGCCACAGTCGCCGCCAGCGCCACCAACGTCAATGGCAGCGCGATCATATGCGCGTGCAGGTCGGCGTAGGTGAATGTGAAGAACGGAAACTCGTTGATCGTGTCGGGGATGACCCGTGACGCGTTCCAGAACCACCAGTCGTTGGGGAAGTCCAGCCGCGCCTTGCCGCTGAGGATGGCAAATCCTCCGCTGAGCAGGTTCAGCAGGGCCGCCACGATGTTCGTGCCCGCCACCTGGGCCGTCGATCGCTGGATGATCTGCTCGACCAGCAGCTTGACGTTGCCCAGGTTGCCGATGATCGCCACAAAGAAGATCCCCGCCAGCCCGGCCAGCAGCGGCCCAATGCGCATGCCGCCGTATGGCGCTTCCTCTCCGGGAAACTCAGTTGCCCGGTCGCCATCGGCCAGACTGAACGCCACCGAGAATGCGCCCAGCCCAGTCAGGGCGAAGAGGGTGGGCACGGCCAGGTTGTACGCCACCCACGGCAGGATGCCGGTCAGCTTGATCAACGTGCCGACGATGACGAACCCAAAGTAGTAATAGTTGATGAATCCGCCCGCATGCCACGGATCGTACGGCGGGAAGGTCGTCGAACGGATCACGGCGTTGAGGAACGCGAAGTCCATCGGCTTCTCGCCCCCGCGCGCCGGGTGCCACAGATCGGGGTTGCCGATGCGGATCAACAGGAACAGGGCGAAGAGCGCCAGGAAGATGGCTTCCTCGGTCAACAGCAGCGCGGCGTGCTCCCGGATGAAGCGTGCCAGCACCCGCCGTCGCCGCCACGCCACCACCGCCGAGACGCCGATGAGCAGCCCCAGGCCGAGTGCGATCCACCAGCGTTCGTAGGGCACGATCTTCAAGCTCGGCCCGATCCAGCTTAACCAGGCCAGTGCCAGGATGCCGACGGTTTTGCTCACGCCGTAGCCCCGGTCCGACAGGCCACGCAAGACGACGAAGATCAGCGGGAACGCGGCCAACCCCAACAGCTCCACCAGCAGTAACCAGGTAACCGTCGATGCCGCCTGCGACCGGTTGGGCAGCGCCTGCTCGTCGAAGATGTTCGTCCAGGTGCCGCCGGCGCGCTGCTGCGCTGCCTCGGCCGGGGTCATCATCAGCGCGGTGGGCGCCTCGGTGACCTGTTTAGGAGTCATCATGATGGTGTCTTCGAGGTCGATCTTGTCGAAGTAGCTGCGCGCCAACGCCTCGCTGTACTCCGGCGTCTTCACATAGATGAGCACCTCGGGATGATCGTAGACGCTGAAGGCTTCCTCGGCGCCGGTGTCGTCAAACCGGTGGCCGAAGATCGTCGGGAACGAGGTGAAGCGGGCTGCCAGCTTGAACCCCAGCTTGCCCTCGAACAACAGCTTGTAGTACTCGGTGGTCATGGGGTAGCGCATGGGCAACCGCGGGATCGAGCCCCAGAGCCGGTTGCTGGAGAGTGCCAGCACGTCGGCCTCGTCAAGCCATTGATACAGCCGCTCGCGCTTCTCCGGCGTGTCCTCACCGTAGTTTTCGATTTGGCCGACACGCTGACCGGTGGTCGGGTCGGTCAGGCCGTAATACCAGCCGGCTGGCTTGAACGCGATCTTGCCGTCGATGCTGAACGGCAGCCCATCGTCCCAATGCTCGTTGGCCACGACGCTGCCTTCGGGGATGTTGTCATAGATCCAGCGGGAGGCCGTGACGCGCGTCAGCGGCCGGCGGTAAATCGCCAGGAAGCCCCACCCCCACAGCATCGTGCCGATGGTGACCAGCGCCAGGAGACCGTAAGCCAGCCCAGGGAGCACCGGGGTGGATGAACGGAGGAATCGCCTGAAGGCCGTCGCTCCGAGCGCCTTCGTCTGCCTCCATGCACCGATGTCCTTCAACGTCCTGGCCCGGTCCACCAGCCACCACAAGAACCACGCCGCCATCAACGCCAGTGTCGGATAAATCGGCAGGTAATAACGCATCGTGTAGCTGAACTGGATGCTGTGGTAGATGAACATCCCTCCGGTCCACACGACCGGGATCAGGTGTGCTTTCACTGCGGCCGGGTTCGGGCGGACCGTCAGGCCGGCCACGATCTGCCAGAGCGCCAGCAGCCAGCCCGCCCATGCCATGATGCCTAACGGCAGGCCCATGCCCCACACGACCATGTTGGTAAACGGGAAGACAAACTGTTGGCGGTTGGCCCACTGATCGATGGGCGGCTGGTCGGCGTCCCCTTTGACGATGAGGCTGATGCTGCGCATGTTGTCGAGGAATTTCGGGTTCAGGCTGAAATCCAGCAGGCTGGTGCCACCGAACGCGTACGGCTGCGTCACCCGGAACATGGCGATGGTAACCAGGGCCATCAGCAGCAGCCGGAACAACGTCGCCTGGACGATGGTCCCGATCAAGGCTGCTTCCGCCCCTCGGTTCCCTGCCGTCCCCGGCTCCCCGCGCAGCGCCTGCCAGTCATCCCATGCGCGGATGCCGGCCGCCAGCAGCGCGATCCCGGCGAGCGGCGCCAGGTTGATGCGGCAGGCGATGCTCGCGCCCAGGCTTGCGCCGAGCGCGATGTAGGTCAGCCAACCGCCTCCCTTCGCCCGCCCGTGATCTTGTGTGGCGCCGCGCGCCACCCTCACCGCAAAATACAGGGTCAGCAGGGCGAAGAAGGTGCCGAAGGTGTCCACCGTGTAGAAGTGGGACTGCTGCAGCGGGAGCACCGTGAACGCGTACAGCGCCGCCGCGAGCAGCGCCACTTTGACGTTGAAGAGCCGCCGGCCGATGAGATAGATCAGCCAGATGCAGCCCACGTCGAAAATCCCGGACAGCGCCCGGCCGACCAGGTCCACGCCGTCGTAACCCGTCATGGTCAGCGGTACGCCGGGGCTTGAGGTCCACAAATGGGCGACCAGGTTGAACTTCTGCACGAATTCGGCGACGACGCGTACGATGAACAAGGGCAGCGTGCCGTAGACGAAGAAATCGTAGCCGCGATTGTACGGGTTCATGGGCGACTGAGTGCTGTCGAAGAACTGGCCCAGGTTCTTAGGCAGCTCCATCGCGCTGGTCACAAAAGTGAGGAAACGCTCGTCAGGGTGGATGTGCGTGCCCATGTCCCAGTTGAGGTGGCTGAGCCGCAGATACGCGCCGACAAGCAGGATGACCGCGAGGATCCACCGCCGGGCGGCGTCGGTACGCAGCCATGCCTTCACGCCTCCAACCGCCGATGGTTGCGCGCGCAGATCTTGGACCTGGACGTCTGTTGTTGTTTCAGTCATACGTGCACGCTCCGAAAGACCCTATATAGAAACCCGAGTTGAGCATATTCAGACTTAGTTGGGTGAGGTCTCCGACCGAAACCCGACCGGCCGCGGTCCCAAAGGGATGCTGCGCAATCAGGAGACCTTGCCGAACGCAACGTGGAACCAGAACCGTAACACATCCCGCAGCGTGCCCAAAATCATCCGGGGCCGGGCGCCGGTCTGGCGGCCGGTGGTGCGCGGCACGTAGCTCACCTCCACCTCGACTAGCCGGTAACCCAGGGCCCTGGCTTTGATGAGCGTCTCGGCGTGAAAGAAAGCGCTGTGCCAGTACTCGATCTTCATCCGCCTCAGGACCGCCAACCGGTACATGCTGATGTAGTTGAATTGGCGCTCTTTCATGCCGAACAGAAGTTGGATCAGGCGGATATTGATCCACGACACCAGCCGCCGGTAGGCCGAATAGTCGCTGCGATCCGACCGGACGCCGACGACCACGTCGGCGACGGGAGTCAGGTCGAGATATTTGCGCAGCTCGTCCAGGTCCAGCGCCAGATCGGCCGGCACCAGGATCAGCCACTCACCGGTCGCCTCGGCCACGCCGGTGACGAAGCCGCCACCGATGCCTTGATTGGCCGGGTGGTGGATGACCCGCACCCGCCGGTCTTTTGCGGCTAACTCATCCGCGATGACGCCCGTCCGGTCGGTGCTGGCGTCATCCACGATCAGCAGCTCGAAGGTGACTCCTAGCCCGGCCAACCTGGCAGTGAGCGCCTCCACGTTCCGCGCCAGGCCGGCTTCTTCATTGTAAGCCGGCATCAGGACGGTCAGATAAGGTCGCTCCACAGCCATCGGATTCTTCTGGACGATTGCGTGAATCGCCCTACATCCCCATCATCTTCGCCCAACCGCGCCGTGCCACTTCGTCGCGAAAGCGCAGCATGTCGCAGCGCTCCGCCGACGCCAGGAGGAGCTGCACCAGGGCCAGGGCGCGCAGCGCGTCCATGCCGGTGACGGCAGGCGGTGTGCCGTGCGTGGCCGCCTCGATGAACGCGCGTAGCTCGGCCTCCAGCGGCTCGGCCTTGTTCAGGTTGAACTTCATCACGTTGCCTTCGCCGACGCCCCTGAACAAGGCCATCGCGTCCCAGGGGCTGGGCGCCTGGCTATTTTCGTAGAAGTAAAGGTCCTGCTTCAGGTAATCCACCAGGAACATGCCCCGCGCGCCGGTGATGCGCAGCTCACGCACTTTGGTCGGGGTCAGCCAGTTGATGTCCAGCACGCCGACGATGCCGTTCTCGAAGCGGATGATGCCCGACAGCATGTCCTCGTACTTGGCGTGCAGGTTGCGCTCGGTCTCGGCGTAGATGCGATCGGCCTCGCTCGCCAACAGGTAGCGCATGATGTCCAGCTCGTGCGTCGCCAGATCCATCACCACGCCCACGTCCCGGATGTAGGACGGGAACGGTGACAGGCGCCGGGCGTGCACCTGGAAGACGTGGCCCAACTCACCGTTGGCCAGGCGTCGCTTGAGCTCGGCCAGCGCAGGGTTGAACCGTTCCACGTGCCCAACCGTCAGCGTCAACCCGGCTTCGGCCGCCCGCTGGATGATCTCATCGGCCTCCTCTACGGTCGCGGCGATCGGCTTTTCCACCAGGACGTGCACGCCATGCCGGATTGCCGCCAGTGCAACCTCGCAGTGATTCACCGTTGGCACCGCGATGGAGACGGCGTCCAGCTTTTCCTTCTCGAAAAGCTCCTGGTAGCTCGCATAGGCGGGGATATGATACCGCCGGGCGAGGCTCGCGCGGCGCCCCGGGTCTGTATCAGCGATGCCAACCAGTTGCACATCGTCGAACTGGTTGTAAATACGCACGTGATGCCGGCCAATAGAACCAACACCGATTACGCCTGCTCGAATCATAAAGTCTACATAGCCTCCTCGACAAGTCAAGGGCACGGTCTGAAGCCCAGCCCCCACTGAGTTCTCAGGTAAGCGCCTACCGGAACGCCAGCTCGCGCACGTGAATGTGCACCTCGTCGCCCGCGTTGAGCTGTTGGATTTCCAGCCGTAGCTTCGAGACCAGCGCCGGTCCCTGATCGAAGTTCAGCACAACCTTGGGATCGGGCGGCAGCCCGCGGAAGGTCTGTGAGTAGACCTGTGGGTCCGTCGCGCCTTCTCCGTAGAGCCTCGCCGTCAGCGTGAAGTCCATGCTGCCGAACGTGGCGTCCAGCCCCTTGATCGGACGGGGCTGCGGGAAGGTGAACTCCAGCACCAGGGGATTCGCCTCCAGCCCGCGCGCCAGGGTGAACGTGTCCCCGTCAAACAGGTCTTTCAGTTGTCCGGCATCGAAGATCGAATGGCTCACCTGCACGGGCTGGCCGTCCAACGTGATCGTATCCACCACGAGCTGGCTGCGCGCAGCCTTCTCCTGCTGCAAGATCTGCTCCATGTCGTCGGCGTAGGTCAGCCGCGCAAAGTAGAAGCCCGGCCGGCCGTCAGGATACGGGACGATCCGATCCACGTCGATCGACTTGAACTTCCCACTGGCTTTGGCCTGCTCATACTCGGTCGGCGTCATCACCAGCAGCATGTTCTGATCCAGCGGGCGGCGGGCCTTCATGAAGTAGTCGACGTTGAGCATCTGCACCCGGCTCTGTTGATCCTTCGGGAGGAAGAAGCGGATGAAGGTGTCGGCACCGTTGGCCCAGGTCGAGGTCATCATGATGCGCGTGTCCGGGTTTTGCTTCAGATATACGGGGATGATTTCCTCGAACAGTTGCGTCGCGCCGTACTGCATCCCATACAGGCCGTAGTCGTTATACCACAGCGGCCCTTTCGTCAGCGCATCACGCAACATGCCCAGGCTCGCGCCGGACAAGACAACCAACAGCGCGGCCGCCGTCAGCCAGTACGGGATCCGGATACGCCGGTTGAGCAATTCAAGGATACCATCCAACCCCAGGGCGATCAAGATGCTCGCGGGAACGGTAAAGGCCAGCACGCGCGTGATGCTCACGTCGACCAGCGCCGCGCCCGCGGGCGTTGCGAGCGCGGCAATCAGGAGGGTGCGATGGGTCGGCGATTTAACCTTCCACAAGCACCAGCCAACGCCGATCAGGAAGAACGGGAACAGCCAGAGGTTCAGGTTGCCGTAGCCCTTCATCCGGTGACGGGCCAGGTCGTACTCGTTGGGAATGAACCAGTATCGTGGGCTCAAGCCGTACGCGTAAGTCTTGGCGAACTGCTCAACTTTTTGCGCCAGCGGCTCATCGCGGAACCAGTAGGAGTCGATGGCCCGCAGGTGGGTCGTCATGGATTCCGGCTGAACGGCCCGGAAGTGCAACACCGGCATCGCCAGCAAGACGATCAACAGCAGACCGAACAGCGTCGTCCGCCAGTTTCTCAGGTGATAGCGGATGTCTACCAACGCCAGCAGCACGCCGGCCGCGGCCATGATCATCTGGCCGTTGGAGTACGTGTAGAAGGTCGCCGCCCCGAACAGGATCGCCGCGAACAAATAGCGCGGCGAGCGCGTGCGATAGAGCAGATAACACAGCAGGAAGCACGCGAAGAACGACGACATCATCACCGTCTCGAAACCGGTGCGCGAGTGGAGGAACCACGCGGGCGCGACCGCCATCAGCAGGGCGCCGGCCCACCAGTAGCGCGACTTGAAGATCAGCTTCAGGATCAGCGCGACGGCGATGGCCGCCAGGATGCTCACCAGCGCAGAGGTGGCCCGGGTGACGACCACGCTCTTGCCGAACGTCGCCACCGAAATCGCGTGGACGTAGACCGAAAGCAGCGGCGTCCAGCGGTTGCCCGCCGCCTCGAAATAGATCGGCAGGAACGAGCCTTTGGCGTCTTTGAAGCCATGATCCAGCAGGTTTTGAGCGTAGACCGCGTGCGTTGCCTCGTCCGCAAAGAAATAGATCGGGAAGCGCTCCAACGCGGTCAGCCGGGTGATGAGATACACGGCCAGCGCCAGGCCGAAGAGAACCCATTCTGCCTTGAAGTTGCGTCGGGGCCGGGTCTGCTCCGCGGATGGCGGTGGGGGCGCTCCCGGTTCCGGGCGTGTATCAGGCACCGGCTTTTCTTCCACCGTAAGCCATACCCGGGCGTTTTCGGGAAGGTCCAGCGGTCCTGCCGGACGCAAAACGCCTTCCGCGTACGTGGCGTCCGTCTTGATTCGCCTGCGACGGACGCGGGCGGCCAGCGGGCCGGTGTCAAAGATCAGCAGCCCGGCAAGGCCCAGCAAAGATAGGATACTCACAATCAACCCCACCTTGAAAGATATCGGTTGAAAGGTGAAACTATACCTGTGAACACCTGGCAACGTGCGCACGGCGAGATAACCGCCCACGTTGATCAACGGCTGCCGGCGGCCATCCACCACCACCTGCCAACCCAGGTAAGCCGTGGTCAAGACGACCAGCGTCGAGGAGGGGTCTCCTTGCGCCTGGACCTCGATCCCGTTGGGGCCAGGGATCGTGGCCGGGAAGGGCGTCACGTCCTCGGCCCACAGCTCGCGGCCGGCCGACACATCCGCAAGCGCCTGATCGCTCACGGTGAACGCATACGGCAGACTGTGCGGGAGCCTGTAAACGATGTGCCCCGCGATCTGCTGCACGGGGACCGGATCGGGCAGCGCGACCGGTTGATCGCTGGCCTGTGCCAGGTAGTTCGGCCGCGCCTGCACCGGCCTCCGGTTGATCATGCCTGCGAGCGAACGGATATCGGCGAAATGGTACCAGGCATCGACGTAGCGGAGATCGTTCGACACGATGGCCGCGTGCCAGCCGACCGGGTTGCCGACATAGTAGATCGAGGGATCGTACCCGCGAAGCCACTGCATGATGTCAATGGCCGGTTGGAAAGGATCGCGCGTGCGCGCGTGCTGTTTGTTGGTGGTATAGACGTCAGCGACCGACCAGGCCATGAAACCGACCAGCAGGAGCAACCCCAGCCACACGCCGGCCGAGCGAGCCAGCGCCGGCACCGAGAGTCGCGACAGGCGAATCTTCGGCGCCAGCAGCCGCCAGAGGGCATCCAGCCCCAGCCCACCGAGCACGACGACTGCCAGCACCCCGACGATCAACATGCGCGTTGGGTGGCGGAACTGCGCGAAGAGATAAGTGTGCGCATAGAGGTCATGCCACGGCATATCCCGGACGTCGATCCAGGCTACCACGAACGCGGCCAACAGGATGAAGAACAGGGTCAGCCGCCGCCGTCCGCGCTTCCAAATCGCCAACGGCAGCAGGAGCAGCGCCAACAGCGGAGCCAGGCCGATGTAGGCGTAGAAATCCTCCCGTCCCAACGTCTTGATGGCATCGGGCCGCCAGGTGTCTTTTGACGTGAGATCCAGGAAGATCTGGCCGACCGTGTGGGAGTCGCTCAGCTCAGGGTTGGTGGGCTTGCCGATGTGCGGCCAGAAACCCGCCAGCGGCAGCAGGTAGATCGCCACCAGCCCGACGGTGAGGACGGCGATGATGAGCATCAGCGCGGCCTGGTTCCAGTGGAACGTGACTCGCGGCCGGCCGCGCCGCAGGTCGAACAGCATCACGACCGCGAAAAGCGCGACGATGAACAGCATGTAGTAGGCAAAGTACGCGTTGCCCGAGAAGAAAAGCAGCGCGGCAGCCACGACTGTCCCTGCGACGAAAAGCGGGCGCCGGGTGCGCAGGGCCAGGATCAGACCCGCCAGGACCCACGGGATCCACGCCAGGCCGAAGATGAACAGATATTGCCCCTGGAAAAACCGGGCTACGGTGGGGCCGCTGAACGCGTACATCAACGCGCTCCAGATTCTTCCGGCGCGGCCAAAACCCAACACGGCCCCTAATGCCCACATCCCCAACGCCGCGGCCAGGAAGCTGAGGAACACGGCCACCTTGAAGCCGTCGAGCACGCCCAGGAGCAGCACAGGACCGGTTACCAGCGGGTTGTACACGTGCAGCATGGGGTCGGCGATATAAGGGAGGCCGGTCTGGAGATAAGGGTTCCAGAGGGGGAACTGGCCGAAGTCTCGAATCGAGTTGACCAGGGTGTAATCGAGCGCCTGGAAGGCCTCGGACTCATTTCCCGGCAACGGGTTCTGGCTGCCCAGGTTCAGGAAGCCGCTGCAGAAGGTGGCGACGATCAGGGCGATCACCAGCCATTCCAGCAGCACCGCCTGTCCGCTCAGCCTGGGAAGGCCGCTCGCGGGCCGCTCACCGGGCGCGCTGAAAACGGCTCCCCAATGGAGCTGCCCCACAATTTGCGTCCGTTGTTTGAGCCAGGCGCCCGGTCGATCTTTCCAGGAGAGCGGGGAATGAGCCTGCGCTGTCATCCTTCCCTCGAAAACAGGGCGGGGAAGCATCTTCTCAATTTGTAGGGGCGCACCCTCGCGGTCGCCCCAACGGGCAGGCGCAAGGCCGTGCCCCTACCCCGGATTATTGAGAAGATACACGGGGAATTTCCCAGCGACCCCGCCTGTCATTACGGTTTGCGGCATCTCAGGAACTGATACGCTCCCACAGCGGGCAGCGGTTCCTCGTAGTATGGGCGTAGCCAGCGGTAGAATAACCTGCGCTGCCAATTAAACAGCATCCACTTCCCCAGCAGCCGCTTGCTGACCAGATTCGGCACTCCCAGGTAGTGGCTCAGATCTTCCCTCCTGTGCGCCGCGGCAGAGAAGTAGTACGACTGCTGCTCCACCACCAACCCCACCGCCTCGGCCTTTTGCTTCCAGACCGCCGGCGGGTAAACGTGATGGTGGTGTGAGATGCGCTGAAAGTAAGCCTCGTATGCCCGGCTGAGGGGCATCAAACCCAGCTTGCGGAACGCGGTGGAGCCAAGCAAAAACTCCCCGAAGTGATCGCTGGGGAAAGTGGCGGCAAACGTCCCACCTGGTCGCAGCACCCGGCTGATCTCGCGCATCACGGCAGCGTTGTCCGGGATGTGCTCGATCACGCAGTTGCTGATGACTGTGTTGAAGCTGGCAGCCTCGAACGGCAGCGCGGTGGCGCTGGCGTACATCACTTTTCGATAAATGCCGGCGCGGCCGGCGGCCTCGGGCAGGTCTCGCTCCATCACATCGATGCCGATATCGATCGGCAGATGATCGTAGGCGATCGAGGCAAAATGCCCATCCCCGCAGCCGATGTCCAGAACAGGCCGTACGAGCGGCACCTCGGACATGAAGCGGCATTCCCAGGCGCGCACAATCGCCCGGTGTGGCGCCATGTCCTGAAGTTGAGCCCAGAGGTAATCTTTCACACGGAGAATCCCAAACCCGGACGAGCCGGAACCAAACGACTCACGCAAAGGCGCCAAGACGCCAAGAAACCACTCTGCGACTTTGCGGCTTTGCGTGAGAATTTCTTGCTGGCGGTACAAGAATTCCACCGGTAAGATCCAAACCCGGACGAGCCGGAACCAAACGACTCGCGCAAAGGCGCCAAGACGCCAAGAAGACTCTTTGCGGCTTTGCGTGAGAATTTCTTGCTGGCGGTACAAGAATTCCACCGGTAAGATCCAAACCCGGACGAGCCGGAACCAAACGACTCACGCAAAGGCGCCAAGACGCCAAGAAATCACTCTGCGACTTTGCGGCTTTGCGTGAGAATTTCTTGCTGGCGGTACAAGAATTCCATCGGTAAGATCCAGAACGGTTAATGACGTCGTTTTTCTGTAAACAACTGCTCGTAAGCATCCACGGTGTGCGCCATCCCGAAAGTGCGCATGATCTCGTCGTGCGGCCGGATGTACTGCGGCCGGTGCTTGAGCACCTTGACGATCCCCGCGGCCAGCGCATCGACATCACGCACCGGCACGACCTCGCCCATCCCGCTCATCGCGATCGGCTGCCGCACGCCGGGCAGGTCGGTCGCCACCGCAGGCGTGCCACACATGAACGCCTCGGCCTGCACCATCCCGAACGACTCGGTGTTGTTGATCGAGGGCACCGTGACCACGTCGCAGGCGGCAAAGAAATCCGGCATGCTCGGAGTGGGCAGGGTGCCGAGGAACGTCAGGTGCTCGCGATACCTCTCGATGAGCGGTTGCAGATCGAGCCAGGTGGTCTCACCTACGGCGTCTTGCGGGCCGGCGAAGACAAAACGCACATCCGGCACTTGCGCCAAAACCTGTGGGATGGCGTTGATCAGGTAGTCCACGCCTTTCTCGTGCGCAAAGCGTCCCACGAAGCCAACCACCGGCTGATCGTCGGCCAGCCCAAGCTGCGCCCGGAAGATCCGCCGGCCGTTCGGCGACGGCGCGCCGATCAGAATCGGCGGGATGACGGCGCGCACTTTGCCGGCGCCGGTGCTCGCCAGCCCAAACTGCGCCAGCACCGGCGAATGGCGGGCGAAATCCTCCGTATTGGTAACGATAACATCGGCGAGCCTGCCTGCCACCAGGTTATCCCAGGATGTGAGTCGATCCACCAGCCGACCGTACCACACCGGGGGCATGTGCAGGTCACAATGATAGGTCAGGATGGGCTTGTGGCCGGCGAGGCGAGCGAGCCAGGTCCCGAGCGCGGCCTCGACCTGTGGCAGATGGATATTGACGACATCATGCGCCTTGATCTCCCGCCAGGCAGCCAGGGGAAAGGTGGGCATGAAAGCGCCCTTATTAAAGCGAAAGGCGACCGGCACCCGGACCACCCGCACGCCGTCGAACCGCTCTTCGTACGGCAGGTTCCTGGCATAGTGCGAAGTCAGCACCGTGACCTGGTGGTTGCGCTCGGCCAGCGCCTTCGCCAGCCGCTCGACGTAGATCGTCAGCCCACTGACGTGGGGCCGGTAATAGGTGAGAATGATCAGTATCTTCACGCCAATTTCAGTCGGTTGAACGTTGAACGCTCAACGTTCAACGCTTGAAATGGGAAATCAGATTTAACCATCAGCCACCGTTTGCGCTGTCGGCCGAGCCCACCGCCGGCCCACGGTTGCGCAATCGCTCGCGCACCTGCTCGAACGACGTGCCATGCAACCAGAGAGCGACGACGCCGGAAAGGCTCAGCGTCAGATAGTTGATGCCGTGCCACACCAGCGCGAACGTGAGAGCCTGCTCCTTCGGCACGAAAAATGCGGCCAGCGCCACCGTCACCAGGTAGTGAAAGACGCCGATGTAGCCCGGGGTGGACGGCAACAGCATACCCAGCGTCGTCACCACGACGGCGAACACCATGGCCGTGACAGGCGCTGACAGGTGCACAGCCTGGGCGGACGCCCACGCCATGCCGACGACGCCGGCCCAAGCCAGGAACGAGGTGCCGATGAGCAGAAGTCCCAGCCGGCCCCGCAGTGCGGCAAACCCATCGATCAGATGGCCCAGCGCCGCATAGATGCCGGCCCGATCCAGGAACCGCACGCGCCCCAGAATGGCGTGCGCCCAACCCAGCACCCGTTCCTTCCAGAAGGAAAGCACCACCATGCCGGCCGCGGCCACCAGGGCCACGGCGCCCAACGCTTGCGCGCCGCGCGTCATGTCCTCGGGCAGATGGACGAACGGCAACAGCAACAAAAGGATAATAAGCAGCGACAGGATGTCCAGCAGCCGCTCTACCACGATAGTGGAGAGCGTGCGCGCTGCGCTCACCTTCTCTTCGCTGGCCAACAACACCAGCCTGACCAGCTCTCCCGCCCGGCCCGGCAAGACGTTACTTGCCAGGTACCCGGCACACATGGCAGTAAACACCGACCAATACGGCAGGCGATATTCAGGAAGAAAGAGTAACTGCCAACGCCAGCCTTTAAGGAATAGCAGCGCCACCGTAATGAGCACGCCGGGGATCAGCCACCAGTAATCCGCCTGGCGCAACGCCGCCCACAACTCGGCCAACTGGATACCGCGCAATGCCAGGAAAAGGAAACCGAGGCTAAAGGCGATCTCCAGGACACGTTGCAGCCACGCCCGGCGTCGGCGTGGTGTAGCCAGCGGTTCGGATTGAGATCCAATCGATGTAGACAAAGATCAACTCTTCATAGTGCGTACCTGTCACCAAGACGCCGAATTATAGCACCCGGACAGGTAACTGCCAAAGAACCAAGGGTACTGGCAGAAAACCATCAGCGCCGATAGGGAAAGCCCGGCGGAGGATAATTAGGCAGCACCCACATGATCTTCGACCGGCCAGGCGGGGGATCGAGCACATAGACGTCCGTCCACCAGTGCCACGACTCATAGTCATTGTCCGAAAACCCCAAATCGATCCATTTGCCTTTGACACCGCCGCCCGTATCACCTGCGATGGCTACACCGTAGCCGGGCACGTAGACATAACTCCCGAGCGGAATCACCTGGGGGTCAACAGCCACAATCCCCTTGCGGAGCTGCAAGCCGATCCGGGTACGACCATACCAGGCCGCCGTCACCGGCGTGCCAGCACGCGCCGGCGAATAGGAGGTGGCATACATCCGGATCTTGCGCCAGTAGGTGATGGAGCCATCCGACGAATCCAACTGCCGGGCCACGATCTTCCGCCCATAGGCCACCACGCGCGTGATCGGCTGTGCCGCAGTCCACGCGTCCACCAGATCGCGGGAGACCTCCCTGCCGTCCTCGAAGACGACTTTGTAGCGCTGGCGAAACTCGCCATCCTTGCCCGCCTGAGCCAGTCGCTGCTGGTCGATCTCAAGCTCATCATCTGGAATCATGATCGATTCATAGGAGATAGGCTTGCGCTCCACCAGCGTCACGTGTGCGATCCGCACCACGCGAATCTGCTGTTGATCCACCACCGGCTGGTCCAGCGGGGGTGTCACCCGATCGCTGCCGGTGACGATCACGCCGAGATCCATGAGCGTGCCGCCTACCGTCTTGCCGCGCGTCCGGGTATGAGTCGTGCGACCGTCGGCCGTCACGAACACCGGCGTCGAGCGTTCGATCACCACGCGCAGGCCGGCGCTCACCGGCGTGCCGAGCGCAGGCTGCACGCGATCGCCCAAGTAGAGCGTCATCTGCTCGCCGAGCAGCGCCTCGCCGACGGTGGGCGCAGTGGTGAAAATGGTGAAAGGCACGCTGCCGTCATCCACCAGCAACGGGACGGCCCGGCGAACGGTCAGCCGCACGGGGGGCGGTTCGAGGCCGGTCCACGGACGGCTGCGAGCGTAACGAGGCGTGCCGACAGCATAAACGACTGGGGGAAGCGTCGCATCACGCGAGATCTGCACGCCATCCAGCCAGATTTCATCGTGCGCGTCCAACCGCACGTTCGCCGCGTTGAGCATCCCGCCGACGGTATCTGCCAGCGTGTATACCTGGACCAACTGGCCATCCGCACTGACGAGCCCCGGGCGAGCTCGGGTGACCGCCACGGTCATGCCGGACACAAGAGGCGTATCCGGTGAGGGTGACAACCGATCCTCAGTCCGCAGCGACAGCCCCAGGTCCACCAGCAGTCCGGCCACGTCCGGCTGCGTGCTGCGCACCGTCTGGCTGAAGCCGTCCACCGTGATGGTCACCTGGGTGCCGATACGGCCAGTCACCAGCAACGCGAAGACGCTCGCAGCCACCAGCACGGCCCCTGCCATCGCCCACGCAAGGATGACCGCCAGCGGCGCCTGCAAGCGCCCATCCGAACAACGCTCGGGCCGGTTACATACATCGATGCTGGAAGATGTGGAGCCTGGGTTACGGCTTGGGTCAGGTCGTTCGGTCATAATCCGGTCAGCCAATAATCATACCTGAGGAGCGATTTATGGGCAAGTTGAACCGAAACCAGATCGAGCAGGCGGTGGCCGAAACCCCCGGTTGGGCGCAATCCGGCGACGCGATCACCCGTACCATCAGCCTGCCGAGCTTCCCGGCGGCGTTGATTTTCGCATCCGCGGTAGGTCATCTCGCCGAGCGCGCCGACCATCACCCGGACATTCTGATCCAGTACCGCCGGGTCACCCTGACGCTCTCGACCCACAGCGCAGGCGGTCTGACGGAAAAAGACTTCGCGCTGGCAAAGGAGATCAACGCGATCGAGCGGTGAATCTACGAATCTACGAATCAAAGAACCTGCGCACAAGTCCGTTTGGAAGTGCCACGCGCCGATTCGCCGATTCGCTGACCCGCCGATTCGCCGACCCGCTGATTTGCTCACAGCATCCCTACACCCGCGATCGCCGTCCCGCACTTCGTGCACTTACCATCGCGCAACGCCTTTGCGCGCGTCTGGTAACCGTAGCGCTCGATGACGACCGTGCCGCAGCCCGGACAGTGCGTGCTCTCCGTATCGTGGCCGGGCACATTGCCCACATACACGTAGCGCAGTCCCACGTCCCGCCCGATGCGCCAGGCGCGTTCGAGGGCAGAGGTCGGCGTTGGCGGCGTGTCGCTCATCTTGTATTGCGGATAGAAGCGGCTGATATGCCAGGGCACGTCCGGTCCGAGCTCCTCGTACAAGTAACGGGCGACCCAGCGGAGCTCGTCGTCGCTGTCGTTCAGGCCGGGGATCACCAGCGTGGTTACCTCCAGCCAGACGCCGGCTTGTTGCAGCAGTTTCAGGTTCGCAAGCACGGGATCCAGCGCTGCGCCCGAGATTCTGTGGTAGAACTCCCCGCGCCCCGCCTTCAAGTCCACGTTGATGCCGTCGATCAGCCCCGTCATCAGGCGGATCAGCTCCGGCGTCATGTAGCCGTTGCTCACGAAGACATTCCGCAAGCCCAACGCGGCCGCTTCCCGGGCCGTGTCCAGCGCATACTCGGCAAAGATCGTCGGCTCGGTGTAGGTGTAGGCCACGGAAGCGCAGCGGTATCGTACGGCTGCCTGGGCGATCTGTCGCGGCCTCGCCGGGCTACCGGACGACACCAGGACGCTGACCAGCGCAGATGAACGCTGATCGGGCAGAGGCGCTTGCGGCCTGTCGGCATCGTCTGCGGCTTTCTGCGTCGATCTGCGCCCCATCTTCGGCGCCTCCTCCCGGGGCAATTGGGAGATTTCCCAGTTCTGGCAGAAGGCGCAGCGAAAGTTACACCCGGCAGTGGCGATAGAGAACGACTGGCTGCCGGGCTGAAAATGAAAGAACGGCTTCTTCTCGATCGGGTCCACGTGCTGGGCGATAGTACGATCGTACACCAGCGTCACCAGCGTCCCATCCCGATTCTCGCGCACGCAGCACGCGCCAAGCCGCCCCGGCGGGATGACGCACCGGTGCGAGCACAGGTTGCAGCGCACGCGCAGGTCATCGGGGGCAAGCCGCTCCCAAAGGATCGCGTCATGTGTCATGGTTACCTCCGTTGAACGTCGAGCGTTGCACGTTGTGCGTTGTGGTGCCGCTTCAACGTTGCACGTTCAACCTGCAACATTCAACCGTTTCCCGTATACCAGATTCTCCACCTCTACCCCCGGCAGCCACGGCTCCCAGAGGCGCGTACGGCGGTGCGCCAGCAGTCGAAAGCCTATCCTTTCGTAGAGCTGCACCGCCCTCTCGTTCAGGTTAGTGGTGCCCAGGTGAATGCCCGACAAACTCAGGGCCGTCATCTGGTCAAGGCAGGCCTGGAGCAGGCGCCGTCCCAATCCAAGGCCACGGTAACCTTCAGCGAGATTGATATGCAAATGGGCAGGGTAGTCGCGCAGATCAGGGTGGGGGTACTCGTCGCGTACCGCGGAACCGATGAGGCGGGCGATGTAGCGGTATGTGCGACGTCCCAAACGATAACGCCCACCCAGGAAACGGAAGGCTGCCAGTCCGCCGATTCGCACCTGTCCCCAGGTGGTTCCGGCCCCACCGATGCTGCCGCTCACGTACCCGACTACTGCACCATCTACTTCCGCCACCCACAGGTGGTCTGGCTCGCAATCGGTGTAATACGTGACGAAAGCATCCTGCATCGCCAGCCGGTCAGCCATAAAAGCTTCCACCGGCGCACCGAAAAACGCGGTGTCGGCTGCGATACGAAGCACATCAGCCCGGTCGTCAGGCCGGAAAAGTCGAATCACGGATATCATAGCAGCATTTTACCACTGAAAGCAGCAATTGACGATCACGGACTGCCTGTGTAAGATATGACCACGCAGATCATGCTGCATAAAGGGAAGGCTCGAAATCCTTTCGCTGGTCCACGTAGTCCTGGACGAAATTCCAAAGGGGGAAAGACGATGGTGCACATCACAGACGGGCGCCTGCGCGCGGTCGTCACGGAGATCTTCGAAGCAGCGGGCGCACCCAGCGACATCGCGCACCAGGTGGCAGAGTCGCTGGTCCTGGCCAGCCTCGTCGGCCACGACTCGCACGGGGTCAGGGCGATCGCAGGATACATCGGGGCGCTGGAGGACGGGACAGTCGATCCTCACGGCGAGATCGCGGTCGTGCGGGAGAGCGCGACCACAGCCCTGCTCGACGGCGGCCGCAACTTTGGGATCATGGTCATGCACAAGGCGCTCGACCTGGCAATGAGCAAGGCGCTCGCTCATGACCTGGGCATGGTTACCATCCGAAACTCCAACCACACGGGCAGGCTGGGTGAATACGTCGTCCGTGCCGCGGAGAATGGCTTCATGGGCCTGGTTTTTGGCACGGGGGCATTGCCAGGGGGGACGGTGGCTCCTTACCTGGGCGCCAGCCCACGCTTCAACAGCAATCCCATCGCCTGGGGGGTGCCGGCGGCCCAACACCCGCCGGTGTTCATCGATTATGCGACCTCGGCTTGCGCCGTAGCTAAGCTGGCGTTGGCTGCCGACAAGGGCACATCCATCCCAGAGGGCTGGCTGCTGGGCCCGGACGGCAAACCAAGCACCGATCCGCTGGACTGGCAGCGGGGCGGTGCCTTGTTGCCCTTCGGTGGGCACAAAGGCTACGGCCTGATGTTCCTCATCGAGCTGCTCTCCGGTGGGTTATCGGGGATGAGTTGCGCGCCTCTGCCCGACTACCAGCCTGCCTTTTCGGCCGTGGTCATGGCGGTAAACATCAGCGCCTTCCAACCACTTGAGGAGTTCCGGCAACGGACGGATCGGCTTATCGCGGCGACCAAGGAGGCGCGCAAGCTCCCTGGCGTCCAGGAAATCCTGGTGCCTGGCGAGCCGGAGTGGCAGACCCTGGAGAAGCGGCGTCGGGATGGGCTCGATCTGCCGGATGTCATCTGGCAACGCATCGTCGAGGCTGGCGCCAGACACGGGATAACAGTTACGCCCTGAAGCTTACGGTGAAAACGGCTCACCACCAAGACGCAAAGACACAAAGGACACAAGGAATCATTGAAGAGACTTCGTGTCCTTCGTGCCTTGGAGCCTTTGTGGTGAGCGGGCGATTTTCAGGGCAATGGCGTGAATCCTTCTACAGCACTCCGAAAACCTGGTACACCTGGGCGACGGGCATCCCCGAGACGAGGGCAGCCCGCACCTTGTTTTCGTGCTCGTAGACCGCCTCGACCTGGAGCAGCACCTCGTCGACCACATCCGCAGGGATGAGTTGGACCCCGTCGTTGTCCCCGAAGAGGAAATCGCCGGGATTAACCCGCACATAGTGGCTCAGATGGCCGGGCATGTAGATGGGTTGGTTCACTTCGGTGATGATCCAGTCGCTGTCGGTGAAGGGGCAGGCGCCGAAGGAGAAGACGGGGAAGTCCGCCATCTTGATGATGTACTGTGTATCGCGCAGGTTGCCGGCCATCAGGATGCCCCGGCAGCCCTGGGCGTACGCCAACTGGCAGGTCATCTCGCCGCAATGGCCGATCCGTGTGTCGCCGCCACAGTCATAGCAGAGGATGACGCCGTCCTCCGCTGCGGCGATGGCGCGCATCATGCGCTCCTGCGGGTGGCCTTCAGCCTGCCATTTTGCCTCCATAGCCGCGCGCTCGGCCGACGGGAGATCGGCAAAGACCAGCGAATGGCCCTTGATCGGCAGGGCGCGGCCCACTAACTGCATCCCCTGGCGTAGCGGTCTGAAGCGCAGGGACAAGAGCGTGTTGTGCACTCCCAGGCGGAGAAGGACATCGGCAATTGCGCCGCCATAGCCGGCAATGCGGAAACGTTCGATGCGTTCGAGATCGGTGATGTTCAGTTTGCGAATCTGCTGCGGGGCAGGCGTTTGATCTGACATGGATGCCGGGTCTCCTTTGCAGGCTGCGATTTAGAGGTCGCCATTGTGGTGACTGTGGATGAAGTAGAATCAAAGCAGATCGCAAAGAGTCTACCTACAAACGCCGCGGGCGTCAAATCCAAACGTAAGATCTCAACTGGCGGGCCTGGGTCGATAACTTCGCCGGCCGAGGCCGGTCCCGCCTCAGCAAGCGACGACGATTTCCAGGATTTGACATCTCAAGGGATATGAGGTAGGGTGGAAAATTGTTGGCCGGCGACTTCTCAAACTACAATCTATGGGGGTGGTTAGGTCCCGGTGGGTCTCCTGGTCTTCAAAACCAGTGGCGGGTGCCTCAGAAGCGGCCGCAGTGGGTTCGACTCCCATCCATCCCCGCTTCAGTTGCCTCAGATCGGAGTGTTATGTTCTACGGCTATACCTCGAACGCGCCTCCGAAACACGTAGCCAAGGATATCCGATGCAGAAACGCTCTTCGTACAACCGCAAGGAAATCCCCGTCATCGTCATTGCGGCAGTCAGCGGCGCGCTGATTTGCACCCTGGCCATGTCATGGTATCTCAACCGGGACAACCGCTGGTTCAGGCTCATCTCACCCTCCGATGAAACGGCAACCGAAATTGTGGCCCTCGATCGCGGGCTGAACCCCTACGTCAGGACACAGCAAGGCCACCTCTATCTCTGCACCGGTGCCACCTGGCGCGCTACGTGCCGCCAGGTGACACCGGAGGAGTTGCCGACGACCAAAGTCCACCCGCAGTGGAGCTCCTGTGGATCAACTTTCCCTCAGACACCTGTGCCGCCGGGAACGGTTGTCGATTCGATCGAGGCCGGCCGCTGCTCGGAGGCCGCGACCTACGGCAAAGTCGTTCTTCTGAATGACGGCACCTTGTGGGAATGGAGCCGAACATTCTCCTGGGTCAACCAGTTTGCACTGGTGACGTCCACCATCCTGGGTGTTGGATTGGGCATCGCGGTCGAGAAAGTGATCGCGAAGATCGGGCGGATTTTACGGGAGCTGTAATCCTCTTTCTGATCCTTTCTTCTGACTGTTTCGTCTATCAATCTTGCATGATCACCGGCAAGTAAAACCTGAAGGGCGTAGCTGTCGGCGTCGCAGTAGGCGTCTCCGTAGGTGTCGCGGTCGGCGTTTCAGTGGGTGTCTCCGTCAGCGTGGCCGTCGGCGTCGCGGTGGGCGTCGCCGTCGCAGTTGCCGTCGGCGTAGCGGTCGGAGTTGCCGTCGGCGTCTCCGTGGGTGTGGCCGTCGGAGTGTCAGTGGGCGTTTCCGTGGGAGTCGCCGTCGGTGTAGCGGTCGGGGTTTCGGTAGGCGGCTCTGTAGGGGTCGCCGTCGGCGTCGGGGTGGGCGTAGGCGGTTCAACCTGGACACCGAAATTGGCCATCGCCGCTCCGCGCGCGGGCACAGGGATCAATACGTGCAGTGGCGAGGTCGCCACGTAACCGTTGGGCAACGTCATGACCACATCGTACCAGCCCCGTGACAGGTTGACTTTTGTCTCATACCAACCTGTGGGTACTACCGAGCGGGCCAGGGCAACAAGCTGACCGTACCTGGTGATCGTTACCAGGACTCCCGCAACGCCCGCGGTCTCGCTGCGCTGCCGGACGCCATCCCCGTTCGTGTCCAGATAGACCCACCCGACGATCTGTCGCCATCTGACGAATACCGAGGTCTCCGCCGTATTGTTCAAGGGCTGGGGATCGTATGTGGTCGAGGTGATTTCCGCCCTGTTCGAGATCACCAGGCCGTTTGCTGCCTGGGGATCCACCGTCACAGCCAACGTGAAGGTGACTGTGGACTCGCTTACCAGCGCCGCCGCTGTACAACTCACTGGCCCCGTGCTGTCCACAGACGGCGTTGTACAGCTCCAATCCGCTGGCGGATCGATCCCTAAGGTCTGAAATCTTAAGCCTGAGGGGACCGTATCGCTCATGACCACATCCGTCGCGGCCAGAAGGCCGGCGTTGTGCACAAGCATGGTATAGGTCAGGCCATTCCCCGGGTACACAGGATTGGAGCTGGCTGCTTTGGTGATGCTCAGGTCCGCCTGATCCTGGTTGCCGAAATCCACGCCCGAAATGACGTCCTCAAGCCCCATGATGATGTCCGGTGGATCAGCCGTCGTCTGCGTCCACCCGAGTTGCGGCACCTCCCGCACCTGGTATGGCCCTCCCAGCACTTCGGTAAAGGTGTAGTAACCGGTGGCATCGGTCACCTGGCTATCTACGATGTCACCCGTGGGTCCGATCAGTTGGATCGTCCAACCTTCCAGGCCTTCTTCGCCTCCGTCGATCACCCCATTGCCATTTCGATCGCGGAACTTCTCGCCCCGGATGATCTCATGGGCCGTTTCATTGGCCGGCGACCCGCTGTAGATGCGGTACGTATTGGGGGTTGAAGTAAAGGTGGTGAAGTCGATATAGTCGTTGCCCGTGCCCGTCTGAACCTCCAGGAGAAACGTGTTCGGGCTGGCGTTGACGGTGTCAACCGAGGGGAACTGCGCCGGATCTGAGATCAACTGAATGGTGGTAGCCATACCACCGCCATCATCGATGAAATGCAGCACATCGCTCCAGTTAGCCTGGTTGTTCCTATCGGCCGGATCAGCCGGATCCCCTTGCTCCAACAGGACAACATAGCCGGCAAGTGCGCTCCCGGGCAAAGTATAGATGCTGGAGACCTCGGAGGGCGTGCCATCAGAGAGCGATTCATAGACGTCACAGGTGAAGCCAGGGCCTACCCCACCGTTATCGAGCGTGCAGGTTGTCGTCGGTCTCAGCGGAGCCGCGCTGTAGATATTGTAGGTGTTGGGCGAGACAACATAGACTGTGAAGTCGATGAAGTCGTCTCCCACACCTACCTGGACTTCCTGGATAAACGCGTTCGGGCTGGCATCGACGGTAGCGACCGGGGGGAAGAAGGGGTAGGACATCATCTGAAGGCTCGTGGCCATACCGCTGCCATCATCGATGAAATGTACCACGTCGCTCCAGTTGGCTTGATCGGCCCGGTCGTCGGCGTCGTTGGGATCGCCCTTGTCCATCAGAACGACGTAGCCTGCGTTTACCGGTTCGGGCAGAGCATAAATGCTGGAGACTTCAGCGGGCGTGCCATCGGAACGCGACTCGTAGACGTTGCAGGTGAAACCGGGGTCGGGCGTGTTCGGCGTGCAATTGGTCACGGCCGCGGCAATCGCGGACGGAGCGACGTTACGCGGCGCGCTGACCCCCGCGCCCTTCGCGCCCTCGACAAGGGAGCCGGGCAAAGGGCCAGTTCCGCCGTGATACATCCCGTATGACCGAATCGCGGGCTTCGAAGGCGGCGCGACTTTGGCGGGAGTCTGCGCCGGTACACCTTGGACAAAGCCACCCGGCCGCGACGTCTGCCCCGCGGGCTCCGGTGAGCCTGGCGCCGCCAGCGCCGCAACCGGCACCAGTCCAACAATGAAGATCGCGATGAAACAGAGTGAAAACACCGTACGCGGCCGTAGCAGCCGCCGGGTCCGGACAGAACGGGAGCGCGCTTGCATGGGGTCCCTCCTCGATACGCGTGACGTATCCGCAAGGTGCTCCGGCTCAGGGGACAATTCGATGCGGTTTTGGTCTGGCGGTTTGTCACCGCGGGCGTTTACCGTGCGCTGAAGGCACCTGCACCCGCTATTATATCACGGCCTGCGCACGGCTTTCATGACAGTATTTCAAGAATACTTGCCTGCAAGATGAACACCCGTGGATCTATGGGGTGTCTATCCTGCAAAGAGCAATTCCAGCCGCATGATCCGCCGCGGTGCGGCCTCGAAGCCCAGCTCGGCCAGGAGCTCGTCGGGACGGCCGGTGGCGCCCGGCTCGGCACGCATCGTGACCGCGAGCGACTGTCCGAAGTCACATGGGCCGGCGTAGCACAACTCCCGCACCAGCGGGCGGAGATCGTAGCGCGATACATCCTTGCCCTTGCGACGTTCGCGCCACGCCTCTGAGCGCGCCAGGAACCCATC
>Ga0172368_10000533_pt1 | contig 54070 bp, 46 predicted proteins | sample Lak11m_FD_114540 | JGI IMG/M metagenome (GOLD analysis project Ga0172368, IMG submission 114540) | Freshwater microbial communities from Kabuno Bay, South-Kivu, Congo - kab_022012_11m | ecosystem: Environmental > Aquatic > Freshwater > Lake | place: Democratic Republic of the Congo: South-Kivu... | reverse complement strand
TCTAAGTTAAAACGGACTCTAAAGTCAAGAGACTTTGGAATCCAGAAAATCTTTGTCTGCGTTCCATTAGAGAGAAGCCGCAGAGCCAAATTAAAAGGAAATTATGAAAGCGCTCGTTTGTAAGTTGCAAGTTCTGGGGGATACGTTCATCAAGGCGTATTTAGCGTCGTTAATGCTCACCCTGCCTGTTGGCGGGGAAAGGCGGGAGCAGAGGTATTAGGTATCAGTTACCAGTAATCAGTTATCAGTTATCAGTGAAAACTAACCTTCGGGTTATAAAAACAAATGGAGAATAAAAAATTATGAAAGTTCTACTCGTTGGAGTTGGAGGCGTAGGGGAAGCCATTGCAGCCATTGCAAAGCCGCGTAAGTGGATGGAGCAAATGGTTCTGGCGGATTACAACGTGAAGCGCGCCAAAGAGGTGCAGAAAAAAATGGGGAGCGCGAAACGCTTCCCCGTCGAGTTTATTGACGCGAGTAAAAAATCGGACATTGTTAAACTCGCCAAGAAATATAAAGTGGACGTCATTATGAACGCCGTTGACCCCATCTTCAACGAGCAAATTTTTGACGCGGCATTTGCGGCGGGCGTTCATTATATGGACATGGCAATGACTCTTTCCGCGCCGCACAAAAAAGACCCGTTTCATAAAACGGGCGTAAAGCTGGGCGATTATCAATTTGCAAAATCCAAAGAATGGAAGAAGAAAGGGTTGCTGGCGCTGGTGGGCATTGGCGTGGAACCCGGCATGGCGGATGTGTTTGCCCGCTACGCCGCCGACCATCTCTTTGATGAAATTGACGAAGTTGGCATCCGCGATGGCGCAAACATTACCATTGAGGGCTACGAGTTCGCGCCGAATTTTTCCATCTGGACGACCATTGAAGAATGTCTGAACCCGCCCGTCATTTGGGAAGACGGCAAATGGTTTACCACCGCGCCCTTCTCCGAACCGGAAGTCTTCGACTTCCCCGAAATTGGTCCAGTGGAAGTGGTCAATGTAGAGCATGAAGAAGTGTTGCTTGTGCCGCGTTGGATTAAGACCAAACGCGCCACCTTCAAATACGGGCTGGGCGACCAATTCATTGGCGTGCTAAAAACTTTGCACATGCTGGGTTTGGATAACAAAGAAAAAATCAATGTAAAGGGCGTTCAAGTTGCGCCGCGTGACGTCGTGGCGGCTTGTCTGCCCGACCCCGCTCATTTGGGCGACAAGATGAACGGGAAAACCTGCGCGGGAACTTACGTTAAAGGCAAAAAAGACGGCAAACCGCGCGAGGTCTATCTCTATCAAGTGGCGGATAATAAAGCCTGCATGAAGGCGTGGGGATGTCAAGCCGTTGTGGCGCAAACCGCATTCAGCGCGGTCATTGCGATGGACTTAATTCAACAGGGCGCGTGGAGCGGCGCGGGCGTGCTAGGACCCGAAGCCTTTGAACCCACCGTCTTTATGGACAAAATGGCGGATTATGGCTTTCCCTACGGCATAAGAGAAATGGGAAAGTAAAAATCAAAAAAAACGCCTTGCTATAAAATGCGGAACAGGCTTAAGCCTGTTCCGCATTTTTTGTGATAGATTCTGCTCCATGAAGCACAAGCTGACCTTTCTCGCCCTTGTTGCGCTGCTGACTTTCTTTGCGGCGCGCGGCGTCTCCGCCCGTCCACGCGGCGGGGTAATCTCCACGCCGGAGCAGCTCATCGCCGAAGTCAATGCGCTGCGTCTCTCGCGCGGGCTCGGCGCGCTGGAAATTCACTCCGCGCTCATGCAATCGGCGCAAAGCCAAGCCAATTACATGGCGTCCACAGGATACGTCACGCACGAAAGACCCGGCACAACCTACACACAACAACTCCTCGCGTTGGGCTTTCCGCTCTCCGGCGATTTATCGCTGGGCGGCTTTCGCTCTGAAAATATTCTCAGCAGCGGCAGCCCATTAACATGGAACGGCGTGCCGCCCGCATGGCAAGACGAACTGCACATGAACACCATGCTCTCGGTCAATTACACGCACATTGGCGCGGGCATTGCCCAAAGCGGCGGCATGTACTACTACGCGGTGGACGCCGCCGCTGCGACCAATTCAGGACAAATGCAAAGCCAAGCAGAAGAGATACTCACCAGCCTGCCGCCAAACTCCAACGCAGAGGGCGTGATTCAATACATCATTCCTGTAGAATTAAGCGCAGCGCAGCCTAACGGCGAGGTGTATCACGTCGTCCAATATGGTCAAACCCTCTGGGCAATTGCCATTGCATACGACACAAAAATCAAAGATATTCAAGCGCTCAACAATTTGGGCGAAAGTATTGTTGTACAGCAAGGACAAAAACTCCTCGTCAAGCGCAACGCCACGCCGCCCCCGCCGCCCAGCGCCACAGCAACCGACTTCGTCACCACCACGCCCGCGCTGTTCACCGTCACCCCATTGGATAACGCGCCCACGCCGACCCGCGCCGCATCGCAAACGCCCGCCGCGCCGCCCGCCGTCACAGAAGAATCAGCGCCCGCGCCAACTTCACCCAGCCGCGCCTTTATCGCCTTCATCATCATCGCCGCAATCATAGGCGGAAGCATGGCGGTTTGGCTCATCCGCGACCCGGATTAAAGCGCGTATAATACGGCGCTTGCATACTATCTAACAAAGTGTTTCGCAGGTCTTTTTGTACACGGATGATTCTGATTTCACGGATTCTCACGAAAATATTCTTTACAAATCCGCGCTCTTAATAAATAGGCTCTCAGCAACTAGGCAAATCTTATGATGGAAATTACACTCGCACTTGGCGGCGGCGGCGCAAAAGGCAACGCTCACATTGGCGCGCTGCGCCGCTTGGAACAAGAAGGCTTCAAAATTAAATCAGTCGCCGGAACAAGTTTCGGCGGCATCATTGCCGTTTTCTACGCGCTCGGAAACACGCCCACACAAATTCAAGCCATCTTGGAATCGGTGGACCAAACCCAACTCTACGGGCGAGATTCGCAAGACGGTCCCGCGCTACTGGGACTGGCGGGCGTGAGAAAGTGGCTAGACGGCGTAGTCGGCGAAAAAACTTTCAAAGACCTCAAAATGCCCTGCGCGGTGACGGCGGTCAATGTAGAAAATGGCGGCGAGGTCATCCTTGCGGAGGGGAAATTAAAAGACGCCATCCTTGCCACCATTGCGCTGCCGGGCATCTTCACCCCCGCTCAATGGTCTGATATGGAATTAATGGACGGCGGCGTAATGAACCCCGTCCCCGTTTCTGTGGCGCGGATGTTATCGCCAGAGCTGCCTGTTGTAGCGGTTACGCTCAACGACCCGCTGGAAAAACCCATCCGGCCCTATTCCATTCCTGTACCGGGAAATTTGCCGCGCCCCCTCATTGAGCAAATCAACAAAAATCGCTACGCGCAGGCGTACGACATCTTCATGCGCGGCGTAGATTTTAGCAGCCGCGCAGTCGCCAACCTGCGCCTACAACTGGACGCGCCGGACGTTATCATCCGCCCTAACACGCATGACGTGGGCTTGCTGGATGTCGTCTCTGTGGCGGAAGTGGCTCACTACGGAGAGATGGCAACCAAAGAAGCGCTGCCCGAATTAAGGCGCGTGGTCTCATGGCAATACCGCCTAAGCAAAAAATTCCTTGGCAAAAAGCCATGTGAAACCTTGCGCCCCGCCGCGCGCGAAGGATTGTTGCCGTGAAGCGCGACTTAAGAAAATACATGCAAGACACCAACACGCAACTCGTGATTGGCGCGCTGGCTTTGCTCTTTATCATTGGCATTGCGTTAATTGGGCTTATCTACGGCGCGGGCGCGGCGTTGATGGGCTTCCTTTGCCTGCTCGGCGCTTTCGTCCCCATTGGATTAATTCTGCTCTCCCTCTACGCCTTAGATTGGATAACCAAACGTGCAAGCCGCGACTAACACCGAACTGATTGAATTTAACGGCTGGACGCTGCGCGTCCGTCAGCCAAACGCCGCCAAACAAAATTTACTGGTCATGCTGCATGGCTGGACGGGCGATGAAAACTCCATGTGGATTTTTACGCGCGGGTTGCCATCTTCTTATTGGATGATTGCGCCGCGCGCGCCGCACCCCGCCAAACCCAGCGGATATTCCTGGCGACCCAACGACCCAGATTCATTTGGGCGACCCAGTTTTGAAAAGTTAAAACCCGCCGCAGACGCGCTCCTAAAATTGATAGACGCTTACGCCGCCGAAAAAAACATAAACGCGGCGAAATTTGACGTCATGGGATTCAGTCAAGGCGCCGCCATGACCAACATGCTCGGCATCCTTTACCCGCAACGGATTGAAAAAATGGGCGTACTGGCTGGCTTTGTCCCCGGCGGCGCGGAGGCGCTGCTGGCGCAGAAACCGCTTGCGGGGAAGCATATCTTCGTGGCGCATGGCTTGCAAGACGAGATGATTCCCATCGCCCGCGCGCGCGAATCCATTTCTCTGTTAGAACAAGGCGGCGCGCGCGTCACCTATTGCGAAGATGACGTGGCGCACAAAGTCAGCGCAAATTGCAAGCGCGCGCTGGAAGCGTATTTGAAAAATTCGTAAGCGTGGTAAGACAGGCTTAAGCCTGTGCCACAAATTCTAAAGCAGGTCAAGCCTGTTTTACTAAAGGTGAATTTATGAATCAAAAATTTTCCCGTAGAGATTTTCTAAAACTTACCGGCGTTGGCTTAGGAGCGCTCGCCTTCAAGCCGTTTAATAAACCGTATTACGAAGCGCTCTATGCCCCCAAACGCTTGCCGCAGTTCCCCGCCAGCGAAATTATTGGGCGGCTGGTGGACGATACCGATGTGCGCCGCCTGCCCAGCCCCGCCGACTCGGCGGGCGTAGATACCTCGCTGGGCATTTTGCGCGCCGATACGCTCATCCCATGGGAGCGCGAAGTCATTGGCAATGTTCCCGCTTTGGTGAATCAAAAATATTTGCAAACCGCGCAGGGCTATATTTGGTCTTCGCGTGTGCAACCTACCCGCAATTTGCCAAACACGCCGATTGCAGAAATTCCCGCCGGGCAGTCTGGCTTTTGGGCAGAAGTAACTGTCCCTTATATAGACTTAACCGTAGATGGAGTCATCGCCTCGCCGTGGATGCAAGACCACATCGCCTTTAACTTTCCGCCGCGCCTGTACTACGGGCAAACCGTGTGGATTGACCAAATTCGTCAGAACAACGGCTTTATAGAATATCGCTGGAACGAAGGCGCAGATGGACACGGCTACGGCTACGGCGCATACGGCGAGTTCTTCTGGCTGGACGGCGCGGGCGTAAAAGTATTAACAGAAGAAGATGTTGCGCCCATTAGCCCAAACATTGACCCCAACGAAAAGAAAATTGTCGCCAACGTTACCTACCAAACGCTTTCATGCTACGAAGGCAATACCGAAGTCTATTTCTGCCGCATTGCCAGCGGACAAATATTAGACGCTTTCGGTCAGCCTTCGGATGAGCTTGCCACGCCGGTGGGAGATATGCTCACCCACTGGAAAATCATCTCCAAAAATATGACCGCCGGAGACGCGCAAGCGGGTTACTCCACGCCCGCCGTCCCGTGGAACACCTTCATCAATGGAGACGGAATCGCCATTCACGGCGCGTTTTGGCATAACGACTTCGGCGAACGCCGCTCACATGGCTGCATCAACGTCACGCCAGAAGACGCAAAATGGGTTTTCCGCTGGACGACTCCCTACATCTCATTGCAACAATCCGAAGCGCGCCTCAGCTATCCCGACCACGGCACCATCGTCAGCGTAAAAGAATTAAAAATTTAGGCGCATCAATTCCGTAAATAAAAAGAAAGAGGTCTATCATGGATTTTTCGCAAATTGGCTTAGGGCTGGCATTTGTCGCCGGTCTTGCATCTTTCCTCTCTCCGTGCGTTTTCTCGCTCGTCCCCGCCTACGTCGGTTATTTGGGCGGGTTAGCAGCCGGAGGAGAAAAGAGCGGCACATCCAACCGTTGGGTGACATTCTCTCACGGGCTGGCGTTTGTGCTGGGGTTCAGCGTGGTCTTCGTAGCGCTTGGAGTGATTGCCGCGTTTGCGGGCAGCCTGCTCTTTGACGTGCGCTTTTGGCTGGCGAAAATTGGCGGCGTGGTCGTGGTTCTCTTTGGCTTGCACATGATTGGAATCATTCACATCCCCTTCCTTGGGTACGACACCCGCGTGCAACAAGCGCCAGACCCAAAATGGGGCTACCTCTCCTCCGCGTTGATGGGCGTCTTCTTCTCGGCGGGCTGGTCGCCTTGCGTAGGTCCTGTGCTGGGCGCAATTCTGACCGTCGTGTTAAACGGCGGCTCCATCGCGCAAGGCGCGGCGCTGCTCAGCGCCTACTCCATTGGGCTAGGAATTCCCTTCCTCATTGCCGCGCTCGGCATTGAATGGGTAACGACCATTTTGAGAAAATACGGAAAAGCCATGCGCTACGCCGAAATTGTGATGGGCGTCATCCTTGTCATCATTGGCATCATGCTCTTCAGCGGCGTATTTGAACTCATCTCGCAGCGCGGGCAATTCTTCTGGATTGATTTTGGAATCTAACCCCATGATAGAAGTCACCCTCTACACCCGCGCAGGCTGCCACTTATGCGAAAACGTCAAAGCCGACCTGAACGCGCTGCAAACCGAATACCCGCATCGCCTCATCGAAATTGACATTGAAACAGACCCCGCGCTGCACAAAAAATATTTGACCGAAATCCCCGTCATCAGCGTTGGACCCTACACCGCCAAAGCGCCGCTAGACCGTCAAAAAATAAAAATGTTTCTCGGCGCGGCGACAGATAGAAAAAATCAACTGCAAAAACTCAACAAGCCAGACCCGCTTGCCCCCGCGCGCAAATCTCGCGGCGCAGCGGATAGCGTCTCCTATTGGATAGCGCGTCATTACCTGCTGCTGCTCAACCTGTTCATGTTCGTTTACGTTGGCTTGCCCTTCCTTGCCCCCGTATTGATGAAAGCCGGTCTGGAAACGCCCGCCCGCGCCATCTATATGATTTACAAACCGCTCTGCCATCAATTTGGATTCCGTTCCTTCTATCTCTACGGCGCGCAACCCTTCTACCCGCTCAAAGAAGCCAACGTGGCGGGCGTACAAACCTTCGAGCAAGTCACCGGCATCCAAAACCTGGACGACCCGTTCAGCCTCACGCGCTTTCAAGCGCGAGACTTCATCGGTAATGAAACAGTCGGCTACAAAATTGCGCTCTGCGAGCGGGATGTCGCCATCTATGTTGCGCTGCTCTTCTTCGGGCTGGTCTTTGGCGCAAGCGGAAAAAAAATGAAGACCCTGCATTGGGCGCTTTGGCTACTCATTGGCATTGCTCCTATTGGATTAGACGGCTTCTCGCAGCTGTTCAGCCAATTTAATTGGGATTGGCTCTCCGCGCTCGTTCCCTACCGTGAAAGCACGCCCTACCTGCGCGCGCTCACCGGCGCGCTCTTTGGCTTTATGACCGGCTGGTTTGCCTACCCCAACATCGAAGAATCCATGCGCGACACCCGCCGCTACTACGAAAAAAATTCCACCCGCTAACCTCATGCCCTTTTACGAAAAAAATCAACTGCGCTATTACAGTTTTGACCTCTTCCCCGCGCGCGTTCAACAAGCGCTATTCACGCGGCATGGCGGCGTCAGCCCCGCGCCGTGGAACTCGCTCAATACCGGCGGCTCAGTAGGAGACGACCCCGCGCATGTGGCGCAAAACCGCGAAAAAATATTTAATGCGATGGCGCGCCGCGCCGATTCTATCCATGATGTTTGGCTGACTCACGGAACGGATATTCTCTACGCTGCGGCGCCGCTGCCCCTTGCGGAACCCGCGCCGCAAGCCGACATCCTCTTCACCGACAACCCCGCCGTCACGCTCTTCATGCGTTTTGGCGACTGCGTTCCCATCCTTTTACATGACCCGCGCAAAAACGTTATTGGCATAGCGCACGGCGGCTGGCAGGGAACGTTGCACGGCGTAGTTGCCGCCGCTATTGAAGGCATGGTTTCGCATTACGGCAGCCGCCCGCAAGATGTTCTGGCGGGCATTGGTCCTTCCATTGGAATAGACCATTACCAAGTGGGCGAAGAAGTCATCGCTCAATTTGCGGAGAAATATCCGCAATACATCGAACAAATTACGCGGCGCAAAAACAACGGCGTTTATTTGGATTTATGGAAAGCCAACGAACTCCAACTTCAAGCCGCCGGTGTGGAGCAAATTCAAGTTTCAGGAATTTGCACCGCCTGCCATTTGGACGATTGGTTCTCGCACCGCGCCGAAAAAGGCAAAACGGGACGCTTTGCCGCTCTTATGGCGTTAAAAGAATAGAGCCGTCTCTTGCGAGACGGCTCTACCGTATAATACGGTCAAAAATTACTTCTTGTGCGCGTCTATATACGCGGCTGCTTCGCCAACGGTTGTAATCTTTTGCGCGTCTTCGTCCGAAATTTCCGCGCCAAATTTATCCTCAAACGCCATAATCAACTCAACCAAGTCGAGCGAATCAGCGCCGAGGTCTTCGCGGAAACGGGCTTCAGCCGTCACTTTTTCATCTTCCGCGCCGAGTAAATCTTTTACAATACCTTTTAGTTCTGCAAATGTGTCAGACATGACAAACTCCTTTTTGAAATTGGCTGGCTTATTGTAATCAACTTGTCAAGCGTGTCAAGCCAGAGATTTATACAACATTCAGGAACACCCCCTTATGACAAAAGTTGCGCCCATTGACCAGCGAAAAGCCGACCATATCAAAATTAATCTGGAACGCGATGTGCGTTCCACGCAAACCAGCGGGTTGGAGAATTTTCGATTTACGCACCAAGCCCTGCCCGAAATGAATCTGGCGCAGGCGGATGCTTCGCTGGAATTATTCGGCAAGCGCCTCTCCGCTCCCATCCTCGTCAGTTCAATGACGGGCGGCACGGAAACGGCGCGGGATATTAACCTGCGTCTGGCGGAAGCCGCGCAGGAATGCGGCGCGGCGATGGGCGTGGGCAGTCAGCGCGCCGCGATAGAACGCCCCGAACAGGCGCGTACTTTTCAAGTGCGCCGCGTTGCGCCAGATATTTTGTTGTTTGCCAATCTTGGAGCAGTGCAATTAAATTATGGCTACGGCGTGGATGAATGCCGCCGCGCGGTGGATATGATTTCGGCGGACGCGCTCATTCTGCATCTCAACCCGCTGCAAGAAGCCGTTCAAGAAGGCGGCGATACCAATTTTGAAGGACTGGCGCAAAAAATTGAATTGGTCTGTAAAAAAATGGAAGTTCCCGTTATTGTTAAAGAAGTGGGCTGGGGAATTTCGGAACGCGCCGCGAGCATTTTGCGCGACTGCGGAGTCGCCGCGATTGATGTGGCGGGCGCGGGCGGCACGAGCTGGTCTCAGGTGGAGATGTATCGCGCGCCGGATGAATTTACCCGCGAGCTGGCGGCGACCTTTGTAGGCTGGGGCATCCCCACCGCCGAATCTATTTTGAATGCGCGCCGCGCCGCGCCTAACGTTAAAGTCTTTGCCAGCGGCGGGCTTAAAGACGGGCTGGATATTGCCAAGTGCGTGGCGTTGGGCGCAACGCTGGGCGGCATGGCGGGCGAATTTTTGAAGGCGGCGGCGGTCTCTACGGAAAACGCGGCGCAGCGGATGAGGTTGGTCAAACGTCAAATTGAGGTGACGATGTTTGCCTGCGGAGCAAAAAATTTAGCCAACTTGCAAAATTGCGTCACAAGGCAATTTCCGCAATCTCTTCAAAGTTGAGGTCAAACGATTCTTCGGCGGCGGTTTCCAGTTCCGCGTCTTCGGCGGATTCGGCGCGAACCCCGCGATTGCAGTAGGAACGATAGGGGCAATAACCGCATGTTTTGATGTCATCCGTCATGGGGAAAGTTGTAGCGGAATCCAGTTCTTCCGCCAATGCGATTAAATTGTCCCAATCCCTTTTGAACTGCGCGGCGGAGTATACAAAATGCGCCGCCTCGCCGGGGAAATTGGCGTACCAGTAAACCATCTCCACTTGTTCGGGTTGAATATTTTGCCCGCCATAAAATGACGCGCCCGCCCGCAACAGTAAGGCGCAATAGACGCGCGTCTGCCAGCGGTCTTTCATAAAAATATCCGCTGGACGTTTGCGGTAGGTTTTCCAGTCGTAAATGAAGATTTTATCTTTATCCGCCGCGAGCAAATCATATTTGGCAACGAGGCGAAATTTGCCTAACGGCGCGGAGAGCGCCGCTTCGGCGCGGACGTTTTGTTTTTTTAGCGCGGCAATCTTCGTGGAAGAAGAAAAATTTTGCAGCCAACGCCGCAAGTTTTCCGTGTTGGCTTGCCGCGCAAGAACTTCCATCGGAACGCCAACAAAATATTGCTGGGCTAGGCGGTGAAAGTATTCGCCCTCTTGTTGATGTTTTTCGTTTTCAAGAGCGGGCTCGGCTTGCACGGCGGGATAATTAAGCCGCTGGATATAACGCAGTTCAAAACGGCGCGGGCAGTCGGCGTAATCTTGCAGGGAGGATTGGCTAATAGTTTTAATTTGGGGCATAGCGCTATTGTGCCACAGAACAAGACGCTTATGCTATACTTTTATAAATTAATTTTACGGAGAATACATGGGACAAGAAGCGCAAATTGCGGTATTCATTGACTACGACAATATTGAAATCAGCGTAGAAGATATTTTAGGAAAAAATACAGACGTAGATTGGGCGCGCATTTTTCAATATGCCGCTCAATTGGGGCGCGTGGTGTTGCGCCGTTCTTACGCCGATTGGGCGGAAGCGAAAGATAAGCAGCGTCAATTGTTAAGTTTGGGCGTGGAATTGGTGCATGTAAACAGCAAGCGCGGCAAAAACGCGGCGGATATTCGCATTGTGATTGACGCGCTGGAATTATTGTACAGCGAGCAAAATGTCTTTTCGCATGTGTTGCTGGTTTCCGGGGACGGAGATTTTACCGAATTAGTTCACCGCCTGCGGACGCACGGCAAAACGGTTATTGGCATGGGCATTAGCGGCACAAGCGCCGAGTATTTGGTGAACGCCTGCGATAAATTTGTTTTTTATGATAAATGGCAGGGCGTGGGAAAGTTCAAAAAGAATAACGGCGCTGCGCCAAAGCAAAACCCGGCGGCGCAGAAAGCGCCCGCCAACGAGAGCGGCAAGACCGTCAGCGAAGAAGCGGCGGCGAATCCTTTTGAGCATTATGCGAATCTCCTGACGAAACGAAAAATTCGCATGGCGGAGGGCAAGTATCGCCCTGTGGTCATTTACAAAATTTACGATATGGTTGCGCGCGGCGCAACGCGGCTGACGTTTTCAGAGTTGCGCCAAAACTTGGAGGCGCTTTACGCCAACGGGCAAAATGGCGCAACCCCGCAAGCCGCCGTAGATGTGGCGCATCAACTCTTTCACACTTATTGTTTTGAATTTGACCCCGAAAGCCATGAGCGCATTTTTAACCGCCCCATGTTTTTTTCGGCAGATGTAAAAAAAGCGGCGGATTTATTGGATAAGTGCGATAAAAAAATTATTGAACATCTCTTAAGCGACCTTTCTTCGCCAGACGCGTTAGACAGGGAAGCGGCGGCGCGGCTTTTGTACGGAGAGATTCGCAACCCAAAGATGTTGGAGCGCGTAGAAAGTTTAATTTCTGGCGGGACGACTAAAAAAACAGGCGAGTAACAAATCACCCCCAAGCCAAGGGAAGGGCTAATTGTGCGGTTTTTTCAAAAGACTTCACCACAGAGTTCACGGAACGCGCGGAGAAAACCGCTAAAAAAATCTCTGTGGACTCTGTGTTCTCTGTGGTAAAGGCTCTTCCTAGCCCATTTTTTTAGACACTCCTAACGAATGCGCGGGCAGTAATAAAAGTGTATAATTGAAATTATAAGATGAGCAGCGAACGCGAGTCTAATGTTTCGGGGCAAGACGCATCTCTGTGGAAACGATTTAGCGCGCAACAAAGCCAAACCATAGAGTTTTTCTCTGTTGCATTGTTTTATGGGCTGGTTGCCTACGCCGAAACTTGGCTGCAAAAAATTACCGGCGGAGTCGCGTCCATTTGGCTGGCTAGCGGCGCGGCAGTGGGGATATTGCTGTTACAAAAAAAAGAAAAGCGCCGCGTATTTTTAATTTTATTTTTCGTCATCAATGTATGGAGCGAACGGCAGGTCAACAGTTCGCCGCAAAATTTTCCGTTGCTGGCGCTTTTTGACACGCTGGAAGCGGCGCTTTGCGTGTGGGTCGTTGAAAAATTTAGTAAGCCGCCCGTTCATTTTGAGCGCGCGCAAGATGTGCTTGCCTTGCTGGGCGGCGCGTTATTGAGCAGCGGCGCGTTTTCTGCGTTGGAAGCGCTCATCACATTGCCTGCGTTATTTTTGCAATCATGGGGAGCAAATTTTACAGCGGACGTTCTGGGCATTCTCTTGCTTGCGCCAATTATGATGCAGCAAGAACAGTATCTAAACAAAAAACATTCAGCGCGTCATTATGTAGAATTTTTTGCGCTGCTGGCGGCTATTGTTTTATTTGCCTGCCTGCTCTTTGGGAGTTTTACATCTGCCGAAAACCCTGTCCTGCGAAACTATATGATTTTTCCCTTTCTTATTTTGGCGGCGTTTCGCTTTTCGGCGCACGGCATGTCAAACGTATTATTATTGTTCACGCTAGTCGCCATTGGGAATACAGCGCAGGGGCGCGGCATATTTAGCGTAAGCCATCAAAACGCCGAGCAGCGCATGAACGCGCTGCAAACCTATTTAAGCGTTGTGTCTTTTTCCGGATTATTGCTGAACGCCATTATTAAAGAGCGCAAAGAGGCGGAAAAATCTCTTCGAGTGAGCGAGGAAAAATATCGCACGGTGGTAAACTTCACCTACGACTGGGAAGCATGGCGCAACCCGCAAAACGAGTATCAATACATTTCGCCTGCCTGCCAGCGTGTGACGGGCTACAGTATGGAAGAATTTACGCGCAACCCCAGCCTGATTTTGGAAATTACCCACCCAAGCGATAAATATATAGTGCGCGAACATTTTTCTCGCGCAATGCACCAAACAGAAGCAGAAATTGCGCCCTTTGACTTTCGCATTATCAAAAAAAACGGCGAAATCTGCTGGATAAATCACGCCTGCAATAATGTATACAACGAAAAGCGAAAATGGCTGGGTCGCCGTGAAAGCAACCGAGACGTTACCGCTCGCAAACGAATAGAAGAATTAATGCGTACGCGGCTCTGGCTCATTCGTTTTGCGGAAAGTCACTCCATTGACGAGATTGCCCAAAGCGGGCTTAACGAAACGGAAGCGCTCACATCCAGCGAAATTGGTTTTTTTTGCTTGTTTGACGATGAGCGCAAGATTATCGCCCTGCAAACATGGTCATCTAACGCCCTGCTACATGCGCCCAACATAGAAAGCCAAGCCCCGCGTTACCCGCTCAACGAAGCGGGCGCATGGGCGGATTGTGCGCGGGAAAAAAGAACTGTGGTTCATAATTATTATCAAACCCTAGATTCTAAAAAAGAATTGCCGTTAGGAAATACGCCCGCGCGAAGAAACTTAACCACGCCCATTATTCGCGGGGGAACCGTGAAAGCAATTTTTGGCGTGATGAACAAAAAAACGGACTATGACGAACTGGATGAGAAAATTGTCTTGCAGCTTGCCGACCTAACATGGGAAATCATTCAACGCAAGCAGTCAGAAGAACAACTGCGTCTGGCAAAGGAAGAATTAGAAGAACTTAACGTTAATCTAAAATTAGCGCTGGCGCGGGAAGAAGAGCTCGCCCAAACGGACGCGCTCACCGGCATCTACAATCGGCGCAGACTCTTCCAACTGGCGCAGCGCGAATTTGAACTCGCAGAGCGTCACCGTCTGCCTTTATCTATCATTCTATTTGACGTGGACCATTTCAAAAACTTTAACGACAATTACGGTCACGATATTGGGGACGAGGTTTTAATTCAAGCGGTGCATTGCGCGCGCGCGCAATTACGCTCCGGCGACATCATAGGGCGCTACGGCGGCGAAGAGTTTGTCGTTGCGCTGCCCATGACCAACATTCAAAACGCCGAGCAAGTTGCCGAGCGCATTCGCTCCGCCATAGAAGCGTTGCGCGTTCCCACCGCCAAAGGAAATTTACACATCACCATTAGCGCGGGCGTTACGGAAATGTTAAATATCCAACACAATGGCAGTAAACAAACGCTGGATAATCTGGTTCGCAACGCAGACGAAGCCATGTACCAATCCAAACGCGCAGGGCGCAACTGTGTTACGCTCTTCAATGTGGATAAAGCCAAATGAAGCGCTTCATTGTCGTGGTCGGAGTCAGCGGCGTGGGAAAAACTACTTTGGCGCAAGCGCTCGCCCGTCAGCATGGGTTGCGAACCGCTTTCGAGCAGCACGCCGAAAGACCCTTTCAATCTCTTTTCAAGCGCAATAAAAAATTCGCCCTCGCCAATCAACTCGATTACCTGCTCTACCGCGCCGAACAAGAACGCGCCCTGAGACAAAGCAAAAAAACTTTTGTGATGGATGGCGGGCTAGACTTGGATTTTCACGTCTTCACGCGGCTTTTCTACGGGCGTGGCTGGCTCACCGCCGCCGAGTTTGACCTGTGCCGCAGGTTTTACGAACACACCCGCAGCCTATTGCCCCCGCCCGATTTTGTCATTCACCTTAGCGCTGAGCAAGAAGTCATCCGCGCGCGGCTGGCAACTCGCCAACGCATTAACATTGCGTCCGCGAAAGACGCCGCCCTGCAAGAAAAATTTACGCAAGACTGGCTGGCAACGCTGCCGCAGCGCCGCGTTCTACGCGCAGATGTTTCCAATGAAGATAAAAATTACGCCGCGCTGCTGGCGCGCATAAAAAATAAATTGTAACCATTTCAAAAAGAGCAATCATTCAAGAATATGTCGCAAGTCTTATACGGTCCCCGTCTTGGCAAAGAAGGCAAACTGCGGCTCGGATGCAGCGCCATCATTTTCGATTCAAAGCGCGAGAAGACTCTGCTGACGCGGCGCACCGATAACGGGCGCTGGTGTTTGCCCGGCGGTCAAGTGGAAGCGGGCGAAAGCGTGCAAGAAGCCTGCAAGCGCGAAGTATGGGAAGAGACCGGTCTTAAAGTTGCCATTACGCGGCTGGTCGGCGTATACAGCAACCCCGACCAGTTGGTCATTTACAATGACGGCAACAAGGCTTTTTTTGTGGTCTTAAGTTTTGAAGCGGAAATCATCGGCGGGCAGTTAAGACTCAGCGATGAAACCAGCGCCTACGGGTATTTCTCACTGGCGGAAATGGACGCGCTGCCGATGCACGGTCAGCATAAATTCCGCGTGGAGGACGCGCTGCGCGGCGGCGAGACGCTCATTAAATAAAAAAATTCCCGACTACACAGTCGGGAATTTTTTATCTAAAACAGAGTGGGCAATTCTTCGGGGTGTTTGGCTACTTTTACGCCAGCGGCTTGCAGCGCTTTAATTTTATCTGCGGCTGTGCCAGAGCCGCTTTCAATAATCGCTCCGGCGTGTCCCATGCGTTTTCCGGGAGGGGCGGTTTGTCCGGCAATAAAGGAGACCACCGGCTTATTCATCTTGCTTTTGATGTATTCAGCGGCTTTTTCTTCTTCGCCGCCGCCAATTTCGCCAATCATAATCACCTTTTCGGTTTGCGGGTCGGCTTGGAACATTTCCAGCACGTCTGTAAAGTTTGTGCCGTTCACGGGGTCGCCGCCAATGCCCACGCAGGTGGATGCGCCCATGCCGAGATTTTTCATGGCGTACAGCACTTCATACGTTAATGTGCCGGAGCGGGAGACCACGCCCACATTGCCGGGAATGGCGATATTGCCGGGGATAATTCCAACTTTTGCTTCGCCGGGAGTCAGCAAGCCCGGGCAGTTTGGTCCGATAAGGCGAACCTTTTTCTGGTCGAGGTAGTTGCGGACGCGCATCATATCTTGTACCGCCACGCCTTCCGTAATGCAGATGACAAGAGGAATGCCCGCGTCCGCCGCTTCAAACATGGCGTCCGGCGCAAATTTTGCGGGGACAAAGATAATGCTGGCGTTGGCGTTGGTTGCGTCTTTGGCGGTTTTGACAGAGTCAAATACAGGAATGGAATTTAATACCTTTTCGCCGCCTTTGCCGGGCGTAACGCCGCCGACAATGATATTGGAGTACGCCGCCATTTGGGTGGTGTGGAACAAGCCTTCATTGCCGGTAATGCCCTGCACAATGAGGCGGGTGTTTTTATCTACTAAGATGCTCATCTCTTTATCCCTTTGCCGCAGCGACGGCTTTCTTCGCCGCGTCTGCCAGTGTTTCAGCCGTAATCATGTTGGCGCTTTCAAGTAACTTGCGCCCTTCTTCCGCGTTTGTGCCGACCAAGCGCACCACCATAGGAACTTTGGGTTTTACCTCGTCCATTGCGGCGAGAATGCCTTTTGCCACTTCATCGCAGCGGGTGATGCCGCCAAAGATGTTGAACAACACGGCTTTGACGTTGGGGTCGGTGAGGATAATTCGCATGGCTGCGGCGACTTTTTGCGCGTTTGCGCCGCCGCCCACATCTAAAAAGTTGGCGGGGTCGCCGCCGAAGAGTTTAATCACATCCATGCTGGTCATGGCAAGCCCGGCGCCGTTCACCATGCAGCCAATGTTGCCGTCCAATTTGATGAAAGATAAGCCGTATTTGCGGGCTTCAATTTCAGCGGGCGCGTCTTCATCGGTATCGCGTTCGGCTTCCAAATCCGGGTGGCGGAAGAGGGCGCTATCGTCAATGAGCATCTTGCCATCGAGAGCCATCATCTTTTTATCTTTGGTGATGACCAGCGGGTTAATTTCCGCCAGCGTAGCGTCTGTGGCTTTGAAGACCTCCCATAAGCCCAGCGCAATTTTTGTAAAGTCTTTAATGAATTCTTTGGGCAAGCCCATCGCCAGCGCAACATCGCGGGCGGTATATTCTTTTAACCCCAAAAGCGGGTCTATGTGCATTTTGACGATTTTTTCCGGCGTTTTCGCGGCGACTTCTTCAATTTCCACGCCGCCCGCGGCAGAGGCAATCATCACGGGTTTTTTTGCGGCGCGGTCATTGGTGATGGAGAAATAAATTTCCTGCTCAATGGCGGAAGCTTCATCAATGAGAACCTTGCGGACGGGCAAGCCTTTAATATCCATGCCCAAAATTTGCTTGGCAAGGCTTTCGGCTTCTTCCGGGTTGTTGGCAAGTTTTACGCCGCCCGCCTTGCCGCGCCCGCCCACCAATACCTGCGCCTTGACAACCACGCGGTCTCCCAACTCTTGGGCAATTTGTTTTGCTTCCTGCGGAGTGGAAGCCACGCGCCCTTTTGGAATGGGAATGCCGTACTTGGAAAAAATAGTTTTTGATTGATATTCGTGAAGTTTCATAAGTTCCCTCGGGAAGATTTTTTTGGAAGCGTTGGCATTATACCACCCCGCCTTTGGGAACTTTTTGAAAAGCCTCTAAAAATATCATCAAGTTAAGAAGGATGCGCTTGCGGTAAAATCATTGCATAAATTATGGACGACTCTCTGTACACCATTCTCATTATTGACGATGAAGAAATCTCCCGCGAGGCGCTGCGCGCCCTGCTGACCAAACCGCGCTATCGCATTGAGATGGCGGAAGATGGAATGCAGGGGCTGGAAATGGCAAAACAAATTCAGCCAGATTTAATTCTGCTGGACGTGATGATGCCGCGCATGAACGGCTACGATGTTTGCCAGCGCATTCGCGCCGACTCGGAAATTGGCGAAACGCCCATCATGATGATTACCGCGCTGGACGATGAAGACTCAAAACTCAGCGGGCTAACAGCGGGCGCGGACGATTTTCTGCCCAAGCCTTTCAAAAAAATAGAGTTGGAAATTCGCCTGCATACGCTGCGCCGCGTAAACCGCTACCGCCGCCTTTTGGAAGAACGTCAAAAGTTGGAACTGGTCATTAATGAGTTGTACAAAAAAAACGCGCAACTGCGCGAACTTTCCAAAAAAATTATTCAAGCGCAAGAAAATGAGCGCCGCCTAATTGCGGTGGAACTGCACGACGAAATTGGACAGATTGCAACCGCCTTAAAAATGACGCTGGACGCCAACCGCCTCAATCCGCCCGAAGCGCTGGCGAAAGGGCGCGAAATGACCGCCGAGTTATTTCAGCGGCTGCGCGAAATGTCGCTCAATTTACGCCCATCCATGTTGGATGATTTTGGACTCTTCCCCGCGCTGAGCGACCTCTTCCAACGTATTGAAAAACAAACCGGAATCGCCGTGCGGCACAACATCAACGCGATGGACGAAAGGCGTTTTGACGAGTTAGTTGAAATTAGCGCTTTTCGCGTCATTCAAGAATCTCTCACCAATATTGCGCGCTACGCAAACGTCAAAGAAGCGCAAATCAACATAACGGCTACGCCCGAAAAACTGGAACTGGAAATATCAGATAAAGGCGCGGGGTTTGATATTCGCCAAAAAAACCTTAATGCCTCTACCGGATTGTCGGGCATGGCGGAGCGCGTCCGCATGGCGGGCGGCATTTTCTCCATCCATTCCGAATTAGGCAAAGGAACGCAAGTTCACGCGGAATTTAACTTAAACCCGCCGCCCGCCGAAAACGAGATGATATGAGCAACATCCATTTAATCATAGCGGACGACCACAAACTGGTAAGGCAGGGACTCCGCTCTCTGCTCGAAGCACAGCCCGGTATAACGGTAAGCGGCGAAGCAAGCGACGGGCAAGAGGCTCTGCAACTGATGGAGAAACTTGCGCCGGATGTGGCACTGTTGGATGTGATGATGCCCAACCTAAATGGAATGGAAGCCGCAAAGCTGGCGCGACAGCGCGGATACAAAACAAAAATGGTCTTCCTCTCCATGCACGCCAACGCCATTTATGCCGTGCGCGCGCTGCAAAGCGGCGCGCTGGGCTATGTATTAAAAGACGCCGACTTCGCCGAAATTCTTCAAGCCATTCAAAACGCGCTGGAAGGCAAACGCTACATCAGCCCGCGCATTGCAGACGAGGTTTTTGACTTGTTGTTAAACCATGAAGATGAAGACAGCATCGAAACGCTGACCCCGCGCGAACGTGAAATTCTACAACTGATAGCGGAAGGCAACATCAACGCCGCCATTGCCCAAAAATTATCCCTTAGCCCGCGCACCGTAGAATCCCATCGAGCGAATATGATCAAAAAGTTAAAATTTAACTCCCATGCCGATTTAGTCAAATACGCCATTTTACATGGGCTTATTGCGCCAGAATAAGAGGATGCCAACATGACCAAAGAATTATCAAAAATTTTAATTGTGGACGATGACGAGATTGCCCGCGCCGCCCTAGAAGCCTTACTCGCCGAAGAATCCTATGATTTATATTTTGCCGCCAATGGCTATGAGGGACTCTCCATTGCGGTCTCTCTCCATCCCCATATCATTTTGCTAGACGTGATGATGCCCAACATGAGCGGGTTTGAAGTTTGCAAAAAATTACGGGAATTTCCAGACACGGCGAGCATCCCCATTATGATGATTACCGCATTGGATGACACCCAATCGCGCGAAGACGGCATCCGCGCCGGAGCAAACGGATTTGTGACAAAGCCCTACAACAAAGCGGAATTATTCCGCCAAATTAGCGAGCTGCTCCATCTGCATTAACGGCGGTCAAAATAGCGGGCGCAACGCCCGTTAAGTCTTTGATGTTTTCCAAAAATGTTTGGCGCGCGCTCGCCGCGCCTAACATCAAAAGCGGCACGGGCGCGGAGGTGTGCCTGCGGGTGGATAAATCTTCCATGTTGCCGTGGTCGGAAGTGAGCAAAATCAGCCCGTCTTCGCCGCGCCAGTTTTGCATCAAACCGCTTAAGACTCCATCCAAGTTTTCGAGTTGATTTAACGCCCAGTTCATATCCTGTTTGTGACCGGCGTAATCGCTTGCCCAATATTCAAAAAAGGAAAAGTCATAACGCTTGGCAAGTCGCGCCAATTCCGCGCCTGCCTGTTGCGGCGTAAAAAGCGGAGAGTCGCTAACGCCCAAAAATTCGCGCCACCCCGCTCCGGTAAAATCTGCCGAAAGCGCGTTTGCGGCGTAATAATCTTCTTGCGTAAAAAGTTTGAGTCCGGCGTTCGTCAGCGCCAAGGGAATGGCGGAGTAAAGACGCTTGCCTGATTCTATGCCTTCAAAATAACCGCGTGGATAGGCGTTTAGCAGCGCGGCGCGTTTTCCAGTTTGCGTCAAAATGGAAAAAATATTTTGCCCGTCTAAAAAGGCGGCGGTCTGTGGGTTGGGTTTGGGTCCATAGTGATAGCCTAACGCGGCGGGAACGTTAATGCCCGTCAGCAAGACCGCCTGCCCGGTAGCAGATTGCGGCAGCCCATCTACGCCCAGGGCAGCATCCAGCGCGCGCAGTGAGGCGCGCTCCCCATCAAAGGGCGCAGAACTCGCCAACAGTTTTTTTCCATCTAGCAAAGATTCAAGATAAGGCATTCGCGCCCGCGCCAATGGATTTTTCTGCGGGTCGTCTTCCCCCAGCCCAACGCCATCCAAAAAGATGAATAAGCAGCGCATTAGGGCGTAAAAATTTCGCAAACGCCCGCGCTAATTTCACAACGGGCAATTTCTTCATCCACCCATAGCACGCGGAATTGCGTTGAGCCTTCGCGCTCGTTCCAAAAGATGAGATGTTTATCTTCCGGGTCGAGGCGCGGCTGAGCAAAGGCAACATATCCGCCGCGACATTCGGGCGGGTCTATGTAGGGCGGGTCTTCATCGCCGTATATTTTTATGCTGGCGCAATATTTGGATGGAATGTAGGTGAACTGCGCGTTGTTCCACAAACTGCCGGGAAAACGCCCCAACGCGTTGCCTTCCACATCCAGCCGTTCAAACGCAAAGCCGGAAAAACTGCGCGGTTCACGCGAGCGGTTAAAAATATGCAGGCTGGTTTCATTCCAAAAAAGCGTGAATTGATTTCCGTCCGCATATTTAACGGTGGGCAGCGGCGTAAGCGATGGCGGCGGCGTGGGCGTTTCGGTTTCTGTGGGCGCAAGCGTAAGAGTCGGCACGAGCGTAAAGGTGGCGGATGCCGTTGGCGTAGTTGAGGGCGGCGCAAGAGTCTCGCTAGGGAGAATCGGCGCGCCCGTAGCGGGTTGCGATGTAGAAGTCGCAGTCAAAGTCGGACGGGCAGGCTGAATCAAACTGGCGGGGATTCCATTTTGACGAACATACCAAAACCCAAACAAGGCGAGAAAAAGAATCAAAATGGGCAGCAACCATTTTGCTTGTTTTTGAAGTCGCCCGGAACGCACGGTGGGCGGCTGTTCGGCAAGGATGGGTTGCGGCTTTTTAGGCGCTTCTCGTTTGGCAATTTGAGAAATTGAAGTTGCGCTACGGCGAATAGTGGGCGCGCCAACGGGCAGCGGCGGCAAAGCAATTTTTGGCGTAGAGCCTTTGTCTTTTAGCGCTTCTTCCAAAGCGGACATGAGTTTTACGCCGCTGGAATAACGCATTTGCGGGTCTTTCTCTAACGCTTTAAGCAGAACGGTTTCTACGGCGGGGCTTAATTGCGGGTTAATGCTGCGCGGCGCGGGCGGCGGTTCGGAGATGTGTTGAAGCGCAATGCTCGCCGGGGAGGGGTCGTCAAAGGGAACGGAGCCGGTCAGCGCCTCGTAGAGAATCACGCCCAGCGAATACAAATCGGATTGCGGCACAGCGTCTGCTGAGCGCCGCGCTTGCTCCGGCGAGATGTAATGCGGCGTGCCGAAGATGTTTCCCATAGAACCATCGCGCACTTCCAACGCCATGCCAAAATCGCTGAGTAGGACGCGGCGGTCTTTGGCAATGAGGATGTTGGAAGGTTTTACGTCACGATGAATAACGCCCTGCCGATGGGCGTAATCTAACGCGCTGGCGACAGCGTTGCCAATGCGGAGAACGTCCGCAATGGGCATAAGGGTATGCTCATCCGCGTAAACCTGCATAACGGAAGCAAGGTCTTGCCCGTCCACATATTCCATGACGTAATAGGAATATCCTTGCGCGTCATCGGCGTAATAAATTTGGATGATGTTCTCATGTCGCCATTTTGCCATCATGCGGGCTTCGTTTACAAAGCGCTGCGCGATGGCGGGGTCGCCGCGATAGCGTTTTTCAATCACCTTGATGGCAACCGGGCGCTGTAATTTAATGTCTTGTCCAAAATAGACGGTTGCCATGCCGCCACGCCCCAGCAGGCGTTCCACGCGAAAGTTTGCCAGTTGTTGTCCGATGAGTGGGTCTTTCATAGGGATATTTTAATGCCTCTTTTTTGTGGGAGCGGACGGGGTTGTCTCGCGGCGAGCGGCGGCAATACGCGCCAGTTCGCGGGCGTATTCATTAAAGCCCAGCGCGTACCCTTCCAGATAATCTTGCGCGATGAGGTTGGCAAGGTCTTTGCGCCCAATGGCAAGCAACGCGGAAACATGCGGGCGAAAATCGCGCAGTGAAAGTTTTACCACGCCTTTGGCGTCCGTGAGAATGCCCCACGCCATTTGTTTTTGGGCGTTATCGTCTTTGGCGGTGATGAAGCGCTGCAAACTACTGGTTTGTGACACCGCGCCCACGTTGCTGAACACCTCGCGCCCTTTAAGCATGTTATTCAATACATCAAAGCGTTCAGGAATTTGATTAAGTAGTTTTTGCAGCGGAGCGGGCATGTGCGCCAATAATTTAATTGCGCCAACGCTGGCGCTTTCTCCTTGAATGGCAATTTCCTTCGCTTTGGCAAAGACAGCGCCCAAGCCGCCCAACGAGGCGAGATACAAGCGCAATGATTTATCAAAACTGGCGTAAAGGGCGGCGCGGTCTTGCGTGGATGATTGATACGCGGAGAGCAGCGCCAAAGTTTGAGCGTGCAAACTGAGCAGGTTTAATTCCACATAAGGAACTTCCAAATTAAGCGGATACACGCGCTCGCGCGGCGTTTTAAGGCTCGCGTCCATTGGAATAAGCATGGAAGGATTGACGCGCCGCTCGTCTTCTATCACCTGACGGATGGACGCGGCGACATCCGCTTTGGATAGGGCGAGTTTGTCCATCTCTGCGGTCAGGCGCGGAGACGGGCGGTATTGATTGGCGTGGATGGCGCGGTACAGCGCCAACAAGTCGTTGATGGTTAGGTCTATGGCTTCGTTGCGCTGTTTGAAATATTTTCGCAGGGCGCGGCAGGCTTTTAAATCCAATTGGTCGGTTTCGGCGGAGACTTCCGGCGTGATGTGCGGCGCTTGCTGCGCGAGGTTAATGTCGGCGGGTTGTAACTGCAAGGTGAGCGAGGTATACAGCCGCCTGTCGGCTGGAACGGGCGGCGGCAGCAAGCTCAAATAACGCGCCCAGGAAAGCGCTTCGTTGGTCATTATCTCCGCCAGGGCGCTGCCCCATGCCCCATCAAAAAAAATGTGCGACTGGTCAAAGACAAAACTGTCGCCGGTGTCAAAAATTGTCAGCGCGTGCGAGCCAATGCCGCGTTCCGTTTGGCGCAATTCCGCCAGCGGCAGCGCGCGCGAGCGTTCATCCGCCGAAAGCAAAATGGGCGCAAAGCGCAGGTTATCCATATCATTGACCAGCATGGGGTTGAGTTTGCCGCGCAAACCGGGCAGCGCGGAGCGTTTGACGCGCGTCAGCGCGGAGAGTTGCGAGGGCGAGGCAAAGGGCGAATCAAATAACGCCGCAATTTGAGCGCGCGCGGTCAGCGCGTCTATGGGTTTGTTTGTGCCAATTTCGCAGGCGGGCAAAAGATAGTAGCTCTCACGGTGAATAATGCCCACTTGCGCGTCCGCAATTTGAATGGGGACGCGCGTCTCGTTATATGCGCCCGGCTCTAAATACGCCAAAATAGACATTTGACGTTGATAGGCGGATAAATCCTGCTGAGTCTGCGCTTTAAGTTTTGCCTGATACGTTTCATATTTGGCGGCAGGCAGGGATTGTAAATTTTGTTTGAGAAATTGGTCAAATTTGTAACGGCGATAGGTCGGGTAATCCATCTCCGCGCCGTCCTCTTCGCGGCGATACGGACGACTTTCTTCCCACTGGCGAAAGAGTTTTTTTGCGCGGAATGTTTCTTCTTCCAACAAAGAAAGCGCTACGCGCTCGCGCCATTCGTTTTCTAGCAGGGCGGGGTATTGATGCAGGCACATCACCGCCGCCATAAACCACGCCGTCAGCCTATCCACCGCATCCAGGCGGATGTTGTGCTGCGAGAGTAGCGCGTCAAAACCGTCTGTTTCATTGGCATGGCGGGCGGTGTCTTCGCGCAAGGCATAGCCTGCGTAAAACTGCCACACGCCTTCGGGGAAAGCGGCGCTGGGTTCTTTGCCCGCCAATTTTAATAAATTTTGATAGCCCCAAATCACGGCGGCGGGACCGGCAAAAAAAGCGGCGTAGGTGGCTTGGTCTAAAATTTGTTCCACGCCGCTAAACAGGGCGTTTACATCTTGCTGCATCTTCTGGGCGGGGATTCTGCGCCCCGGCAAGCGCGACAGCCCGCTGAGAATCATGCCCGGCACGTTGCCCGCCGGAATAATTTTGGAGACCAAATCCACCACTGCATCCACTTGCGGCAGCGAAAGGCGCGAAAGCTGCTGGCTGGAAATAGATTTTGCGACAGAGCGCAAATCGCTGGCGGTTAATTGGGAGGCGCGCTGATAGCTGGCTCTGTTTCCGCTCATGGGTTTATTTTAGCGCTTATGAAGAATAGGGCAGAACGTAAAACAACATCACAAAAAACATGGCGGCGTTGCCCGCCAAAACGCAAATATGCCAAATTTCATGGTTGCCAAAATAGGGCGGAAATGGGTTGGGTCTTCCTGAGGCGAAGATTAACGCCCCCACTGTGTAAAACAGCCCGCCCGTAAAAAGCAGCGTCAATGCGCCCGCGCCGAGTTGGGCATAAATGGGCTGAATCAAAAACACAATCAGCCAGCCCATCAATAGAAAACTGACGTTAGACCACATCACCGGAATTTTGGCGAAGAAGATGGATTTTAGCGTGATGAAGAAAACCGCCAAACTCCAAATGACTGCAAATAGAACCCAGCCCGCCGCGCCGTTGAAGATGGTCAAACAAAAAGGCGTGTACGTTCCCGCAATCAGAATATAAATGGCGGCGTGGTCTAACACGCCAAAGACGCGCAGGTATTTTCCAAACAGCAAAAAAAAGTGCAGCAGGCAGCTAAACAACATGGATAAAAACAAGCTCGCGCCGTAAATAGCAAAGCCGACTACATGCGCGGGTTTTCCATCTATGGCAGCCAGCGTCACTAGCGTAGCCAGCGCGGAAATGGATAAAATTGCGCCGATAAGATGACTAATAGAGTTAAAGTATTCGTTGCTATCTGGCGAGGAAATGAGCGGATCGAGTTTGTTTTTTTGAAGAGTCATAAAGGCGAGTATATCGTATCTATTGGTATAATTCCCGCCACTTTCACCCCTTGGAGCATTGCATGAGTAAATCTTTCACCGGAAACCAAATTCGCCAAATGTTTATTGACTTCTTTGTGCAGCGCGGACATACCGCTGTGCCGTCTATGTCCCTTGTGCCGGGCGATGACGAAACCCTGCTGTTCACCAACTCTGGCATGGTTCAATTCAAAGACGTTTTTCTCGGCAAAGACAAACGCGGCTATACCCGCGTGGTGGACTCTCAAAAATGTATGCGCGTGGCGGGCAAGCATAACGACTTAGACGATGTTGGACGCGATGACACACATCACACTTTTTTTGAGATGTTGGGCAACTGGTCTTTTGGCGACTATTACAAAAAAGAAGCCATTGGCTGGTCTTGGGAACTGCTGACCGAAGTCTTTGGTCTGCCCAAAAATAAACTCTACGCCACCTGCTTTCGTGATGACCAAGGCAATGTGCCGCAAGATGACGAAGCCGCCGATGCGTGGAAACAGCAGCCGGGCTTTGACCCAGAGCATGTCCTCTTCTTTGGGCGCAAAGATAATTTTTGGCAAATGGCTGCCACCGGTCCCTGCGGACCCTGCTCCGAGATTCACCTTGACCTCGGCGAAGAGCATGATAACCTGCGCGGACAGCCGCACAAATGCGGCGTGAACGGCGAATGCACCCGCTTCCTTGAACTGTGGAATAACGTCTTCATTCAATACAACCGCTTTGAAGACGGCAGCCTCGAACCGCTGCCCGCCAAGCATGTGGATACCGGCATGGGCTTCGAGCGCATTGTCGCCGTCCTGCAAGGCGTGGACTCAAATTACAAAACTGATTTATTTGAAGGCGCGTTGGACGTTCTGGCGCAATTAACTCACGTCACCCGCGAACAGATGTACGCAAACTTTACGCCCTACCGCGTCATTGCCGACCACGTCCGCTCTGCCGCTTTCCTCATCGCCGATGGAGTTGTGCCGGGCAACGCCAAGCGCAACTACGTCACCCGCATGATTATCCGCCGCGCCGCGCGCTTTGGCGGAAAACTTGGGCTAACAGAACCCTTCCTTGCCAAAGTCGCCGCCGCCTTCATTGAACAATATCACGCGCATTATCCTGAATTGGAAAAAAGCAAAGACATCATCTTTGATAACCTAACCCGAGAAGAGATTCGCTTTGCCCGCACAGTGGAAGCGGGGACGGCTCACCTTGAAGCCCTGCTGCGCGAATTAAAAGCGCAGGGCAAAACCACCCTCGATGGTCACACCGCCTTCGACCTCTACTCCACCTACGGGCTGCCCTTTGAAATCTCCCGCGACATTGCCCGCGAACAAGACATGGACGTAGAACAAGAAGGCTTTGAAGAAAGCAAAGCAAAGCACCGAGTCGCATCCGGCGGCGGTAAGGCAATGGGCAAACTCGGCGGCGAAGATTCAGAATTTTACGCGGGCATCTTGCGTGATTTACAGGCGAAGAAAAAACTCAGCGCAGACGGCGTGGAGCATAACCCCTACGAAGACTTAACCGCCTCTGGCGAAGTTCTGGCTTTGATTGTGGATGGCGAAACAGTCGGCGCCGCAGAGATGGATGACCGCATAGAAGTCATCCTGCCGCGCAACATCTTCTACTTTGAATCTGGCGGACAAGTGAACGACATCGGCTACCTGCGCGGAAGCGGCTGGGAAATTGAAGTGACCGGCGTACGAAAACCCGCCGCGGGAATCTATTCATTGACCGGCGAAGTCATCTCCGGCAGCCCCAAAGTTGGCGATGAAGTCACCGCTCAAGTGGATGAAAAACGCCGCCACGACATCATGCGGAATCACACCGCCACGCATTTGCTGCACAAGGCATTGCACACCGTTCTAGGCGACCATGCCCGTCAGGCTGGCTCGCTCGTTGCGCCAGATTATCTGCGCTTTGACTTTAATCACGGGCAAGCCATGACCGCCGAAGAAATTGAGCGTGTGGAACGCATGGTCAATGCTGCGGTGGCGGCGGATATGCCCGTGCAGAAAATTTCCAAATCACGCGAAGAAGCGGAGCGCGAAGGCGCGATGGCGCTCTTTGGCGAAAAATACGGCGACGTCGTCCGCACCGTTTCCGTGCTTCAAGATGACCAAAAATATTCCTACGAGCTCTGCGGCGGAACGCACATCAACCGCACTTCGGACATTGGCGCTTTCCTCATCGTTGCCGAAAGTTCCGTCTCCTCCGGCGTGCGCCGCATTGAGGCAGTCACCGGGCGCGGCGCGTATGAATTAGCGGCGAAGCGCATCAAGACCTTAAAGCAAGCCGCCGCCGTTCTAAAATCTGGCGTGGAAGATGTGCCAACCCGCGCCCAAACGGTGGAAGAAGAACTGAGCGAAGCCAAAAAGCAAATTGCCGCCCTCAAAGCGCAACAGGCGTTAACTCAATTTGAAAAACTGCTCGCGGGCGTGAAACTCGTTCAGGGCGTAAGCGCGCTGGCGGCAGAAATCCCCGGCGCGGATGTGGACACCCTGCGCGCGCTGGCGGATAAATTCCGCGAGAAGTACCCGCAAAATGGCGCGGCGCTGCTGGCGGCGCAAAATACCGCCATCGCCGTTGTCACCGAAGACCTCGTCAAACGCGGGTTAAAAGCGGGAGACTTAATCAACGGCGTGGGCGGCAAAGGCGGCGGACGTCCCAACTTGGCGCAAGGCAGCCTGCCCGCCGATGTGAGCGCCGCGCTAGATAAATTGCCCGGCGTTATAACGGCAAAAGTAAAGTAAAAAAAGACCTCGAAGTTCCACTCAAACTTCGAGGTCTAAATTTTTAAGCGGGGCAAATCACTGCCAAGTGAGCGAACCCGCAAGGTGATAATTCAACGCCAGCATTTCCAAATCCAACACGTTAATCACGCCGTCATTGTTCAAATCCGCAACAGAGGGGGCGGGGGCGTTGTAGTTCATTCCAATGGTCAGCGCGTCAAACTGGTCAATCACCTGATTGCCGTCAATATCGCCAGCGGGTAGAGTCACAGGAGAAAGGGCAAGCGCCTGCCCGGCGGAAATTTGCGCCAAACCACGCGCCTCTAAAAATCCATCAGCGGCGGCGGTGACGATATACATACCCGCCGGAAGGCTAACGCGGAAGAATCCATCCGCGCCCGGAGTGAACGCAGTTACCAGCGTACCATCGGGTTCATAGACGCGCACCTCGTACACGCTCACTGTGACGGGCTTGCTGGCAAAGACCGCGCCGCTCAGTTCGCCCGCCTGCGGCGCAGCGGATTGGACGTTAATCACAATTGGCAAGGTGGGAATAGAAACCAACCCGCCGCCACTGGATATGCGCGTCTGACATTGGATGTTTGTCTGCCCCGCTTGCAGTCCCTTTGCCATAAAAGTCAAAGCCGCGCCGCCGTTGAAGGCGCGTCTGCCGTTGCTGCCCGCCAACGCGGCAATGAAAATTCCACTTTGCGTATTCATCGCCATGACGGTGTCTGCGCCAAAAAGTCCCGCATCTGCAATGGCGCTCACTTCCAAAAAGGCGGGGTCATAAGCGCAGGTAAATTCCACAGCCGGGATTCCTTCCGGCGGCAAATTGTAAAGATAGAGCGTTACAAGCGTAGACTCGCCGATGAAAATTTGAGGAGGAAAAGCCTCGCCCTGCGTAAAAGTCCCGGCAAGCGGAGTCTGCGTGAGTGAAGGAGTCGGCGTGGCGAATTCATCTGGCGTAGCGGTGATGTTTCCATCCGGCGTGAGCGAGGGAGTCGGCGTGAAAACCGCCAGCCCGTCCATACTATTCAAAATGGGCTGGTAAGAAGCAAGCGCGTCTCCGTTTTTATGAAAGGTTGTGACGTTGGTCTTCGGGTCGTATTGAATCAACCAGCCCGCCAGCGTTGCATCGCGCATGTTTGGACGCAGAACAAAATGCAAATGCGGACCGGGCCACAAGTTGCCCACGCAAACCTGACCGTTGGCGTTGTTGTCAATAATGGCGAGTTTTTGATTCCTCGCAACCGCATCCCCAACCTTGACTTGCAAATTGCCAAGATGGTAATACTCCGTTGTCCAGCCGTTGGCGTGGCTAATTTTGATGTGGCAGTAGGAAGTCTCAAAAACAATTCCATCGGCGGCGGCGGCAACCCAAGTATTAGAAGTATCCTCGCCGATTTTCATGCCAACGTGCGGAGCAAAATCCACCGCGCCGCCTTGCAGATAGTTGTGCGGGCTGGTCGGTAATCTGCGTTTGCCGTTGTCGAAGCCGTCCATCGCAATCCATGATTCGCCCAATTGCCAAGGAAGTTGAAACATCCCCACCGGCGGGATGACCAGCGCCCGCGCGCGCTGCGGGATGAGCGAAAGCGCAAAACTCAGGAACAGCAAAAGGGAGAGGAGATTCTTTTTCATCTGCTACGGCTTTCTTAACAGATTCACCGTCACCAAAATTCCCATTATGGCAGCCAAGCCGGAGAAAATCACAATTAGCCACGCGGGGAAGGAACTATCAGCGGGAGCTTCGCCCAGCGGCAAGGGCGTGCCGCCGGAAATTGGCGTAGGAAGTGACGCGCCGCCTTTTTCGGCGGAGATTTGTAAAGGCAGTTCCACCGCGCTCAAAGATGTGCCGGGCAGGGGCGCGGCAATTCCCGCTTCATTTTTCACCGCCAGCGCGGCGCTTTGCAAGACCAAAGCGGTTTGACATTCTCCAAGAGTCACAAAGCGCACTTCTGCAAGCGCGCCATTCACCGCTTGCGGAGATGTGCTGGCAAAGGTCGCATCTACCAAGCCAGGCGTTTGCGGCAGAGAGAGTCCGTTCATGCCGGGCAGCGGGCTGGTTGCGCCAATCGGCTGCAAGCACGCCTCATCGTAGCGAATTTGAAACGTGAAGCCTTGAATAGGCGTGGCGGAACTGGTATTGACCATGACGGCAACCGTCTCGCCGGTCTTAAAGGAAAGCAAGTTCGCCGAAAGCCAAATACTTTCAGGAGCTTGCGCTCCGGCGGAAAAAACAAAGGCAAAAGCCAAAATAATTGCAAACAGGAGGGCTAAAGCGGGTTTCATTGAAGTCTCCATCATCTAAAAAATCCGCCATGCGGGATTTGCTCAATCCCGCATGGCGATGTGGTTGGTCTATTGCCAAGCCAACGCGCCGGAAGCGCGATAGTTGGCAGCAAGCATTTCAAGGTCGAGGACGTTAATCACGCCATCGTTGTTCAAATCGGCGGCGGAAGGAGACGCCGCGTTGTAGTTCATGCCAATCGTCATGGCGTCAAATTGGTCAATCATGCCATTGGAGTCAATATCACCCGCAGGCAGGGCAACCGCTTGCAGGGTTTTCGAATCGCCGCTGGCGATGTCCACGCTGGCTTGCGCGCCGAGATGGCTCTCCGCGCTGGCGACTACGGTATAAGTCCCCGCATCAAGTTGGATGCTGAACGCGCCGCCCGCATCAGGCAAAAGGTCAGCCACGAGCTGGTTAGCCGCGTCATATACCTTGACCGATACCGGTTTGGAAGCCGTAGCCACGCCGCTCAAAGTTCCCTGCAACTGGCTGATGTACAGCGCGGCGGAAGAAGAGGGCAATTGAGTCAAAATAGAATCGCCTTTGGAAACGCGCGCCGAGCAGGTAATCAACGCTGTGCCAGTCGCCAGGGATTTAGCGTTCAGGGTAAAGACCACGCCGCTCTGCGTTGCGCGTCTGCCGTTGCTGCCTGCCAACGCCACAATAAACCCGCCATCCGCAGGACCATTGACGACCATGACCGCGTCCGCGCCAAAGAGTCCCGCATCGGCGATAGCGCTCAGTTCCAACAGGGTGTGGTCGTAAGAGCAGGTAAACTCGCCGCTCGTTAAACCTTCCGCTGGAACATTGTTCAGGCTGACGCTGACTAGCGAGCTTTCACCCACCAACAAATTGACCGGCGTGACGCTGACCGAAGCGGAAGCGCCATCGCCAATATCGCTGGCGCGGCGGATGGTTAAGTTATACGTTCCACTGCCCGCTTCCGGCTGAATGAGGACGTAGTATTGTCCGGCAGGCTGCGTGACAGGCACAGAACCCGCTCGCGTAGAAATCTCGTTGCCATTCAAATCCAACACGCTGACCAGCGGAGCAAGGTCGCCGGAAGTCGGCGTGGCGGTAACAACAAAAGACTCCTCTTGGTCGAAGGCGAACGCCCACTTTTCAAAGCGGGTCGCGCTGACCGCGCCGGAATAAGTGGCGTACCAATAACTCATATCGCGGGCGACAACAATCGCATCAAAGGCGGGCTTTGCCTGCGCGGACGCGCCCGCCCCAAACGAAGCGGCGAGCAGGGCAAGCAGAACAAAGACTTGAAAAACAAGTTTGAACTTCATGGGGTTAACTCCTTAAAAAATAGATGGAAAAAATTTCAGGCGGTTTTTCTTTGATATTTGTTTGACTCACCTCCACAAAAAAACAATGCTTTCATTTCTGAAAGCATTGTAGGACGAACAAAAAGAGATTACGTTGCAGCTAAGTTATCGGGGAGTTGCAGAATGATTACAGCGAGGAGAGACTCACTTCCCCGCTGATTTAAAATAAACGCCAAAATGATTCGCTACGGCGCGCTCACGCATGGGAACATAGTTATCAATGGGCGCGTTGAGAATGCGCGGCGAGCCATTTTCGTCTGCCATGACGAGTGTGGAAGAGCCGCCGCCGTCCAAACTCATGGCGTAAAACGCGCCAAGCGTTTTCATCAATTGCGCCAGTTCATAAAACGTTGCGCCCCTGCTGTAAAAAGGCTGCCGCCCGTCTATCACTACGAGATAAATCCAACGCCCATTTTTGTTCATGCCAATGGCAGTGCGCGGGTCGCGTTGCGTGTTATCCAAATCTAAAATGACTGCGCCGCCTTGCAGCAACATTCTATCGCCGGAAATAGCGGCGTTAATTTTGGTCGGCGCATGATTAAAAAGCAATTCGTTGCGGCGGCTAATGTAGAGGATTGGCTTGGGGTGCGCGTCATCTTGCAGACGGGCGTAGATTTTGCCGCGCGAGGCGGAAAGTCCATTCGGGGTGACGGGGTCGCCAACATGCGGGTAATAATCCAACAGCCCGCGAGACCACCACGGCGTAAAGCCATCTCCATTAATAGCGACGCTCAAACCGAATTCCCGCAAAAACTGCGAAGTTAAGCGCGCCTTCAACGCGCCGCCTTCTACGTCATCGGGCGGAGTGACAAAAAATTGCAGGGCTTTCGTCTTGCGGTCAATGACGACCACATGAGCAATCATAGCGCGGGGGGCATAATTGACGATGCGTTGATACGTTACGCCTTTTGCAATTTCAAATTTGGTTGGCACAGGCGCGGGGCGTCCCTGTAAAAGAACGGCGTAGCCCAACGCCGCAGAGACGAACATCAAAGCCAAGAAGGCGAAGATTCTTAATGTCTTATTTTTTTTCATATCTTTATTGTACGCGGCGAAGATAAAACCAGAATAAAAAAAGACGGGCGATTGCCCGTCTTTTTCCCTACGAAAAAAAGCGCCTACAAGGTTAATTCCCGTTCCACCTTTTGCATGGATTGAAACGAGGCAATGGCAACTTCCAGCATGGCAAGGTCTGGCGCGCGGGTGGTCAAATGTTGCAAGGCAAGGTTGGGTTTAATCATCCAGCGCACCAGCGGATTGTTCAAATGATTTGCCGTCCAGCGGATGTACTCTACGGCAACGCCCGCAAGGATGGGGATGAATAAAACCCGCGTGGCGAGCCGCCACCACAGAGAAAGCGGTCCCAGCGCAGTGAACAGCAAAATGGACAGAAAGACCAACGTCAGCAAAAACGCCGTGCCGCAGCGCGCATGTTCAATGGGATATTTTGCCACCGTCTCCGGAGTCAGTTCCGCGCCCGCCTCATAGGCGTTGATGGTTTTATGTTCCGCGCCGTGATACATAAACAAGCGCTTTACGTCTGGCATAAAACTGATTGCCCAAATGTAGCCGATTAAAAGCGCAAGGCGCAGAATGCCTTCCGCCAAATTGTTGAGCCACGGCGCCCAGCCTAAATAATGCTCCGCCAGACCGCCCAACCCAGCCGGAAGCAGAAAAAACAGCCCGACGCCAAAGGCGAGCGATGTCCCCAAAGTAAGGTACAACGCAGCGCCTTCCAGTTTTTCATCTTCTCCGCTTTGCATGTTCGCAGAAATGGTCAGCGCGCGCATTCCCAAGCCGAGCGAATCCCATAGCAAAATCACTCCGCGCAAAAAAGGGATTTTTGTAATTTTGGAGCGGTACACACTCGCCAGCGATTCGGTGTGAACGGCAATGCCGCCATCTGGCGCGCGCATGGCAATGGCGTAGCCTTTTTGCCCGCGCATTAACACGCCCTCAAGCACAGCCTGCCCGCCGTAAGTGATAATTCTATCTTCCATATTCTCCTAGTAACCTTCAACCTGTAATCTAATTCATATTGAAGAAGAAGTGAATAAACGCATCCATATTTTTGCGCCATGTGGGCAGGTGCATTCTCTCGTTTGGCGAGTGGATGTTGTCATCCGGCAAGCCGCCGCCTACCAAACCAGATTCCACGCCGCAGATGGATTGGAGCATTGCCACCACGCCAATGGAGCCGCCCTCGCGGCGGTACAACGGCGCTTTACCCCACACGGATTGCATCGCCGCGTCCAGGGCGCGCACGCCTTTTGTGTTCACATCCGTTATTGCCCAGGGGCTGCCGTGCAACGCCTTCACTTCCCATTGAATGGTCTTGGGCGCGTGAGATTCCATGTACTTCACCATCTGGCGATGAACTTCTTCCGGGTCTTGGTCTGGCACTAAGCGGCAGGAAATTTTCGCCATTGCGCGCGCGGGCAACACTGTCTTTGCGCCGGCGCCCGTCCAACCGGAGAGGATGCCATTTACTTCCAACGTGGGACGCGCGCTCACGCGCAGCGCGGGCGTGTATTCTTTTTCGCCCCACAAGGCGGGCGCGCCGGTTTGTTCTATATAACTTTCCGGCGTCGTGGGCAGTTTTGCTGTCGCAGCGCGTTCCTGTTCCGTAACAGCGCGAACGGAGTCGTAAAAGCCGGGCAGCGTTACCGTTCCATTTTGGTCGTGCATTCCAGCAATTAACTCCGCCAGCGCCTGCGCGGGATTATGCACCGTGCCGCCAAACAAACCGGAATGTAAATCTTGCGAAGGTCCCCAAACATGAACTTCAAAATACGCCAACCCGCGCAAACCAAATGTGATGGTCGGCTCATCGGCGGAGATTGCGCCCGCGTCCGGGTTCAAACAAAAATCCGCCTTAAATTGTTCGGCGTATTTTTGCAAAAACAGTTCCATATTACGCGAGCCAACTTCTTCTTCGCCTTCCAGCAAAAATTTTAAGTTTACGGGAAACTCGCCCGTCTTCATCACGGCTTCCACTGCGTTCAAGGTCGCCATCACCTGCCCCTTCATGTCGGACGTGCCGCGCGCAAACATATAGTCGCCTTTTAGCGTGGCTTCAAAAGGCGGCGTTTCCCATAGTTCAATGGGGTCCACAGGCTGCACGTCATAATGACCATAAATTAACACCGTAGGCGCGCCGGGCTTCTTGATGTAATCGCCAGCCACAATGGGATGTCCGCCCGTATCCATCACGGCGACATGCTCCACGCCAATTTTGCGTAAATGCTCCGCCGCCCAATGAGCGGCTTGCAAGGTTTTATCGTTATATTCTTCATCCGTAGAAACGGAAGGAATCGCCACAAACTGCGATAACTCTTGAACAAAGCGCTCGTAATTTGCGCGAGCGTATTCTATGGCTTGCTGCACATGCGACATCGTCACTCCTTTATATGTCCAAAAAGATACCAAAATTTTTCACGCGGAAAACTCGGCGCGGATTCGGCTTCCCAAATAAACGCGCCTTCGCAAAAAACGTTTTTCAAAAAAAAGTCGTCCGCGTGTTTAGACGCGCCCAGCAAAGAAACAATGGCGCGATGATAAACCTGTTGAGAATACAAATGCGAATTGGATTTATTATCCTCCGCATATTCAGCGAGATATTGACTCCAGAGTGAAGCGCGCGATTTTACCTCGTGGGCGAGTTTTGCCTGCCATGCAGAAAAATGCTCCGCCCGTAGAGAATCCACCGCAGCGCGCGCGCCGCGCGTCTCTACCCGCTGAGCGGTTCGCGCGAGGGCGAGTTCCACGCCGCCCAAAGTGAGCGGGCGCAAGCGCGCTCCCAGCGGGTAATACAACTCCGCCAAAAGTAGATAATGCTCCAATTCTGGCAGAGCCGCTTGCAGGTAATCCAGGTCGGCTTGGATGTTCATTATGGCGCGGGGGTCGCCTCTTGCAGAGCGCGGCGCGTCACCAAATACCACTCGCGGATTAAGGCAAAGCGGTCGCTGGCGTCATACAAGGGCGGAAGTTGCACGCCTTGCACTTGCGCGTCCACGCCGTAGGAATAGACCGGGTAATAAAGCGGCAAAGAAGGGATTTCTTTTGCAAACACAACTTGAAAGTTGCGATACAAACGGGCGCGCGTTTCAAAATCTGTGGCGGTGCGCGCCGTTTCGAGAAATTCGCTGGCAGAGCGGCTATCCCATTGCGAGTAATTTTGCCCGCCTGTCGCCTCCGCCTGATGCCAAAAGAGATACGGGTCCGGGTCGGGCGAGCGGGCGGTGTTCAAATCCGCCAGAGCGGCTTGGTAGTTGCGCGTGGCGAGAAAATCATTAATCACGGCGCTGTACGGCGCGGCTTGCAATTCCACGCGCGCGCCAATCAACGCCAAATCAAATTGAATGGCTTGCGCGATTTTTGTATGAACTGCATCGTCTGGGTGAATCATGGTGAAGGAAAGCGGCTGCCCGTCTTTGGCGCGAACATCGCCGCCGCCCGCGGGGATGGTATAGCCCGCTTCCTTCAACAAGGCAATGGCGGCGTCCGGGTCATATTCAAGGCGGGGAAGGTCGTTATAGTAAGCCCACGAGCCGGGCAGGATGGGTCCATCCGCTTGAATGGCTTGCCCTTGTAAAATGCGCGAGATGATAACGCTGCGATTGATTCCCATCAGCAAAGCCTGACGCACTTTTTCATCTTGAAAAAAAACTACATTGGGGTTGTTTAAGTTGAGAAATACCAAGCCCATTTGAGGCAGGCGGCTGGTGTAAACAGAAAGAGTCGGCTCTGCCAGCGCCTGCTCCAAAATATCATTGGAGATGCGGCTAATGCCGAGCGTTTCGCCCTGCTGGTAAGCGCTCAACGCGGAAGCAGAGTCGGGGTAGTAGCGAAAGGCTACTTGTTCAATGTAGGGGCGTTGAAGATAATAATTCTCGTTTGCAAGCAGAGTTACGCCGCTAATTTTCCCGCCCTCCGTTAGTAAACTTCCAAAGCGATACGGACCTGAGCCAATTGGCGCGAGGTTAAAATCCGCATTTGCCAACTGGTCGGCGGGAACGCTTTCCAGTAGATGTTTGGGCAGCACGCCAAAAGAGACGTAATCTAAAAAGGGCGCAAAGGGTTCGGGTAATTTAATTTGAAAGGTCTTGTCGTCAAATTTTTTTAACGCCACTTGCGACCATAAATCCTTAACATCCTGTGGAAACAGCGAGCCAGAACTTTTGATGAGTTCAATAGTGAACAGCACGTCATCAGTCGTAACCGGCTGCCCGTCATGCCAAAGCGCGTTGGGGCGAATGGTGAAGTTGTAAATTGTGCCGTCAGAAGAAGTCCCCCAAGATTCAGCCAAATCGGGCTGAGGCAAACCGCGCGCGTCAAAACGGATGAGGCTGCTAAACAGCAAGCGGTTCACGTCTCGGTCGGCTTGATTGTTCCAATCTAACATGGGGTTAAGCCGCCCCATAGAGCCAACCAGCGCTTCGGTGTAAATTCCGCCGGGCGCAGCTTGCGGCAGGAGCGGCAAATCTACGGGCGATTGCTGGCTGAGCAAAAGCAAAGCGACCACGCCCATTGTGACGGCGACAATTAAAATTTGCCAGCGGAGTTTTTTCATATAAATAGGAAAGCCGCCGCCGCCCCGCACAAGGGCGCTGCGGCGGCTGTCTTCATCTGTAGGACTAACGCGCAACAAGGATGACGGCGATGACCAGCCCGAAGAAAAGGACGCTCAAGCCAATCGTCACCCAAAAAAGAATGCGCTCAATGCCGCGCCGCGCCGTAAAGACGCCGCCGGTGTCGGCGCCGGTCAGCCCGCCCAAGCCCGCGCCCTTGCTCTGCATGATGACGCCGAGAATCAAACCGACCGAGGTTATAATTAACGCAATATCCAAAAATCTAGCCATAGAAAATGTGCCTCCTTAAAATTTAGCGTTGGGATTATACCTGTTCGAGAAGCGAATCGTCAACCAAAGGAAAAAGCCAAAACCATGCCCGAAATCACCGTCAATTTACACATGCACACGCGCTATTCGGACGGCAGCGGAACGCACCAACATATTGCCCAAGCCGCGCTTGCCGCCGGACTGGATGCGGTCATTGTGACCGACCATAACGTGCTGCCGCAAGGGTTTGAAGGCTATTACAAAGGAAACAACAAAAAAGTCTTAATGCTCATTGGCGAGGAAGTTCACGACCAAGCCCGCAACCCGCAGAAAAATCACCTGTTGGCATTTAACGCCGGACGAGAACTGGCGACCTTCGCGCATGACCCGCAAACGTTAATTGACCAAACCCGCGAAGCGGGCGGGCTGGCGTTCCTTGCTCACCCGCACGACCCCTCCGCGCCCGCCTTCGGCGAAACAGATATTACATGGGAGGCGTGGAACGCGCGCGGCTTTCACGGCATTGAACTATGGAATGCGCTCAGTGAATTAAAGACCATCCTGCCCACAAAACTACACGGCGCGTTTTATTCCTTCTTCCCGCAACTGGTGGCGCATCACCCCATCCCCGCTACGCTTGCCAAATGGGATGAGTTACTCGCCACAGGGCAAAAAATTATCGCCATCGGCGGCTCGGATGCACATGCCCTACACGCTCATCTTGGCGCGTTCAGCCGCATCATCTTCCCCTACGAGTTTCACTTCCGCGCCGTGAACACGCACATCATCACGCCCGAAGTCTTAAGCGGCGATACGCAAAAAGACAAAAAGATGATTTATGACGCGCTCGCCGCCGGTCATTGTTTTGTTGGCTACGACCTGCCCGCCCGCACAAACGGCTTCACCTTCACCGCGCAAGGGAAGGAAAAAAACGCCATCATGGGCGATGAAATTCCCGCAAAAAACGGCGTGACTCTGCAAGCCAAATTGCCCTTCCCCGCAGAAATTCGCCTGCTCAAAGACGGGCAAACCATTCAAACGTGGCAGAATCAATCCTCGTGCGTACACATCAGCGCCGAAGCAGGCGTGTATCGCGTGGAAGCGTATCGCCGTTTTCTGGGCAAGCGGCGCGGCTGGATATACAGCAATCCCATTTACGTCCGATAAAAAAGCCTCCGAGATTTTGAAAATCTCGGAGGCTTTTATCTTCCGGCTTTTATCTTCCGGCTTTATTCTTCCAGCGTGGAAATATCGCCTTCGGGTAATCCTTGCGCGCGGGCTTTCAATACGCGGCGCATAATTTTTCCGCTGCGCGTCTTGGGGAGTTTATCCACAAATTTGACTTCTTCTGGGCGGGCAATCGGTCCCATGTGTTTGGCAACGTGCTGACGTAATTCCTCCGCAAGTTCGGGGGAAGGCGAGAAGCCGCCGCGCAGCAAGACGAAGGTGAATATCGCCTGCCCCTTGACCTCATGCGGCAGCCCAATGGCGGCAGCCTCCGCCACTGCGGGATGACTCACCAACGCGGATTCAACTTCCGCCGTGCCGAGTCTGTGACCGGAGACTTTAATCACATCGTCCACGCGCCCAATAATCCAGTAATAGCCGTCTTTATCGCGCTTGGCAGAATCGCCGGTGGTATAGCGCCCGGGATATTTGCTCCAATATTGTTTGACGTAGCGCTCATCATCGCCGTAAATGGTGCGGAGCATGGCGGGCCAGGGGTTGAGCAGAGTCAAATAGCCTTCGGTGTCGTCTGGCACGGGGTTGCCTTCCTCGTCCACAATTTCCGCTTTTTGACCAAAGAAGGGGCGCGTGCCGGAGCCGGGTTTTAGCGGTACAACCGGCGTGGGCGTTATCATAAAGTTGCCGGTTTCGGTCTGCCACCAAGTATCAATGATGGGGCATTTATCTTTGCCGATGACGCGGTAATACCACTTCCACGCTTCGGGATTGATGGGTTCGCCCACCGTGCCGAGCAAGCGCAAGGAAGATAAATCATGTTTGTTGGGCCAGGCTTCGCCAAAGCGCATCAATCCGCGAATTGCTGTCGGCGCGGTGTAGAAAATTGTGATGCCGTAACGCTCCACTACCTGCCACCAGCGATTAGGATACGGGAAAGTCGGTCCGCCTTCAAAGAGCATGGAGGTCGCGCCCGCAATCATGGGTCCATAGACAATGTAGGAATGTCCGGTAATCCAACCTGGGTCGGCGGTACACCACCAGCGGTCATCATCGCGCACGTCAAATACATATTTGAGCGTGGAGTATGTGCCTACCATATAGCCGCCGTGCGTGTGGAGAATGGCTTTGGGTTTGCCGGTAGAGCCAGAAGTGTAAAGAATAAAAAGCGGGTCTTCCGCGTCCATCACTTCGGTGGGGCATTTGCCATTGGCGATGGGCAGCGAGCAAAGGTCGTGATACCAATGGTCGCGCCCCGCTTCCATATTGACGGGCTGTCCAGTGCGCTTGACCACAATCACATTTTCTACGGATGGGCAGCGTTTGATAGATTCATCCACGATGTTTTTGAGTTCGACAATTTTTCCATTTTGATATGAGCCATCGCAGGTGATGACCAATTTTGAGGAGCTGTCATCAATGCGACCTTGCAGCGCATCCACCGAAAAACCGCCAAAGACCACAGAATGAATCGCCCCAATTTTGGCGCACGCCAGCATGGCGAAGGCGATTTCTGGCACGCGCCCCATATAAATGGTGACGCGCTCGCCTTTTTGCACGCCCATAGATTTGATAATGTTCGCCATGCGCGAGACTTCGCGGTTCATGGCGTAATAGGAAAATGTGCGTTCCTGTTTGCCGTCTTCTGATTCCCAAATGAGCGCCAGTTGATTCTTGCGGTGAGTTTTGAGGTGGCGGTCAATGGCATTGTGAACAATATTTGTCTTTGCGCCAACAAACCACTTAAAAAAAGGCTTGTTTGAGTCGTCGAGTACCTTATCCCACTTTTTGTACCATTCCAATTCAGAGGCTTCATCCGCCCAAAAGCCTTGCAGGTCTTTATCGGCTTTAGCGGCAAGCGCGTCCCAGTCCTTCAAGCGCGCCTGTGCAATCACTTCCTCTGACGGATAATAGACTTCGCCTTCCATCTCTTTCCTAGCCATGAGTGCCTCCTGATTTGGTTTATAAAATTAATAGCGGCTATTATAAGCCTGTTTTGAATCAGCTATTCACAGAACGTTTTACCTCGTCTATACTTGAAGTAGATGATGAGCGTAATAAAAACGCAAGCGATGGAGAATAACAAGCTGCGCGGCGCGGTTTACACGCCGCCTTTCATTGTAGATATTATTCTCAATATGACGGGGTACGACAAATCCATCCTTGAAAAGCATGTTATAGATAACAGTTGCGGAGATGGCGCGTTTTTAACAGCCGTTGTTCACAGGTATTGCCGCGCCTTTCTAACCCACTCTAAAGATAAAAAAATACTCAAAAATCACCTTGCCGCCTACATTCACGGAATGGATAACGACCCGCTGGCGGTAAAATCCTGCCTTTCTAACTTGGATAACGAAGCGGCTTCTTTTGGCGTGGATGGCATAACTTGGGATGTGACTTGCGCTAACACGCTTGAAGTAAAAAAATATAACGGCAAAATGGATTTTGTGGTCGGAAACCCGCCGTATATCCGCGTTCATAATTTGAAGGGCGCGTATGACTCTGTAAAAAACTTTTCTTTTGCCGCCAACGGCATGACCGATTTATTTATCGTATTTTTTGAAATCGGCTTCAAGATGCTTAATTCCAATGGAAAAATGGGATTGATTACGCCAAGCTCTTTTCTACGAAGCAAAGCGGGAAACAAACTACGACAAGATATTCAAAACAAGCAAACCTTGTCAAAAGTTTTAGACTTAGGGCATTTTCAACCGTTTAAGGCGACAACTTATACGATTGTGACGGTGTTTGATTCTCAAAAGCGACATGACGCCGTAGATTACTTTACTTTTGACCCAAAAGAACTCAGCCCAAATTTTGTTGAACGCTTGCCTTATCAAGATATTTTTGTAAATGAGAAGATGTTCTTTTCCTCCTCTAAAAACTTAAAAACCTTGCACAAAATTGAAAGTCATTTTTCACGCAGAGAAAAACGTTCGGTAATTGTCAAAAATGGACTTGCCACCCTTGCCGACAAAGTCTTTATTGGCGCTTTTGATTTTTCCGAAGGCACAATCAATATTTTGAAGGCATCCACCGGAAAATGGCACGAATGCATTTTTCCGTATCGCCAAGACGGAACGCCAATGACTTGGAAAGAAGTTTCTCGTTACAAGAGAATGGCAAAATATTTAGAATCTCAAAAGCCAGTTTTACTAAACCGCGATATAGAAAATGATGCGGATTGGTTTTTATTCGGGCGAACACAGGCAATCAAAGATGTATTTGTGAATAAACTATCTGTCAATACGATGATTAAAGATATCAAAAGCCTTAAAGTTTTCAAGGTTGCAAAAGGTCAAGGCGTTTATAGCGAGCTTTATGTTTTATCTCCATATTCAGAAGATAAAATACGAGCTGCCTTGTTATCTGAAGATTTTATCGAATACCTCAAGTTGCTCAAAAACTATAAAAGCGGCGGCTATTACACTTTTTCATCTTTGGAACTTGAAAAGTATCTAAGTTACAAGTTAGAGGAAACATTTTATGGACAACTCGGACTTTTTGAAAATACGAGAAGCATTATCTCCAGCAGGGCAAAAAAATGCCAATTTGCTTCTTCAATATTCGTTAAGATTTAACCACAGAGACCACTGAGTACGCGGAGAAAAACCGCTAAAAAATCTCTGTGGACTCTGTGCGCTCCGTGGTTAAGGGTCTTCCTCGCCCATCTTTTTAGACACTCCCATTCACCACATCAAAAGCCTGTAACTACTCCACCCAATCCAAAATTTTATGCCACGCGCCCGCCAGCGGCAAAAACCACGGAGCGCCGTTATACAACGGCACAGCGGGGAACTTGACTTTTGCAAACGGAATTTCTTTAAGGTTGCCGCTCAACATTCCTTCGGCAAGTTTCATGCCCAAATGTGTTCCCATCGCCACGCCATGCCCCGCATAACCCAGCGAATAATGCAGCCCGTCCATCTCGCCCACATGAGTCATTTGGTCGAGCGCAAAATCGAGCGTGCCGCCCCAAACATATTCAACCTTCGCAGCGCGCAACTGCGGGTAAATTTGAATCATCTCGCGGCGCAAAATCTCTCCGCTTTGGGCAATGGTATTTTCATTTTCAGGGAAAAACGCCGCGCGTCCGCCAAAAATCATACGGTTATCCCAGAGCCTAAAATAATTCAAAAAATGCTTGTAATCAAAAATCATTCTGTTCTTTGGGCTAAGTTCATGCGCGAGGTCAGCGGATAATTTTTCCGTAGCAATGATGAACGAGCCAATCGGAATAATTTTCTTTTGCAAATTTTTCGTAACGCTGCCCGTATAACCCGAAGTCGCCACGATAACCGAATTTGCCTTAAGCGCGCCTCTTTCTGTTTGGATGAAAAACCCCGCGCCTTTTTTCTCAATTTGAGCGACTCTTGCTTTGGCGCACAGAATCGCCCCGCTAGTTTGCGCCGCCCGCGCCAGCCCCGCCACAAATTGAGCGGGGTTCAGTCCCGCGCTGACTTCATCCACCAACGCGCCCGGATAAATATCCGCGCCGATTTCACTTCTCATCTCGGCGGGCGCAACCAAATGAACTTTATGATTAAACTCCCGCGCCATAAAATCCACTTCTTCTTTGAGCGCGTCAAAATGTTTGGGTTTATTCGCGGCGAGCAAATGCCCCGTCCGCGCAAAACCGCAGTCAATCTTTTCTTCCTGAACAATTTGCTCAACGGTATCAACGGAATCTAACGAACATTGAAATAACTCGCGGGCAATTTCTTTGCCATAATTTTTAATGGCCGTCTGCATGGGAATTTTGAGTCCCGTAAGAGTCATGCCGCCATTGCGGCAGCTCGCGCCCCAGCCCATCGTCTCCGCTTCCAACACGGCGACTTTTGTGCCGCGTTTTGCCAAAGTCCGCGCCGCGCTTAAGCCGGTGAACCCGCCGCCGATGACAGCCACATCCACGCTTTCAGGAAGGGGCGTTAGGTTTTTATCATCGGGCATAAAAACGGTGGTTGTCCAAAAATTTTCTGGTTTCATAAATTTTCCTTGTCTGTGAAATGAGTTCATTGTAATACGACATGCGCTACAATCTGGCGCATGAAAACAGACTCTCTTTTATACGGCGGCATCGAAGGCGGCGGCACAAAATTTATTTGCGCGGTGGGAACAAACCCCAACGACCTGCGGGCTGAAATTCGCATTCCCACCACAACGCCCGCAGAGACCATGCAAAAAGTCATCGAGTTTTTTCAACCTTACGCGGCGAATCTCGCCGCCATTGGATTTTCTTGCTTTGGTCCGCTTGACCCAAACCGAGAGTCGCCCACTTATGGGCAAATTCTTTCCACGCCCAAAGCGGGCTGGTCTGGCGCGGATGTGGTGGGCATATTGCGCGGCGCGTATAACATCCCCATTGCTTTTGATACAGACGTGAACGGCGCGGCGCTAGGAGAGTGGACATGGGGCGCGGCGCAAGGCTTGAATACCTTTATTTACCTAACCATCGGAACAGGCATTGGCGGCGGAATCTTTGCGGAGGGCAAACTGCTGCATGGGCTGCTTCACCCGGAAATGGGGCATATCTCCATGCCGCACGATAAAGCCCGCGACCCATTTGAGGGCATTTGCCCATTTCACGGCGATTGCTTTGAAGGCTTGGCGAGCGGGCCCGCAATGGAAAAGCGCTGGGGACAAAAAGCAGAAACGCTGCCGCGTGAACATGCCGCGTGGGAGTTGGAGGCGGAATATATTGCCAATGCGCTGAAAACTTACATCTGCGCTGTTTCGCCGCAGAGAATCATTCTCGGCGGGGGAATTGGTCAGGCGGCGGGCATCCTCTCCCCCGTCCAAGAAAAGACGCGCAAGGCATTAAATCATTATGTGCAATCGCCAGTCGTCGAGTCGGAAGAATACATCTGTCCTCCGGCGCTGGGCGGAAAAGCGGGCGTTTTGGGCAGCATCGCTCTGGCGCGTAATGCAAAATTCAAGGATGATTTTGTTAAATAACTTGACAAAGTATTTTGGTTATGCTAGGATAAGCATAAATAAACTATGCTTTATGGGATTTCCGCTTACCAAAATGTCAAGAACTTTAACAAACACGTCGCAGTGGATTTAATCCGCTTTGCGAATGGTATTTCGCGCAGCGACCTTGCCGACCAAATGGGCTTAACGCGCGCCGCCGTCAGCCTCATTGTGACGGACTTGCTGGAAAGCGGCGTGATACTAGAAGCGGAAAGTCGCGCTGTTCCAAGCGGACGCCCGCCGATTGTGCTAGAAATTAATGCCAAGCGCGGATTAATTGCCGCGATAGATATGGGCGCGACTCATATCAACCTTGCCGTTGCGGATTTTGCCGCCAATATCCTTCACAAAAACAGCCTGCCCTTTGACATCAATCAAGGTCCGCAAGTTTGTCTTGCCGCAGCAGACCGCGCCTTCCGTGACTTGCTTACGGCGCACGGCATTTCCCTTTCTGATTTATACGCCGCAGGGATTGGCGTTCCCGGCCCTGTTGTGACCAACGCGGGCGCGGTAGTATCGCCGCCCATCATGCCCGGCTGGGATGGCTACCCCATCCGCGAAAGCTTGCAGCAGATGTGGAGCCTGCCTGTCTCGCTTAACAATGACGCGGAATTGGGCGCGCTAGGCGAGTGGGCTTATGGCGCGGGACGAGGCGAGAAAAATTTGGCATATATCAAAGTCGGCAGCGGCATTGGCGCGGGCTTAATTCTCAACCAACAAATCTACGGCGGCACCACTGGCTCTGCGGGTGAAATTGGGCATTTGACCATTGAAGAAAATGGCCCGCTTTGCACTTGCGGAAATCGCGGTTGCCTAGAAGCGTTTGCTGGCGGTCACGCCATTGCGCGGCAAGCAAAAGAGTTGGCTCAAAGCGGCAAGCGCACCCTACTGATCAATTACCCCGTGGAAAAATTAACCGCGCGCGAGGTGGCAGAAGCCGCCCAACGCGGCGATTTAGCGGCGCAAGAGATTATCACCCGTGCTGGAACTTTTATCGGTATTGCTATTGCGGGTCTTATCAACCTTATTAACCCCAGCGTGGTAGTCATTGGCGGCGGCGTAGCGCAAGCAGGCGACTTGCTCACCGCGCCCATTCGTCAAGTTGTCCGCGAACGCTCATTGCGCGCGTCTGAGCAAAGCGTTCGCATTACAACGTCCATTCTAGGCAGGCATTCTTCTTTGATGGGCGCATTAGTACAGGCGGCGAACATCGCCGTCCATGAAGCGACAGAAAAAAAAGTTTCCACGTCAAATATGCTCTAAAAGAAAACGCTTGTATCCTTATAAAGGAGGTGGTTCTTTCCCGTAATTCCTAAAAGTAAACGCTTGTTCGTTTTTTGTTACATCAAAATTTCCTCACATCATTAAGGAGTAGAAGTAAATGAAAAAGTTAAGCATTCTGTTTAGTTTGATAGTCATCGCCAGCATGGCGCTGACCGCTTGCGGCGGCGCTGCCGCCCCGGCGACTGAAGCCCCCGCCGCCACCGAAGCCCCTGCCGCGACTGAAGCCCCTGCCGCGACTGAAGCCCCTGCTGCCACCGAAGCCCCCGCTGTGGAACCGGTGACGATTGCTTTCTGGGAACAAGAAGGCGAAGAAGTTGACGTCTTCCTTGACACCTTGATTTCCGAATTCCAAGCCGCGAACCCGAACATCACCGTTGAGCGCACCCACTACGAGAACGAAGCGCTCCGCGACCAGTTCCTCGCCGCTTCCCTCGCTGAATCCGCTCCCGAAATCGTCCGCGTCCCGAACGACTTCGCCGGTCCCTTCAGCAAAGCGGAAATCATCGTCCCGATGACCGACCTGTTTGACCAAGCCTACTTAGACCAGTTCTTCCCCGGCTCTTTGGAAAACGCTCAAGTGGCTGGAACCAAATGGGGCGTGCCGGATAACTACGGCAACCACCTCATGCTCATCTACAACAAGGCGTTGATTGCCGAAGCGCCCGCCACCTTTGAAGAACTCATCACCAAGGCAAAAGAACTGACCACCGCCGACACCTACGGCTTTGCGTACAACCTCAACGAGCCCTACTGGGGCGCTGGTTTCTACGGCGCTTTCGGCGGCTGGCCCCTCGATGCAAACGATGCCCCGCAGTTCGATAACGAAGCCTTTGTAAATTACCTGACCTTCGTTGCTCAACTCAAAGCGGATGGCGTTGTCCCCGCGGAATGCAACTACGATTGCGCTGACGGCGCGATGAAGGAAGGCAAAGCCGCGATGATTATCAATGGCGACTGGTCGCTCGGCGGCTATCAAGAAGCCCTCGGCGAAAACTTCGGCGTTGCGCCCGTGCCCTCCATCAACGGCGGCGCCTACACCGAAATGACCGGCGGCAAATACTACATGGTCTCCAATGCAGTGACCGCTGACGAAGCCAAGAAAGCCGCAGTTGTCAGCTTCATCACGTTCATGACCTCCCCCGAAGTCCAGACCCGCTGGCTGAGCGATTTCAAACGCCTGCCCTCCAACATGGAAGTCGCCAAGAATGACAGCATTGTCAGCGACCCGATTCTCGCCGCCTCCATGGCTGCGCTCTCCAACGGTCGCGGACAGCCCGCCGCCGCCGCCATGCGCTGCGCGTGGGATGCTTGGCGCCCGAACCTTGAAGGCGTAATGGCTGGAACCGTCACCCCCGCTGACGCCGCCAAAGCCGCCCAAGAAAGCGCAGACGCCTGCGTTTTGACGCTCGAATAAATTTCTGTAAATGTGGATGGGAGCATTATTGTATAATGCTCCCATCTTCGTTAGTAGGAGGCGCGCGCATGGAAACTCCAAAAAGTAATTACCAAAAATATATGCCCTCTGTATTGTGGATTGCGGTATTTGCGTCCATGTATTACATCTACATTGCTTATATCCTTCCAAACAGCGCGGGCATTACGCTCAACAGCCAGTTGATTGGCGAACAAATTAAAGAAATTGCTTCTTTCCTTGTGGGGATATTTGGGTCGCTTGCCTTAATTGAAATTTTCTTTTATCAAATATTTTTCCGCCAGCCGACCAACGCCTCAACGCGGGTTCTTGCCCGCGTCATTCAATACGGAATCGGCGCGTTAGCCGCTATTTTGGTGGTCTATTTCTTCGACATGACCGACCTCATTCGGCTGAGAGATGGCTCTGTGGCGGAATTCTTCCGCGCGCCGATGAATCAGTTTGAGGCGTTGGGCAAAGCGCTCATCAAAGCCAATATTGCGGACAAGAAAAGCGCGTCCGCTTACGCGGGCGGAGTTGTTGCGCTGGGGTTGCTGATTCTCTTTGCCATGATTCACTTTACCAGCAAGCCGCGCAATCATCCCAACGGACTCGCGTATCTACTAATTATGCCCGCCTTTTTGGGCGTTTTGTTCCTCATCATTTATCCCTTTTTATTTGAAATCAAATTAGCCTTTTCCAATGCCGCGCTTGGAACACAAGTAACCAAGAACGCGCAGTATGGCTTGTCTTTTGGGTGGAACAATCTCGTCATGCTGTTTACGGGACCCGTTGCAAAGGACGCAAAATTTTTTGATGTCTTCATCCGCACCATCTTGTGGACGGCGATTAACGTTTTCTTCCACGTTGCTGGCGGCATGGGGCTTGCCATTTTACTGAACCGCCCGCTAAAATTTAAGGGCTTGTACCGCACCATGCTGATTGTCCCTTGGGCTATTCCTACCACTATTGCGGCGATGGCGCTGCGAAATGAATTCGACACCAAGTACGGCTTGTTTAATATCTTACTCGGCAACATCAATCAATGGCTGGTGACGGTTAGCCAAAACACCGCAGACATATTTATGCTCGGCGCAATGTTCAGCTCGCTGGCGCAGACGATTGGGCCCGTCAGTTGGAAGCAAGACCCCTTCTGGGCGTTTGTTTCCATTTTGATTTCCAACATCTGGCTTGGAATTCCCTTTATGTCCGTCATCATTTTAGGCGGGCTACAAAGCATCTCACAGGAATATTACGAAGCGGCTGAAATGGACGGCGCAACTCGTTTTCAGCAATTCCGCAACATCACCCTGCCGCTACTGCGCCCCGTGCTGACTCCAGCCATCATTCTCGGCGTGGTCTGGACGTTTAACAAGTTCGACATCATCTACCTCATTACGCAAGGCGGACCGCAAGAGAAGACCGACATTCTCGTCTCTTCCATGTATAAAGCCGCGTTCAGTTTTTACCGCTACGGCTTTACCGCCATGTTTGCGCTGGTCATTTTTGTCATGCTCTTCCTCTTTACCATTTTCTATTTGCGGATGAGCGACGGGCTGAAATCCGCCACTGAATAAGGAGCATAAAATGAACGCTACAAACCCGGTCACTCGTTTTTTACGCTGGTTCTTTTATCGCTCTCGCGGCGACAGCCCTTTCAAAACAATTTTGATTCACCTCACGCTGATTGTCGCGTCCATCATCGCGGTATACCCCGCGTTGCGCGTGGTCACCATTTCCCTGCGCCCCAACGACACCCTGCTCACCACCAGTTTACGCATCATCCCCGAAAACGCCACGCTGGATAACTACAAAGAAGTTCTCTTCGGCGCGCCGGAAAAACACCGCGACTCGGACTTCTTCCTCTGGATTTGGAACTCCATCTCCGTTGTGGCGGTAACTTCTGTGGTCAGCGTCATCCTCGCCGCCACCAGCGCCTACGCCTTATCGCGCTTCAAATTTCCCGGCAGGTCGGCGGGGCTGGTTTTCCTGCTCACCACGCAGATGATTCCAGCGGGCATGTTGCTGCTGCCGCTCTTCATCATGCTTGCCAAATTAAAGATGATTAACTCCTCGCTTGGCTTAATCATCGCCTACGCCGTCACCTCCGTCCCGCTCACCATCTGGACTCTCAAAGGCTACTACGACACCATCCCCGTAGATTTGGAAGAAGCCGCGCTAATAGACGGCGCAAACCGCTTCACTGTTTTCACCAACATCATCCTGCCGCTTTCCACGCCCGCGCTTGCCATTGCCTTCCTCTTCTCCTTCATGGGCGGATGGAGCGAATACCTTGTAGCGCGCGTTGTCTTGCAAAAAAATGAGATGTTCACCTGGCCCCTTGGCATCTTCACTTACGCCCAACAGTTCACCGTCTCTTGGGGGCAATTCGCCGCAGCCTCCGTGCTAATTGCCATCCCCGTTATGGCGCTCTTCCTCTACTCTTCCAAGTGGCTAATTTCTGGTCTCACTCTCGGAAGCGTCAAGGGATAATTGCTTTCATCCGTTTTGAGACGCAGAGACACGGAGATTAACAAACTCCGTGCCTCTGCGTCTCTGTGGTTTGCGTTAAAAATATTGAATAATTTTTCGATTCGGATTCTCATGCCCCACAAATTAACTCTCCTCCTTATTTTGATACTGCTCCTTGCGGCTTGCGCGCAACCAACTCAGGGCGAGATTTTGCGCGCCACCCAAACATCCGCTCCGCCCGAAGAAACCGCCGCGCCGCTGAATGAATCCTGGTGGGGCGAATCCGTCTTCTATGAAATCTTCGTCCGCAGTTTTTACGACAGCAACGCAAACGGCATCGGCGACTTTAACGGCATCACCCAAAAACTGGACTATATCGAATCGCTGGGCGTAACGGGCATCTGGCTCATGCCTATTTTTCCCTCGCCGTCTTATCACGGCTACGACGTAACCGATTATTACGCCGTCAATCCGCAATATGGCACGATGGACGAATTTAAGAATTTTGTGAACGAAGCGCACAAGCGCGGCATCCGCGTCATTATTGACCTGCCGCTGAATCACACCTCCGACAAACATCCTTGGTTTATAGAATCAAAGAACCCTAATTCGCCGTATCGCAATTGGTATATTTGGAACGATAAAGACCCAAAATATAACGGACCTTGGGGGCAGGATGTTTGGCATCCCTCGCAAAGCGGATATTATTACGGCATCTTCACCGCCCAAATGCCGGACTTGAATTATCGCAACGATGAAGTCAGCGCCGAAATGCTGAACGTCACGCGCTACTGGCTGGAAGAAATCGGCGTGGATGGCTACCGTCTGGACGCGGTGAAACATCTTGTGGAGCAGGTACAAAATCAGCAAAACACCATTGACACGCACATCTGGCTAAAAAAAGAATTTTATCCGACAGTGAAAGCCGCCAGCCCAAACGCTTACACGGTAGGCGAACTCTTCGGCGATGACTTGAATACCATTCTGGCATACACCAAGGGCAAGCAATTTGACTCGGCGTTTCATTTTCAACTGGCGGAAGCGATTGTTAAATCCATCAATTTGCAAAACGCTTCGTATTTTTCCGCCATGCAAGCGCTGACGGAAAAAACTTTGCAGCCTGAAATGTACGCGCCATTTTTAACCAACCACGACCAAGACCGCGTGATGAATCAACTTTTTAATAAAGTGGAACGCGCAAAACTTGCCGCTTTTCTTTTGCTCACCTCATCGGGCGCGCCGTTCATCTACTACGGCGAGGAGATTGGCATGACGGGTAAAAAACCCGATGAAGACATTCGCCGCCCCATGCAGTGGACTCCGCAACAGAACGCGGGCTTTACCACAGGTCGCCCGTGGCGCGCGCCCGCAAAAGATTATGAATTTATCAACGTGGAATTTCAACAAGCGGAGGAAACTTCGCTGTTGAATCATTACCGCGCACTGATACACCTGCGGAGCGAACATGCCGCGCTTTCTGCGGGGGCGTTGACTCTGCTCGAAACGGGGAATCCCTCCACCTACGCCGCGCTGCGAATCACGGACGAGGAGACTCTGCTCGTGCTGGCAAATCTCAGCGATGAGACAGTAAGCGATTATTCGCTAAAACTGGAAAGCGCCATCCACGCCGCCGATGTGCAAACGCTCTTTGGAAACGACAAGGCAAGCGCGCCGCAAGGCGGCGAATATAAACCTTTCCCTGCGCTTGCGCCCAATGCCATGTATATTCTGGAACTTAAATAACATTTTATGAACTCATCTCATCAACCCATTTCACCTGTGCGTTTCACGCATCCTGAATGGAGCAAGAACGCGGTCATTTATCAAATCAACACGCGGCAGTTTACAAATGAAGGAACCTTCCGCGCCGCAGAAAATCATCTGCCGCGTTTGAAAGAATTGGGCGCGGATATTCTCTGGCTCATGCCCATTCATCCCATTGGCGAAAAAAATCGCAAAGGCGCGCTGGGCAGCCCGTATGCGGTAAAAGATTATTACGGCGTCAATGCCGAGTTTGGCGCGTTGGATGACTTTAAGCGCTTTGTGAAAGCCGCGCACGCTTTGGGGATGTACGTCATCATTGATTGGGTTGCCAATCACACCGCATGGGACAACCCGCTTGCGGCGCAACATCCCGATTGGTATTCAAAAGATTGGCAGGGAAATTTTCACCCAACGCCATGGTGGGATTGGTCCGATGTGATTGACTTGGATTATTCAAAACGCGAACTGCGCGAGTATATGTCTCGCGCCATGCAGTATTGGGTGCGCGAAACGGATATAGATGGATTCCGCTGCGACGTGGCTGGCTTTGTCCCCGTTGATTTTTGGAACACAGTCCGCAAAGAATTGGACGCGATTAAGCCTGTTTTTATGCTGGCGGAATGGGAAAACCGCGACCTGCACGCAGAAGCCTTTGATATGACCTATGCGTGGAGTTGGCACGATGCCATGCTGGAAGTGATTAAAGGCGGCAAGGTTAATTTGCTGCGCATTTATTACTCGTGGAACGAAAAAGCGTACCCGCAAGATATTATGCGGATGTTGTTCGTGAGCAACCATGATAAAAATAGCTGGCACAACACCCAATATGAAGCGTTTGGCGATGCGTTGGAAGCGGTCATTGCTCTTTCAGTTGTCAGCGAAGGAATGCCGCTTTTATACAACAGTCAGGAAGCGGGCGAAGCAAAAAGACTCGCTTTTTTTGAAAAAGACCCCATTCAATGGCAAGAGCATCCCATTGGCGCGTTGTATAAAAAATTATTTGCGTTGAAGAAAAAAAACTCCGCGTTGTGGAATGCTCACTGGGGCGCGCGGATGATTCACGTCCCCAACAACGCGCAGGAAAATGTTTTTAGTTTTGCGCGCCAAAATGAAACGGGCAAAGTATTTGCCGTTTTCAATTTTTCTCCGCGCCGCCAAAGGATTGAATTTCACCAGAGTTTACATCACGGCAAATATACGGAATATATGTCCGCGCAGCAATTCGAGTTTACCGCGACAAGTTCGCTCGAATTAGGCGCGTGGGAATATAAAATTTTTATTGCAAGCCAAAAGGATAAATAAACATGACCACACCAGACTGGGTAAAGGACGCCGTCTTTTACCAAATTTTTCCAGACCGTTTTGCGCGCGGAAGCAAACAGCCAAACCTCGGCTTTGAAGAATGGGATTCCGCGCCCACGACTTACGGCTTTAAGGGCGGCGACTTGTACGGCGTAATTGAAAAATTGGATTATTTGAAAGAGTTGGGCGTCACCGCCATTTATTTCAACCCCATCTTCGCCTCCGCGTCCAATCATCGCTATCACACTTACGATTATTACAACGTGGACCCGCTGCTGGGCGGCAATGACGCATTAAAGAAACTACTCAACGCGGCGCACAAACGCGGAATTAAAGTTGTCCTCGATGGCGTTTTCAATCACGCCTCGCGCGGATTTTGGCAATTTCATCACGTTTTAGAAACCGGCGAAGATTCTCCCTACAAAGACTGGTTCATCTTTGACGAAGAACGCCTGACGCGCAAAAAACATTGGGGCGCGTACCCCACGCCGCACGAGGAAAAACTTCTGCAAGGCGAGGATAGCAAAACCGCCATTGGATACCGCGCATGGTGGAATTTGCCCGCGCTGCCCAAGTTCAACACCCACACGCCCGCCGTGCGCGAATTTCTCTTCGGCGTGGCAGAGTATTGGATTCGCTTCGGCATTGACGGCTGGCGGCTAGACGTCCCCGCAGAAATTGATGACGATGAATTCTGGCGCGAGTTCCGCCGCCGCGTGCGCGCCATTAACCCCGATGCTTACATTGTGGGCGAAATTTGGCACGAGGCGCAGCGCTGGCTGCAAGGCGACCAATTTGACGCGGTGATGAATTACCTCTTCACCGCCGCTTCGCTGAATTTCTTCGCCGCCGAACATTTGGATATGAAAATTATTAACCAAGCGGGCGGGCTGCAACATCGCGTGCGTCCCTTTAACGCCAATGAGTTCGCGGACGAAGTGGAACGCATCATCTACCTTTACCCGCAAGAGATTGCCTTCGCTCAATTAAATCTGCTGGATAGCCACGACATGCCGCGCTTTCTCTCCTGCGCCAGCGG